>Ga0209069_10000942_pt1 | contig 14355 bp, 14 predicted proteins | sample Str013_2_FD_187202 | JGI IMG/M metagenome (GOLD analysis project Ga0209069, IMG submission 187202) | Freshwater sediment microbial communities in response to fracking from Pennsylvania, USA - Straight Creek_MetaG_SC_2013 (SPAdes) (version 2) | ecosystem: Environmental > Aquatic > Freshwater >...
GTCCCAGACTTGCGGATCAGCAAGCGCCCGCACTTCGCCAGCCGCGCTTCACCGTCTTGGATGGCGGCAGCGACTTCCTGCGCTTCGAGCGGCCGAGTGCCGCTGCGATAGCGCACATTCTTCAAGATCTGCGGCAGAGGCTCGAAGAGATGGCACGCTTCGCTGGCCGAGCTCTTGGTTTCGGCAAGCACCGCCAACACTTGCAACGCCGCGATCAAGCCATCGCCGGTCGTCGAAAAATCCGAAAGCACCAGATGCCCGGACTGCTCGCCGCCGACATTGAAACCGTGTTCGCGCATATGTTCCACGACGTAGCGGTCGCCGACCGCCGTTCGCGCAAGCTTCAGTCCCATCGCGTTGATCGTGCGCTCGAGCGCCAAGTTAGACATCACGGTCGCGACGACGCCGCCGCCTTTGAGTGTCCCCGCCCGCGACCACGAGCGGGCGATCAGCGCCAAGAGCTGATCGCCGTCGATAATGCGGCCCAGCTCGTCGGCAATTACCACCCGATCGGCGTCGCCGTCGAGGGCAATGCCGAGGTCGGCGCGCGTCTCGCGCACCTTGGCGCACATCGCCTGCGGTGCCGTCGAGCCGCAATCGTTGTTGATGTTGAAGCCGTCCGGCTCGACGCCCATCTTGATCACCTCGGCGCCCAATTCCCACAGCACGTCGGGCGCGACCTTGTAGGCGGCACCGTGCGCGCAATCGATCACGATGCGCTTGCCTTCCAGGGTCAACCGCCGAGGAAACGTGCGTTTGACGAATTCGATATAGCGTGCCTGGCTGTCGTCGACGCGCTTGGCGCGGCCGAGCTGAGCGGGTTCGGCCAGACCCTCCGTCAGATCGGCATCCATCATCTGTTCGATCTGCGCTTCGACCAGATCCGATAGCTTGTACCCGTCGGGGCCAAAAAACTTGATGCCGTTGTCTTGATAGGCATTGTGCGAGGCGGAGATCATGACGCCGAGATCGGCGCGCAACGATCGCGTCAGCATCGCCACGCCCGGCGTCGGCAGCGGCCCGAACAAGAACACATCCATGCCGACCGAAGTAAAGCCGGCGACCAGCGCCGGTTCGATCATATAGCCGGAGAGGCGCGTGTCCTTGCCGATCACGACGCGATGACGATGGTCGCCGCGCGTGAAATAGCGCCCCGCCGCCATGCCCGCGCGCAGCGCCGTCTCTGCCGTCATAGGCTGCGCATTGGCTTTGCCGCGAATGCCGTCGGTGCCGAAATACTTTCGCGTCATGTGCGCGCTTGGTCCTCGAAAGTTCCTAAATTTCCGCTAACGCTATAGCACGAAAGTCTTAACCGCCCGGCAAATTGCAAGGAAGCTCTGGGCCTCAATTCAGCGCGTTCCACACGGTCAAAGCTTGTTTCAAGGCTGCAACGTCGTGCGTACGGATGAAGTCCGCCCCCTGGATAGCCGCGAACAGTTCCGCCGCCAGCGTCGCCGGGCCGCTTTGCGCCACCTCGACATTGACAAGGGCCCGGACAAACGACTTTCGGCTCACGGAAACAAAGAGCGGCAGCCCGTAGCGCGCCTTGATCTCCGGAAGCCGCCTAAGCACTGCAAGGGACACGCCGGGATCGCTGCCGAGGAAGTATCCCATGCCGGGATCGAGCACGATACGATTTGGCAAAATGCCCGCACCCATCAAGGCGCCAACCCGCTGATCGAAGAACGAATGCAGCCTTTCGAAAATCGTCTTGACGTCCGTCGCCACACGTTGCGCTTTCCCGGCGACCACGTTGTGCATCACGATCAAGCACGCCTCGGATGCGGCCAGCGCCGGATAGAGCGTCTCGTCGGCGAACCCCTGAATGTCGTTGAGCCATGCGACCTTTTGGCTGAGCGCCCAGCTTTGCGTTTCGCTGGAAAAACTATCGACCGAAACCGAGATATTGCGTTCGCGCAAAATCGCGACAAGCGGTGCGAGCCGGCGAATTTCCTCTTTCGCCTGTACCGCTTCGGCCTCGGGATTCGAAGCGACGGCGCCCAAATCGATGACATCGGCGCCCTCCCGCGCGAGCCTGAGTGCATGCTGCGCGGCCGCCGCCGCGTTCAAGAACTTGCCGCCGTCGGAAAACGAATCCGCCGTGATGTTGACAATGCCGAAAATTGTCGGAGCATGCTGCGTCACTTGCACGCCAGCATCGGCGAACCGATGATTTCGCCGTGCGCGTCCATCTCGCCGGTGAGCGTGCAATCCCTGATGGCCGGCGGCACGACATCGACGACCGTCTTGTCGGTGCCTCGATAACGGCACACCATCGTGATGGGCTTGCCCGGCGAGCGCGTCAGCTCCCAGCGTTGCTCGAGCTTCTTCGGGTCAGGGCCTTCATCCGGCGCAAGGTCGGCTTGGTCCTTCGGATCGCCTTCGTAGAACGAAACATAGCGAAACTGGTGCTCGACCAGGATGGCACCCGCAGCACTACCCGGCGGCCTCTCGTCGACTGAGACCGTTGCGGGGCAAGGACCGCCGTAGGCCGATGTGACGCCGAAAACCAATCCGACGGGAACGAGCAATATCCTGCGCATGAAATCCTCCGTTGCGGCGCCCGCCCAAGGCTTGTCCAAGGCAATGGCAAGGTCACGGCGCGCAAGAAAATGGCCGGATCGCTCCGGCCAGTGTTGCGGGCTCTCGTCGTTGCAACCTAACCCGGCTGCGGCTCGGGAGACAAACCTGACGGCGGACGACTGACGCCAGGCACCGACGTCGGCGCCGGCTTCGCGCTTGGCGTATCGTCCGGCGGCGACTCGCGTACCACGCGCTCACCACGCAGCAATGCCTGGATCTCATCGCCGGAGAGTGTCTCGAACTCAAGCAGTGCCTTGGCGACCCGATGCAAATCCTCGACGTGATCGGTCAAGACTTGACGGGCCCTCGCGTAGGCCTCGTCGACGAGACGCTTGACCTCCTGATCGATGATCTGCGCCGTTGCTTCCGAAACGTTCTGCGTACGCGTCACCGAATGGCCAAGGAACACTTCCTCCTCGTTTTGCGCATAGAGCAGGGGGCCAAGCTTATCGCTCATGCCCCATTTCGTCACCATGGCGCGCGCAAGGCTCGTCGCCATCTGGATATCTCCGGACGCGCCCGACGTCACTTTGTCATAGCCCAAGATGATTTCTTCGGCGACGCGCCCGCCCATCGACACGGCCAGATTCGCATACATCTTGTCGCGTGCGTAAGAGTAGCTGTCCCGCTCCGGCAAGCGCATGACCATGCCTAGCGAACGACCGCGTGGAATAATAGTTGCCTTGTGAATCGGATCGGAGGCAAGCGAGTGTAGCGCCACCAGAGCGTGACCGGCTTCGTGATACGCTGTCTGGCGCTTTTCATCCTCGGTGATGACCATCGAGCGGCGTTCGGCGCCCATCATCACCTTGTCCTTCGCCTCTTCGAACTCGCGCATTGTGACCATGCGCTTGTTGCGGCGCGCAGCGAGCAACGCCGCTTCGTTGACGAGATTCGCTAGATCTGCCCCGGAAAAGCCGGGCGTGCCGCGGGCGATGACCATGGCAATCACGTCGGGCGCAAGCGGTACTTTCTTCATGTGTACTTTCAATATCTTCTCGCGCCCGATGATGTCCGGGTTTGGCACGACGACCTGGCGGTCGAAGCGACCTGGTCGCAGCAGCGCCGGATCGAGAACGTCGGGACGGTTCGTGGCTGCGATCAGAATTACGCCCTCGTTCGTATCGAAGCCATCCATCTCGACCAACAACTGATTCAACGTTTGCTCGCGCTCGTCGTTGCCGCCGCCGAGGCCGGCGCCGCGATGGCGGCCGACGGCGTCGATTTCATCGATGAAGATAATGCAGGGCGCATTCTTTTTCGCCTGATCGAACATGTCGCGCACGCGGCTGGCGCCGACGCCGACGAACATCTCGACGAAATCCGAGCCTGAGATCGTGAAGAACGGCACGTTCGCCTCGCCGGCGATCGCTCGCGCTAGCAACGTCTTGCCCGTGCCCGGCGGACCGATCAGCAGAGCGCCCTTCGGGATCTTGCCGCCGAGTTTCTGGAATTTCTGCGGATCGCGCAGGAATTCGACGATCTCCTGAAGGTCCTCTTTCGCTTCGTCGATCCCGGCCACATCCTCAAACGTGATGCGGCCCTGACGCTCGGTCAAAAGCTTGGCGCGGCTCTTACCGAAGCCCATCGCCTTGCCGCCGCCCGACTGCATCTGGCGCATGAAGAAGATCCAGACGCCGACCAGCAGGAGCATCGGGAACCAATTGATCAGGATCGTGAAGATCGATGGTGAATCACCTTCCGCTTCCGCGATCGAGACCTTGGGTTTGTATTTGTTGTCCTTGTCAGTAAGGCGTTGCACCACGCCTGCCGGGTCTTTCGGGCCGGTCACCGTCAGGTCCTTGCCACCCTTCATTTTGACCGTGATCTTGTCGCCGCGAACCACGACTTCGTCGACCTCGCCGCGATCGTTCGCGGCGTAAAGGTCGGATATCGCCATATCGCCGACCGCCGGCTTCTGCGGCTGGTTGCTGAACAAATTGAACAGCGCAAGAAGCAGCAGGCCGATAATGATCCAAAGCACGATATTGCGCAGATTGTTCGGGTTGGCGTTCATACGGTCTCTTGCCAGTTCCAATCGAGGGCGACGACGAGTGACGGCCGCAGAGTGACGGCCATTGGATCACATAGGAGGCGCAAAGCCCTTTCGCCAGCGTAAATGCGCGCACCAAGCGTTCACAGGGGCTTGCCTTTAGCGATCCCTTTACCTTTGGCCAAGCCCAAAAATTCGACGGAAAACCGTGCCGCGGCCGTTTCGTCGGCCTTGTAGCGCAAAAGCGGTGCCGCGATCAGCCGCGCCCCTGTCCAGAGCGCCGGGGTTGTCTTGGCAATCAGACGGGGTTCCACGGGCGGCAATTCGACACCGGGACCTGCTTGGGCGAGGCCCTTGGCGCCCAGCGGCCGCACATCGAAGGCGCCGCCCGTTGCTGCGCCCAAAGCAACGCGGAAGCGGCCGTCCCAAATCTTGCCTTCGCCCGGCGCCAGGCGAAGGCTCTCCGTCGCGACAGCCGATTCTTCGCGCGCGATCAAAAGTGTTTCGTCGCGCCGCCGAACCAAGCGGCAACCGCCGAGCGTACGGCCCGACTGCTCCTCATCGGCGGCAATCCAGGTCCACACCGCCTCAAGCGCCTCGAAACGCGGCGCGTAATAGTCCCCGCCGACCGCAGCGATGAGCCGGGCCAACGCCCTCAGACCGATCTCCGCCGGCGCCGCGCGAAAATCGCAACGGCTCAACAGGATGTAGCCCCAGGGGCTCGGTCGCGCGCTCGCGGCGAGCAAAGCGTCGACAGATCGTTCGATGGCCTGACGAGCACGCCGCAGATGCGCCGCAGTATCGGCAAGCCGCTCCGGCGTCAAACCCGCGGCTTCCAGAGCCGTATGGGCGGCGCGCAGCCGCGTACGCTGGAAGCGCATCGCGGCGTTGCTTGGATCCTCAATCCAAGGTTGCTTTGCCGCTTGCAACGTCGCGATTAATCGCCGATGCGAAAACCCGAGCACCGGCCGCGCCACAGAAAGGTCGTCGAAGGCGCGCAGAGGGAACGATGATACCGGTGCCATGCCGGACAAGCCATCGACGCCGCTGCCCCGCCCGAGCCTGATGAGCACCGTCTCGGCCTGATCGTCGAGTGTATGGCCCGTGACCACAGTCTTGATGCCATGAGCGCGGGCCCAAGCACCGATCAAGTGATACCGCGCCTCCCGCGCCGCCGCTTGTAGGTTGCCTGCGGGCTTCCCGCCCTCCCACTTGAGTATCTTGTGCAGGACACCCTTCGCGCGCGCCCATGTTGCGACTTGCTTCGATTCCGCCGCCGCTTCCTTGCGCAGACCATGATCGACCGTGAGGGCGATAGGCGGGGCCAGCCCACGCGCCGCGCACCAACCGAGGGTCAGCAACAACGTTGCCATCGAATCGGCGCCGCCCGAGACGGCGACGGCGATGGGCCCTTCGAGATTTAGCGCTGTTATCGCCGTAGCGAATTCCAGCGCCGAAACCGGCTTCGCTTCAGACGCACTTCGCCTCTTTGAAGCGCTGGGCGGCGCGACTGAGAATGTTCGCGTTCGCGGTCGGGTATTTGGCCTTGATCGCGCCAAGAGTTGTACAGGCCTCGTTCTTTTGGCCGAGCTCCATCAACGACAGCCCGAGCTTCAGCATAGCGTCGGGCGCTTTGCTCGTCTTGGGAAAGCGCTTGAGCACATCGGCGAAGGCTTTAGCCGAGCCGCCATAGTCCTTTTGGGTGAAGGAGATGTCGCCGACCCAATATTGCGCGGGTCCGGCGAGATCGTTCGTCGGGTTCGCAATCACGAAATTTCGAAAAGCGGCCTGCGCGTCGCTGTATTGGGCGCGGCTGAGCAGTTCCATGGCGGCATCATATTGCCCGCGCGGATCGCCACCGGCCGACCCTGCCGCCGCAGGCGCCGCGCTGGCGGGGAGCGCACCTAGATTGCCGGGCCTGGCGCCGGCGACTTGCGAGCCTACCCCCGGTGCAAGCTGAGTAGGTCCCGCGGCGCTCGTGGCCAGCGGCGGCCTCGCGGGCCCGGACGGGGCAGTCGTCAAGCCCGGACCTACACCGGACTGCGCAACGCTTCCTGCCGGCGCGCCGCCTTCCAGAGCGCCCAAGCGATAGTTTGTTTCGTTGCGCTGCAGTTCGGCTTGTTGCTGCAATTGTTTCACAAGAAAGCTTACCTGCTCCACTTGTCCCCGCAGATCGCGCAGCGATTGCTCCAGGTCGGCCATGCGCCCGCCGCCACCCGGTGTGAATTGGCCGCCGGCGCCGGGCGCAGCCTGGGCGCCGCTGCCTTCGGCGGACGGCGCGCCCTTGTAGACCTCAAGTTGAAGATCGCGCAGATCGCGCTCAAGCCGGTCCATCCGGTCGCTCAAAGTGTCGACATCGTCGCGGGCGCTCGATGGCGCACTATTGAGTCCGATAGTCAGAATCGAGGCGGCGACGACAGCGGCGAATTTCAGGCGAGCGATCGGGAACGCGGACATGAGAAAGCTCCAAGACGGCGAGCGCGTGTCATCGCGCCGACGGGTGACGAAATTGAGGCAGTCGCGGCGAAAATGAAAGGGCGCCTCTTGGGCGCCCCTCGGAAACGCACATGTTTGTGTTGCGCTTAGGAGCCGGCGCCGCCGGGAACCACCAACGAATAGCCGCGGCGATTCTGAGCCCAGCAAGCCTCGTCGGACTCTGTGCACACGGGCCGCTCCTTGCCGTAGCTCTTGGTCTGCAGTCGGTTTGCGTCGACGCCGAGGCTGACCAAGAATTCCTTCACGGCGTAGGCCCGCCTGTCGCCGAGCGCGAGGTTGAATTCGCGGGTGCCACGTTCGTCGCAATGTCCTTCGACGACGAGCCGCACCGCAGGATATTTCTTCAACCAAACGGCTTGCTTCTGCAGAGTCGCTTGCGCGTCGGCCCGAATCGCATGACTGTCGAAGTCGAAAAAGACCGTATCGCCGACATTGGTCTTGAGGTCTTCCTGGCTTCCAGGGTGGATTGTCGAGGTGGGCGTCGAGCTCGTCGTGACCGGCGGCTCCTCTTTCGTCGACGAACAGGCGGCCAGCAAGCCCATCGCCAGAACCACGGCACTGAGCTTCACGGTCGTCGCTACACGCATCATGGGACTACTCCTGCCGGGTACCGGTCGCTGACGGGATGGGGTTTCCCGAGCAACACTGATATCTGCGATATCGGCAGCGGCGCAACGCGTCAAGCGCCGCCGTGTCGATTAAGACAAAAGGTCCCTAATTCCTTCGTAAAAATGTGAGCGGCCTCACCGGTTGAGTGGCGACCATGCCGGGTCGGATGCTTCGCCCGGCGTGATCACACGGCGTTCATTATGTCCGGTCAAATCGACCGACCAGATCGATGAAACGCCGCTGGCACCGCCACGACCGGGCGTTGTGCGCGTGAACAGGATGACCCGTCCGTTCGGCGACCATGTCGGACCCTCGTCGGAAAAGCTTTGCGTCAGGATTCGTTCCCCCGACCCGTCCGGCCGCATCACACCGATCGCAAATGTCGCGCCGAATTGTTTTGTGAAGGCGATCAAATCGCCGCGCGGCGACCACACCGGCGTCGTATAGCGGCCTTGCCCGAAACTGGTGCGTTGTTGGTTCGATCCGTCGGCGTTCATCGAATAGATCTGAGGCGAGCCGCCGCGGTCGGAATTGAACACGATCTTTGTGCCATCGGGCGAGCAAGACGGCGACGTGTCGATGCCCGGATCGTTGGTCAGCCGCGTCGGTCGCCTCGAGCGCAAATCGGCGACATAGACGTCGATATTGTTGTCGCGTGAATAGCTGAACACGACGCGATTGCCGTCCGGCGTAAAGCGCGGCGCGAAAGTCATCCCGGAATACTGACCGATCACCTCGCGTTGCCCGGTCTGCAGATCGAATACGAAGACGCTCGGCATCTGCTTTTCGTAGGACATGTATGTGATCGCCTGTTGCGTCGGCGAAAAGCGCGGGCTCAGCACGATGTAGTCGCCGCCCGTCAGAAAGCTTGGGTTTGCGCCGTCTTGGTCCATAATGGACAAACGGTAGCGCCGCTTTGTCTTCGGTCCCGACTCTGCGATGAAAACGATGCGCGTGTCGAAATAGCCTTTCTCACCCGTCAGCCGCTCATAGATCGCGTCGGCGATGAGATGGCCGAGCCGGCGCCAATTTTCCGCCGTAGTCGAGAACGTCAGACCGACCATTTGCTGCTCGCCGAAAATGTCCCACAGGCGAAAATCGACCTTCAACTTGCCGTCCGGCAAGACGCTCGCTTGGCCGGTGACCAGCGCCTGAGCCTGAATCGTACGCCAGTCGCCGAAGCGCGGCAGCGCCTCGAACGTCGCGATCTTTTCGATGAACGAGTGCGGGTCGAGCGGCCGGAAGAGGCCCGAACGTTCGAGGTCGCCGCGCACGACGGTTGCGATCTGTGCCGCTGTCTGCTGCTGCGCACCCGCCCCTAGAAAGTCTACGACTGCAATGGGGATAGGCTCAACGACACCTGAATCAAGCGTGATCTTGAGCTCTGCATGTGCCGGCGTTCCGACAGCGGCAACGGCGATTGCCGCGGCGGCGACAAGGCCGGCGAGCATCGTGCGTGGTTTTGTTTTTGTCATAAGCTACCTCATTGAATCGTCGCGCGTTTCAAAAAAACGAATGGTCGCGATCGCCGTCCGCTCTAGTAACCGGCCATTTTGGTCGGGTCGAATGTAACGACAACATCGTTCCAAGCGTCGTATTTTTCGACTGGCAACTTGTACGGCCCGCACATCTTCACCGCGCGGATAGCGGATTCGGAAGCTGCGCGGAAGTAGGGATCGCTCAAACCTAACGTATCGAGCAATTGCGGCATCCCCACGACCGAACCGTCCTGATTGAGAGCAACCCTCAGACGCAACACCAGCGCCGTCGGGTCCGGCGCTCCCACCGGCACATTCCAGCATTTCATCATTTGCGAACGGAGCGCGTCGATTTCGCTCGTCGTCATCGCCGTTTGAGCACCCGCACCGGCCACCGTGCGCGAGGCCTGGGCCGGCTTCGTCGCCGCCGCTGGCACTTGGGCTTTGGGCTGTTCCTTGGCCATCTTGTCGACCAGACCGGCGATGCGATTGATATCGAAATCCGGTTTGGCCTTTTCCGGTTTCGGCTTGGCGCGCGGATGTGCCATTGCAAATCGCTGCACCGGCGGCGCCGATACCGGCTTCAACGGGATAGGCGGCGGGGGCAACGGTTCGGGCGTCGCCAACGCCTCGGCTTCCGGCGGAGGCGGAGGCGGCGGTTCCGCCGCTGCCTGCGGCGGTTCCGGAGGTGGCGGTTGCGGCGTCGGCTCGGGCAAGGGTTTGTCGGATTTCTCTCGCGGCGCGATATTGGTTTCATCCGCCGGCGGCAGAATGTCGACCGGCACGACTTGATCCGACAAGTCGATCGGCGGCATGAGTCGAGGCCACGCGATCACTGCCAGAGCGATCACGCTGCCATGCAGGAGCGCCGACACAAACGCGCCGGCTCCCACGCCGTCACGTTGTTCAGTTCTGCTTCCGCTCACGCCGAGGTTCTGTCACCAAACCGATACGTTTGAAGCCGGCGGCATTGAGCTCGCCCATGACTTCCATCACTTTGCCGTAGTCGACCTCCTTGTCGCCGCGCACGAAGATGCGCTGATCGTAGCCGTTCTGCGCGATCGCCGTCAGTTTCGGCACCAATTCATCGAGCTGAATTTCCGTCTCTTGCAAGAAGATCGCACCGCCCTTCTTGATCGAAATCGCCAGCGGTTCCTTGTCTTCCGACATTTGCCGCGCACGCGTCTGCGGCAGATCGACCGGCACGCCGACCGTCAGCAGCGGCGCCGTCACCATGAAGATCACCAGCAGCACCAGCATCACGTCGACGAAGGGCGTGACGTTGATGTCGGATTTTGGCCGCAGACGCGCGCGCCATGCGCCGCGCCCGCGAATCGAACTCACGCCGTTGACGCCGCCCGCCATCAGCGCGCCCGCTCGTCGAGCTGACGCGACAAGATCGCCGCGAACTCGTCGGAAAAGCCTTCAAGCCGCGTTGCAAAGCGGCCGACGCCGTCGGCCAGATGGTTGTAGGCGACCGAGGCCGGAATCGCCGCCAGCAGCCCCATCGCGGTCGCAAAGAGGGCCTCGGCGATGCCGGGCGCAACAACGGCCAAGCTGGTGTCGTGCGAAGCGGCGATCGAAGAAAACGAGTTCATGATGCCCCAAACCGTGCCGAAGAGTCCGATGAACGGCGCGTTCGATCCAACCGTCGCCAGGAAGCCGAGCTGACGTTCGAGGCGCGAGACTTCGCGGCCGATCGAAACATTCATCACTTTAGCGATGCGGTCCTTCACACCGGGCAACAGCCCCGCGTTCACCGTCCCGCCTTCGAACGAGCGGCGCCACTCCCGCATCGCAGTGGTGAACACTTGCGCCATCGGATGGTTGTCGCCGCGCGAGCCGAGGCCCGCGTGCAAATCATCGAGCGACTTTCCCGACCAGAACAATTGCTCGAATCGCTCGGCCTGGCGCTTGACGCGCCCAAGTCGCCCGGTCTTCTCGATGATGATCGCCCACGACCAGAACGACGCGAAAAGCAAAATCCCCATCACGACTTTGACGACGATATCGGCCTGCATGAAAAGAACGATCGGCGACAGGCTGATCGCGGGATGCGAGCCCTCGGCCCCCGACGTCGGGATCACGTCGATCGGTGACAGTGGCGCGGCCGAGGGTGCGGGCCCGATTGGCGCCGGCTGGGGGCCGGCGACCGAAAAATCGCCGAGCGCGGTGATCGCGTGCACGACGGGCTTGAGAATCGCCACAGCCTCGTGGACAAAAGCGAGCGCGCTGAACTCCATAAACTCTCCTCCCCTCTCGTAACTCCGCGCACCCGCAAGGCCTTGTCAGGCTTGGGAAATCGGCGCGACTAAAGCCGTCGAAACGTGTCGAAATTTGGGCGCGAACCCTATGCCAAAGGGCCATCTACAGGTGCACAGCTAAAGCCTTATCCACAAAGGTAAAGCCGTTGTCACCCCCTTGTGTCTGCATAATCGTGAACCGATTGAAATTTAGGCGAGCGGCCCGCCTCCGGCCGCAAGATACGGTTGCAGCTTGGCGCGCACCTCCTCGGGGATTCGCCGGGGCTTGCCCTCCATGGTGATGATCGCCGCCTCAACTTTGGCACTGACGAGGTCCATACCGGCGCACTTAACGACCTGCGCCGCCGCCAGCCGCGCCCCGCTCATTGCCGTAAAGCGCGAGTGCACCTCGAGTTCGTCGTCAAGCCGCGCCGCCTTGGCGTAGTCGACATCGATCTTGCGGATCGTCCACGCGATCGGCTCTGCGTTGGCCAGCATCACCATGTGACGTATGCCCGCAAGGCGCAGAAACTCGCTGCGCCCGCGTTCGAAATAGCGAAGATAATTTGCGTGATAGACGATGCCCGAAATGTCGGTGTCTTCGTAATAGACGCGGATCGGCAAGATGTGGGTGATGCCGTCGAACCAACCCGAATAACGCAAGCGCTCAGACATCGACGTCGCCGCTGGAGCCGCTATCGAAAAGCGACTGTTGCGCGATCGTTTTGGGCGGGCTCAGGCCCAGATGGGTGTAGGCCAATGCCGCCGCCATGCGCCCACGCGGCGTTCGCTGAACGAACCCTTCCTGAAGTAGGAAGGGTTCGACGATTTCTTCCAGCGCGTCGCGCGGCTCGCCCAACGCTGCTGACAACGTTTCGACGCCGACGGGGCCGCCGTTGTAGTTCTCGACGATGATTTTCATGTAACGCCGGTCGAAGGCGTCAAGGCCGCGCTTGTCCACTTCAAGGCGGGTGAGGGCCTCGTCTGCCGCCTTCGCGTCGACACGAGGCATCTTCGCGACCGCCGCGAAGTCGCGGATGCGCCGGAGCAACCGGCCGGCGATGCGCGGTGTGCCGCGCGATCGCGCCGCGATCTCGCGCGCCGCCTCGGGGGTTAGGGCGAGCTGCAATATGCGTGCGCCGCGCGATACGATCTCGATCAAATCTTCGACGCGGTAGAAATCGAGGCGAACGGGAATGCCGAAGCGATCGCGCAACGGTTTGGTGATCATGCCCGAGCGCGTGGTCGCACCCACCAGCGTAAAGGGAGCGAGGTCGATCTTCACCGACCGCGCCGCCGGCCCTTCGCCGATGATCAGGTCGAGCTGAAAGTCTTCCATCGCGGGGTAAAGGATTTCCTCCACCGCCGGATTCAGACGGTGAATTTCGTCGATAAACAGGACATCGCGCGGCTGGAGGTTGGTAAGCAGCGCCGCAAGATCGCCGGCGCGCGCGATGACCGGACCCGACGTCGAACGAAAATTGACGCCGAGTTCCCGTGCCACAATCTGCGCCAACGTGGTCTTGCCCAAGCCCGGCGGCCCAGAGAAGAGCACATGGTCGAGCGCTTCTCCGCGCGCACGGGCCGCGTCGATGAATACCTTCAAATTCGCGCGCGCTTGATCCTGACCTATGAACTCGCCAAGGGTCAGCGGGCGCAAGCTCGTTTCGCTTGTATCGTCCTCGCGCTCCGCGGCAGCCACCAAGCGATCGGGTTTGGCCATCAGCGCGCCAACTCCTTCAGTCCCGTACGAATGAGCGCTTCAACCGGCGCTTTTTCTCCCGCGTTGGCAAGCGCTGCCGCGACCGCGGTCTGCGCCTCGGAGCGCCCGTAGCCCAAATTGATCAACGCCGACACCGCCTCGCCGGCGGCACCGACCGGCTTCGCGCCGACGCTGACGGCAACCGCCAGCGGCGCCGACATCGCCGCCGCTTTATCCTTGAGCTCCGAAACGATGCGCTGTGCGAGCTTCGGGCCCACGCCTTGCGCCCGCCCGACTTGCGCCTTGTCCTCAAACGCCACGGCGCGTGCCAAGTCTGCGACGTTGAGCGCGCTCAGAATCGCGAGCGCGACTTTTGCGCCGACGCCTTGCACCGACTGCAGCAAACGAAACCACTCGCGCTCCTCCGGCGAAGCAAAGCCGAAGAGCCGAATCGCATCCTCGCGCATCTGCGTCTCGACGAAGAGCGCGACCCTGCCGCCGCGCGGAGGCAGTTGCGACAGCGTGCGCGCCGCACACTGCACGACATAGCCCACGCCGTTCACATCGACGATCGCGAAGTCAGCGCCTGTCTCGTCGACGACGCCGGTAAGCTTGCCGATCACCGTTTGCCCCCCGCTGCGGCCATCAACTCGTCGATGCGCCGATTGCTTTGCGCGAAATGCGCGTGACAGATCGCGATCGCCAGCGCATCGGCAGCGTCCGCGCCAGTCACCTCCGCGCGCGGCAACAGGACTTTGATCATGGCGTGAACCTGACCCTTTTCCGCGTGCCCGACACCGACCACCGATTTCTTGATTTGGTTCGGGGCATATTCCGAGACCGGCAAGCCAAGCTGCGCGGGCACCAACAGGGCGATCGCGCGCGCTTGGCCGAGTTTCAGCGTCGCGACCGGATCCTTGTTCACGAAGGTGTGTTCCACTGCGGCGCTGTCGGGCTGATGCAGCTTTAGGATCGCGTGCAGCCCATCGTAAAGCTCGACCAACCGCCGGCTCAAATCTTCGTCGGCCGACGATGTGATCACGCCGTTTGCCACGTGGCTAAGCCGCGAGCCTTGCGCCACGACGACGCCCCAGCCCATCCGGCGAAGCCCTGGGTCAAGCCCGATGATGCGCAACGACTTGTTCAAGGGTCGGCGTCCACGTTTCGTTCCTTCTAAACGATTCGCGCGGCCGCCGCACTCGTTCTAAGGCTGGAGCCATGCAACCGCGGGAACGCCGGCTCTGCGAGGGC
>Ga0209069_10000943_pt1 | contig 14337 bp, 10 predicted proteins | sample Str013_2_FD_187202 | JGI IMG/M metagenome (GOLD analysis project Ga0209069, IMG submission 187202) | Freshwater sediment microbial communities in response to fracking from Pennsylvania, USA - Straight Creek_MetaG_SC_2013 (SPAdes) (version 2) | ecosystem: Environmental > Aquatic > Freshwater >...
CGCCTACCACGCCCGGCGGCCAAGATCCGCCGGGGCTCACGACGGTGCCGCCGCCGGGGCACGGGTTGACTCCAGCCCCGGCGCCGGTGCCGCGGTCGCCAACGACCTGATCACGCAGTCGGGTTCGCCGTTGCTCACGTCGTACTCGACGGTTGGGTCACTCGTTGGCGATCGCGTCGTCGTTGTCGCCCAGGGTCGGGTCATCTCGCTCGTGCCGTTCGCGCCGGCATGGGCGATCAAGGCGACCGGTTCCGCGCCGCTCGAGAAGTTCCGGCCCGAAGGCGGTTGATCATGCAGCCGGTCGACGACGAAGGCGGTAGCGCCGGCATCGAGGCGTCGATCGCCGTCACCTCGTTGTTGCTCGTGCTCTGGTTCGTCGTCGGTGGCTTGCGGATCTCCAATGCCGGCGGCGACGTGAAAGCCGCAGCGCGCGCCGCGGCGCGCGCTGCCGTCGTCGAGTACGACCAAGGTGCGGCGGACGCCGCGGCGGACCGAGTGGCAGCTGACGTGCTCGCCAATCGGGGCATCTCCTGTCAGAGTCGCAACGTTGCCGTCGGCGCGCTCGTGCGCGGGCAGCCCCTGACCGTCACGGTCTCGTGCACCGTCGCACTTGGGGATGTCACCCGCGTCGGCTTCAGCAGCACACGCACGCTGGTCGGCACCGCGGTCGACTTCGTCGATCGCATCCGCGGAGACGGTCCATGAGCCGCGGCACTAGCGCTCGCTACGACTCTCGAGTCGACGATGAGCGCGGCAGCATCATGTTGATGGCGGCGATCTTCATCGTCGCGCTCGTGACTGGCTCGTGGGCGTTGATCGGTGCCGGCCAGGCGCTCACGGCGCGTCGTGATGCCTATGCCGCGGCCTCGGCCGCGGCCCGTGCCGCGGCGCAGGGATCAGAGACCTTGTTGCGCAGCGCCAACTCCGACATCGATCCGTCGCGGGCCACCGCCGATGCGCAGTCGGTCATCGCCGCCGCGGGCTTCAGTGGCAGCGTGTCGATCAATGGCCGCGTCGTGACGGTGCGCGTCACCGCACCGGTGCACTACGCCTTCCCGTCACCGGGGCTGCCCGCGTCGGTCACTGGTTCGGCGTCGGCAGTGTCGCGGCGCGGCGTCTCGGGAACCGAGGGCGGATGAGAGCCGCTGGCGGCGCGGCGCGCGTCGTGCGTCTCCTGCGCGCCCTGCTCGCCGTGCTGACACTGGCGGTCGTCGTCATCGGCGTACCAGCGGCACTCGCCGCACTTGTCGGTTGGCCGCTGCCGCACGCCGTGCCCGATTGGCATGTCGCCTACCGAGCCTTCCAGCAGCACGACATCCCGAGCGCAACGATCGTCAAGGCAGTAGCAGTGATCGTGTGGGTGGCGTGGATCCAGATCGCTTGGGCGGTGCTGTGGGAGATCGCCGTCAACGTGCCTCGCTATGGCCGCAGCGAGCGACCGCGCCAGGCGCCGGCGGTACCGGGTGCGATCTCGCACCTCGCGGCGCGGTTGGTGGCGGCCGCGCTCGTCGTCGGCGTCGTCGCCGGTCCGCAGGCGGCGATGGCTCGCAGCGCGACGTCGCCGTTGCGGCCGCTGACGCCGGCGTCCGCGGTCGTCGTTGACAGCGCCGTCAACGCCACGGTGATGACGGGCGACGTCGGAGCGGTAGGTCCTTCGGGCTGGGGGCGCGATGCCTCGGGTCGGCGAGCGACGGCGGCCGCATTGGCGAGTCCGGTGTGGAAGGTCGTCAAGGGCGACTCGCTGTGGTCTGTCGCCGAACGGTCGCTCGGCGATGGCACGCGTTACCCCGAGATCATGAGCCTCAACCCCTTCCTGCGCACGGCGCGCGACGTGCGACCCGGTCACTTGTTGGAGCTACCACCGGGTGCCGATGTCCCCGCCGATCGAGCAGCCGAGGGCGCCGTCGACGCGGTCGGCGCGACCGGTGCCGCGTCGGGGACCGATGCGCACGTCGTCGAGATCTCGCTGGGACCGACCACGCATGTCGTCGCCGCGGGCGAGAGCATGTGGCGCATCGGCGAGCAGCGCTTGACCGAGGCGCGCCGCGGTGCGTCGCCGACCGAGGTCGCCGAGTACGTCGATGAGATCGCCGACGTCAACCGCGACCGTCTCGTGCATCCCGGCGATCCGAGTCTGATCATGCCCGGCCAATCGCTCGATCTGCCCGCCGTTGGCGATGTCAGGGCAGTGCTCGACGTCGACACCGTGGAACCCGTCATCGATGCCGTCGAGCCCGTCATCGACGCGGCCGACGCGGTCGACGCGGCCGACGCGCCGATCGTCGATGTTGCCGCGCCCGTTGCGACGTCCACGCCGGACGTGCTGACGACGGTTGAGGCCCGTCCTCCGATCGAAGTCGGCGCGCCGCTCGACGCGACGTTCAGCCCGCCGTTGGCGCCTCCGGCGGCCGTTGGCGAGCAGCCCAGCGCGACACCGGTCGACGTGTTCGCTTGGCTCGCCGAGCAGGCCCCGCGCCTGACGCGCGACCTGAACACCGATCGGCGCGATGCCGACGACGGCGTGCTCCCGATCGACTTGCTTGCCGGTGTCGGTACCGCTGGCGTGCTCGGCGGCGCGCTGACCTGGGTGGTGCGTCGCCGCCGCTCGCTGCGCCTGCTGCAGCGCGAGCCAGGGGAGAGGTTCGCCGATGGCGACGACACCATCGAAGCCGCCGAGCGCACGCTGCACGCCATCGGCCGTGAAGAGGTCGTCAGTTGGGTGTGGGCCGCGCAGCGTGCCCTTCGTCCGGCGGTCGCCGCCCTCGCCAACGATCCGATGGTCAATGCCGTGCGCGTCGGCGCTGACGGTCTCGAAGTCCTCTTCGACCGCCCGGTCACGAGTCCACCGGACGGTCCGTTCGAACGGATCCGTCATCGCAGCTGGCACTTGCGGGCCGGCGTCGATCTCGACGAGCTCGAGCGCGTCGCCGGCAACGTTGGCCCGTTGTGCCCGTTCCTCGTCCCGTTCGGTGACGTCGACGATGGCGTGTTGCTCGTCAACCTCGAAGCCGTTGGCGCGTTGCGCGTCGAGGGGGATGGCGAGCAGCGGTCGTCGTTCCTCAACGCCATCGTGTCCTTCCTCGGCAGCGCGCCGTGGGGGCGTGATGTCGACGTGCGCCGCCTCGGCGGTCCGCACGAGCTGGACGCGTTCGACAACGTCGCCGCCGTCGATGGCGACGCGCTGCCCGGACTTGTCGATCAGATCAAGGCGTTGCGCAGCACCGATGATCGCGACGACGGCAACGCGTACACCCGCCGCCTGACTGCCGCCGCCGACGATTGGGTTGGCACGATCGTCGTCGCCTTCGACGACGAACCGCTGACGGCGATCGTCGCCCACGCCGAGCCTGGCGGTGCGCTCGTCGTTGTTGGCGGCGGCTCGGCCGAACGCAACCCGGCGCCGGCGACGTTGGTCCTCGCCACCGACGGCACCGCCCACCTTGATCCGTACGGGCTTGATCTCGCCGCCGTTGCCGGCTTGCCGATGCAGGACGCGTCCGAGATCACCGGCTTGTTCGACATCGTCACCACCGTGTCGAACGATGCCGTGTCGAACGATGCCGACGACACCGGCCACGAGCCCATCGACGCTGGCGCGGCCAGCGCCGCCGTTGCCGCGGTGATGGCCGTTGCCGATGTCGACGTGCGCGTCCTTGACGGTCTGCCAGTCGTGCACGTCGGACCGTCCAGCCCGTTGAGCCCCGCAGCGAACGCGTTGGTCACGTACCTCGCGCTCAACGGTCAGGTAGCGCTCGAAGAAGTGCGCACGGCGGTCTACGGGCGCCACGGCATCACGGAGGACTCCTTTCGTTCCGTCGTCGGGCGCGTCCGGCAATCACTCGGACTCGACTCGACGGGCGCGGCGCAGCTGCGCGTCACCAACGATGGCGAGATCGGCCTCGGCCCCGAGGTCGGCTGCGACGCGAACCGCTTCAGCGAGTTGCTCGCCGTCGCCCGGCAGGTGAGCGATGCCGTCGCTGAGCGCGACGTGCTGGCGTCGGCACTGTCGTTGATCAGCGAGCGTCCGTTCGATGGTGCCGGGCGCTACTACCGCTGGGCCAGCGAGCCACCGGCGCGGCGTGCCGAACAGTTGGCGATCGCCATCGCCGATGCCGCCTACCGCGCCGCGACGATCGCGCTCGAACACGACGACGCAACTGAAGCCGAGCGGCTTGCCGCCGTTGGTCTGCGCTACGGCGCCGGCAACGAGGCACTCGCCCGCGTCCTTGCCCGCGCCCGCATCGCAGCTGGCAACTCGGTCGGCGCGCTAGCAGCGCTCGACGCCGTTGGCGCCGCGCTGCGCCAGCGCCATCCGATCGCCGAGCCCACCGGCCCGACCCAGGCACTGTGCGACGAGCTCTCGCTCCTGCACCAGACGGCCTAACACGCGCCGTGACCCACTCGTTGTTGCGCCGCCCGCGCCGACGTTCTCGGTTGCGATCTGTCTCGCCTGCGGCACAACACGCAGCCGGGACCCGGGGCAGCGACCGTGGATGACGCGACACGGCCGCAGCGCGGTTCAACAGCGCGCACGGACGAGCACGCCGATGACAGCGCTGGCGCGCCGGCCGAGTTGCGCCGGCGCCTGGTAGAGCTGAGCGACTGGCGTCTCATCGGGCGGGGCGGATTCGCGGCTGTCTATGCCGCTCGTCAGGCTCGCCTGGGTCGGATCGTGGCCGTCAAGTTGTTGAACGATCGTCCGTCGGCGCACGCGTTGCGAGGGTTCATGCGCGAGTGCGAGTTGCTCGGTCGCTTGTCGTCGCATCCGAACATCGTCACCGTGTTCGATGCCGGAGTGACCGATGGCGACCGACCCTTCTTGGTCATGGAGCACCTCGCCCAGGGCACGTTGGCACAACGCATCGCCGACGGCGGACGTATCGACGCGCACGAGATCGTCAACGTCGCGCAGGCGATGGCCAGCGCCCTCACTACGGCTCATCGACGCGGTGTGCTCCACCTCGACGTGAAGCCGGCCAACGTCATGCTCGACGATGACGGCGCGCCGGTGCTCGGTGACTTCGGCGTGGCGCGCCTCGAAGTCGGCGGCACGATGGGCACCGGCGGCGTGCCCTTCTCTCCGTTCTATGCCGCACCCGAAGTGCTCGACGGTCAGCATCCGACGCGAGCGACCGACGTCTACGGACTCGGTGCGACGTTGTTCACGATGATGGCCGGTCGTCCGCCGTTCTGGGGCGACGACGACAACCAGCCGTCGGCTGTGATCGCTCGTACGTTGCGGGGAGCACTGCCGGATCTGTCCCGCCGCGGCGTGCCGATCGAGTTGATCGCACTCGTCGAATCGATGCTCGATCGTCGTCCCGAAGCGCGGCCACCACTCGACGACGTGATGTTGCGTCTCGCCATGCTTGATGCCGGCTCGTCGCGGCCAGTTCTGCCATCGCCAGTGGTGCGGCCGGAGGTCGCGGGGTCGTCCGCCGTTCCGTTCTCAGTTGCACCGTCGCCAGCTGCTGCACCGTTGTCAGTTGCGCCGTCGCCCGGCGCTGTCGACCGCGGCTCGGCGGCGATGTCGCCGGTTGCAACCAACCCGATCCTCGTCGCGTCGCGACCCGCTCGATCGAAGCGTTGGACGATCATCATCGCCGCCGCCGCCGCCGCAGCTGCTGTCGCCGTGATCGTCGCGGTCGTTGCAATGATGATCAGCGCGGCGCGCTCGGATCGAACCGGCGCGTCGGACGCCGCGACGACGGTAACGGGACGCATCGTCGACACCTCCGTGACGAGCGGCGCGCCGGGGAGCGTCAGCTTCGCGTTCCCCGACATCACCGGTGTCGTCTGGGACTCAACCGTCGACACGACACTGTTGCGTTCGATGCCATCTCGTTCGACTGGCGACATCACCGATGCGCGGGCGCGGACCCTCGTGCGCTCAGGACACGACCGCGCCGTCGTGCTGCGGATCACGCTCGCACCGAGCGCCGGCGTGGTCGACGGTGCGACGTTCCACGACTACGCCATCGCTCACTTCGTGCGGTCCGCAAAGGAGACGACGGTCCGGAACACCAACGTCCTTCGAGTTCGAGCGAAGGGGGCGTCGTTCGCAGTCTTCAGAGCGCCCGATGGCGTCGGCTGGTTCGTGGTCGCGTCCAGCAACAGTGTCGTTGATGCCGAGACCGAAGCACTCGTCGCTGCCGTCGGCGGTTGATCCGCATGAACGCCCGGTTCCACGTCAGGCGCTGAGTCCATCAGCGACGAACGAGGGGTCGGCATCGAGCTGGCGCCAGCCGTCGACGTCTGCCCACGTCGTCGGTGTCGCCGCCGCTCGCTCGCGTGTCGTCGTCGCTTCGCTGCCATCGCCCAGTTGTTCGAATGCCGCCGCGGCCTCGATCAGGGCGAGGGCCTGGCGGTCGGTGTCATCGGCTCGAGACCACGCTCGGGCCGATCGCAACCACGCGTCCCGTGCTCGCGCCCAGCGGCGGTTGCGCGCCGCGCTGGCACCATCGCGACCGTCGGCGATCGCTTCGGCAGTCGCTCGCGCCCGGATCGACGCCAGCGGCAGTGTCGCGTCGCCGGTGACCTCGACGACCATCGTCGTGAGGTCGTTGTGACCGCCGACTATGAGCTCGGCGACGCCGGTCCAGTGTTGGACTGCGTCCGGCGCACCCATGGTTGGCTGACCAGCGAGCGGTGCGAGCGCGCCGATCACTCCGTCGGCGTCACTGATCCGAACCCACAGCTCGCGCCCTGGACCGACGACATCGAGCTCGATGCGCAGGCGCCCGTCGCCCGGTTGCCAGACGAGGCGGCCACGCCGGCTCACGGCAACGCCATCGGGCAGTTGATGAGGATGCAACGCGACGGCACCGGCGACGCGCTGGCGGTGCTCGCCATCTCGCACTGCCAGCGCCGGTGCCCTGGTGTGTGTGCTCACGCTCGTGCTCGTCGACTGCGAGCCGAACGTCGTCGAGTCGTCGTCAACGGCGACGAGGTCGGACAGCGCCGCGGTCGTTGACGCGCTGGTGTAGCGACCAACGACATGGGCCGCGTCCACCGCCGCGGCCGTGAGCCGTGCTCGAGCAGCGAAGAGGACGGCGGCGGCAACGTCAGCCTCACGAGCCGCCAGCTCGTTCAATCCGAGCGCGTCGGCGATGACGACGATGTCGACGGACCAATCGGTTGCCGAGACGCTGTCGCCGCGGTTGCGCTCGTCGATCGCCAACGCCAAGCGACCGAGCAGTGCTGCCCGCGCGCCATTGATGTGGATGCCATCGCCGTCGCCGTCGCCGTCGCGTGTGATCCCGAGCCTACGGGCGTCGTCGGCAAGCTCCGCGGACGCGTCGAGCGCATCGTCGATGACGATCTCGACCAACCGTGACGGCCGGGCGCCATCGGCAACGACGCGCAACGCGCCGATCTCGAGCACGGCGAGACCGGCCGGCCCCGCCGGTGCACCGACGTACTCGAGCGCGCCCAACCCGGAGGGGTCGTCACTGGCGTGGAGGTGGAGATCGGTCATCGGTGTGGCTTTCCGGAAGGCGCGCTCGACGGTTCGTCACCAACGTCAGCGCCCGGCGGCAGCGCGGTGTGACGTGAGAGCACATCGGCGAGCAGCTCTCGCGTGCAGCGACCGCAGCGTGACTTGCTCTGCCGGGTTCGTTCGCTCGCCCTGCCCTTGTCGTCGAACGTCACCAGTTCGGGCGCCGCCAGCTTCAAACCTTCGTAGAGCATCTCGTCGAGCTCGGTCGTGCCGCCAGCGAGGCGGGCCACGCCGTCGCCCGCTGCGAGCGAACCGCGACCGAAGTAGGCGTCGATGACGGCCAGCGCGATCTGCGCGACTACCGGGGCGCGGCAACCACCGCACACGATCTCGCCCGACGTGAGCCGATCGCTGATCGCCCGTCGAAGCTCGTTCAACGTCAGCTCGCCAAGCGCGGCGGCGTCGACGTCGACGACGCCGGACGCTGCGGTCCGGTCGATGATGCTCGCGCCGCTGTCGTCGACATCGGCGACGATCTCGGCGCGGCTGCGGGCGCCGCGCAGCGAGTCGAGTGCCCGGTTGCGCAACGTGCGGAACGCGTAGCGACGGGCAACGTCTTCAGTGTCGAGTTGGTCGGCAAGCTCGGGATGGCGGGTCAGCGTGCGGTCCAAGCTGAGCACCCACTCTTGGCGGAGGTCGTCGAGCGCGGCGATCGGGATCTGGTAGCGGCGTCCGACGGCGCGCACCGCTTGGTCGCCGTCGGCCGCGAAGGCCAGCGTGACCCAGAACGACCGCAACTCGCCGACGGCCTCCATCAGGCGTCAGTCTGTCGGTCGAGCGCGACCCGCGCCACCACTCAAGTCGCCGCTCGGGCCATCATCAACGCCACGACCAACGCCACCGTCGAGGCTGGTCTGGTCGCTCGTGAGATCGGCGGTGGACAACGCGTGCGGGCGCGGCAGCAGGGCGTCGGACAGCGGTACGAGGGCGATGGCGCCCGGCAGCGCGATGACCGCGCCGTCGGGCACGAGGTGCGTAGCCGCCGGCGACAACGGATGACGAGACGGACCGAGCTGCAGCCATGTGCCATTCGCCGACCCGAGATCGAGGACCCACAGGCCAGACGGCGAAAGATCAAGCCGTAGGTGACGGCGACTGACGCTGGCAGTGAGCTCGGCACCCAAGACGTCGTCGATCGGAAAGGCACCCTCACCACCCCAGCGTCCGATCGTCAGACCGATGCCCTGCTCGACGACGAGCTCGAGCTTGACGTTGTCGAGGTGGCGGAGCTCGACGCCGACGGTGTGCGCCCGCCGGCCGGCGCGCGTCACCGGATGGGCGCACAGCGGGCACACGAGTGCGCCGTCGCGCACCGCCGGTTCGACAGGGAGTTGATCAGCGAACAGCGTGCTTGCTGAGCAGCGCGCCGTGGTGCAGCGAAAGCGCCAGCGGAGACGTTCCGACGACGCGACTCCATCGCCGCCGGTGAGATCGCTCACGCCATCAGACTACGTCCGCGGCCTCCCGTGCGCGAGGCCGCCGCTGACGGCGATCAGTCCTGCCCACAACAGCGGGCTGGCGTGATCGGCGGCGACGCGACCGGCGTCCTGCTCGGCGCTCGTCTCCCAGCCGTTGGTGCGCCAGCGCGCCAACCACGCCCGCTGCAAGTCGCCAAGCGCGCCGATCGGATCGATGGCATCGCACAGCAAGTCGGCGGCGGCGCGATCGATGGCGGCCGTGGCGGGATGCTCGGGCTGTGGCCACGACGTTGCGAGCACCAGTTCGGCGCCGCATCGCAACAAGGCCGGGGCGACGCCCAACCACTCACCGGACGCGCCGATCGATGTCGTGCCCGCACTGGCGCACGTCGCCAGGAGCACACGGGCCGGGAAGCGATCACCGAGATGCCACGCCTCGCTGTGCAGCAGCTCGAGCGCGCCCAAGCGACCGGCGGCACCGTCGCCAGCAAGCTCGATGACTGCATCGTCGATGGAGGTCTTCACCGCATGCGCGATCACGACCATCGTCACGTCGTGCGCGGGAGCGTCGCGACCGTGATCCAACGCCTCCAGCAGCGCGGCCGGTGTCGCGTCCGCACCAATGAGGGCGCGCCCACCGCGCGCATTGGCGATGGCGATGCCGACCTGTCGGGCGATGGCGAGATCGCTGTGCGGATCAGCGACGACGACGCCGAGACGCGCAGCCGACGACATCGTTGAACGCGCCACGAGTCCGTCGATGAACCCAGCCGACGGTGCGACGACGAGATCGGCCGCGTCGATGACACGACGCGGCTCGGACGAGTCGTCGTCGCCGATCGCCATCGATGCCAACGGCAGCCCGCCAATGGCAGCCGACGGCGCGACGACGACGCGCAGGCGGATGTCGCGCCGCGCCGCATCGTCGAGCGCGGCACGCAATGGCGGCGGCAGGACGGCATCGCCAAGCACTCGTGCCAGGGCGCGTTCGCGTCCCGGTGGACCATCGAGGTCGGCGATCTCGAACGCCAACCGTCCGTGGAGCGCGATGCTCCCCGCCGAGGTCGTGCCGTGAGGATCGATGAGCGACCAATGGATCGTGTCGCGCCAACGCCACGTCCCCCACCACCACGAGTCCGCGCCGCCAACGCGTCGCCGGATGAGATCGAGATCGATCGCCGTCGCCGACGCGTCGGCGGCGCCGTTGGTCAACACCGGCTCGGCCGCGCCGACGTGGATCGCCCGTGCTCCTTGGAGCGCCAAGGCGCTCGACCATGATGGCGTCTCGCCGCGGTCGGTGCGGAGCGCAACTTGGGTGCGGGCGCGTTCGACCAACTCAACCTGCGCGTCAGCCAGTGTCAGTCGCTCGGCCATCTCCAGCGCGATGGCCATCGTCTCGGCGTACTCGGCCAACCACGCCTCCCGGCCGTACGGCGTGATGACGCGATAGCGAGCAGCGTCGAAGCGCGCCAGCGCGTCCAACGCGCTTGCCCAGGCGCGTCCGTGATCGCCCGCCAACGCTTCCGCGGCGGCGCGTCGCTGCTTGCATCCGGCGGCCGCAAGCGTCAGCCCGAGCGCATCGAACTGCCGTGCCGCGTCGGCGAGTGCGTCGACGGCCGAGGCGGTGTCGCCCGCCGCGAGCGCGACGAGCGCGACGGCCCGTCGGCACGCGGCGCCGGTCAGGCTGCCGCTGTCAGCGCGCGTCGACGCCTCGACCGCGGCTTGGGCCGCGAGCCCGAGCGAGCCGGTGGCGAGCGCCGCCATCGCTCGACACTGCCACCACACGGCTCGCAGGGGATCGTCGTGCGCGCCGATGGCACGGTCGAGCCGGTGCAGGACGCGCGCCACGCGATCGTGATCGCCGACGGCCCGGGCGAGCACGACGAGTCCGACCATGATGTCGATCCACCGCTCGTCCCGTTCGGCCGCCGCCGCGGCCTCGCCCCCAACGGCGGCGATCAGCGGTTCGAAACTCGCCAGGGCGCGACCGGGGTCACCGCGGGCGTACCAGACCGCGGCACCCTCGGTCGTCGTCGAGTCGCCAGCGTCGTTGGTCGCCGGCGCGCCGTCAGCCGCCTTCAACGCGGCTTCGACCCTGGTCGCTGCGTCCAGCCGCCAGATCTCCATGCCCGGACCGTCCAACACCCGGTGATCTTCGCCGATCGGCAACTGAGGGAACATCCCGTTCCAGGTGTGGTGAGCCGCGCAGAACCTTATATGATGACACTCAAGTTTTCTACCTAAGAGGACCTCACAGGATGCTCGATCCCAAGAAGTGGACGCAGAAGACACAGGAAGCCGTGGCCGCGGCACAGGAACAGGCCCGTGATCTGTCGAACCCCGACGTCACGCCCGACCACGTCCTCGCGGCCTTGCTGCGCCAGGACGGCTCGATCGTCCTGCCCGTCGTCCAAAAGCTCGGCCTCGCCCCGCTGATGCTGCGCAACCGCGCTGACGAGGCCGTCAGCCGGCTGCCGAAGTCCTACGGCACCGAGACGCGCTTCGGGCGTGACGCCACCGCGCTGATCGATGCCGCCGACGCCGCCCGCAAGGAGCTGCGCGACGACTTCCTGTCTGTCGAGCACGTCCTGTTGGCGATGCCCGATCGACTCGGGGTGTCGCGCGAGGAGCTGCTCCAAGCGATCGCCGCGGTGCGCGGCAGCCATCGCGTCACGACCGCGAATCCCGAAGAGCAGTTCCAGGCGTTGGAGCGCTACGGCCAAGACCTGACGGCGCGCGCGCGAGACGGCAAGATCGATCCGGTCATCGGGCGCGATGACGAGATCCGCCGCGTCATCCAAGTCCTGTCGCGGCGCACGAAGAACAACCCGGTGCTGATCGGTGAGCCGGGCGTCGGCAAGACGGCGATCGTCGAAGGTCTCGCTCGTCGCATCGCCGGTGGCGACGTGCCCGAGGGTTTGAAGGGCAAGCGCCTCGTCGCCCTCGACATCGGGGCGATGCTCGCCGGCGCCAAGTACCGCGGCGAGTTCGAAGAGCGCTTGAAGGCAGTCCTCAAAGAGATCACCGATGCCGAGGGCGAAGTGATCACCTTCGTCGACGAGTTGCACACCATCGTCGGTGCCGGCGCAGCCGAGGGTGCGATGGATGCCGGCAACATGATCAAGCCGATGTTGGCGCGCGGCGAGTTGCGGATGATCGGCGCGACGACGCTCGACGAGTACCGCAAGCACGTCGAGAAGGACGCGGCGTTGGAGCGACGCTTCCAGCAGGTCTACGTCGGCGAGCCAACCGTCGACGACACCGTCGCCATCTTGCGCGGCCTGAAGGAGCGCTACGAGGTCCATCACGGCGTGCGCATCCAAGACTCGGCGCTCGTCAGCGCGGCAGTTCTGTCGAACCGCTACCTGACCAATCGCTTCCTGCCCGACAAGGCGATCGACTTGATGGACGAGGCGGCATCGCGCCTACGCATCGAGATCGACTCGATGCCGACCGAGATCGATGTCGTCGAGCGGCGGATGCGTCAGCTCGAGATCGAGAAGGTCGCGCTCGACAAAGAGACAGACGCGGCCTCGAAGGAGCGGTTGTCCGCGCTCGACGAAGAGCTGCACACCTTGAAGGCAGAGTCAGCGTCGATGCGCGAGCACTGGGAGAACGAGAAGGAAGCGATCGGCGCCATCCGTTCGCTCAAGGAGCAGCGCGAGTCGTTGGAGACGTTCGCCGAGCTGGCCGAGCGCGCCAACGATCTCGGCCGCGTCGCCGAGATCCGCCACGGCTCGATCCCCGAGATCGACCGTCGCATCGCCGCCGCCACCGTGCACCTCGACGAGCTGCAAAAGGGCAACCGGATGCTGAAAGAAGAGGTCGACTCCGAAGACATCGCCGAGGTCGTTGCAAAGTGGACTGGCGTGCCGGTGAGCAAGCTGATGGAAGGTGAGATGTCGAAGCTCGTCCACCTCGAAGAGCTGCTCCACATGCGCGTCATCGGTCAGACCGATGCCGTCAACGCCGTCGCCAATGCGGTGCGTCGCAGCCGCGCTGGCATCTCTGATCCGAACCGGCCGATCGGCTCGTTCATGTTCCTTGGCCCGACCGGCGTCGGTAAGACCGAGCTGGCGAAGGCGCTGGCCGAGTTCCTGTTCGACGACGATCGGGCGATGGTCCGCATCGACATGGGCGAGTACATGGAGAAGCACTCGGTGTCGCGTCTGATCGGCGCGCCGCCTGGCTACGTCGGCTACGACGAAGGCGGCCAGCTCACCGAGGCGGTGCGTCGGCGGCCGTACAGCGTGATCCTCCTCGACGAGATCGAGAAGGCCCATCCCGACGTCTTCAACGTGCTGCTGCAGGTGCTCGACGATGGTCGCCTCACCGACGGTCAAGGTCGCACTGTCGACTTCACCAACTGCGTGCTGATCATGACGTCGAACTTGCAGGGTGATCCGCTGTCGTTCTTCAAACCCGAGTTCATCAACCGCGTCGACGAGATCGTGCGCTTCAGCCAGTTGGCAAAGGCCGACCTCGAGCACATCGTCGTCATCCAACTCGAACGACTACGCGAGCGGTTGGCGTCGCGTCGGATCACGCTCATCGTCACGCCCGCGGCCGCAGCCAAGATCGCCACCGACGGCTACGACCCGGCGTTCGGGGCGCGCCCCCTCAAGCGCGTCATCCAGCGCGAGGTCGGCGATCGTCTTGCTACGGCGATCCTCGAAGGCCGCTTGAGCGATGGTGACACCGCCACCATCGACATGGCCGACAATCACATCACGCTGCGCTTACCACCGCGGGCACTCCAGGCTGGGGCGATCTGAAGGGGGGAAGGTGGCCTTCCCCCCTTCAACCGATGACGGCTGCGGAGCGGGCATGCCGCACCGTCACTGGTCCCAAATGCCAGCGATCAGCTTGATGTGGCCATCACTGGCGATTGCCGCGGCCGATGTCCTCGGTCGCGGGTCGATCTCGAGCTCGAGCAACCGAGCCAACTCGGCGCGCGTCAGACCACCGTCCGAGCCGAGCTTGTGGTAGAGCGACGTTGCCTCAGTGGCATCGGCGGCGGTGAACAGCGCCCCGCCGCGCAGCACGCGCTCGCGATGGGCAGCAACGTTGTGCGCCCACGCCGTGTCGACTGCGTCGTGCCCGGTCCACGTCGTCGTTCCGGCCGCGTCGTCGAGCGCGGCGAGCAACGTACCGCCGTCGTGCCACCGGCGCGGCTCGATCTTCAACTCGCGCCGCGCCCATCGCAACGCTGGAGCGCGCGCACCCTGGACGACCATCTCGACGACGTAGCTCGCAAGCGCGACGCGCCAACCGCGCAAGCCTTCGTCGGTCAGATCGTCGGTCGGCTCAACGGAGACTCCGCACGCCGCCGCGATCGACGGTCGGAAGGCGAGCACGATGTCGCGCACCGAACCAACTCTGGCTTCCCCGATCATCAGCATCGTGCCGCCACTCCAACGA
>Ga0209069_10000944_pt1 | contig 14334 bp, 12 predicted proteins | sample Str013_2_FD_187202 | JGI IMG/M metagenome (GOLD analysis project Ga0209069, IMG submission 187202) | Freshwater sediment microbial communities in response to fracking from Pennsylvania, USA - Straight Creek_MetaG_SC_2013 (SPAdes) (version 2) | ecosystem: Environmental > Aquatic > Freshwater >...
CCTCACCCCGGCCCTCTCCCCGCACGCGGGGAGAGGGAGACGATCGTCCTGCCTCGTAGGGGAGGGTTGGGGTGGGGGCAGCGGCCCCGTCAGAAGCCCGGCTTGGCCACCTTGCCGCCGGCGATGGTGACGAGATAGACGCTCGGGATGTTCTGGCCGCTCTCCTTGCCGGCCGGCCCTTGCTTGGTGAAGGCGATGTCGCCGTAAACGCCCTTCACCGCGACGTTCCACAACGCGGCGCGGATCGCCTCCGGCTCGGCCTTGCCGGCGGCCTTGACAGCTGCGACGATGGTGTAGATGCCGTCATAGCCGCGATAGCCCTCGGTCAGCCCACCGACGTTGTGGCCGCGCTTGGTCCAGGCGTCCATATAGCGTTTGGAAACATCCGGGTTCTTGGTGAGCTCGGGGAACCACGGCGGAAAGAATACGGTGTGGAACGAGCCGTTGGCGGCCTCGCCCGCCTGCGCGATCAGCTGGTCGGGCGAGTTGGAGCCGCCGGCCGTGATGATGCGCGACTTGAGCTGCTGGTCCTTGGCCTGTTTCAAAATCAGCGTCACCTGCTCCACGGCGGTGGTGACGAACAGCGTGTCGCCGCCGGAGGCCTTGATCTTGGCGAGCTGGGCGGAGAAGTCGGTCGCCTTCGGGTCCATCGTCTCCATCACGCCGACCTCGACGCCGTTGGCCTTCAGCATCTTGGAATATTCCGCACCCGAGCCGATGCCGAAATCGTTGTTGGTGTAGAGGAAATCCGCCTTCTTGATGCCGAGCTTGGCAATCAGCGGCTGGAACGCCTTGGCCTCCATCTCCGAGGTCGGACTGATGCGGAAGATGTAGGGATTGCCCGAGGTGGTGATCTTGCCGGAGGAGGATGTCTCCACCACCATCGGCACCTTGTACTCCTCGAGCTTGGGCATCACCGCGAGCGTCAGCGTCGAGCTCCAGGCGCCCATCATCACGGGAACCTTGTCCTTGACGATCAGCTTTTCGGCGGTGCTGACCGCCTCGGTCGGGTTGGACTTGTTGTCCTCGATGACCAGCTCGATCTTCTTGCCGAGCACGCCGCCCGCCGCATTGATCTCGTCCTCGGCGATCTTGGCGCCTTGGGCGACGTAGTTGCCCGACGCGGCGAACGCGCCGGTCAACGGCTGGCTGACGCCGATCTTGACGGTTTCCTGCGCGAACGACGGACCGCCGATGGCGGCTGGCGCGCTTGCCAGCAGCAGACCCAAGAGAAGGTTTCTCATGCGATACTCTCCCATTGTTGCAACTCGAACGATATGTGCTGCTGCAGTCGTAGGTCGGGTCGAGGAACGAGACCCGACAGCCACGGCTTCATCGCAGGCCGTCGGGTCTCGCGAAAATCTCGACCCGACCTACGCGGGCGTTGCGCCGCCCCTCATGCCATTTTCTTGCGCAGACGCGGAACGACCTCCCTGGCGAGCGCCTCGACCTGCTCGGGCTCATATTTATAGGGCACGAATATGATCCGATCTATGCCGGTCGCAAGGTGCGGCTCCAATTGCTCGACGCACTCCTCGACGCTGCCCATGATGGCGCTGTCCATGGTCGACTCCGACCAGGACGCATAGTCCCATTCGGTCTGCAGCCAATGCTTCATCGGCGCCTCGATGGTTGCGCGCGGTCCGATGCAGATCGGCAGCTGGTTGGTAGAGATCAACTCGTCCGGATTGCGGCCGGCCTCCTCGGCGAACCCGCGCACCTTGGCCCAGGTCTTGGCGAAGCTTTCGGCCGTATAGTAATAGGTGAGCCAGCCATCGCCCTTGGTCGCCGCGCGTTTCAATACCGCATCGACGTAGCCGCCGATCAGGATCGGCGGGCGCGGCTTCTGCACGGGCTTGGGATACAGCACCGCGCCGCGCAGGGTGTACGGCGGATAGTCGCCCGACACCTTGTCCTCGGTCCACAACCGGTTGATGATCTCCAGACTCTGCTCCATGATCTTGCCGCGCTTGGTGAAGTCGACACCGAGTGAATCGAACTCGCGCTTGTACCAGCCGACCGCGGCGCCGACGAGAAGGCGGCCGTTCGAAATATGGTCGAGGGTGGCCAGCTCCTTGGCGAGGATCACCGGATTGCGCATCGGCATGACCAGAATTCCGGTGCCGATCTTGATGGTCGTGGTGCGCGCGGCGATCGCGGTGAGGATCAGCAGCGCCTCGTGGATCGGGAAATTCGGCTCGACGCCGAGCAGGATGTGATCCCAGGCCCAGATCGATTCAAAGCCCAGCTGCTCCATCCTGACGCCATAGTCGATCAGATCCGCCGCGCTCGGCATTTCCGGGAAACGCGTGAAGTTGCGCATCGCGATGCCGAATTGGGTGGTTTTCTTGGTCATTGGTTAGTCCTCGTGGTGTCGGGGTGCGGTGTCATCCGGTGTCAGACCCTCAGGGTCTGACACCTCCGCCTCGTCACGCCGTATACAGCCGCTCGGGATCGAGATGACGCAACCCTGCCAGCTCGTCCTGGTGCGGCGGCTCGGTGGTTTCCAGCTGCTTGTCGAACAGCAACTCGAAGCCGGTATTGTCCTGCACCTGCGCGCGGCTGACGCCCGGATGCAGCGCCAGCACCTTCATTTCGCGCGTCTCCTCATCGAACCCGAGGATGGCGAGGTCGGTCACCACGCGCCACATGCCGCCGTGCGGCAGGCCGCGCTCGGCGCGCGTGGCCCCGCCCTTGATCCAGCCGGGCGAGGTGATGAAATCGACGTCCTTAACGAACCGCCGCTTCTCGTGCTTCATGGCGACGATCATGTTGGTGAGCGAGGATATGTCGTTGCCGCCACCGGTGCCGGGCAGGCGGATCTTCGGGTTGGCCGCATCGCCGATGAACGAGGAGTTGAGGTTGCCGTACCGGTCGATCTGCGCGCCGCCCATGAAGCCGACATCGACATAGCCGCGCTGCAGCAGCAACAGCACGTCGGTGATCGGCAGCACCATGTTGGAGCGGCGCGTACAGCGCTGCTCGTTGGTCGACGGCGGCAACTCGCCGGGAACGATGAAGGGTCCGATCGTGCCGCCCTCGAACAGGATGGTGAGCTGCGGCGCGAACAGCCGCTGCGCCAGCGTCGCCGCCAGCAGCGGGATGCCGATGCCGGCGAACACGATCTGCCCGTCGCGCATCAGTCGCGAGGCCATCACGGCGAGCAACTCGGAGGCGGTGTAAGTTGTCATGAAATGCTGCCTGCAAACGCGAGCTTCTGCTGAAACGACGGTTGCTGAAATGACGCTTGCTGAAACGAATCTTTCGAACCCGTCCCGTACAGCACTCTTGTCAGCGTTCCTCCGCGCTCCCAGCGCTGCTTCGAGCAACCACTTTTCCGGCACCAAGATCCCGGATAGCCTCCTGTCGTCGGCTTCCGGGATGACGGGTGGGGATGCTGTTCCTTCAAATCCCCACCCGTCATCCCGGCCGAAGCGAAGCGCAGAGCCGGGATCTTGGCCCTTGATTTCCGGCACCAAGATCCCGGATCAGCGCAAGGGTGCTGTCCGGAATGACGGGTGTGAAGCTGCGGTTCGTGTTTCAGAACGCTAGTCATTGGTGACACTCCGGCCGCGGCGGCTGGCATCGAGCAGCTCGGCCATGCCGAGCCTGGCGAGGTACTCCGACCAGCTGCCCGGGCCGTAATAGAAGTCCTGCAGATAGCCCGCAACGCCGCCGATCGGATCCTTGCCGTAGCAGCGCGCGGCGTAGGCATCCAAGTGCGGGAAAAACGGCTCATAGAGGCCATAGCACTCGTGCGGCGCGCAGCCGAACGGTACTTCCACCACCGCGTCCACGGTGAAGAACGGGATGCGGGTCTGGTCGGGCTGGCGGCGGATCTGATCGTTGGAGACGATCCGCTCGGTGGTCAGGATCACGCGGTTGGCGGCCATCGCCATATCGATGTCCATGAACTGCAGGCCGTCGAGCTGCGCATTGCCGTAGGCATCGCACCGCTGCACGTGGATCAGCGCGACGTCGGGATTGAGCGCCGGCAACAGCACCACGGTCTCGCCGGTGAACGGACACTGCATGGTTTTCATCTGATCGCCGACCCGCGCGCCGACATCCGAGCCGATCATCGAGCGCGACGGCATGAACGGCACGCCCATGGCCCCCGCCCGGTAGCGCAGCCCGATCGACATGTGGCTCCATTCATCGTAGCGCGCCAGCTTCTGCTCGGTGTAGTGACGCATCACCTTGGAGACGCCCCACACGATGCCTTGCGTGAACCAGCTGGTGATGATGTGCTTGGAGGCGCCCGATGCCAGCAGCAGGTCCCCCTCGGTCGAGGCGATCGAGCGGGAGATGGTCAGATCCTGTCTGCGCGCGCGGATCAGCGCCCAGATCATGGCGAGCGGCGTGCGTGACATGGTGCAGCCGCCGATCGCGACGTGATCGCCGTCGCGCACCAGCTTTGCCGCCTCCTCGAGCGACATGACCTTTTCCCTGAGGCCGCGGTTGCGCGCGAGCGTATCGCTGCGCAATCGATCGTAGGGTGTGACCAAGCTGGCGGTGCTCATGCGCTGCTCGCTCTCCTCATCGAATTCCGCCGCATCCCTCAGCTCGCTTTCCGCATGCCGCTGTCGGTATTGAAGGCCGTGATCAGCTCGTCCCAGGCGGGAACGAGATCGTGCAACCCGGTCCAGAACGCCTGCGATCTGCGGCGGTCGAAATCGGCGAGGGCAACGCCCTGCTGCTCGACCCAGGTGAAATAGCCGAGATTGAAGATGCGTGCCTTTTCGCGGGCATCGAGCTCGAGCACGTGCTCGGTGTCGGCGGCGATGAGATGCCGGCCGACCAGCTCGGCGGCCACCTCGCCGTTGAGCTCGCCCGCATTATGCCGCTGCTTGAGGTAGCGGCGCACTTCGCTCGCATACATCTCCGCCGCGTCGGTCGCGATCGTCATGACCAGGCTGTCTGGCCCCAGTTGCAAATGCTTCGCGAACTTGATCGCGCCGAGAATGTTGGCAATGCTGGAGAGGCCGAACAGCTTCAGTCCGCCCAGCTGCGTTGGACTGAGCTCGAGGCGCCGTGCGAGATAATCGCGGCCGGCGCGTGTATTGAACACGGCATTGAGCGCGTCGGTCGCCTGGTCCGTGACGCCGATGACGAGGTCCGTGTTCATGACATTGTGGATCAGCGGGACGTGCTTGTCGCCGATGCCCTGGATGTTGTGCTCGCCATAGCCGTTCATCAGCAGCGTCGGACACTCGACCGCCTCGACCACGGCGATCTTGGCACCGTACGTGGTTTTCAAATGGTCGCCCGCGCCGAGGGTTCCGGCCGAGCCGCTGGCGGAAACGTAACCGGCAAACTGAAGCTCGGGCGCTCGGGCTGCCAGTGTCTCGAAAACCTTGCCGAGGGCAGGTCCCGTGCAGCGCCAGTGGCCGAGGTAGTTGCCGAACTCGCTGAACTGATTGACGATCTCGTTGGCGGGATCACGGGCCAGCTCGGCGCACTTATCGTAGATCTCCTTGACGTTGGATTCCGTGCCGGGCGTGCGGATGATGTCGTCCTTGGCCGCCACCCATTGGCCGAGCCAATCGAAGCGCTCCTGGCTCATGCCCGCCGGCAAGACGGCAACGCCGCGGCAGCCGAGCATGCGCGAGATGGCCACGCCGCCGCGGCAGTAGTTGCCGGTCGAGGGCCATACCGCGCGCTGGCGTGTGGGATCGAACCGGCCGGTGACGAGGCGGGGGGCGAGACAGGCATACGCGGCCAGCACCTTGTGGGCGCGGATCATCGGAAACAGGGCACCCAGCACGACCACGATGCGGGCCCTGACACCGGTCAGCGACGAGGGCAGCTCGATATGGACCGGCACGGTGACCTGGCCGGTGCGCTCGGCATCATTGAACCAGTTGACGCGGAACAGATTGTGCGGATGCGGGGCATCGGGGGAGAGGGCAGCAAGACCCGCGCGGATCGATCCGGGGGCGGTGTGCGGGTGCGCGATCTCGCCGAACGTCGGCAGCCGGACCCCGTTCCCCTTGAGCAAGGCGACGGCCCGCTTGCGCGCGGCCGCGTCGTCCACCTTGGTCGGGAAATCGAACGGGCTCATGCCGCACACCCCCTCCTGCAGGATTGCGCCCCGCGCATCGCGCGAGGACAAGTCATGCTATGGTACTAACTTTAGTACCTTTGTCCACGGGGCATGCATCCGGGGAGGGGGGAGGCAGATGCGTTGCGATTCATTTCAAGCGGAAACTGCCGCTCCGAGTTCGGCACCGCCGAGCCAGGCCTTGCCGCGGGCATAAAGCGCTTCGACCTGCGCGCCGATGAGTCCCGGCATATCGGTCTTCACCTTGAAGCCGAGCCCCTGCTGCAGATAGGCGAGATGACGATAGCCGACCGGAAAACTCTCGAGTCTGGCGCGGTCGAGCTTGGGAACGCGGCTGGGATCGACCGGGTCGATGCGGTCCTTCTCGTAGATCGGCTGGCGCAGCACCACGCCCCAGCGGCCATCGCGCTTCTCGATGAAGTCGTAGAAGCGGCCGGTGCACACGACATCGCACTCGACGCCATCGACGAGGCCGCGCTGGCTGATCGTCATCTTGGTTTGGGCGATGGCGCGCGGTCCGTGCAGGTCGATCGAGGTGCCGCCCAGAAAGTGCAGGATGCTGACACCGCTTTCAAAGCCCTTGCGGCTGACCGCGATGAATTCATCGGCGGTGCCCTGGAACCAGGTGGCCATCATCACGCCGTCGTCGTGCCAGACGGTGCGAAAGCGCTGCCAGTCGCCGGCGTCGCGCCAGACCGCCCAGTTCTCGACCAGATCGCGGATCGCCTGACGGTCGTCGTGCTCGGTGGTCATGAGGGCTTTCCCATCGTAATGGCAGCGACATTTCCAGCGACGCGGGCCGCTATACCGCCATCTTGCCGGTAATCTTCAGGGCGAACGCGTACTCCTTGGCAATCTCCTTCAACTGCTCGAAACGGCCGGAGGCGCCGCCGTGGCCGGCGTCCATGTTGGTGTAGAGCATCAACAGATTGCCGTCGGTCTTCATGGCCCTCAGCCGCGCCACCCACTTGGCGGGCTCCCAATAGGTCACGCGCGGATCGGTGAGGCCACCTTCGGCGAGGATGTGCGGGTATTTCTGCGCCCGCACATTGTCGTAGGGCGAATAGCTCGAGATGCGATCGAAATCCGCCTTGGAGGCGATCGGATTGCCCCATTCCGGCCACTCGGGCGGGGTCAGCGGCAGATCCTTGTCGAGCATGGTGTTGAGCACGTCGACGAACGGCACATCGGCGATCAGGCCGAGGAACAGATCCGGCGCCATATTGGCGACCGCACCCATCAGCATGCCGCCGGCCGAGCCGCCGTGGCCGACGATGTTGCCGCGCCTCACCCAGCCGAGCCTGGCGATATGCTCGCCGGCGGCGATGTAGTCGGTGAAGGTGTTGACCTTCGCCTCCATCTTGCCGGCCTTGTACCAGCGATAGCCTTTGTCCTTGCCGCCGCGGATATGGGCGATGGCGCAGATGAAGCCGCGATCGGCGAGCGACAGCCAGCCGGTGCGGAAGCTGGCAGGGATCGAGATGCCGTAGGCGCCGTAACCGTACAGATAGAGGGGCGCCGTCCCGTCGAGCTTGGTCGTGCGGTGATACAGGATCGAAACCGGCACGGTCTCGCCGTCCTTCGTGGGCGCCAGCACCCGGCGTGTCACGTAATCGGCGATGGTGTGCCCGCTCGGCACCTCCTGTGTCTTGCGAAGCGTGCGGCGGCGGCTCTCCATGTCATAGTCGTAGACCTGCGCCGGGGTGGTCATGGAGGAGTAGGTGAAACGCACCGTGGTGGTGTCGAACTCGTAGCCGGTCGACAGCCCCAGCGAATAGGCTTCCTCGTCGAACGCGATCTGATGCTCCAGACCGTCGGCGAGGCGATGAACCACGATGCGCGGCAGGCTGTCCTCGCGCTCCAGCCGCACCAGATGCCCGGCGAGGCAGGTCGCCTCCAGGATCAGGCAGCCGGGCTTGTGGGGCACGATCTCGCGCCAATCGGCCGGATTGGTCGGCACCCGCAGCGGAGCCTCGCAGATGCGGAAGTCCTCCGCACCGCCGGAATTGGTGGTGAGGATGAAGCGCTCGCCGCCGGGGCCGACGGCGTGCTCGACATGGTACTCGTGGCCGACCTCGCGGCGCAGCAGGCAACGCGGCATGGCGTCGGGCGTCGCCGCATCGATCACATGCGCCTCGCTCGTCTGGTGGTCGTGGGCATGGATGACGATGAAGCGGCCCGACTGGGTTTCCCCGAGGCCGACGTAAAAGCCGTGATCGGCTTCCTCGTAAACCTTCACATCGGCTTCGGCGGCGGTGCCGAGCCGGTGGCGATAGATCATCAATGGCCGGTGGTTCTCGTCCAATCGCACATAGAACAGCGTGCGGTGGTCAGCCGCCCACACCATGCCGCCGCGCGTCTCGATGATGGTTTCGGGCAGGTCCTTGCCGGTTTCCAGGTCGCGGATGCGGATCGTGAACAACTCCGAGCCCTTGTCGTCCACCGCATAGGCGAGATACCGATGGTCGCGGCTATGGGAGGCGCCGCCGAAGCTCCAATAGGCAAGGCCCGCGGCTTCGCTGTTGCCGTCGATCAGCACTTGCTCGGAGCCGCCGTCGCGCGGCCGCCGGCAGATCAGCGGATACTGTCCGCCGGTGATGTAGCCGGTATAGTACTCCCAGGGGCCGTCGGGGGAGGGAACGGAGCTGTCGTCCTCCTTGATCCGCCCCTTCATCTCCTGGAACAGTCGTTCCTGGAGCGTGGCGGTATCGGCCATGGCGGCGCCCATATAGGCGTTTTCCGCCTCCAGGTAGCCGCGGATCTCGGCATCGAGCACCGCCGGATCGCGCATCACGTCTTGCCAATTCTCGGCTCTGAGCCAGGCATAGTCGTCGACCAGCTCCACGCCATGCACGTGGGTTCTGAGGGGGCGGCGGGCCGCCGTCGGCGGGCGCGGCAGAGTCAGTCTGTCTTCGATGCGCATGGAATGAACCTTACTTAAGCACTGCAGGGGGGGCAGCATCAACGGGGGCCAGGTTGGCAACGCCAGCCCATGAGCTAAGACCTGCCGGCGGAGCGGGTCAAGTGCCGGCAATTAGGCTTCGGCGACAGGCGGGAATTCCAAGATCAACGCTCGACAAGCGCAATGTTAAATAGCGCCAGAACGGCACAATTATGACCATAGCTCATTTTCCACCGTGTCCATTTTCTACGCCGCGCCATATGTTCGAAGGGAGATGGACTCTAACATTTGTGTAATGTTGCAAGCCTGGTCCATGAACTTGGCACTGGGCGCTATAGTCTCGGATTATCTGCAACTTGAAATCGGCGGGCGGCGGCAGGCTCGGCTGTTGGCGGAGCAGATCCACAATTTTTGATTGTATATGCGCAAATTGAGCAACCGCTCGCGTCACTCGCGTGCTGGCGCCCACCTGCTGGCACCACTTGACAAAGACCACCTGAAAATCGGAAGCGTTGCGCGTTGCGGCGTGGCGAGCGGCGAGGCCTTTTCGAAGCCGACTCGAGCGGGGGCAACCGGCTGCTGCTCTGGTGCGGATGACGACCGCGCTGCCGATCCTGTTCCACCCCGCGCCAGCTCGGCGCACGTCACCGATCGGCTGAAACACCATGCTCGAATTTGCGGCTGTGATCGTTCGGCCGATTCCCAATCCCACGGCCCTGTTCGGCATCGATCCGTTGATCTGGGGCGGCGTCATCCTGGCGGGGACCTACGTCGGCATCATCCTGGAGAAGATCAATCGCGTGCTGGTCGGCCTGCTCGGCGCCGGCCTGATGATGCTGTCGGGTTGCCTGACGCAGGGGGAGGCGCTGGCGGGCGTCGATTTCAATACGCTCGCGCTTCTGATCGGCATGATGATCATCGTCGGCGAGGCGCGGCGCACCGGCGTGTTTCAGTACCTGGCGCTGTCCGCCACCAAGCTGACCGGCGGCGAGCCCTATGCGGCGATGGCCCTGCTGAGCGTCGTCACGGCCATCATGTCCGCCCTGCTCGACAACCTGACGACGGCACTGCTGATCGTGCCGGTCACACTCGTCATCACCGGGCAACTCAAGTTGCCGCCCTATCCGTTTTTGATCGCCCTGATGCTGGCGGCCAATATCGGCGGCACCGCGACGCTGATCGGATATCCGCCGAACATGATCATCGGCTCGGAGGCCGATCTGACGTTCAACCAGTTCTTCACCAACCTCGGCCCGATCGCGGCGCTGATCCTCATCGTGCAGATCGGCATCAATCACTGGGTCTGGGGCCGGCACATGAAATCCACACCCGAAATGAAGGCCCGGGCGCTGCTGCTGAATCCGGCCGAGACCATCAGCGACTGGCGGCTGCTGAAGCTCACGCTGCTGGTGCTGACGCTGGTTCTGCTCGGCTTCAGTCTGCAGCAGATCCTGAGGCTCGAAGTCGGCGCGGTGGCGCTGGTTGGGGCGGCGCTGCTGCTGCTGCTCGACAGCCTCGGGCGGCCGATCGAGGACCAGGACAAGCTGATCGGGCAAGCGTTCGCGGCGGTGGATTGGAACCTGGTGTTCTTCCTGGTCGGCATGTTCATCGTCGTCGCCGGTGCCGAGCGCTCGGGACTGCTGGCGGTGCTCGCCAAGACCATATTGCAGTGGACGGGGGGCGATCTGAAGTGGACCGCGCTGGCGCTGCTGTGGTCGTCGGCACTGATCTCGGCGTTCTTCGACAACATCCCCTACGTCGCCTCGATGATCCCGGTGATCAAAGCGATGGCGCCGACGTTCGCCGGTCCAGGCAGTCTGCCGCCGCTGTGGTGGTCGCTGGCGCTCGGCGCCTGCCTGGGCGGCAACGGCACATTGTTCGGCGCGAGCGTCAATCTGACAGTGGCTCATATTGCCGAAAAAAATGGAATTGAATTCCGCTTTTTCACATTTGTTAAGTATGCCTTTCCCATGATGCTGGTCAGCGTCGTGCTGGCATCGCTCTATGTCTATCTGCGTTACCTGCGATAGCCGGATCCCTCAAGACTGATCCGACATCGGACGATTTGCTGGTCTTGGCCCGATCGCGCGCCGTTGAGCCTCGAGGACGGCTGCAAATCGCCAGAACTCCCGCAGGGTTTCCAACGGATCGATCGCAGAATTCGGCCTTGCATTCCGCCGCTCTCAGATCGCTTCCGAGAAGCGTGGATAAATCCAGTATCAGCTTCACGCCGTTACTGTGCTTGGAGTTTAGAAAAATTGGAATCCATGGAACCAACGGTAAAACCGCGCGTTAGCGACCCGTCAGAGATTTACTCACGGGGTGCGGTAGAGCAATTGACGGCCTGCCGGACTGGAATTGACAATGGGTTTGGGAGAGGAGTGCTGTTCATGGTTAATTTCGAGAAGGCGGAGCTGGTGGACCTGACCGCCGATATCGTATCAGCCTATGTCGCCAACAATGCGCTGGTTGTCAGCGAGTTGCCGCAAGTCATTGGTGCGGTGCACACCGCATTGAGCCGCGCATGCCAGCAGGTCGCCACCGGTCGCACCGCCGATCAGAAACCTGCAGTATCGGCGAAGAAATCGCTGACGCCCGATTTTCTCATTTGCCTCGAGGACGGCAAGAAATTCAAATCGCTGAAGCGCCATTTGCGCTCGCGCTACAACATGTCGCCAGAGCAGTATCGCGAAAAATGGGGTCTGGACCCGGACTACCCGATGGTGGCACCCAATTATGCCAAGACACGATCTGCGCTGGCGAAAAAGATCGGCCTCGGCAAGAAGCGCAAATAGCTCAACTTCAACTGGTCGCCACCAAACCCGGCTGCCCCGCACGGCTCGGCCGTGCGGTCGCTCGCGTGAGGCGCTCGAGGCTTGCCTGCTCGGCGCGGTAGGCTGCCAGCAGGTTGGCGTGGCGCATCATATTGTAAGTCCAGTGGCCGGCGAGACCGCGTTGCCGCTCGGCGCGCAAGGCGCGGCGCAGCTTGGCGATCAAGCCCAGGTGTGCCTTGCGGCTGGCGGTGACCAGCTCGTGCGGCCACAACGGAATAAGACCCGGCAGATCGTTCAACCGATCGTAGCGGAGGCGTCCGCCACCCCCGCTTCGTCCGCGGCTGGCTTGCCGCCGCCCGGCGCCGGCAGCACCGGTTCCCTCGCCCACCGAACACGCTTGGTCTTGGATCTGTTGCAAGCGGGACGGACCTCGCAAACCGGGCTTTGAGGCGGAGGACGGCGGGCCGGCTACGCACGCCGACAGGGTATCAGACATGGTGAGTGCTCCTTGAGGACCAGGAGCACAGCTTGTCACTCGCGTCCGCGGCGGGGATAAGTTTCTGCGCTCCTGGCCGCCGATTGGATGCGCGTTCCGCGTTGACAGCCAGCGGCTCGTCCGGCACGATTCCAGGAAACAAAAACGTGAGCTTGGCCCAACCCGGTGTTTTCCCAGCGGTGCGGGCTTGCCGGAGGACCCCTTGGCCACGGTTGAACCCATCACGGCCGCGCGTCCCCCGGCCTCAGACCGGGGCGCGACGGCTGTCGCCATGAGCGGGGTTGCGATCCGGTTCGAGCTGGCCGATGGCGGCGTCTACCCGGCGGTCGCCAATGCCGACCTCATCGTGCGAGGTCACGAGTTCGTCGCCATCGTCGGGCCGACGGGATGCGGGAAATCCACCCTGCTCAATGCCGCCGCCGGATTGCTCGCGCCGGCCGCCGGCACCGTGGAGATCTTCGGCCGCCGCCTCGCCGGCCTCAATCATCAAGCCGGATACCTGTTCCAGCAGGATGCGCTGATGCCGTGGAAAACCGCCGCCGATAATGTCGCAATCGCGCTGCAAATCGCCGGCACCAGCAGGCTCGATGCACGCAACCAGGCGCAGGACTGGCTCGGCAAGGTCGGTCTGGCCGGTTTCGCCGACCGCTATCCGCACCAACTTTCCGGCGGCCAGAAAAAGCGCGTCGGCCTGGCTCAGGTGCTGATCCGCGATCCCAAGATTTTGCTGATGGACGAGCCGTTCGGGCCGCTCGATGCGCAGACCCGGCAGATCATGGGCAATCTGCTGCTGGAGCTGTGGGCGGCCGATCGCAAGGCGGTGCTGTTCGTCACGCACGATCTGGAGGAGGCGATTGCGCTCGCCGACCGTGTGGTGATCATGTCGGCGGGCCCGTCCGCGCGCATCATCGGCGATCATCCGATCGATCTGGCGCGGCCGCGCGATGCCGCCGACGTGCGGCTGCTGCCGCGCTTTCACGAGTTGCACAAGGCCATCTGGGGCCAGCTCAAGGAGGAGGTGGTGAAGACGTACACGCAGGCCGTCGGGGCGCGCGCGGCGGACTGATGGGAGAAGAAAGTCAGAACGATCGTCACGCGCGATGCGCCCATCTTCCTTCTCCCTCGGGAGACGAGCCTGCCCCGGACGCGTTCCAGGACGCGTTCCGGGGTGCCCCGGAAGGGGCGGATGAGGGGTCTATGCTTGGTCGAACGCGCAGCCCCCCTGACCTGTCGCTGCCGCGTGCGGTTCGAGCTTTCTGTTTGTCTGCCGTTACCAACAACACCGAATGAGGAAACGTCATGAGCCTAGCAAGCCAATTGTCATCGCTCGTCATCACCGCAGGGGTTGTATGTGCCGCCGGCGGCCTTGCCCAGGCCGCCGATCCGTTCACGCTGACGTCGCCGACCTTCAAGGACGGCACCATGCTGGCGACCAAGAATGCCGGCAACATCAAGGGCAACCCCAACTGCGTCGGCGACAATGTCTCCCCGCCGCTCGCCTGGTCCAACGCACCGGCCGGCACCAAGAGCTTCGCGTTGCTGATGGTGGACCCGGACGGCGCGCTCGGCCTCGGCGTGATCCACTGGGTGGCGTACGGCATCCCCGCCACGGTGACCGGGTTTGCCGAGGGCGAGGTGAGCAAGCCGTCCGACAAGTACGTCGGCGGCAAGGGCACGCGCGGCGAGAGCATCTATCTCGGCCCCTGCCCGCCCCCCGGCACCGGCAATCACCACTATACGTTCACCCTGGTTGCGACCGACCTCGAGCCCAAGGCACTGCAGCCGGGGCTCACCTATGCCGAGGCGATCGCCCAGCTCAAGGGCCACGCCAAGGCGGGTGCCAGCCTGATCGGTCTGTTCGGGCGGCCCTGAAGCGGTTCCGATTGAATGAACCGTCCCCCTCTCCCCGTTGTCCTACACAACGGGGAGAGGGGCGGAAACGGGCTGACGGTGGTGCCTTGTCTGACTGGGTTGATTCCTGGGCCGCCCCTCACCCTACCCCTACTCTGAAAGAAACCGGACAAAGAGCGAACAGTTAACCATACGCCTTTCATCCATTCATGTGTGCGCCTTCGGCGCTCATGGTAACTCTCCCCGT
>Ga0209069_10000945_pt1 | contig 14326 bp, 13 predicted proteins | sample Str013_2_FD_187202 | JGI IMG/M metagenome (GOLD analysis project Ga0209069, IMG submission 187202) | Freshwater sediment microbial communities in response to fracking from Pennsylvania, USA - Straight Creek_MetaG_SC_2013 (SPAdes) (version 2) | ecosystem: Environmental > Aquatic > Freshwater >...
CACGCGGCATGGCTGGATCAGGCTTGCGCCCATTGTCCAAGATTCCCCACTGCTGCCTCCCGTAGGAGTCTGGGCCGTGTCTCAGTCCCAGTGTGGCTGATCATCCTCTCAGATCAGCTAAAGATCGTAGGCTTGGTGAGCCGTTACCTCACCAACTACCTAATCTTACGCGGGCCCGTCTAAAGGCGATAAATCTTTCCTCGCAAGAGCGTATACGGTATTAGCGCAAGTTTCCCTGCGTTGTTCCGTACCTCTAGGAAGGTTCCCACGTGTTACTCACCCGTCTGCCACTGCTGTATTGCTACAACCGTTCGACTTGCATGTGTTAAGCCTGCCGCCAGCGTTCGTTCTGAGCCAGGATCAAACTCTCAAGTTTGAAACTGGTTTTGATGCAAGCATCAAATCGTTCGCATGCGTACTTAATTTTTGCACCCTTGTGAAAGGGTGCCAATTGACGAGAGTTTTTATGTACACTCGATATTTCTACCGAAGCTTTTATTGACTCTCTAAGAAACGCATACGACGTATGTTTCTGTTGTCCCGATGGTTACCCATCAGAACCGCCAGGATACAGCCGCCTGCGCTTCTCTTTCTTTCGTTTACAATGTCAAACAGCGGGGAGCCTTCCGGCTCCGATAAGCGACAGACAGTTCCCTGCCCGGTTCCCCTTTTCAGGGTGGCCGGCTGGAAGCGCCGATCGCTCTTGAATTTCCATGATGCCGGGGGCGCTTAACCGCAGCGCCTCGGCCCTCAGTGAGGCGGCTTATATGTTCAGGTCTTATCGCAAGTCAACAAGGTTTTTAAAAAAAATGCGATTTTCTATAACTCCCTGTTTTGATGTGTAAATATTGCTCCGTAGGCTGTTGAAACTGCGTCTGTCAAAACCAATCCAAGTGGAAAAATGACAGTTGCATCACGTCGTGGACCCATTATCCACGCGCCCAGGCAGCGCGTGCCGCCGGAATTGCGATATGAGCAGTGTGAATCATCGCGCCAACCATTGGTTATGGTTAATCAAACGGAAAGAGATCACGGGCAATATGGTTAGGCCTGCCCTAATGGCGCCTTGAGGCATCAGGCCGAAATGGTTGACAGGGGTGGGGGTGGGATGCAATGTCCGACGCAATCGCGTTGGACGGCCAAAGTGTGTGCGATTTGTTAGGAAGTTTGAGCTTTTGACCAGTGCGCGGCAAAAAAGGGAACTCATTGCTCATGACGAGCAGGGTCGATTGATCCCGCTCGAGCAACACGTTGAGGCCTTTGATCTCAATACTTCGTTCCTTGAAGAGGGTACCCAACACCGTTGGCTGTTGACGACTTGCATTGCCGGAGTGGCCGGAACCTTGTTGGTTGGCGGATTGGCACTGGGCCTGTTTGGCCATAACGCCTCGCCGCAGCTGGCCAATGCGGCGGTTCGCTCAAACATCGGCATTCCCGATATCAAAAACCCCGCTGCTGACAAGGCGGTGGTGGCAGAGCGCGACCTCAGCGGCGGCTTTGCCTATCCCAAGATCACACAGGGTGAATTGCCTTATAGCAAGGAAAACACCAAGGTCCTCGACGCTGATATTCAGTCTGCAGCCAGCGACAGCGAAAATATTACCACCATTACCAAGACACCACCGCCCGAACCCGTGGATGAAAGTTTCAATTTGCAAAGCGGTTCAACACTTGCCGCCGAATTGACCCAGCGCGGCGTTCCGCGTTCGGCCGCTGAAGCCCTAGTGGCGGCGATTGAGCCGGTTTTGCCCACCAGTCAAATCAAGGCCGGAACCAAATTTGAAGTCACCTTTGATCGGCAGATTGACTTTTATGGCCGCGAAGTGACGTTCCCCGTGTCTCTGTCCTTTGACCAGCCAGGCAAAGGCACGCTGAGCGTGGATGCCGATGAAGACGGCCTGTTTACCGCCTCGCTTGAAACGGCGGGCGATGAGCCCGGCGCGCAAGTGGCCGAAAAGCCCGCACCAACGCAGTTCCACACGGTCAGCGAAGTGGGTGCCAGCCTTTATGCCACGGCAAAGGACAAGTTGATCCCGGATTATATCACGTCCGAATTCACCCATGTGTTCTCCTATGATGTTGACTTCCAGCGCCAAGTGGGTGCGGCTGATACGTTTGAGCTCTTTTATGGCAACCCACTCTCCGGCTCTTCAGCCAAGCGCAAAGTGTTGCACATGGCCCGGCTTGTGATTGACGGCCAGCAGCGCACGTTCTTCCGCTTTACGACTGCCGACGGCCTGACCGATTATTTCGATGAAACGGGGCGCTCGGCGTCTCGTGCCTTGTTGAAGACACCCGTTTCTGGCGCCCATCTGACGTCCGGGTTTGGCGTCCGCATCCATCCCCTGCTTGGTTATTCCAAGATGCACGAGGGAGTGGACTTCGGTGCGGCTTCGGGCACGCCGATCCATGCGGCAGGTGCTGGCGAGATTGCACAGGCGGGTCGTGAAAGCGGTTACGGCAATGCCATCGAGATTGCCCACAATGATCATTATTCCACCTTCTATGCCCATATGAGCCGCTTTGCGGCGGGCATTCACGAGGGTGTGCGCGTGAACCAGGGCCAAGTGATCGGCTATGTCGGCTCGACAGGCCGCTCAACCGGCCCCCACTTGCATTTTGAAGTGCGCGTGGATGACAAGCCGGTCAATCCCATGACTGTACGCGCCACGGGCGGGCGACAACTGGCAGGCAAGGATCTCGCCAGCTTCAAGGGCCTCAAGGAAAAGATCGTGGCCATGATGGAAAAGGCGCCATCCGCCGTTGAAGTTGCCCAAGCCAATAATCAGTAAATCAGATCAGGCCAGACTATTGGGCAATCGGATGTCAGGATCAAGGTTGACCCTGGGATTTGCGTAGATCTCGGCGGTGCGGCGATAGTTTTCCTCGGAAAATTTTTCGACCTTAATGTCATGAGATGTCACGGTTCCCAGATGAGAGTCTGTATCAAATGCAACCAGAGTGTCTTCCGTAAAGCGTGAATCCAATTCGCAGTACTCGAGAATACACTGGATTATTCTTACGCGATCATCAGTGAGCTCATTATATCTCACACTGCTGAGTGGCACTTGATCCTGACAAGCACGCAAGTAGTCTTTGACGTGGATAGACCACACGAGAGCAGACACGCAATCAAAGGTCACCACATCAGCATTCAAATCCAAAATGCCATCACGTTCGCTCGCTGGCTTGTTGCCCGACATAATCCACCACATGAAGGGTCGAATTTCGGGCGGTATAGACATTGGCGCACCGGCAATTCTTTGGGCAAAGCCATAGATTGAGTTCGTCCAACTCTTGCCATCGCGATACATAAATATATTGATCGAAGACGCGACCGCGTCATGTGCAAGTTTGATTTGCGTATTGGTCTGGCTGAAATGCTTCACCACCAAGGTTTCAGCTTCGCGCGCGCCTGGAAACATTGACAGAAATTTAAATGCGGCTGCCATCAAGCTTTTGATGAGCTCTGGATCAATGGAAAACCGCTTCATGGCAAGGTCAAAGAAAAATTCCGGCTCTGAAATGCACCATACACGTGGGACCTTGTTGAACACGTTGTGCAGCAATGTCGAACCGCAGTGGCCCATGTTGAAAACCTGAACCCATTTCTTTTGAACGGAAATCTGGGAAGCTATATCGATGAGTTCTGCAAAGGGGAGAGCGATCAGTCGCTTGGCCATTTTAAACTGTTCAAAGTAACTGAAGGGAACAGCCGCAAGATCACATGCATCGCCCACATCCAAAAAAATCGCCAGAGACTTTTCAAAGTCGAAGCTGAACAGCGTCCAGCCCGCACTTAAAACAATCTTTGACTCCGCTGAGCTCGTGGCAACCAAGGAAAAGTCGCGAGCCCATACATAGTCAACCAAGACAAAGTCTTTGCGCCCAATAATATCGAAAACCTCAACCATTCTCGCCTCCTGTCGAAGAACATAGATTGGCCCGCCGGAGCGGCAATTAACGGCCAAACCACAGCAAATGTCCAGAATTTGACTTCACGCCACGTTCGCTATATCTCATTGAACATAACGGAGGATAGGATGAAGAAACTTGCTTTTGCCGCAATGGCTGTCTCATTGATGGCGAGGGGTGCTTTTGCCGCTGATGTTACCGTTTTCGCAGCGGCCAGTCTGAAAGGCGCGCTGGATGAAATTGGTGCGGCCTATAAGGCCAAGTCGGGCAATGGCATTGTGGCCAACTATGGCTCTTCCGCCACTTTGGCCAAACAGATTGAGGCGGCAGCGCCCGCTGATATTTTTATCTCCGCTGATGAACTGTGGATGGACGAGTTGGCTTCCAAGCAATTGATCAAGGCCGATACCCGCCACGATATTGCAGGCAACACCTTGGTGTTGATCAAAGCCAAGGACGCTAAGATCGATGTGAAGCTTGAAGCCATTGCCGATGCTTTGGGCGATGGCAAGCTGGCGATGGCCGATGTCAAATCCGTGCCTGCGGGCAAATATGCCAAGGCCGCCCTCGACACGCTCAGCGAGTGGGCAGCGCTTGAGCCCCATGTGGTGATGCAGGACAATGTGCGCAGCGCCTTGGCCTTGGTGGCCAAGGGTGAAGCCAAGCTGGGTGTGGTCTATGGCAGCGATGTCTTGGCAGAGCCGAAAGTGGAAGTGGCGGCAACGTTTCCTGAAACCAGCCATGCCCCCATTCTCTACCCGGCAGCCGTCGTTGCCACATCCACCAACGCCGATGCCAAGAGTTTTGTGGAATTTTTGCAATCCGCTGAAGCGCAGGCTATCCTGAAGAAGGATGGATTTACGCTGGTGAAATGACCGCAGAAGAACAAACAGTCGTCTGGCTCAGTTTCAAGGTGGCCTTGCTGGCCACCTTGTTTTGTCTGCCAGCGGCAGTTGGCCTTGCCCATGTTCTGGCGCGCAAGGACTTTTGGGGCAAGGCAGCACTTTCGGCGCTGGTGCATCTGCCACTGCTCCTGCCGCCTGTGGTCACGGGCTATCTGTTGCTCGAAGCCTTTGGGCGCAAGGGCACTATTGGCGCACCGCTTTATGATTGGTTGGGCCTCACCATCGCTTTCAAATGGACCGGTGCCGCCCTCGCGGCCGGGGTGATGGCGCTGCCTATCATGGTGCAGCCCATTCGCGTCGCCTTTGAACTGGCTGATAGTGAACTGGAAGAGGCCGCTTATGATCTGGGGGCTACGCGCTGGCAGCGCTTTGCCACCATCACCCTGCCCCTAGCCGCCCCCGGCATCATTGCTGCGGCGGTGCTTGGCTTTGTGAAATCGCTGGGCGAATTCGGCGCCACCATCACCTTTGTTTCCAACATTCCAGGCGAGACGCAGACTTTGGCGCTGGCGATCTATTCGCTGTTGCAAACGCCCAACGGCGATGCGGCAGCCACGCGGCTCATTTGGCTTTCGATGGCCTTGGCAGTTGGAGCCTTGTTACTCGCTGATGTTTACAGCCGCCGCCTCAAGCGCCGGAAGCCTAGTTCAGAGATTTGAAGGCGGCAGCGCTTTCCTTGGCGACGGTCTTTTCCAATGCCCTAAACCGCTCAATCACCTTGTGGCCAAACTCCGTCACCTTGGCCCCGCCACCGCCCGCGCCGCCTGCGCAAGATTCCACGCAGGGTTTTTCAAACATGTGGTTCAACTCATCAATCAGAAGCCAGGCGCGACGGTAGGACATCTTCATTTTCTTGGCGGCCTGGGAGATAGAACCCGTCTCGCCAATATGTTCCAGCAGTTCAATCTTGCCAGGGCCGAGGCGATGGCCATTGAAATCGAGTTTTAGAAGGGTGGAGGGCATTTAGTCATAGTACACGCAACACAAGGTTCCGTCACCTTGCCAAAGATTGGGGCGCAGCTTTGTTTGATTTTGGATTTGTGAATTCAAGCTGGACCCACGCCCTCGTGGGGATGACGAGAGTGCTGTCGCTAGCGCCTGTAGTCGCCGAAATACAGATAGCCTTTGAAATGCTCAGGAAGCTTGTTCACCGTTTCCCAAACAAATCCTTCGTGCTTTGCTGACTTCTCTGCCCAATCATCTCGCTGAGTATCCCCTTCGGGAGCATTTCCGTGGGAGATGAGCCAACTGTAACTTTCGTTCAGTTTTCCCAAGAGCTCAGCTATATCCATACCAAACAGAGATCGAGACCGATGATACCCCATGCCTCGAAAACTACCGTCAGCCGCAGCAATCGCCTCTTTGCTCGTCAAACCCGTTTGCATCGCCAAACTGCAGAAGATCACTAAGTTTTCATATATTTTCCAACGTTCATGAGAAAGGTCAAGTCGAAACCTCTCCTTCGAAAATCGGAAGGCAAGAAAAGCAAACGCTGCTGTTGCGATCGCACCAAAACTGGTTGGCACCAATTCCAATTTTGAGACATTCCAAAGCATCAACGCAAAAAGGGTGAATATGCCAGCAAAGATCAATGCAGCGGCTCTTTCGTATTGAGAGAAACTCAACCAACCTCGTATAAATGACTGTTTGATAGGTATCCAGCAGGACTGGACGCGATCCAAAATGCTCTTCTCCTCGGCTTTTGACATTGTTTAGTTCCTCAGTGCACCGTCTTCGGTGCGGGTGCTTTGGGTGCGCCCACCACTTTGCCGTTGATGGTGAAGGCGCCGTCTTTCACATCAACTTTCACCGTATCGCCATCCTTCAGTGCGCCTGCGAGAATTTCCTCCGCCAGCGGGTCTTGCACCTGCTTTTGAATCACGCGTTTCAAAGGCCGCGCGCCATAGGCGGGGTCATAGCCCTTGTCGGCCAGTGCGGTGCGCGCTGCGTCTGAAAGCTCGATCTCGATCTTGCGTTCGGCCACAAGCTTCCTCAGCCGTGCCATTTGAATATCAACAATGGCGCTCATGTTGGCGCGCTTCAGGCGGTGGAAGAGAATGATGTCGTCCAAACGGTTCAAGAACTCCGGGCGGAAGGCTTGTTTCACCACGCCCATCACCTGATCGCGCACTTCATCAACATCCTGATTTTCACCCAAGGCCACGAGGAATTCGGAACCAAGGTTCGAGGTCATGATGATCAGACAATTCTTGAAATCAACCGTGCGGCCCTGCCCGTCGGTCAGACGACCATCATCGAGAACTTGCAGGAGCACGTTGAATACATCGGGGTGGGCTTTTTCGACTTCATCGAAGAGCACCACTTGATAAGGCCTGCGGCGCACGGCTTCGGTGAGTGCGCCACCTTCATCATAACCGACATAGCCCGGAGGCGCGCCGATCAGCCGCGAGACCGAATGCTTTTCCATATATTCGCTCATGTCGAGGCGCACCATGGCGTGCTCGTCGTCAAAGAGATAGGACGCAAGCGCCTTGGTGAGCTCGGTTTTGCCCACGCCTGTGGGCCCTAAGAAGAGGAACGAGCCGATGGGGCGGTTCGGGTCTTGCAGACCAGCACGGGCGCGGCGCACGGCAGTGGAGACGGCTTCCACAGCTTCCGCTTGGCCCACCACGCGGCGGCCCAGTTCGGCTTCCATTTGCAACAGGCGGTCACGCTCACCTGCCAACATCTTGTCCACAGGAATGCCTGTCCAACGCGAGACGACCTGGCCGATGTGGGCCTCGGTCACCGCTTCTTCCATCATCTTGTTGGAGGATTGCTCCTCAGCGGCCTTGAGCTTTTTTTCGAGTTCGGGAATGGTGGCATAGGCCAGTTCGCCCGCTTTGGCGAAATCACCCTTGCGCTGAGCCAATTCCAAATCACGGCGCGCAGTTTCCAACTGTTCTTTCAACTTGGAAGCGGAGGCGAGTTTTTCTTTCTCGGCCTGCCAGTTGCGCGTCATGACCGCGGATTTTTCCTCTGTCTCGGCCAATTCTTTTTGCAGTTTTTCCAAACGATCTTTGGAAGCCGCGTCGGTTTCCTTCTTCAAGGCCTCCCGCTCGATCTGCAGCTGCATGATGCGCCGGTCCAACTCATCCAGTTCTTCGGGCTTGGAATCGACTTGCATGCGCAGGCGTGCTCCGGCCTCATCCATCAGGTCGATGGCCTTGTCAGGCAAGAAGCGGTCGGAGATGTAGCGGTTGGAAAGCTGGGCTGCGGCCACGATGGCAGCATCGGTGATGCGCACGCCGTGATGCAGTTCATATTTCTCTTTGATTCCACGCAGAATGGAAATCGTGTCTTCCACCGTGGGCTCTTCCACAAAGATCGGCTGGAAGCGGCGAGCCAAGGCTGCATCCTTTTCCACATGCTTGCGATATTCATCCAATGTGGTGGCGCCAACGCAATGCAATTCACCTCGCGCCAACGCGGGCTTCAACAAATTGGAGGCATCCATCGCGCCATCGGCCTTGCCCGCGCCCACCAGCGTGTGCATTTCATCGATGAACAGAATGATGCCGCCTGCCGCCGCTGTCACTTCTGAGAGAACAGCTTTCAGGCGCTCTTCAAACTCACCGCGAAATTTGGCGCCCGCAATCAGGGCACCCATGTCGAGGGCGAGCAGCTTCTTGTCCTTGAGGGATTCCGGCACATCGCCTTTGATGATGCGCAAAGCCAAGCCTTCGGCAATGGCGGTTTTGCCCACGCCGGGCTCGCCGATCAACACCGGATTGTTCTTGGTGCGGCGGGAGAGAACCTGAATGGTGCGGCGGATTTCATCATCGCGGCCGATCACCGGATCAAGCTTGCCTTCTCTGGCAGCTTCGGTGAGATCGCGTGAATATTTCTTCAGCGCATCATAGCTTTGTTCAGCAGAAGCGGAATCTGCCGTGCGGCCCTTGCGGATGTCATTGATGGCGGTGTTAAGGCCCTGAGCTGTGACGCCCGCAGCTTTCAAGATTTTCTGGGCATCGGAAGGTTCAACGGCGATGGCCTGCAACAAGCGCTCCGCGGTGACATAAGAGTCACCCGATTTTTCGGCGAGCTTCTGGGCGCCTTCAAACACGCGGGCCATTTCGGGGGCCAAGTAAACCTGCCCAGCGCCAGCGCCGGAAACTTTCGGCATCTTGGCCAGTGCTGCTTCAGTCTGCGTCAGTGCGGCGCGCGCGTCTCCGCCCGCTGCCTTGATGAGGCCTGAGGCCAAGCCTTCCTCATCATCCAGCAAAACTTTCAAAACATGTTCAGGGGTGAAGCGCTGGTGGCCTTCGCGCAGGGCGAGGCTCTGAGCAGACTGAATGAACCCTTGCGAACGTTCAGTGTATTTCTGAAAATCCATCACGAAACTCCTTCCGGCCTGAAAACCAATCCCCGAAGGCGAAAGGACTTCATCCAGACGAATAGTTAGGTGTGATCACTCCAGATTCAAGGGCCTTGGCAGGCTCTTCTCAGTCGGCCTGCGGGGTCTCGTCGGCAACAGCGGCAACGGGCTCCTCGCGAGCACGGCGCTGGCGGGGGCGGCGCACGGCTTCGGGTGCTGCCTCAGCTCCCTCCGCCGCTGGAGCAGCTACGGCTGCCGAGGGGCGCTGCAGGAAGCTTGGGGCTTCCCATTGCTCACTCGGGGTGCTGCCCGATTGAGCAGCCTCCGCCGGAGAAGACACCTGCGCTGGCGCTTCGTGATGTTCTGCCACAACGGGGGCTTGCTGTCCTTCCGGCGTGTCAGAATTGTTGCGATCCCGGCGGTTCTGCCAGCGCGGGCGGAAGCGGTCGCGGTTGCCTTCGCGGTTATCCCGGTTGTCACGATTGTTGCGGTTGTTGCGCTGCTGGCCCTCTTGCAGCTGGCCTTCGGCCTGCGGCTCCTGGCCCTCAGGTGTTTCGGGGCTAGGCTGGCCCTCGCTGCCCTCTTCATCGCCTGCGTCATCCTGGCCGTCTTCTTCGAATTCTTCTTCGCCCAATTTGCGCGTCATCTGCAGGGGCTGGCCCACTGGCTGGTTGGAGGCCCAAATGCGGTAATAATGTTCCGCATGCTGATAATAATTTTCAGCGGCAACATTGTCGCCAGACGATTGTGAGTCGCGCCCCAGCTGCATGTATTTTTCAGCAACCGTTTGCGCCGTACCACGCAGCTTTACGTCTGGCCCGTTCGAGTCAAAGACCTTGTTGGCCGAATTGCCACCGCCGCCGCCACCATTGTTGCTGCCCGGGGTGCGATGACGGCTGCGATTGTTCCGGTTACGGTTGCGGTTGCCCTGTTGGGGTCTCATGAAATTATTGTTCACTTTGAATAACCGTCCTTGTGGATTGCGCGGGCACATTGCGGCCTGCGCTGGTGCATATTTTCAAAACCGCAGAATAAATGCTGCAAATAACACCTTGTTGAAACGATCCCGGCTCTAGCGCCAAATGCCAAGGCGCTCCATCGGCGGCTGGCCGCACATTGTGCACGAACAATTCCAAGCCATTGGGGATGGAATGCTTTTAGCGCAGGCCCGCGCCGATTCCAATGACTAATTTGTAAGATCACCCATTTACCTTAAATGCCAGCGCACGCGGCGTGGCCGCGAGGTCATTGCGTTGTTCGACAAGGATGAAACCCTGAGTTTCAAAAACTGCAATGACTTCATCTGCCTGGCCCCAACCAATTTCAACCAGCAGCAATCCATGTGGCGTGAGAAAATGGGCAGCATCTTTGGCAATGGCGCGGTAGGCCACCAAGCCGTCCGGACCGCCAAAGAGCGCCAAGGGTGGATCATAGTCGGCCACGTCCGGCATCAACGTCGTGGCGTCACGAATATAGGGTGGGTTGGAGATGATGAGGTTGAAGTTGCCGGCAAGGCCTTCAAACCATGCGGCTTGCTGGAAGCGCAATCGGTTATTCACGCCCAGCGCCGTTGCGTTCTGTTGTGCGATGACAAGGGCGGCGGACGAGAGGTCGGTTGCAATGCCGGTGAACCCCGCACGCTCAGCGCATAGCGATACCGCGATGGCGCCGCTGCCTGTGCCGAGATCGAGGAAGTGGCATGGGCAGGGGCAAAGGTCCAAGGCCAATGTGATCAAGGTTTCAGTATCAGCCCGCGGATCCAAAACATCTGGTGTGACGGTAAAGCTGCGTCCATAAAAATCGCGCTTGCCCAAAATGCGTGACACCGGTTCATATTTCGTGCGCCGGGCGATGGAAACTTCAAATCGTGCTATTGCTTCTGGCGGGAGTGTTGAAGCCGGATTTGCAATCAACGCTTCGGGCGAGATGCCGCTCGTTGCCTGCAACAACAACCGCGCATCGAGTGCTGCCGTTTCAATGCCTTGCGCCGCCAGTTGCGCACGCGCCGCCTTCAACAGCGCGGCAATGCTCTCAGGATTCATTGTCCATTTCAGCCAGGAGGCTTGCCTGATGTTCGGTGACCAACGCTTGCACCACTTCTTCGAGTGCGGGGCCTTCGACGATCTCCGGCAGTTTGTAGAGCGTCAAGTTGATGCGGTGATCAGTGAGACGGCCTTGCGGGAAATTGTATGTCCGTATGCGCTCAGACCTGTCACCGGAGCCCACTTGGCCTTTGCGTGTGGCCGAACGTTCAGAATCAATGCGTTCGCGCTCTCGCTCATAGAGCCTGGCACGGAGCAGTTTCATTGCGGCGTTTTTGTTTTTTAGTTGGGACTTCTCAGTTTGCTGAGCGACCGCAAGGCCTGTGGGGATGTGGGTGATGCGCACGGCTGAGTCTGTGGTGTTCACGCTCTGCCCGCCGGGGCCAGATGAACGGTAGACGTCAATACGCAAATCCTTCTCTTCAATCTTGATGTCGACTTCTTCGGCCTCCGGCAAAACGGCTACGGTGGCGGCAGAGGTGTGGATGCGGCCCTGGGTTTCCGTCGCGGGCACACGCTGCACGCGGTGAACGCCAGATTCAAACTTCAAATGGGCATAGGCGCCGGAGCCAAAGATGTTGGCGATGATTTCCTTATAGCCACCATGTTCGCCCTCGCTTGAAGAGATGACTTCAACTTTCCATCCTTTCCAGGAGGCATAGCGCTGATACATGCGAAACAAGTCGCCTGCAAAAATCGCTGCCTCATCGCCACCAGTTCCGCCACGGACTTCGAGGATGACGTTGCGTTCGTCGGCCGCATCCTTGGGCAGGAGCAGGATGCGCATATCCTGCTCAAGCTGTTCGATACGCTGATCCAGCAATGGCTTTTCGGCTTCGGCCATTTGAGCCAGTTCGCCGCCACCGCTGAGCATTTCGGCAAGGCCCTGGCGCTCGGCATAGGCGGCTTTCAGCGCGGTCGCCCCCTTGGCCATTGGCGAGAGTTCGGCATATTCCTTGGAGTTCTTGACGAAAGCTTCGCCGGTGGCCCCGCTCGACAAAGCGTGTTCAACGCCAGCGAAGCGTTCAATAATACGATCCAGTTTTTGGGGATTGATCGGGGCCATGTAAATCTTTTTGAATTTGCATGGTGCTTAGTGGAAAGCGCTGCGCGCCTCAATAGGCCGGAGTGATCTTGCGCACACGTCCATCAATGGGTGAAATATAGATGTTCAGCCTTTGGCCATTGCGCCAGACTTTGAAGATATAATACCTGCCCGAGCAGCGCAGTGGCTGCACGTGACTGTAGCCCTGATCGCCGAGCTCAATGGCAAGGTCTTGGCACAGGCCCTGGTTGGGAACAAAGCGCGGAGGGAAAGGTTGGCCGAAACCGAAGAAGACCCCATCCCGGCCGCGCCAATGATTGAAGTGTGGGCCCGGCGGGCGGGGCGGATGGCCTTGACATTGGGGTGCGCTTGGGTTGGCCCGGCAGAAATCGCGTTGGCTTGCCGCATCGGCACGACCAATCAGGGCCACGGCCCCGATGGCAGCCAGCAATCCAATCACCATCAATTTCTTCATCGCAGACCCCTCATCAGAACGTAACAAGATGTCATGGGAATTCGTTCCCCTGATGTTGGCTTTGTGGGCAGATTGTGACGGGTTTCGCGCGTTACTTCATCACGATATAGGTGATTTTCGCCACGCCTGAAGCATTGAGGCCAATGACCTTGGCGGCGCCGAGGCTCAAATCGAGCACGCGGCCACGGATGAAGGGGCCGCGATCATTGACGCGCACGACGACGGAACGGCCGTTGCGGAGGTTGGTGACTTTAAGCTTGGTGCCGAAAGGCAAACGCCTATGGGCACAGGTCATCCCCATAGGCAGGAAGCGTTCGCCATTGGCGGTGCGGCGGCCCGTTTTGTAATAAGAGGCATAGCCGGTTGACGCGTTGGCGAGGGGTGCTGTGAGGCCAACAACAAGAAAGGCCACGACAGCGCTTGAAAGAATAGTCTTCATTTTTTGAAGGCTCCTATGTTGCAGCGCAACATAGGAGCGATTGTGGCGAGAATGTGACAGGTCTAGACTGCGGCTTCGACCATGATCTCCACGTCCAGACCGGTGCCAGCAAGCTTTGATTCGACAGTGGCACGGGCGGGCGTGTGGCCTTGCGGCACCCAGGCGTCCCAAGCTTCATTCATCTGCCCAAACGAACCCATATTGGTGAGCCAGATGTTGGCTTTGAGAATGCGGGTCTTGTCCGTGCCGGCCTCTTTGAGCGTGGCATCAATGAGGCTGAGGATTTCAGCTGTCTGTTCCTTCACGGATTTGCCCGCCGTCTTATCGGCCACAAAGCCTGCCAAACGGGCAACGCCGCCATAAACGGTTGCTTCACTCATGCGTTTGCCAACGCCAATTCTCTTGATTGTCATTTTGCTCTCCTTGTGGGAGCTTCCTAGCCGCAAGTGTTGGCAGCCGCAATCAGCTTGCAGTGCATTGGGGTTTGAGTTTCACGCATCCTAAGACTTGTCACATTCGCGGTTGGCGTTTGGCGATGTGCGGGGCGTGAAGGGCCAGGTCGGCGGGGCCAAGCCTCTCGGTTACAGTGTTAAGTTGATGCCAATAGGGATAGATCAGTTCGGGCAGGCTCACTTCTTCCAAGGTCTTGAGTTCCGCTGCGGTCAACACCAATTGCGCGGAAGCCAGACTGTCGATGAGCTGCGCCTCATTGCGTGCGCCAATGATCAGGGAAGATACGCCGGGGCGGCTTGCCGTCCAGGCCAGCGCCACTTGGGCTGCCGAAATGCCGCGCGCGTCGCCCACGGCAACCAGGGTATCGATGATCCTCCATAAGCGTTCTTGGTCTCTGATCGGAGGTTCGCTCCAACCTGAGATGTGGCGGGATTGTTCAGGGTTCTTGTCGCGGCGGAACTTGCCTGAAAGCAGGCCACCAGCAATCGGGCTCCAGACCTGAATGCCCACGCCTTGATCGAGTGCAATGGGCATCAACTCAAATTCAGCATCGCGCGATTCAATCGTATAGTGAATCTGCTGACAAGTGAATTTCTCAAAGTTGTGTCTGTCCGCTGCCATCATTGCTTTCATGATATGCCAGCCTGAGAAGTTCGAACAACCGATGTAGCGCACCTTGCCCTGCTTCACCAATGTATTGAGCGCTTCCATGGTTTCTTCAATGGGTGTCAGAC
>Ga0209069_10000946_pt1 | contig 14316 bp, 14 predicted proteins | sample Str013_2_FD_187202 | JGI IMG/M metagenome (GOLD analysis project Ga0209069, IMG submission 187202) | Freshwater sediment microbial communities in response to fracking from Pennsylvania, USA - Straight Creek_MetaG_SC_2013 (SPAdes) (version 2) | ecosystem: Environmental > Aquatic > Freshwater >...
CCTACTACGCCGCGTCGACGGGCTCGACCCGGATACGCAGCACCTGCTGCGCGTCGCGTCGGTCGCCGGCCGGACGGTGGGTCACCGCGAGCTGTCCGACGCCGCGAGCCGCCCCGCACCCGTGGTGCGCGAGTCACTTCGCCGGGCCGTTGACCACGGGGTGCTCGTGGCCGACCAGGCTGCCGGGACGTTCCGCTTCCGCCACGCGCTGCTGGCGCACGCGATCTACGCGACGGTCCTGCCGGGCGAGCGCGAAGAACTGCACACGCGCCTCGCCCACGTGCTCACTGCCGCCGGGGCCTCGGCGGCAGAGCTCGCACCGCACTGGGCGGCCGCCGGCCGGTCCGACCAGGCGCTGGCGGCATCGCTCGTGGCCGCTCGCGAAGCGGAAGCAGTCTTCGGCCTACCCGAGACGCTTGTGCACCTCGAGCGCGCCGTCGCGCTGTGGCCCACAGTGGACGACACCTCCGCGACGGCCACGGATCTGGCGTCGCTGTGCGCGTGGACCGCGGAAGTCGCGAGCCGCACGGGCGCCGCGCTGCGAGCAGTCGAGCTCGTCCGCCAGGCGATCGAACTCGTCGGAAGTGCCGATCCGCGGCGCGCCGCGCACCTGCACGTTCGGCTCGGCCGTTACCTGTTCGAGAGCGGTGCCGGCGACACGTTCCTCGCACCGCTCGAACGCGCCCTCGAGCTCGTCGCGGCCTTGCCACCGTGCCCTGAGCGAGCCGAGGCGGTGGAGGCGGTCGGCGGCGGACTGCAGCTCCTGTGGCGCTACCAGGAGTCGTTGGCGCACGCCGAGCAGGCACTCGCGCTTGCCCGTGCTACACGCAGTCGCGAGATCGAGTCCAAGGCCCTGATAACACTCGGCATCGACCTCGCCTACCTCGGCCGCGAGAACGAAGGGCTGGCGCATCTCACCCAGGCCCGCTCGCTCGCCGCGGCGATGCGCGACCCGCTCGCGCTTTACCACGCGTACGTCGCGCTCACCGACATCCTGACGATGCTCGGGCGACCACGACAGGCCGCGGCCGTTGGCGACGAAGGGCTCGCCATGCTGCGTCCCTACGGCATCGACCACACGGTCCTCACCGCGAACTGGATCGAGGCCTTGCTCGCCATCGGGGAATGGGACGCCGCAGACGATGCCACCGCCCGAGCGGTGCGCGCCATCACCGCGAGCTACCCGCACATGCCACTCATCCTGCGCGCCGACCTCGAGACCGGTCGCGGGCTCTTCGACGCCGCCCGGGCGCACCTCGAAGCCGCCCGCGTCACCGTCCGCCACGAGCCCGGCCTCGCCACCTACCACGGCTACGTCGCCGAGCTCGCACTCTCGCAGCGCCGGTGGCGCGACGCCCTCGACGCCGTCGACACCGGCCTCCAACCCGCGTTCGGCTACGACGCCGCGCTCATCGCGGTGTGGCTCTGCACCAAAGGGCTGCGCGCCACCGCCGAGCTCGCCGCGCTGGCCCGCGCCCACCACAACAACACCGCACTCGACGAGACGCTCGCTCGCGCCACCCAACTCATCGCCATCGCGCAAGACGCCGCCACAGCCGCTACCACGATCACGCCGAACGCAGCAGGATGGCGCGCGCTGGCCGAAGCCGAACACGCACGAACCTCCGCCACGGCCCGCGCTGCCCAGTGGAGTGATACCGCCGACCACTGGGACCGGCTCGAACGTCCACCGATCGCTGCGTACTGCCGATGGCGCCAAGCGGAAGCGTTACTCGCCGAAGGCGCTGGTCGCACGGACGCCAGCGGCGCGCTCCGCGAGGCTCATGTCGTTGCCACCCGCATCGGCGCACGACCGCTTCTCCACCAAATCGAACTGCTCGCACAGGCAGCCCGCCTCGACCTCGCCCCACCACCCGCCGAACATGCCCCAGCAGAGCCGCTCGGCCTCACCCCCCGCGAAGCACAAGTCCTCGCACTCCTCGCCCGCGGCTACTCCGACCGTGAGATCGCCACCGCGCTCGTCATCAGTCCACGAACCGCGAGCGTTCACGTCTCCCACATCCTGCACAAGCTCAACGCACCCAACCGACTCGAAGCCGCCGCGATCGCCCACCTCATCACGCCTCCAGTCGTCGAGGACGACCTCGACGCATAGAACTCGGCTTCGCCGGCTGCGTCGTATCATGCGGACCTGGCACTCCCCCCGGGCGGCCTGCGGTCATGCGCGGCGGCCGGCGCCGAGTCCGCTGCGGATGTCGTGGCAAGCGCGTGGGCTGTGTGCATGTCGATGAGTCGAGTTCTCTGATGATCTCGCCGCACGAGTGAACCGGGCGGCGTTGGCGCGCGGGGTCGCGGCCGACGTGATCGTGTCAGAGGCCGTTGACCATGCCCTTCCCGCTGCGCTCGCGAGCGAGGTACCGCAGCCGCGTCGTCGGCTCGCGCTCACCGGTATCGGGGAGTCCGAGTCTGGATTGTCGCATCGGATCGACGAGATGCTCGCTGAGGGCTTCGGTCGGTCCTGAGCGGACGTTGTGCTGATCGTCGACACGGGCGTCCTCGTCGCGCTCGGAGATCGCAACGATCGCTATCACGCGGCGTGCCGAGAGCTACTCGAGACCGAGCCTGAGCCGCTCGTCACGAACGCCTTGGTGATCGCGGAGACGGCGTACATGCTTCGCCGAGGCCTCGGCGGAGCAGCGGAGCTGGCGCTACTCGCCATGATCAACGACGGATCGCTGACGGTCGATCACATGAGCGCGGCCGACTGGGAACGCGTTAGCGAGCTCGTCGAGCGGTACGACGACCTCGGTCTCGGAACAACGGATGCGTCGGTCATCGCCCTCGCCGAGCGGCGCGGGTCCACTCGCATCGCCACGATCGACGAGGCGCACTTCCGGGTCGTGCGCCCCAAACACCTGGCGGCCACGTCCAGACCGTCGGTGTGACGACAAGCGCGACGTTGTACTTGCGAGTGGTCCGGCCCGATCGGACCAATGATCCGACCACCCGCGCTCAGACGGAGGTGCGCGGCGATCAGATCTGGTCCCAGCGGACCGTGACCTACGACGTCCCCAACGACGCCGTCTACGTTCTGTTCGGAGTGCGACTCACCGGTCCCGGCGAGATCGCTCTCCGCGACGTCCGACTATCCGCGTGACGTCGAGTCCTAGCTCCGTCGATCACCCCGGTCGCTGCCACGCTCCATCAAGGGGCAGGGCTCGCGCCGAGCATGCATGCGTGACGGGCTGGCGCTGGTGCAGCCGCGATAGCGAACAGTTGTCCTGCATCCTCGACCAGCGCACCACTCCACGCACCGTCCTCACAATCGAGTTCGCACCTCGCCGGCGCAGTCGTGTTCGTCCCCGCCCTGGAGCGGCGAACAACTCGTCGATGTGTTCGCCCGGTGCGAGGTGATGTTCTTGCCTTGCAACATCGAGGCGGGTTCGCGTCGCCGCGCTCGTTGCGTCGCGGTCCTATGGTGTCTGCGTGGTGTCGGACGGGTGGCCCTCGGACTGGGAGCGGCGCAAGGCCGGCGAGGGTTGCCCGATGTGCGCCTCGCCCGGCGGAAGCGACAACGACCACACGGTCGAGGTGGCCCGGTTGGCCTACACAGACGTGCGCCTCGAGCGCCGCAGTCGCCTTCCTGGCTATTGCATCGTGGTCTGGCGACATGGCCATGTCGCAGAGCCAACCGAACTCGCGCCTGACGCTGCGACCGGGTACTGGCTCGACGTGTTGGCCGTGGCCCGTGTGCTCGAAGCGCAGTTCCGTCCGGTCAAGATGAACTTCTTCACGCACGGCAACTGGGTGCCGCACCTCCACACCCATGTCGTGCCTCGATACCTTGACGACCCGGCGCCGGGCGGTCCGATCGGATGGGACGCGCTGTTCGGTGAGCTGGTGATCGATCCTCGCGAACTCGCTTCGCAGGCCGCCGCGATTCGAGCGGCGCTTCTCGCCTGACCCCCACTCCAGCTGGACCGAATAGCTCGGTATCGCCGAGACCCAACGATCGCGCAAGCGCGAGTTCCGGCGATCACGCGTACAGATGACGCCCGGGGCCGGCGAACACCGCGCGATCGCAGATCGTGACCGCAGGTCGCTCCTTTCGGAACGATCACGCGCGCGCCTGGTCGGAGCCGAAGTCGTGCGGTGTCCGCGTTTTCGTGAGGCTCGCCAGCGTTCAGCCCGGTTGGATGCCGGTGATGCTCGGGCCTAGCTTGCCACCGCACAGCCTCACACCAATCGATCGATCGGTGGATCGAGGTTTGGAGACCGTTGCCGAGAGCGAGGGTTCATCCGATCGGGTCGAGGCCGAGGGCAATGCGTCCGCAGAAGACCTCCTGCTTGGGGGCGGGCAGCGGATGGTAGAGCGCGCCGTGCACGTCACGGTAGAGCCGCTCAAGGCCGGTGGCCTTGAGGTACCCGGCACCCCCGGCGACGTCCATCGCGAGCCGCACGGTGTCGATCGCAGACTCCGTCGCGATGGTCTTGCGGGTGAGGATGTCGGCCGCGTGCAGGTCGGTGTTGGCGAACCGCAGGTCGTCGCTCATCGCTACCATGTTGCCGACGGCGTCCTGCGCGATCGCGAGACTGTTCAGCATTCTCCCGACGAGCGGTATGACGAGCGATGCATCTGAACGCTTCGCTGCGAGATCGACGGCTATGTCGGCGGCCGACTCGGCGACGCCGACGTACACCGCCATGATGAGCGGCATCGCGGCTCCCATGATCGTGTTCCAGACCGGGTGCCAGTGATCGGCGGGGCGGATGAGTGAGATCGCGCCGTCGGGGACGAACACGTTGTCGAGCACAACCGTGTGCGAGCCGGTCGCTCGCATCCCCATCGTGTCCCAGGTCTCGTCGATGCTGATCCCGTCGGCACTGAAGGGCGCCGAGAAGTGAATCACTTGAGGGCCATCGGCGCTGTCGTTCCATCGCGCGCTGCTGACGACGATGTCACCGACCGGAGCGCCACTAGCGGGCGTCTTGCTGGCTGACACCCGGAACCCGCCGTCAACCTTGGTCGCCGTGCCGTTCGAGCTCACCCAATCCGACGCGCCGGTCGAGACGAGCAGCACCTGCTCGTGTGCGACCTTGGTCAGCACCGGCGCCGGCAGATCGTGCTTGTGGCGCCAGACCTGCGCGGCGACGAGGTGTGTGTGCATCGAAAGTGTCAATGCCGTCGCCGGGCACCCATGGGCCAAGCCGGCGAGTGTCGCGCAAGCCTCTGCGTGCGTCGCACCACCACCACCGAGTTCGCTGGGCACGAGCATCGATAGGAGTCCGTTTCGGCGCGCCAGGTTCATCGCATCGGTGACGAAATCGCCTTGGCGATCGTGCGTCGCGGCGTCCTCGCCGATGACGCCACAGAGGTCTCGGGCGACTGCGGGCCAATGGCCCTGTGGGTCGGTCCCGGTCCAATGATGCGCGGGCACGTCCAAGTCGGTGGTCGCCATGAGTAGCTCCTTTGCTGGTCTGGCTGCTTTCCAGCGTGCGCGCCAGAAACACAGCGCGACTAGTCCAAATCCAGGACTAAAGTGGTTCACAATCTGCACCGCCTGCGAGCCCGCGTACCGCGCAAGAAGGAGGTCATGATGGCGCTCCACGAGGGGAGTTACGGGCAGTACTGCCCGATATCCCGAGCCCTCGACGTGCTCGGTGAGCGCTGGAGCTTGCTCATCGTGCGCGATCTCCTGTGCGGGCATCACCGCTTCAACGAGCTTGCGCGTGGGAACCCCCGGCTGTCGCGCTCACTGCTGGCGAAACGCCTCCGACAACTTGAATCGGCCGGCATTGTCGAACGCCTCGGTACCGACTACGCACTCACGCCCGCCGGCGAGGAACTGCGCCCGCTCGTATTCGGACTCGGCGAGTGGGGTGCGAAGTGGCAGTTCGGTGATCCGCGAGAACACGAACTCGACGCGGAGCTGCTGATGTGGTGGGCGCACGACCGCATTGACTTCGCCGCGTTCTCGGCCCGCCGCGCAGTGCTCGAGTTCCGTTTCCGCGACGACAGTCGCAGGTTCTGGATCGTGAATGACTCCGTCGGCCCGTCAGTGTGCACGGCCGACCCCGGGTTCGACGTTGACCTCCTCGTGACCACCGACGTCGCGACGATGTACCGGATCTGGCTCGGCTCGCTCGATCTTCGCGACGCACAGCGCCAAGGCACGATCGAGCTTTGCGGCCCGCCAGCCGTCCTACGCCGCGTACCAGACCTCTTCCTGCTCAGTCCCGTGGCCCACATGGTCGTCGCGACGCGACCCGAGTCTGCGACCTCGCTGGCGTGAACGCCACACCGAGCGCGATGAGCCCGCCGTGCCGACGCCGCCAGTCTCGCCAGCACCCCTAACCCGGCACTCACCCCAACAGATACCGATCGGCGCTCGGTAACACTCACCCGCCCTCACTCCGTCGACCGCACAGTCCCGGCGGGGTGCGCACGAAGGTCGCTCGGTATCAGCGCACACTTTGTTATCGCCGATGTTCGTCGCGGGTCATTGCGTCCGGAGCGATCTTGGGTGCACATGGTTGGCCGAAGTCCCGTCGCCAGCGCCGGGTCCGTCGTGGGTGCTACTCGATGACGATGTTGATCGCCGAGGGGACCTCGTCGACCCTGCTGACGTAACCGAAGTCACCGGCGTCGTCGGGATTGTCGGACCAACGCCACGACGACGAGACCAGCAGGGTGCCGGCATCGTCGACATGATGGGTGCCGTCGCTGGCGAAGCCGGTGTCACCGGGCCTCAGGTAGACGTGTGTGCTCGACGACCGCGGGCCGATCGCGAACGTCGGCCCGTTCATGACCGGGTAGACGTCGATCCAGTCGTCGCCGTTGGGGTCGTCGTGCTCACCGTCGCTGTCGCTGCGGTAGCCGAGCAACGACCAGGCGCCCGTGACGTCACGAACGAGCTTCACTTGCGAGGCGCCCTCCATGTCGGGCATGTCGAACGGGCCGGCCGGCAAGAGTGCGTCGACGTTCATGCCACCAACGACACAGTCAGCAAACAGCTTGTCGGCGCGGGCCGTGTAGCGGGCGGTCTGACCGTCGGTGGCGATGCCGAGGTGGTAGCTGTCGTCGATGCGGTCGAAGAACACCCACTGCGGCGCGAAGCCGGGATCGATCGCACCCAGACGCGTCAGATCGGGCCGTGCCGGATCCCAGGCGTACACCGCCACGGTGCGCGTGTTGTGCTGCTCGCAGACGAACAGGTAGCCGGCGTCGGCTGCGTTGACGTCGGGGAAGAAGCAGATATCGCACGGATGTTGCTCGACCAGATAGAGCTGGCCGACCATCGGCGCGACCGTCAACGGTGCGGTCTCGACCACATGGTTCCCCACGACCGGGCCCGCGAACCGGAAGTGCATGAGCTGGCCCCGGTCCCCGGCGTCCATCTCCGAGTGCGTCAAGAACCACCAGATCGAACCGTCAGAGAGCCGGTGGCTGCGGGCCAGGCCCTGATGATGGTCCTCGCCCTCGCTGTGGCCGAAGTCCTGGCCGAACAACGTCACCCCAGGGTTGTGGTGCTCTTCTTTGGTGTCGAGGTAGAAGCGGGCGACGTCATCTCGATGCTCGACCAGTCCTTGCAACTCGTCCTCGATCCGTCGCGCCGTCGCGTTCGACCGCGGGTAGACGCAGTCGCCGACGATGCTGCCGCTCGCGCTCATCGGGCCTCCTCCAAACAGCTCCATCTTGGACCACGACGAGTCCTCGGACCGATCGCATCCCGTGCACGTGACCCAGTGCACCGTCGCCAAGCCGTCGACGCGACCATACCTCCGTGTCGAGATCAGCCGCGCCTCAGCGAGCACTGGAGGCGATGCGCGGTGCGCGAGCCGCTCATACCGGTCAGCGGCCGCGTCGAGATCGTCGGCTCATGACAGGGCGTAGTCGTCACGGACGTAGCCGCGTCGTGTTGCCGGGTGAGCTACTCGTGACCGATCAGGTACACCTGGACCGACAAGGCAGCCACGCCTGCATCTTCACGTGCTTGAACCCTGCGGCAGCGCGTCGAGCGGGTTCGTACCCGTCTCGTGAGTTACGCGATCGAAGTCCGTGGCGTGATCCGCCTCGACGGAACGCAGTCCCGAGTCGCTGACCGCCCGCCCGATCGCGCCGGTCGAGGCACCAGAGCGACTTTGAGGTATCCGCTCGCATCGTGTCCTCTCCTGTTCGTAGACCGGCTTCGCCAAGGTTGCCGGTCACGCACAGACGGAGAACGGACATGGCACGCCTAACTGATCCTCGCTCGATTCTGCCAATCAAGGCTTCAGCCACCGGGCGATGGACCACCGTCGGCCGGCTGGGGTGGGTCCGGCGGGTCGCCGTAACTACAGCAGTGGCGGTTCTCACGCTCGTCGCGATGTCCTCGCCGGGACCGGCGTCGGCCACCGCCCTACCAAACGAGGTGTGCGCCGTCTCGCCCAGCCTGGCCCACAGCTTCGCCACCAACTGTGGCACCAACCAGCCCTCCAAGAACTACACCGCCCAGTTCGTCATCGTCAATGGCACCGGCTTCGACATCACCTGGACCCTTCCCCCCGGGGTGGCACCGACCTGTGGCGTCCAGACGCCGTGCGCATCGTTCGGGTGCCACCGCGGCGACACCGTCTGTGTCGTGTCGGCCAAGAACGACCCTCAAAACGACCAGTACATCACGGTGTCGGCCACGATCAGCCTGCTCACCATTGGCGCGCCTGCCGCTGGGAGCGGGACGGCTCTCGCCGGGTTGAGCGGCCCCATCGGCGGCCTCTGGCCGAGGCACTTGTCGAGCACTGCCTTCATCGCGGCTTCATGCGGCACGCCCCTGTGCCACACACAATGAGCTCCGACGCCGATGCCGCCTGAGACAACGACGTTCCGCATGGTGAACGGTTCCGGGCACGGCGTTGGCGACATCGAGATCCGATTTCGATCCGGTCACGCCCTCGATGTCGGCGGACTCGATGTGGTCATCGAGGTTCGGACAAGACTGTTTGCCAGCCGAGCCGATGACAAGCAACTAGGCATCAGTCCAGGCGAAAACGACGTCAGCGGCCCTTGCGCAGGGCCGCTGATCTGCGTGTTCTTTGGAGCGGACGACGAGATTCGAACTCGCGACCCTCACCTTGGCAAGGTGATGCTCTACCAGCTGAGCCACGTCCGCGTGGGCTATCACTCTAGCAGGACGGCTTCAATCGGCCCAACCGGTTGGGCGCGCCGAGACCGGCCGAACATCAGCGACGCGAGTGCCCCGAGGACCATTGCGCCGCCAGCGAACTGCACCGGGTGGAGCGCTTGGCCGAACACGAGCCACGCCCCACACGCCGTGAGCACGTTCGACCCGAGCGTCAGCAGCGCCGAGATCCCGACGTCGACGTGGCGCTGCGCCCAGGTCATCAGTGCGTGACCGATCATGCCGGGGAACACCGTCACGATCACGACGCGCACGTAGTCGGCAAAGGTTATCGAGCCGACCGGTGCGCCGGTGATGAACGCGTAGGGCACGACGACCACAGCACCGGTCAGGAACACGCCAGCGAGAAACGGGGCGACGGCAACACGATGCCGGCGACGCTTCATCTCGACGAAGTACCCGGTCCATAGGAACAGGTTGATCACGGCGAGCAGATCGCCGACCCGGTTGGCATCGCCACTGCGACGAGATCCGAGCACGAAGACGACGATCCCGGCGACGCTCACGGCCGCCCAACCGAGATCGACGCCGCGGAAGCGCTCGCCGAAGATCGGGAACGCGACGAGCATCACGAGCACCGGCTGCAACGAACCGATCAGCACGGCGTTGGCGACCGATGTACGGTGCAGCGCTTCGTAGCTCGTGATGAACGAGCTGATGAACAACAGCCCGGCCGGAGCGCTGAGGCGCAGCGTCGACCACGTCACGGGCGTCTTGCGAACCTTCGCCGCGACGAGCGCCATCGGACCGGCGAGCAGCATCCGATGGAACCCGACGACGACACCGGACGCCGTCGTCGCCCTCAACACGAGCGGACCGATGCCCCACAGCACGACCGTCGTCAGCACTGCGAAGTAGGGCGCTCGGCGTGAACGAGCGATGCGCGTGATGCGGGCGAACGACGCGTCGAGCGCGATCACTTCGGGCGGAGGTCGATGCGCAACACGAGGACTCCGTCCTCCAACGAACCAACGGCATCGCCGATGATGGCGAAGTCCATGAAGTCCTGCTCGGCCTGCTTGATGAAGTTGGCCCGTTCGTTGCCCGCAACCGGCGGCAGTGGGCGACGCTTGACCGCATCGGAACGGTCGCGGAACCGCTGGATCATCGCCTCGACATCGAGGGCATCGGCCATGCGTGCGACCCTACTGTGCGGCGCTATCGCCAGCCGGTCCCGACGCGTACTGATCAGCGGGAATCGGCTCGAGGGCGACGAAGCCTGTGTCGGGCGACGGCACCACCTCGACCAGTGGGCTGAGCCCGTCGATCGCTGGGCTCAGCTCGACGGGCATCGCCGGCGCCGGCGGTTCGCTGGCGCCGCCGAGCAACGGCGTTCCCGTTGACGGGGGTCGTGATGCTCCTGTCGCCGAGCCCTCGCTGACGAGCGAGCCGGGCGGCGACAAAACCGCAGCCGATGAGTGCGCGCCGAGATGGGCCGGCTCCGCAGTCGGTACGAGCGGCGGTGCCGGCGGCGTCTCTGCCGGCAACGCGAGTGGCGGAGGTGGGACCGGCGACGATGCTGCCGCCGACGACGTGGGGAGCGAACCGAGATCGGCGGGCGTCATCGGTCCGGCGCCAGGCAGGACGTCGAGCATCGGCACGGCAGCATCGCCAACCCACGCTTCCGACGACGCTATCGATGCCGCCGCCGCTGGCTCCGCGAGCGCAGCGCCCAGCACCGCCGGCGCCGACCCGTCGAGTGAGACGAGCGCGGGAACATCGGCCGGATCGACGAACAGCTCCTCACCGCTGCCGAGCCGAGCCGGGCGTGATCTCGTGACCAAATCGTCGCGGCGCGGCACCGGTGCCCGGCGCCAACGGTGCGTCCCCATCACGGCCAGACCGCCGAGCTCGACAGGCACTGGACGCGTCGTTCGCCAGAACCACAACGTCAGCGCGAGCAAGCCGCCGGCGAGCGCGACCAGCGTCCACGAGATCCGCCTGACGCGTCGGGATGCTTCGGCGTCACCAATGCCGCTCGTCGTCGGTGGCGAGGTCGCGTTGACGGCCGCGGCGACCGTGGTGGTGACCGTGGGTTCCGTCGTCGACGCGACAGTTGTCACTGCAACCGTCGTCGCCGCGACCGTCGTTGGCACCGCGGTCGCCGCGGCTGCGCTGGATGGCGCCGGAACGGTCTCGGCTGCCGCCCCAGCCGGAGCTGCCTTCGTTCCTGGCGCCGCGCTCGCCGACGGAGCTGGCGCGGGAGCCGGCGCTGAAGTGCCCTTCGGAGCTGTCGTCGGGCGAGGAGCGGTCGTCGTTGGCACCGCCGTGACCTTCGATCCGGTCACCGTCGGCGGTGGGGTGGGCGAGACGGACGGATCGGTCTGCGCGGCGACGATGGCGGTCGGCCACCATGCCGCGACGCCACCAACGACGAACCCGACCAACAGGACGGCGACAGCACGGCGGACCACTGATCTCATCGGTCTCCCAGCTTCCCACGAACGGACCGACTGGCCCAGGCATGGTCACCGACGACGGGCCGTCGATCGGTCGTCAACGTTGATGGCGGGGGCAGGAGTACGTCGTGCGACCTGCCACCGTCCGTCGCTGCAACGGCGTGCCGTCGCGTGGGCAACGGCCACCGCGCTGCCGTGCGCTCTGGAGGTCGCCGGTGTGCGAGCCACCGCGCGCGCTCAGGTCGGCGAGCGCGCTGGTGACGGCGCGCGCCAATCGAGCGCGCTCGCGCCCTTCCAACGATCCCGCCGGGCGGGCCGGATCGAGCCCAGCGCGCCACAAGATCTCGTCCGTGAGCAGGTTGCCGAGCCCCGCGATGCGGGTCTGGTCCATCAGCCGCGCCTTCAGCGGCGCGTGAGAGCCGGCCAGCGCATGCGCCAGCTGCGGCGCAGTCAGGCCATAGGCATCGGGTCCGAGATCGCCCTCGTCGGGATCGAGCTCGACCCCGCCGAGACGGCGCGGATCGCTGATCATCAGCGAACCACCGCCGTCGAAGCGCAGCGCGAACCTCTCCCACGATCGTTCGGCCCGTGACGAGCCGTAGGCCAGCTCGGTGATCGGCGCGATGCCATCGACGATCAGGCGCCCTGTCATCCCGAACCGGAGGCCAAGGGTGACGGCGTCGCCATCGTCAACCGCGCCGGCCGTGACTGACGCGCCCGGCGCGCCCGGCGCGCTCGCAGCGCCAACAAGATCGAGCAGCAGCAGCTTGCCGTGGCGGCGCGCCGCATCGACGACGCGCCCGCGCAGCGCGCTTACGAGCGCGTTCATGCTGACGCCGCGCTTCAGGTACCAGGCATCGGGCGCGTCGACCGCGAGAATCCGGCGGCCGATCGTCGCCGACGCGGCGATGCGGTACAGCTCGACCTCGATGATCTCGGGCACGGCCCAGTGTGACCCGCCGGCGCGTCGATGAGAAGCTGGTGGTGTGGCCGACGTCGTGACGCTGATGATCGCCCTCGCCGTCGTCGTCGGCCTGGTCGTGCTGCTGCGGCGCAACGATGGGCACTCGTGCTCGCGTGACGGCCTGCGCTTCACGTGCCGCGTTCAGCCCGTGGACGCCGGCGACCGGACGCTCGCCCAAGCGCACCTCGAACTGCGCACGCTGCGACCGTCGTCGATGTTCTCAATGGGGGGCATGGGCGCGGCGATGGGCGGCGGCGGTCCCGGAGGACGTCAACGCGGTTGGGGCGAGGCGCGTTGCACGATCGGCGATGGCGGCATCCACTTGCTCGTGCGGCGCGGCTTGGCCCGCCAGGTGCTCGGTCCGTGCCGCGTCCTCGGGCGCAGAGCCGACGAAGGCAAGCGGACCGTGTTCGTCGTCGACGGGCCACCGATGTACCAGTTGCGTGTTCCATCGGACTCGCCGTGTGTTGCGCACCTCAGCGAGCTCATCGAGAGCTGAGCGATCGGGCCGTCGAGGTCAGTGAGCAGCGAACGCGTTGGCGAAGTCGGCGACGAGGTCGTCAGGGTGCTCGAGGCCAACGCTGACGCGCACGAGGCCGGGCATGATGCCGGCGATCTGTTGATCCTCGGGCGACAGACCGACGTGCGTCGTTTGCGCCGGAACCGTCACCAGTGTCTCGGGTCCACCGAGTGATGTCGCCAAATGCGCGATGCAAACGCCCTCGCAGAACGCTGCTGCCGCAACTCCCCCACCGCGCAACCCGAACGACAACAGGCTCCCACCGCTCGACATCTGCCGTTCGACGATCGCCTGTTGCGGGAACGAGTCGAGGCCGGGGTAGTGGACGTGTTCGACGCACGGATGCGACGCCAACAACCTTGCCATCGTCAACGCCGTCGCGCTTTGGCGGGCGACGCGCAACCCGACGGTGCGGATGCCGCGCAGTCCGTTCAGCGCGTCGTGCGGCGACGCGCATGCGCCGTGGAGCACGGAGTAACGCCACAGCTCATCAATGAGGTCCTTCTCACCCGACACGACACCCAACGTCGCGTCGTTGTGCCCGGCGATGCCTTTCGTCGCCGAGTGCACGACGAGGCTCACGCCATGACCAAGCGGACGTTGGATGACGGGCGGTGCGAGCGTGCCGTCGACGACGGTGAACGGGCCCCGGATGGCACCGATCTCGTCGAGGTCGGCGACGGCCATGCGCGGGTTTGCCGGCGTCTCGGCCCACACGACCATCGTTCGTCCCGGTTGCACCGCAGCGGCGAACGCTCCGGGCACCGTGGCGTCGACCCACGTCACGTCGAGCCCGAACCGAGCCTCCATCAGTTGCAGCAACATCTGCGTACCGGAGTAGATCTGGCGTTGGGCGACGACGTGATCGCCGGGCGAGCACAACGCGTAGAGCACCGTCGCCACTGCGCCCATGCCCGACGCTGATGCGAGCGAGGCCTCCGCGCCTTCCAGCTCGGCGACGGCATCTTCGAAGGCGCGCACCGTCGGGTTCCCGTAGCGGCTGTAGAAGCGTTCTGCCCGCACGCCAGCGGCGGCTCGCCGCGCCGTGCGCACATCCGGCGACGTCCACACCGCGTTGGACCACAGTGGTGTCGCCAGCGCATCGCCGTTCGCGCCTCGACCGGCGCGCACCGCCGTCGTATCGGGATGCATCACGATGTCCGACGACGGTGACGACGGTGACGACGACACCGACGCCGATGACGCCGATGACGTAGACGACGGTGACGACGGCGGATGCTCTGACACGTCGGTCACCGGTTCTTGCTGACGTCGTCGAGGAAGCGGCGCAGC
>Ga0209069_10000947_pt1 | contig 14312 bp, 11 predicted proteins | sample Str013_2_FD_187202 | JGI IMG/M metagenome (GOLD analysis project Ga0209069, IMG submission 187202) | Freshwater sediment microbial communities in response to fracking from Pennsylvania, USA - Straight Creek_MetaG_SC_2013 (SPAdes) (version 2) | ecosystem: Environmental > Aquatic > Freshwater >...
GGACCTGCGCGTGTTGATGATCAAGCTCGCCGATCGGCTGCACAACATGCGCACCATCGCTGGCCGCCCAGCCGAGAAGCAAGAGCGGATCGCATCAGAGACGCTGTACATCTACGCACCGCTCGCCCATCGGCTCGGGATGCAAGAGCTGAAGCAGCAACTCGAGGACTTGTCGTTCGCTGCGCTGCATCCGAAGCGCTACGCCGAGATCGACCACATGGTCGCGTCGCGCACACCCGAGCGCGAGATCGAACTGACCCGCGCCATCGCCGAGGTCCGCCATCGCTTGACCGAGCTCCACATCGATGCCGACATCACTGGCCGGGGCAAGCACCTGTGGAGCATCTACGAAAAGATGGTCGTCAAGGGTCGCGAGTTCGACGACATCTTCGACCTGCTCGCTGTGCGCGTCATCGTCGATTCGGTCAAGGACTGCTACGCCGCGCTCGGCTGCATCCACGGCGCCTGGCGTCCGGTCGTCGGTCGCTTCAAGGACTACATCGCGATGCCGAAGTTCAACCTCTACATGTCGTTGCACACGACGGTGATCGGGCCGAGCGGCAAGGCGATCGAGGTCCAGATCCGCACCCACGAGATGCACCACAAGGCCGAGTGGGGCGTCGCCGCGCACTGGTCCTACAAAGAGGGCTCACCCGCCGACGACATCGCTTGGCTCGGACGCCTGGTCGACTGGCAGGCCGAGACCAGCGATCCCGAGCTGTTCATGGAGAGCCTGAAGACCGATCTCGAGCAGGATGAGATCTTCGTCTTCACGCCAAAGGGCAAGATCATCACCTTGCCGGCGGGCGCGACGCCGGTCGACTTCGCGTACTCGATCCACACCGAGGTCGGGCACAGCTGCATCGGTTCGAAGATCAACGGTCGGCTCGTCTCGCTGGACCACAAGCTGTCGTCGGGCGACACGTGCGAGATCTTCACGTCGAAGGTGTCGGGCGCGGGACCGAGCCGCGATTGGATGGGCTTCGTCGTCTCGGCCCGAGCGCAGAACAAGATCCGTCAGTGGTTCACGCGCGAACGGCGCGAGGACTCGATCGACACCGGCCGCGAGGAGCTGCAGCGCGAGTTGCGCCGCGAGGGTCTGCCGTCGGCGAAGCTGATGGGTGCCGACGTGATGCGAACCCAGGCCGAGTCGCTCGGCTATGCCGATCTCGACGCGTTGATGGTCGCCATCGGCGAGAACCACGTGTCGGCCAAGAGCGTCGCGCAGCGCATCGCCCGCGAGCTGCACAACGGCACCGATGACGGCGACGCGCTGCCCGCTACCGTGCAGTACAAGTCGTCGCGGCGCAAGGCGACGAACATCGGTGTCCACGTCGAGGGCCTCGACGACGTGATGGTGCGGTTGTCGAAGTGCTGCACGCCGGCACCCGGCGATGAGATCCTCGGCTTCGTCACCAAGGGACGCGGTGTCAGCGTCCACCGCACCGACTGCGAGAATGCGGTGTCGTTGGCCGGCGAGCAGTCGAGCCGGATGATCGAAGTCGAATGGGACAACGAGGCGGCCGACCGCCTCTTCCGGGTGTCGCTCGAAGTGAAGGCGCTCGACCGCGGTCGTTTGTTGCGCGACGTCGCCGATGCCTTTGCGGAGCACCATCTCAACATCGTCGGGTCGAACTCGCACACCGGCGCCGACCGCATCTCGGTGATGCGCTTCCTGGTCGAGCTCGCCGATCCCGCGTACGTCGACGTCGTCGTCCGCGCCATCAAAGGCATCGACTCGGTCTATGACGCGTATCGGGTCGTTCCTGGCAGTGCTCGCTGACGTTCAGACTGCAGCGCTCGCGGGCGTCGCCGCCGAGGTGAGGAACGTGGGGGCGCGTCGGGCCTTGGTGTTCTGCTCAAAGGCGTAGGCGTAGGAGAGGATCCGGGCGTCGGATCCGGCGGGGCCGACGATCGAGAACCCCATCGGGAGCACGCCGTCGAAGCCAGCGGGCACCGTCACGTGCGGGTAGCCCGAGACTGCAGGCGCCGACGTGAACCCGATCGTGTCGAAGATGTCGCCCTTGCCGAGGAACGTCTCCCACGCCGGCCCGGTCGTCGGGTAGACGATGGCGTCAAGTTGGTCCTTGGTGAACGCCGCGTCGAGGCCGGCGCGCGACGTCGTGACGTCGTTGGCCAACGCGTCGAGGTACTTCTGTGTCGTCAGGCCGGTCGTCGCCTCGGCGGCGTCCATGATCGATTGATCGAAGAACTGCAGTTCGGTGCTGGCGTTGGCGGTGTTGAAGGCGATGACATCGGCCAACGTTCGCACCGGTGAGCTGACGAGCGACGCCAGGTAGGCGTTGAGGTCGGCCTTGAACTCGTACAGCAGCACGGTCAGCTCGGTGCCGCCGTACTTGTCGGCGTCGGCCACCGCGATCGGGTCGACGACGACTGCGCCGGCGTCGCGCAGCGCGGCGATGGCCGCTTCCCACACCGGCGCGGTGCGCAGCGCGACAGGATCGGCGAGCACCGCCGGATCGTTGGGATCGTCGACGAGGCGGCCGAAGAACTGGCGGGCGACACCGATGCGGGTACCGCGCAACGAACCCTTGCGCAGCTTGCTCGTGTAGCGGTTCGCCGGCTCACCGGTCATCGCCGCGAGCAGCGCGGCGACGTCGCTGACGGTTCGGCCCATCGGGCCAGCGGTGTCTTGGCTGTGGGCGAGCGGCACGATCCCGTTGCCCGAGACCAGTCCGTGCGTCGGCTTCAGCCCGACGATCCCACAGATCGATGCTGGACACGTGACCGAGCCGTCGGTCTCGGTGCCAACGGCGGCCGCCGCGAAGCTGGCCGAGGCGGCCGCGCCAGAACCCGACGACGAGCCACATGGGTTGTGCGTGAGCAGGTACGGGTTGGCGGTCAAGCCGCCCCGCCCACTCCAGCCGCTGTTCGACGTGAACGAGCGGAAGTTGGCCCACTCACTCAAGTTCGTCTTGGCGAGCACGATCGCGCCGGCGCGCCGCAGGTTGGTGATCAGGGTCGCGTCGGCAGGGACCTTGGCGCCAACGAGTGCGAGCGAACCCGCGGTCGTCTCCATCTTGTCGGCGGTGGCGATGTTGTCCTTGACGACGATCGGGATGCCGTGCAGCAAGCTGCGGCTGCCGTGCTTGCGGCGCTCCTTGTCGAGCGCGGCGGCGATCTCCAGCGCGTCGGGGTTGAGCTCGATGATCGAGTTGACCGTCGGGCCGGCTCGGTCGAGCGCGGCGATGCGCTCGAGGTACGCCGTCACCAACTCGACCGAGGTCATCTCACCTTCGCGCAGCGCCTTGTGCAACGAGGCGATCGAACGCTCAGTGATGGCGTCGTCGTGATCGCGATGATCGTCACCGCCGTTGTCACCGTTGTCACCGTTGCCATCGCCGTCTCCGCCGGCCTGAGCGAAGGCCCGGGTCGGGTCGGCGCCGGCCAGTGCGAGCGCTACCGCGCCGGCCGCTCCCGCTCGAAGGACGGTACGTCTCGTCATCGGACGCTCCATGTCTCACCTCGCTTGTTCGGCCCGTTTCTGGCTTCGAGCCGAGCGTACTCACGCCGCCGAGGTCGTCGTTCCGATCGGGCAAAGGCTCGGCCTTAGTGGCCTCGCTCTACTAACCTCGGCGAGCCATGTCAGCGTTCCAGACGTCGCCCGGGACTCGCGACATCCTCCCGCCCGAGTCGGCTCGCTTCCGGCGCTTCGTCGATGTCTTCGCCGACCTCGTCGAAGCGGCCGGCTACGGCCTGATCATCCCGCCGATGTTTGAAGACCTCGGCGTGTTCCAGCGCCTTGGCGAAGCGACCGACGTCGTCACCAAGGAGATGTACGCCTTCGCCGATCGCGGCGGGCGGCAGCTCGCGCTCCGGCCCGAGCAGACGGCCAGCGTCGTGCGCGCTTTCGTGCAGCATCGTCCGCCGACGCCGTGGAAGGCGTGGTACGCCGGCCCGAACTTTCGCCAAGAGCGAGCGCAGCGCGGCCGGTACCGCCAATTCGACCAGGTTGGCATCGAGATCCTCGGCGCCGACGACCCGTACCTGGATGTCGAAGTCATCGCCCTCGGTTGGCGCTTCTACGCCGCGCTCGGGTTGCGGCAGGTGACGTTGCTGTTGAACTCCCTCGGCGAGCCCGACGATCGCGCTCGTTACACCGCCGCGCTGGCCGCGCACTTCGAAGCGAACCTCGACGCGCTCAGTGCCGAGAGCCAACAGACGTTGCAACGCAACCCGCTGCGCGTCCTCGACTCCAAGCGCGCGCAAGATGCCGAGATCGTTGCCGGTGCACCGCACATCGCCGACTTCTACTCCGATGCCGCGGCGGCGCACTTCGCCGCCGTGCAGGATGGACTCGGTGCCCTTGACATACCGTTCGTGCTCGACTCGAAGCTCGTGCGCGGCCTCGACTACTACCGGCGCACGACGTTCGAGTACCAGGGCGCAACGTTGGACTCGGCGCAGAACGCGCTCGGCGGAGGCGGTCGCTACGACGGCCTCGCCGAGGACCTCGGCGGCCCGGCGACACCGGGGATCGGCTTCGCGCTCGGTGTCGATCGCACGTTGCTGGCGTGCGACGACGAGGGTGTGTTCGGACCACCGCCACACGCTGTCGATGTCTTCGTCGTCGACACCACCGGCGGTCGCGAAGCGCTGATGATCACCGATGAAGTACGTGCTGCCGGCTTGCGCGCCGATCGGGCGTACGAGAACCGGAGCATGAAGAGTCAGATGAAGGCGGCCGATCGCTCCGGTGCCGCCATCGCTGTGCTCGTGGGCTCTGACGAGCTGGCGGCCGGCACGGTCACGGTACGGCCCCTGCGCGGGGATGGCGAGCAGCGCGCCGTGCCGCGCAACGAACTCACCTCCCACCTCCGAAAGCTCCTCTCATGACGATGCGGTCCCATTACTGCGGCGAGCTCCGAGCCGGCGATGTCGGCAAGACCGTCAACATCTGCGGCTGGGTGGCGCGCCGGCGCGAGCACGGCGAGAAGCTCGCCTTCGTCGATGTGCGCGACCACACCGGGCTCGTCCAGTGCGTCGTCGACAACGCCGTCGACGTCCGTAGCGAGTACGTCGTGCGCATCACCGGCACCGTGCGGCCGCGGCCCGAAGGCACCGTCAACGACAAGCTGCCCACCGGCCAAGTCGAGATCGGGGAGTGCACTGTCGAGGTGCTCAACACTGCCGAGACGCCGCCGTTCCCGATCGACGCCCGCGCCGATGACGTAGAAGAGACGACGCGCCTGCGCTACCGCTACCTCGATCTGCGCCGTGAGCGGATGCAGCGCAACTTGCGCATCCGCTCCAGCGTCAACTCGGCCATCCGTCGAGCGATGGAACGTCAGGGCTTCATCGAAGTCGAGACGCCGATGCTGATGCCGTCGACGCCGGAGGGGGCGCGCGAGTTCCTCGTCCCGAGTCGCCAATCACCCGGTTCGTTCTACGCCCTGCCACAGAGCCCGCAGCTGTTCAAGCAGCTGCTGATGGTCGGTGGGACCGATCGCTACTTCCAGATCGCCCGCTGCTTGCGCGACGAGGACCTGCGCGCCGATCGCCAATACGAGTTCATGCAGCTCGACGCCGAGATGAGCTTCGTCACGCAAGACGATGTCCACGCTGCGATTGGCGAAGCGGTGCTCGATGCCGCCGAGGCCGCCACCGGTGAGCGGCCCGACGAGATCGTCAAGATGACGTGGCACGAGTCGATGGAGCGCTTCGGTGTCGACAAGCCCGACCTCCGCTTCGAGATGGAGCTCGTCGAGCTGACGCCGATCTTCTCGGCGACAGAGTTCAAGGCGTTCGCCGGCGCGACGTCGATCAAGGGCATTCGTGTTGCCGGCGCTGCTGATGACTACGGCCGTAACAAGCTCGACGGGCTGACCGATCGAGCGAAGAAGATCGGCGCCAAGGGCCTCGTGTGGTTGAAGGTCCGCGCTGGCGAGCTGGAATCACCCGTCGCCAGGTTCTTGTCGTCGGCGGAGCAAGACGCGCTCCGTTCGGCGATGGCCGCAGAGCCGGGAGACTTGGTGTTGATCGTCGCCGACTCGTGGTCGACGACGTGCGAGGTGCTCGGTACCTTGCGCAACGACCTCGGCCGCCCGCCGGTTCACAACGGTCCGTACCGCTACTTGTGGATCGTCGACTTCCCGTTGTTCGTCGGCGTCGACGAGGCGAGCGGGCGGCCGAAGCCGGGCCACCATCCGTTCACGCAACCGCACCCTGATGATGTCCACTTGCTGGAGAGTGACCCGTTGCGCGTTCGTAGCCAGGCCTACGACTTGGTGCTCAACGGTTGGGAGCTCGGCTCTGGTTCGATCCGGATCCACCAACCCGATCTGCAAGCGCGGATCTTCGGGTTGCTGGGGATCAGCGAAGAGGAAGCGAACCGCCGCTTCGGGTTCTTCTTGAGCCCGTTCCGCTACGGCGCGCCGCCCCACGGTGGCTTCGCGTTCGGCATCGATCGGCTCGTCGCCATCCTCGCCGGCGAGGAGAACATCCGCGAGGTCATCGCCTTCCCGAAGACGCAGTCCGGCACCGATCCAATGACCAACGCGCCGACACCCGTCGACCCCCGCCAACTCGCCGACCTCGGCCTGCGCGCCCTGCCCTCGACGCCATAAGCTCCAGTCGCCGCCGGTATCCCTGTCCGGCGTTGGGTGAATCGGGCGCGCTATGGCGCCCCCAAGTGCACCAACGCTCAGGAAGAGTGACGATGGATCGACGGCTCGTGGCCTTCGCCGACCGCCATCACGGCCTCGTAACTCGCGAGTTGCTGCTCGCTACAGGGTTCACAGATGACGCGATCAAACATGCGCAGCGATCGCAGCGGCTGCGTAGCGTGCGTCGCGGTGTCTATTTGCGTCGTTGGAACGCCTGACACGTGGATGCGAGGGCTCGCCGCCGTCGTGCTGAGCGTCGACGGCGCGGTCGTCAGCCACGCAAGCGCGGCGGCGATGTATGACCTGCGTGCCCCTTCCGATCACTACGAGATCACCACATCGCGGGCACGGCAGGTACGAACGCCCGGCGTGCGAGCGCACCGCTCGGTCTGTTGGCTCCCGGAAGACGAAGTGATGCGGCGCGGCCTAGCGGCGTCGTCGACCTCCCGTCTCATCGTCGACCTCAGCGGCCGGCTGACACCGGTACAGCTCGGCAAAATGATCGACGCGTTGGCGCGACGACGGCTTCTGCGAATCGCCGATCTTGCTCGCACGAGCGGACGCTTGCGTGCTGCGCCCGGTCGTTCGCCCACCGTGGTCGAGGATCTGATCGCCGCCCGCTGCTCGGGTTACTCGCCCGGCGACAGCGACCTCGAGGCACGCGTCATTCGGGCGCTGCAACGTCACGGCCTCCGCCTGCCGACAGCACAACAGCGCATCAATGTGGCTGATCGGCGCTACCGGATCGATCTCTGCTACCCGGACGTCAAGCTCGCGATCGAGATCGACAGCTGGGCGTACCATCGTTGGCGGTCGACGTTCGACGGCGACCGAGCAAAGCGCAATGATCTCACCCTCGCTGGCTATCGGGTGCTTCAAGTCACCGACGGCATGAGCGACAGGGACATAGCCGCCGCCATCGCCCAGGGTCTCGCGCCGTTGGGTGAATTGGGGGCGCTATGACGCCCCGAGTTGCACCAACGCCCCCGAGGCCCGGCAACGGACGGCCGGGGCGCACGCCGCCCAGCAGCGCCTACGGTGGGCTCAGTGGGTGAGGACCTGTTCAGCGTTGCGGCGGCGGAGCGGCTCAAGAGCAGGTCGCCGCTCGCCGCTCGCCTGCGGCCGCGCCAGCTCGACGAGGTCGTCGGCCAGGAGCACTTGCTCGGCGCCGGCCGGCCGCTGCGGGCGCTCGTCGAAGCCGATCGCCTCTCGTCGGTGATCTTGTGGGGGCCGCCCGGTGTCGGCAAGACGACCCTCGCTCGCCTCATCGCCGACACCACGTCGAAAGCGTTCGAACAACTGTCTGCCGTGACCGCCAGCGTGAAGGACGTGCGCGAGGTCATCGACGGAGCACGTGGCCGGCTCGGCGAGCATGGCCGCGGCACGATCTTGTTCCTCGACGAGATCCATCGCTTCAACAAGGCGCAGCAAGACGCGCTGCTGCCGAGCGTCGAAGAAGGCTTGCTCGTCCTCATCGGGGCGACGACAGAGAACCCGTTCTTCGAAGTCAACCCGCCGTTGCTGTCGCGCTCGACGTTGTTCCGGCTGGAGCCGCTCAACGCTGATGCATTGAGCGCGCTCGCCCACCGCGGCCTCGACGCCGAAGGAGCGACCGCTCAGGAGGATGCCCTCGCTCATCTTGTCGAACGCGCCGGCGGCGACGGTCGCCAACTGCTCACCGCGCTCGAAGTCGCGATCGCACTGGCGGTGACTCGGCGGCCCGGTGAGCCGGTCGTCGTCGTGCTCGCCGATGCCGAAGACGCCGTTGGCACCCGCGCCCTGCGCTATGGCGAGGACGAGCACTACGACGTCATCTCGGCGTTCATCAAATCGATCCGCGGGTCCGATCCTGATGCCGGGCTGTACTGGTTGGCGAGGATGTTGGAAGCGGGGGAGGCCGCCCGCTTCATCGCCCGTCGGCTCGTGATCCTGGCGAGTGAAGACATCGGCCTGGCCGACCCGATCAGCCTGCTGGTAGCCGACGCTGCGGCCCGCGCCGTCGAGTTCGTGGGCCTGCCCGAGGCACAGCTCAACCTCGCCCAGGCCGTCGTTCACTTGGCGACGGCGCCGAAGAGCAACCGCGCCGCTCTCGGTGTGTGGAACGCGCGCGCCTACGTGCAGCAGCATCCGAACGGCGAAGTACCCGTTCATCTCCGTGACGCGCACTACAAAGGAGCGAAGCGGCTCGGGCATGGTCGTGGCTACGACTACCCTCATGACGACCCCCGCGGCTGGGTGCCCCAGCGGTACCTGCCCGGAGGGATCGATGAGACGTTCTACGAGCCGTCCGACCACGGCCGTGAGCAGGAGGTAGCGAAGCGGATGCGTGACCGGGACGAGCAGCGATGAGCGCCGGCCAGCTCGCGCTCGTCGTCGCGGTTGTGCTCTGCGCGCTCGGGTTCGCGGCGTTGTGCCTGACGTTGATGCGCGTCCTCGACACGCTCGGCTCGTTGCGCACCGAGGTGTCAGAGCTGCGCGCCGAGACGCGGCCGCTGCTGACCGAACTGCGCAGCTCGGTCGACGCCGCTCGCGACGATCTCGACCGTTTCGATCGCGTCCTCGGCTCGGCCGAAGCGATCAGCGCCAACGTCGAAGGCGCGTCGCGCGTCGCCAAGGTGGCGCTCTCCGCGCCGGTGATCAAGACGGTTGCGCTGGCATCGGGCACCGGGCGCATGGCTCGACGGTTGCGGCGCGGTACTCGCCGCCGCGGTCGCGGCGACGAGCTGGCGGTGTTCGATGCGGATCGCATCAGTGGGGCACGGCGATGATGCGCCGCGTGACGTGGTTCGTAGCTGGCGCGGCTACAGGCGCGGCAAGCGCCGTCGCCGCGGCGCGCAAGGTCCGGCGCACCGCCGAGAAGCTGGCACCAGCCAACGTCGCTCGCACCGCGGTGGCGGGGATCAAAGATCGCGCTCACGACGTCGCCGATGCCGTCCGCGAGGGCAAGGCGGCGATGCTCGCCAAAGAGCTGGAGCTGCGGGCCCGTCGCGATGGCCATCCCGTCAGCTACGGCCGCCACGATGACGGTCCGATCATCGAAGCCGATGTCACCGCCCGCCACGGTGTCCACGATCTCGCCGCCTGGCGCCAACGCTCCCCCCGCCGCGCCCGCCGCGTCTGACGGGTACGGGCGCCGTCGGCAGCGGTGAGCGGAACGAGCCGACCGCTGGCGTGACCTATCGGTATCCTTGGCGGACCATGTCGACGCCAACTGACTCACCGACCCGTCAACCTCGGACGGCCAACGAGCTGCGGCGCGCCTTCACGGGGTTCTTCGCCGATCGCGGCCATGTCGAGGTGCCGTCGGCGAGCTTGATCCCGCACGACCCGACGGTCTTGTTCACCGTCGCCGGGATGGTGCCGTTCAAGTCCTACTTCACCGGTGACGAGGCGGCGCCCTACAAGCGGGCGGTGAGCGTCCAGAAGTGCGCCCGCGCCGGCGGCAAGCACAACGACTTGGACGATGTCGGGCGCACGAAGCGGCATTGCGTGTTCTTCGAGATGCTCGGCAACTTCTCGTTCGGTGACTACTTCAAGTTGGACGCCATCCCGTGGAGCTGGAACCTAGTCACCGAGGTCTTCGGTCTCGACGGTGACAAGTTGTGGATCACCGTCCACGATTCCGACGACGAGGCCGAGCAGATCTGGCACGAGCAAGTCGGCGTGCCGATGGACCGCATCCAGCGCCTCGGCGACAAGGACAACTTCTGGCAGATGGGCGACACGGGTCCGTGTGGTCCGTGCTCTGAGATCCACATCGATCGTGGCCCCGCCTTCGGTCCCGAAGGTGGCCCGCTCAACGATCCTCACGGCGATCGCTTCATGGAGTTCTGGAACCTGGTCTTCATGCAGTACAACCAGGCGCCCGACGGGACGCGCACGCCGCTGCCGCGCCCGTCGATCGACACCGGGGCCGGGTTGGAGCGCATCTTGACCTTGATCCAAGGTGTCGACGCGATCTGGGAGACCGACTTGCTGGCGCCGCTCGTTGAGCAGGCGCAGTCCCTCACGGGTGCCACGTACCAGGTTGGCAACTACGACGATCGTGACTCCTTCAGCTTGCGCGTCCTCGCCGAGCACGCTCGTTCGTCGGCGATGCTCGTCGGCGACGGCGTGTTCCCGTCGAACGAGAACCGCGGCTACGTGCTGCGGCGGATCATCCGCCGTGCCGTGCGCCACGCCTACCTGCTCGGTGCCGACAAGCTCGTCATGCCGCCGCTGGTGTCGACGGCGATCGATCTGATGGGCGAGGCCTACCCGCCGATGGTCGCGGCGCGCGACTTGGTGCTCGGGATCATCACCCGCGAGGAAGAGCAGTTCCGCCGCACGTTGCGCAACGGTCTTGCCATCTTGGACGACGAGCTCGCCGACGGCGCAACGACGTTGCCCGGGGCGACGGCGTTCAAGCTCCACGACACCTACGGCTTCCCGCTCGAGGTGACGACCGAGATCACGACCGAGCGCGGCGTCAGCGTCGACCTCGACGGGTTCAACGCCGAGATGACCCAACAGCGCGAGCGCGCCAAGGCGGCGCGGCCGAGCGCGACGAACACGGTTGCGTCGGAGTTCTACCGCTCGATCGTCGAGGCGCATGGCCTGACGATCTTCACCGGCTATGACGAGTCGACGAGCACGGCCAGCGTCGTGTCTGTGCGCGAGACAGGCGAGCACGACTCCGACGGTCGCGAGATCGTCGAGATCTTCCTCGACCGCACGCCGTTCTACGCCGAGTCCGGTGGCCAGATCGGTGACACTGGCACGATCACGACGGCGACTGGTGTCGCGCACGTCTCGGACACGACGTTCGCGTTGCCCGGTCTGCGCCGTCATGTCGCCGCCATCGCGTCGGGCACGATCGATGTCGGTCAAGACGTCACCGCCGCCATCGACGACAACCGCCGTGCCGCGGTGCGCCGCAACCACACCGGCACGCATCTGCTCCACTGGGCGCTGCGTCAAGTGCTCGGCGAGCACGTCAAGCAGCAAGGCTCGCTCGTCGCGCCTGATCGACTGCGCTTCGACTTCAGCCACTATGCCGGCCTCACCAGCGATGAGATCGAGCGCATCGAACTGCTCGCCAACGGCGAGGTGCTGGCCAACGATCCTGTCGTGTCCAACGAGATGGCCAAGGCCGACGCCGAGAAGCTCGGCGCCATCGCCTTCTTCGGCGACAAGTACGGCGACCGCGTCCGCGTCCTGACGGCCGGCCCGTCGCTGGAGCTGTGTGGTGGCACGCACGTCCGCGCCACCGGCGACATCGGCACGATCAAGATCGTGTCCGAAGGTTCGATCGGTTCGGGGATCCGCCGCATCGAGGCCGTGACGGGCACCGGCAGCGTCGCCCTGTTGCAGCGCGACGAGGCGCAGTTGGCCGAGGCAGCCAAGCTGCTCGGCACGACACCGGACGCCGTCGTCGACGGGATCAGCAAACGGCTCGACGAGATCGATTCGTTGCGCCGTGAGCTGCGCGCCTTGCGGACACAGGCGGCCAGTGGCCGTGCCGGTGACCTTGCCGCCACCGCGGTCGAGGGCGTCGTCGTCGCCCGTGTCGACGACATGACACCCGGCGATCTGCGCGACCTCGCCATCGCCGTCCGCCAGCACGATGGTGTGCGCGCCGTGGTGCTCGGCGGCGTCTCCGACACCGGTGGGGTCGCGCTCGTCTCGGCCGTCTCGGCCGGCGCCGGGCTCGAAGCTGGCCCTCTGATCAAGGACGCAGCCAGGGCCGTCGGTGGTGGCGGCGGCGGCAAGGGTGACGTCGCGACGGCGGGCGGTAAGAACCCAGCCGGCCTCGACGAGGCACTTGCCATCGCTCGTCGAGCCGCAGGCGTGTGACCAGCGCGTCGCACGCCGTGCGGGCCCTCGGCATCGACCTCGGCTCGAAGCGGATCGGCGTTGCCGTCTCCGATCGCTCCGGCACGATTGCCAGCCCGCTGACCGTCGTGGCGCGCACCGGTGACGTCTCGCGGGATCATCAGCGGCTGCACGACCTCGTCATCGAAGAAGAAGCCGAGGTCGTCGTCGTCGGTTTGCCGTTGTCGCTCGATGGTTCGCTCGGGCCGGCGGCGCGCGGTGCCATGGATGAGGCCGACGTGCTCGCTACCGTGGTTGGCGTGCCGGTGGAGACCTTTGATGAGCGCCTGACGACGGTCACGGCTGATCGCGCCCTGATGCAGGCGAAGATGCGGGCACAAGCGCGGCGGCGCGTCGTCGACAAGGTCGCCGCCGCGGTCATGCTCCAAGCCTGGCTCGACCGTCGCCGCACCATTGCCGACGACGCGGAGCGCGGCCAGCGCGACGACCGCGGCGGCCGCGGCGGCCGCGACGAGCACGGTGGGGCGTCGCGATGAGCCGCCGCTCGAACGTCCTCGATGACTGGTCGCCCGATCCGTGGGACGACGCCGACGCCTTGGTCGAGGTCGCCTACGAGCGCGCTCGGCCGTCGCGCTCGGTGCCAAAGGTGCTCGGCTTCGGCCTCCTCGCCTTCGCCGTGATCGCCATGCTGATGGCGGGCGGGTTTGGCTTCTGGGTGATCCGGCAAGTGAACCCGATTGGCGATCCGGGCGACAAGGTCAACTTCACGGTCAACAAGGGCGACGATGTCGACGCCATCTCGACGCGGTTGGAGCGCGCCGGGATCATCACCAACGCCAAGGTGTTCCGTGCTTACGTGGGGCGCAAAGGCGGCCTCAAGGACCTGCAACCCGGTTACTACACGGTGCGGCCGCGCGACTCGATGGGCAACATCTTGGGGACGTTGCGCACGCCCCCCGCGCTGACGTTCGAGAAGGTCACCTTTCCCGAAGGTTTCACCATCGAAGACATGGCCAAGCGTCTGAGCTCGAAGGTGCCACGCCTCAACTCGACGACGTTCCAGCAGGCGGCCTCGGCGGGCAAGGTCCGCTCGCGTTTCGAACCTGACGACATCACGTCGCTGGAGGGGCTCCTGTTCCCTGACACCTATCAGGTCGCCGGCAACGAGAACGAGGAAGCAGTCGCCAAGCGAATGATCGACCGGATGGAGCGCGTCGCGACGCAGCAGGGCATCGAGAAGCCACCGTTCGCAGGGTTCACCCCGTACCAGATCTTGATCATCGCTTCGATCATCGAAAAAGAAGCGCGCGTCGACGAGGACCGCGGCAAGATCGCCCGCGTCATCTACAACCGGCTCGGCAACAAGATGCCGCTCGAGATCGACGCCACGTTGTTGTACCGAGCCGATCCGTCGACGCCGTTCGACCAACTGCGCAAGGTCGACACGCCGTACAACAGCTACCTTCATGACGGCCTGCCGCCAACGCCGATCGCCAACCCTGGCTCGGCGTCGATCAAGGCGGCGCTGAACCCGACGCCCAACCCACCGTCATCGCAGTGCACCCGCAAAGATGACCAGTGTGAGTACTTGTACTACGTGTTGAAGGACAAGGACCACCACGTCTTCGCGACGAACAAGGAGGACCACGACGCGAACGTCCAGGCGGCGCGTCGAAACGGTCTGGTCCCGTGAGCCGGACCTCACCGACGGGTTCGACGCAGCTTGCCGCGGTGATCGGTTCGCCGGTCCGCCACTCACTGTCGCCCGCGCTGCACAACGCCGCCTTCGCCCACCTCGGTCTTGACTGGGTCTATGTCGCCTTCGAGGTTGCGGCGGGTCGTGCCGGTGACGCGCTGTCGGCGATGTCGTAC
>Ga0209069_10000949_pt1 | contig 14307 bp, 17 predicted proteins | sample Str013_2_FD_187202 | JGI IMG/M metagenome (GOLD analysis project Ga0209069, IMG submission 187202) | Freshwater sediment microbial communities in response to fracking from Pennsylvania, USA - Straight Creek_MetaG_SC_2013 (SPAdes) (version 2) | ecosystem: Environmental > Aquatic > Freshwater >...
TTCCTGACCAAAAATCGGGCCGGTGTTTTCGGGTTTGGGCAATGGATCAGCCCCCACCAACGGCGTTGCCAATGGGGGTGAAAGTGATGGTGCAAGTGGAGCCACTGCAGCAACGGCAGGTGCGGTAACTCCTGACTTCACCGCCGCCAAGGCAATCTGCCCCAAGCGGTTGTTGCCCATTTTGAAGAAGGTCACGCCATCACTTTCACGCAAGCGCCTGTCCGCACCCGTATCATCCGGCCCACGATCAGAATAACCACCTTGCGCATTCAAAAACGGCGCGCGCAAATCAACAAAGCCTGCGCCCTTGGCCGCCACGCGCGCTTGGATCATCGCCGTCAGGTTTTGCATATCGGCATCCAGCGCCGGGTCACCCATCGGCGGCTCACCCATCCAAAACACTTGTATATGTTGGGCAGCCAGAACATCGATCAGCGCATCGACACGCTGTTGATAGAGGGCATTCCATTCGGGTGAGCCGAATTTAAAAACCTTGTCACCAGTGCGAATATCGCGCCGGTCATTCAGGCCCATCAACACAAAAGCGGCAGAAATATTCTTGCCTTCCGCCATCTTGGGGATAGCTGCCGCCCAATCATAAATCTCCGGCCGTGCCAGACCAGAGCTTTCATTGAAGCGGTTGATAACCTGAATGGTGCCATCGCCTTCCGCCATGCGTGAAAGCCCTGCCCCCATGCCGCCCGCCAGTTGATCGCCCACAATCAAAATGCGCCGAACATCGGGGGCAGCCTCCTGCGCCAGCGCAAAGCTGGGCAGGCCAATAAACATCAGGGTGACAAGGAGCTTGCGCATAAAGTCAAAGTTACCCGCCAGCGCGCAAACGCTCAAGCACTTTGCGTGTGGGGAAACCATCAAGCGACATGCCAACCTTTTTCTGGAAACCAAGAACTGCTTCATAAGTGCGCGCGCCAAAGCGGCCATCGGCCCCACCCGTATCGAAACCTGAATCTGAAAGCTTCTGCTGCAGCTCTTTGCGCTCTGCATAGGACAGATCGGTTTTCTGGTCAGGCCAAGAAGCCTTCACCCCTGGTTTGCCATTGATGATGTTGCCCAACACGCCCACAGCCAGCGCATAGGCGTGGCTGTCATTATATGAGAGCAGCGCGAGGAAGTTGCGTGTCACCAAAAACACTGGCCCATCCATTCCTTGGGGGATCATCACAAAGGCTTCTGCTTGTGGTGCAGGCAGGCCGTCGCCGGTCATCGGCTTGATGCCCAGCTTGCCCCATTCAGCCACAGGCTTCCAATGCTTGCGCCCAATCAGCGTGCGGTCAAAACCCTCTGGCAAAGTCACTTCAAAGCCCCAAGGCCTGTCGCCCTTCCAGCCTGAACGCTTCAAATAATTGGCGGTAGAAGCGAGCGCGTCTTCCTTGGAGTTCCAAATGTCGCGTTTGCCCTCGCCGCCCCAATGCACAGCGGCATCGATATAGGTGGCGGGAATGAATTGCGTGTGGCCCATGGCGCCAGCCCAAGAGCCGGTGAAATTCTCTGGCGTGCGAACGCCACTTTTCAAAATCGCAAAAGCAGGCAGCAACTGATCAGATGCATAGCCCTTCTTGGTGCCGGAATACATCAACGTGGCCAAGCAGCGCAGCACTTTCATGTCACCCATCATTTTTCCGAAGTTGCTTTCAATGCCCCAGATGCCCAGCAACGGAACGCTGTTCACGCCATATTTGGCGGTAATGGCCGAGAGCAATTCTGCATTGCCGCTCAACATCTGGCGGCCCGTATCGATGCGAATTTGAGTGACTGCCTTCTCAAGATATTCCGAAGTGGTGGATTTGAATTCAGGCTGATTGGCCGCCAGCTTCAACACCAGTGGATCAGGCTCAGTGATGCCGGCAAAGGCTGCATCAAACAATTCGCGCGAATAACCAGCCTTCTGAATGCGCGGCCAGAGCGATTGAATGAAGGCCAAAAACTTGGCATCGGCCCGCGCTGGGCTCGCCATAGCTGTAGCCAATAACAAGCCTAAAAATGTTCTGCGTCGCATCTCGTCATCCCTAAAATAGAATCACGGGATGCTATCAATGAATGGCAATTTGATGAAATCATTTAGGCCGCAATTTCACCTATTGAATTACCAACTTTGGCGTGTGGCATAAAAACACATCAGGCAGGGTGATCACCTTTCCGGAAGTAAGCGTGCTGCTCACCGTGAAGACGCAGGTTGAAGCTGGTGCCTCAAAACTCAATTCGCTGGTGGCACCACTGGCAATTTCCGCATCGCTCAATGCAATCGGCGCACCACCTGCCCTGGGCACAGCGGCAATGGCTTTGATGGATTCACTCGTCTTGTTCGTCACCTCAACACTCAAATCATCTGCGAAAGCCGCAACCGCAAAGCTGACTAAGGTGGCCAAGGCAAGAATGATTTTCTGCATTTCTGAACCGTCTCCCAAAACTGTGGGCCAGTCGATGCCCAGAACCACCATATCTGATTCGAGACTTATCCCTTCAGTGCAATCAACGTGGCAACACCTGCCATCAAGCCAGCTGAGCCACGGTTGATCCGCCGCAGCGCTGTGGCTGAACGAAAGACTTCGCGCGCCCGCTTGGCCAGGTACAACGTGCCAAATGTCAGCAACGGCACAAACGGGCTCATCACCAAAAGCATAGCGAAATATGAATTGAGCGTTACATCTTTCACTTCAATCACCAGCGGCATGATCGAAATGAAAAACACGATCACCTTGGGGTTGCCAAGACACAAGGTATAAGCCCCGATGAAACTCGGCCAAGCGTCTGTGGCCGATGTCACTTCCGAAATCTCGCCCACCACAACGGGCGCGCGCCAGATTTTCCACGCTAGAAAAAGCAAGTAAACACAGCCCGCATATTTCACCAATGTAAAACCCGTCGCAAATTCATTGGCCAGAGCCGCAAGGCCCGTGGCGGCAATCGTAAACCACGTCATGTCACCCAACATAAAGCCTAGCGCATAAGGCATGGCCCCTTTGGTGCCCGTGCCTAGCCCGCGCGCAATCATTGCGGCCACGCCAGGCCCCGGCGTGATCACGAAAATGAAATAGACCAGCGCAAAGAACGCCAACCCAGAAAATGACATGCTGCTTTCCCTATCGCCGCGCTTCCACCGCCATGCGAATGGCAAGGCCCGCCAAAACCGTACCCATCAACCAGCGTTGCATCAAGGCCCAGGTGGGGCGCGATTTGAGAAACATGGCAATCGTGCCCGCCGCCAGCGCGATCATCGCATTCACCGTGAGGCTGACGACGATTTGCATAGCCCCCAATACCAATGCCTGATTCAGCACAGGCCCAGCGGCGGGATCAATGAATTGCGGCAACAATGATAGATAAAGTACGGCAATCTTCGGGTTGAGGAGATTGGTGGTCAGGCCCATCAGGAACAATTTCGCTGGCCCATCCTGCTTCAACGCTTTCACTTCAAAAGCTGATCGCCCACCCGGCTTCAATGCCTGCCAGGCCAGCCAAGCGAGATAAGCCGCGCCAGCTAACCGTAGGCTATCATAAGCATAGGGCACAGCCATCAGCAAAGCAGTGATGCCAAAGGCCGCGCACAACAGATAAAACAAAAAGCCCAAGGCCACGCCGCCAAGTGAAATCAACCCAGCCACCTGCCCTTGCACGATGGAGCGCGAGATCAAATAGATCATGTTTGGCCCCGGCGTCAGAACCATGCCGAGGGCCACAAGTCCAAAAGCAATGAGATGTGTATAACTGGGCATCACTGGCCTCCGTGAAGGAAGCTAGTTCATGCAGCTAACCCGGACAAGTCACTTAAGCAGCGTTGCGCCGCATCAAATGCTTTTCCCAATCCAAAGCTGAACGCACAATCAAATCCAGATCGGCATATTGCGGCTTCCAGCCCAAAATTTCACGCACACGGTCAGCGCCTGCTACAATGCCAGCAGGGTCACCCGCACGGCGTGGCACAAGCTTGTGATTAACTGGGCCACCAAATGCCTTCTCAACTGCCGCGATAACCTCAAGCACAGAATAGCCTTTGCCATAACCACAGTTGAATATGCCGCTGTCACCACCGCGGCGCAAATGCGCTAACGCATCCATATGCGCTGAGATCAAATCTGAAACGTGGATATAGTCACGCAAGCATGTGCCATCCGGTGTCGGATAATCCGTGCCGAAAACGTCCATCGAGGCGCGTTGGCCAAGTGCTGTCTGGCAGGCCACTTTGATGAGATGCGTGGCGCGTGGTGTAGATTGCCCGCTGCGGCCCTTGGGGTCAGCGCCTGCGACATTGAAATAACGAAGCGCCACATAGTTCAACCCATAAGCCACATGACTGTCATGCAACATCATCTCGGTCATCAATTTGGAAGTGCCATAAGGCGAGATTGGCGCTGGTCGTGCTGATTCAAAAACCGGCATGGTTTCCGGGTTGCCATAGACAGCTGCTGTTGATGAAAAGATGAAATGTTTCACCCGCGCTTTGACGGCGGCAGCCATCAGGGCGCGCGATTTCACCGTGTTGTTATTGTAGTAGCCCAAGGGGTCAGAAACTGAATCCGGCACCACGATTGAGCCAGCAAAATGCACAATGGCGTCGATGCGATTTTCGCGTATCACGCGTTCAACCAGCTCTTCATCGCCAATATCACCGCGCACAAGTTTGGCTTGCGGGGCGATGGCCCATTCAAATCCTGTTGACAGATTGTCCAGCACGACCACTTGCTCTTTGGCATCAGTCAAAGCTAAAACCATGTGGCTGCCGATATAGCCTGCACCACCCGTTACCAAAATTGCCATCGCCTGCTCCAAAAAATAATATGGAACCAAATACACCATTTACTCATTTAATTTAAGTTACAGTCAGTGAATATTCACCCCAAGATTGAAACCTGCTTAAGAGTTTGTAAATGCCGAACCCAATCAAAACCGCCGTATTCCCCGTCGCAGGCCTAGGTACGCGCTTTTTGCCAGCCACCAAGGCCATGCCTAAAGAGATGCTGACGGTGGTGGACAAACCACTCATCCAGTTGGTGGTGGAAGAGGCGCGTGAAGCGGGTGTTGAGCATTTTGTATTTGTAACCGGGCGAAATAAGGGGGTCATTGAAGACCATTTCGACAAACAGTTTGAGCTGGAAAGCACGCTCAGCAAGCGCGGCAAGTCCATTCAACTCACCATTCTGGAAGAAGATTTACCCGGTGCGGGCCAAACCAGCTTCACCCGCCAGCAAGAGCCATTGGGCCTTGGCCATGCTGTTTGGTGCGCCCGTCATCTTGTGGGTAATGCGCCTTTCGCCGTCGTGCTGCCTGACATGATCATCAAGGGTGATCCGGGCTGTCTGGCCCAGATGGTCAAGGTCTACAACACGCGCGGTGGCGGTAATGTAATTGCGGTTGAAGAAACACCGTGGGAAAACGTCAGCCGCTATGGCGTGGTGGCACCGGCAGACTGGCAGGACAATCATTTCTCCATCGCCAGCATGGTCGAAAAGCCCAAGCGAGAAGACGCCCCCTCCAATCTCATCATCTCTGGCCGCTATATTTTGCAGCCTGAGATTTTCACTGAGATTGAAAAGGTAAAGCCTGGCTCAGGCGGTGAAATTCAAATCACTGATGCCATGATCGCCTTGTCAAAATATCAGCATTTCCACGGCCTGCGCTTTGAGGGCACGACCTATGACTGCGGCGACAAGATCGGTTTCCTCACTGCTAATGTCGCCTTTGCTTTGGAACGCGAGGATCTGGGCGATGCATTCCGCACCGCGCTTCAAGACATTATTGCCAAACATGGTGGCTTCCTGTCGTGGCACGGCAACAGTGAATTGGCCAAAGTGTTGCAGGAAATTCGCGCTGGCTCTGAAATTGACGAAGCTGGCGAAATCCATGGTGAGAAGCTTGTAGGCTAAGGCTTCAGCAGAACGCCCAGCATAACACGCTGCTCATCGCGGCTGGATGCGACGCTGGAATTCACCCAATTGCTCTGGGCCGTGCCAGTCACACCCAAGTGTCGGGTGAACATATAATCCGCGCCCAAGCTGGCAGAAATGGTTTGGTCCAGACCACTGCCATTGCTGGCAAGCGTCACTGTTGTACCGGCATGAAGATAGAGATTTTCACGCAACGCATAAGTCGCATTCACGCCAAGCACCCATGAAGGCAAGGCAGCAACGCCGGGGATGGTTGATTCATTGAGGGCCACGGAACTGCTCCCCACAATGCTCCACAGCGCCGTCGGGCTCCACGTCAGGCTGCCATTCACACCACCGTTGAATGCGCTGCCAAGATTGGAATCACTATAAATCCGGCCCATGGCAACAGCGGCCAAATCACCCTGCCAGATCGGGCCGTCACTAAAGGTCATGCCGAACGCAACGTCCACACCTTGGCTGTCTCTCTGCCCGCCATTCACATCATGCAAGCGCGGAACATAGTCAATTTCAACGTAAGGCTTGATGGGCGCGCGCATAGAGCCAAAACTGCCGCGAAGCCCGAAATTTGGCTCCACGTAATTCATCGCCGCATTGCTAACGATCGTGCCATTCGAAAGCGGCACATCACCAAAGGCCGCGCGAGAAACACCCAGCTTAACCGAGCTCTGCACTGGGCCAAAATTTTTGGTCAGGGAAACCGCGCTGCGCGTCAGCCAATCACGCCGCGCCGCTGCGGCACTGGTTGGCACTTGTTGCACACCTGCCATCGATTCATTGACCACAGCTGAAGCATCGAAATTGGCATAAAGGTCACGGCGAATATCAAGCCTGAAATCCGTGGTAAATGTGCCAGCCAAACCATCATTGGCGCTGTTGGTGGGAAAGCTGGTCCAACTGCCCGAGGCCGAACCCGTCCACTGATGAACTGGCCAAGCCGTTGCAAAGCTAAGACTCGGTTTCAACTCATAGCCGACACCGGCTTGGCGGCCCGCCGCCGTAAAATTTGCATTGTCGCTGGCGATAGCGCCAATTTCTAAACTTGGTTTGAGGCTGAATACCCCGTCATCATAGCCTGTGACGGAATAAGGATCGGCCTTTTGTTTTTTTGCAGCCGTTTTGGCGGGGCTGCTATCAGCCCATTCCTGCGCAGAAAGATAACTGCTCGGCAGCGTCGAAACACCAGAAACCGTCTGAGCCTGCACAACCGTGGGCATTGACGCAAATGCGCAAGCCAGCAAGCTGCAAAATGGAAAACGCGACAGACCCATGTTTCTGGCTTTAGCAAAAACATGGTTAACGGTTGCTTTCGAACCAGTGGTGAAAGCTAGGCTGTGGCGCTTGGCAGTTCTTTTGGTTTCGGCCAGCGCAACCGCTGAGCTGGAAACTCAATGCGCAATTCGGGCCCAGCTGCTGCTTCACGATCAAACACAATGCTGCCGCCATGCATGCCGATCAGCTTCTCGGCCAAACTTAAACTGGGTCGCCAAATCCAAGCGCCGCGCAAGATAATTTCCAGCCCCCCGCCCCGTTGCCCAACCATGTCCATAAATACAAAATCTGCAACTTGCGAAGTGTTTACCGCATCGGTTAAAAGTCGCGAGACCACGCGCCGCAAACGGATCAGATCCCCCGTCAGCTCAAGGTCTTCAATCACGCTGACAATCACAGACACGCGCTTTGCCATCGCGTGCTCACGCACAGCTTCTGCCACGGCTTCCAACAATTGCGCGACATCAAATGGCTCTACCGCCAATTCTATGGATTGATCGGCCTGCGCCGTTTCACCCACATCCTGCAAAAGCTGTTGCAGTTGCCGCGCACTGGCCAAAATGGCCCGGTGATATTCTTGCCTGTCAGAGGCAGAAATGGTTTCGTCCGGTGTGCCAGCAAGTATTTCGGCAAAACTTGCAACGGTGTCAATTGGGCCGCGCAAATCCCGGCCTAAACTGCCTAGATAATTCAGCAATTCGCCAAGGCGCGCCGTTTCAGCCGACCTCGCCACTACTACCATTGTATCTGCTAGATCAGGCTGCACCTGTCGCAATGTTCTTTTTGCGTTCATTGAACTCAACTCCGACTCCCGATTTAAACTTAATGTTGCAACTTATGGTAAACGGCCTAGCGCCCTTCCTGCAATGTAGTTAAAACATTGTGATGCAAACACTTCCCCATGGTCATCCGCCGATTCTCCCCCGTAAAACCGGTCTATTGCTCGTCAATCTTGGCACGCCCGAAGCCACCGACACCAAGTCGATGCGCCGTTACCTCAAAGAGTTCTTGAGTGATCGGCGAGTGATTGAAATAAACCCGGTTGTCTGGTGGTTTGTGCTCAACGGCATCATTCTCAACATCAGGCCCAAGAAGTCCGGCCATGCCTATGAGAAAATCTGGAACCGCGAACGCAACGAAAGCCCGCTGAAAACCTTTACGAGAGCACAAGCAGATGCGCTGCGCGAGGAATTGGGCTCAGGCCAAAAATTGGAAGTAGATTGGGCTATGCGCTATGGCTTACCCGCCGTGGGCGACAAGTTGAAAGAGCTAAAAGACAAAGGCTGTGACCGCATTGTGCTGTTTCCGCTCTATCCGCAATATTCCGCCGCCACCACGGCAACAGCGCTTGATAGAGTTTATGAGGAACTGCTCAAGATGCGCTGGCAACCAGCGATCCGCACGGTGCCGCCCTATTTCGACCACCCCGCTTACATCAAGGCCATCGCTGGCTCGCTCAAGTCTTACATGAAGCAGCTCGCTTGGAAGCCGGATAAAATCCTACTCGCCTTCCACGGCTTGCCACGTGAGTATCTGGACAAGGGCGACCCCTATCACTGCCATTGCCAAAAAACCGCGCGCCTGATCCGCCAAGAATTGGGCCTGTCGTCAGATGAGGCCCAGATCGTGTTCCAATCGCGCTTCGGCAAAGCTGAGTGGCTGAAGCCCTATGCCCAGGAAACGGTGGAAAGCCTACCCAAACAAGGTGTCAAAAACCTGCTGATGATTTCCCCCGGCTTTGCCTCAGACTGCGTGGAAACCTTGGAGGAGCTGGCCATCGGCCTGAAGGAAACCTTCACCGAACACGGTGGTGAAAACTTCGCGGTGGTACCCTGCCTGAACGCCAGTCAGCCCTCTGTCACCATGCTGTCTGAAATTGCCCGCAATGAGCTGAAGGGCTGGGTATCGATTGAATAGCTGGGGCTTTACGCCTATCTTTATGTAGCGACAAAGTTTTGAAGGAACGACACTATGCAAGGTTTATCCATTTTTGTTCTGGCCATCTTGGCCGTTGTTCTATTTTATATTTTCCGCGCCATCCGCATGGTGCCGCAGGGCTATAATTACACCGTCGAACGTTTTGGAAAATATACCAAAACCCTGCAGCCAGGCCTCAGTCTGATCACGCCCTTTATTGATCAAGTGGGCTACAAGCAAAACATGATGGAACGTGTGCTTTCTGTGCCAAGCCAGGAAGTCATCACGCGTGACAACGCCATGGTGAAGGTGGATGGCGTGGCCTTCTTTCAGGTGATGGATGCCGCCAAAGCATCATATGAAGTGAACAATTTGGAAAACGCCGTGCTCAACATGGTGATGACTCAGATCAGAACTGTCATGGGCTCAATGGAACTTGATCACCTGTTGTCCCAGCGTGATGAGATCAACCAGAAACTCTTGGGCACGGTGGATCAGGCCACCATTGGCTGGGGTGTCAAAACCACCCGCATCGAAATCAAGGACATCAGCCCGCCGCGCGATCTGATCGAAGCCATGGGCCGCCAGATGAAGGCAGAGCGTGACAAACGTGCGGCGATCTTGGAAGCCGAAGGCATGCGTCAAGCCGCTATTCTCAAGGCCGAAGGTGAAAAGGCCGCCACGGTTCTGCAGGCCGAAGGCCAGCGCGAAGCAGCGTTTCGCACCGCCGAAGCACGCGAACGTTCAGCCCAAGCCGAAGCCACCGCCACGCAGTTGGTCAGTGACGCCATTTCCAAAGGCAATGTGCAGGCCATCAATTATTTCGTCGCCAACAACTATGTGAAGGCGCTTGAGGCTTTGGCTCAATCACCTAACTCCAAAATCTTCATGTTGCCGGTTGATGCCACTTCCATCTTGGGCTCACTCGGCGGCATCGCGCAGATTGCCAAGGAAACTTTTGGCGGAGGTGATGGATTGCCCCCGATGCCGAAGAAGACGCCGACAGTGCCAAGGACATAAAGTCATGGACCAAATCTTCCCTGCCCTGGGCACCTATTTCTGGTGGATCATTGCGGCCTTGCTCTTGATCGCCGAAATGATGGCACCTGGGTTCTTCATGATCTGGCTCGCCATGGCGGCGGCTGCAACCGCTGTTGTGCATCTCATCGCCCCCATGGCTTGGACCAGCGAAGTTTTGGTTTTTGCGCTGCTATCGGCAATCGCCATGGCTGCCTCATGGCGCTTCGTCACAAGGTCTTGGGTGGTCAAGAGCGATCAGCCAAACCTGAACCAGATGCACCACGCCTTTGTGGGCAAAACTTATTATCTGGAAAAACCCATCATCGATGGCCACGGTAAGATCAAGGTCGATGACCGCGTCTGGGATGTGATGGGCCCAGATATGCCGAAGGGTGCTGAAGTGAAAGTGACTGCGGTGGAAGGGCTGCGGCTGCGCGTAAAACAGGCTTGATCTATAGTTCTGGAAATCAACACGCAAGCGTGACATAGGAAGCCGATGAAATACAAAGCAGAAGAACTCGTTGTAACAATCAATGCGCGTGGCGGGTCAGGAAACTCCGCCAATTGGCAGTGGAATATTTACGTCAAGGGCGCAGGCGGTGCGCGCTTGGCCCATGGAATGGCGAGCGGAACAAGAGCAAGTGCTGAAAGATCGGCAAGTCAGGTCATGGCCAAACTGATTGCGAGCGATAACGCTTAATTGGTTCAATTTCCGGCAGCCCAGGCCTGCGCCTGGGCAAAATCCGCATAGGAAAACACCCTGATTTGCGCCTTGATGAAATGTTGCGCGATTGATGTGACCAACCGCGCCACTTCCATATCGGTGGACAGGGCGATCCGCGCAATTTCCTTTTCATGTCCACGCACAAATCGCAGATGACTGGAAAATGCTGCGAACGAATCCCAGCCGGGGAAACGCTCGGCATGAATGACGATGCCGTTGAGCTTCTTGGCGGTTTGGCTCAGATAAGGGGCAATCACCGATGCAACGTGTTTAAAATCGTCTGCGCTTAAAGCCCCATGTGGCACCAGAACGGCAATGGCGTTGGTTTTGTCGAGCGTGACAGTAAGCATCAGATCCTCCTGCTTATTTGGCTAACTCAAACTTCTCCCAACCAGCTTTCCTTAACGCACAGGCCGGGCACGTGCCGCAGCCATAGCCCCACGCATGCAGCACACCTCGCTCACCCTTATAGCAGGTATGGGTATCCTCCACGATGAGGCGTATCAAGTTCTCGCCGCCGAGTTCCTTGGCGAGGCCCCACGTCTGGGCCTTATCAATCCACATCAGCGGCGTGTGCACCACAAACTTGCTGGCCATGCCCAAATTCAGCGCCACTTGCATGGCCTTCATTGTGTCGTCACGGCAATCAGGATAGCCCGAAAAATCTGTTTCACATACACCCAGCACCAGATGCTTCAGGCCGCGCCGATAAGCCACCGCCGCCGCAAAGGTGAGGAACAACAAATTGCGCCCCGGCACAAAAGTGTTGGGCAGGCCATTGGCTTGCATGGTGATTTCAACATCACGCGTGAGCGCCGTGTCGCTGATCTTGGCAAGCGCATCAATGGCCACAATGTGATCGTCGCCCAACCTTGTGCCCCAATGTGGAAATTTCTCGCGGATGGCAGCCAGCGCGTGAAGGCGGATATCCATTTCAATCCGGTGGTTCTGGCCATAATCAAAGCCCACCGTTTCAACATGGGCAAACCGCTCCAAAGCCCAAGCCAAAGTGGTGGTGCTATCTTGCCCACCAGAAAATAAAACCAATGCGTGCGCGTCGTTCATGGGGCAGGCTTACACCATTCCCACCAACTGCTCCAAGCTCTCTACGGTTGCCACCAACTTGCCCGGCAACCGATCATCCGGCCCTGCCACCCGCTTGATCCGCACAGTCTGAAACCCAAACTGTGCAGCCGAATGTGCGTCCCAGCCATTGCCGGAAATAAAGCAAATGGAAGGCGCATCCTGAATGCCGAATTTTTGCATGGCGAGGCGGTAAACCCGGCGACTAGGTTTATAAATGCCCACTTCTTCCACCGAGAGCACGCGTTCAAAATGCTTGTCCCATCCCACGCGGCGCACAATAGAATCAAGCATAGACGGGCTGCCATTGGAAAGAATGGCCAGCCTGCGACTGGTAGAGCGCAAAGCCTGCACAGCGGCCACAGCATCGATAAACGGCTCCAGCGCCAGAAGCCCATTCATCAATTCTTCCGCCAAGCCAGCTTCAGAAATTTGCAAGGCTTCCAGCGCAAAATCCAACGCATCGCGAGACACCTGCCAGAAATCAGCATGTGCACCCACAAGGCTTCTGATCCAAGTATATTCCAACTGCTTGGCGCGCCACAGCTTCGAAAGCTCCGCCGCTTTGTCACCCAACACGGCGGACTGTTTGGTGACAGCAGAGGCCACGTCAAACAATGTGCCATAGGCATCGAAAACGATAACCTGCACACCTTCCAGCTTTTTTAAATCCCCGGCCATAGCGGGCAAGCTAGCGCTGATTCTCCCAATGCAAAAGACGGTGAACGTCGGTTATCAACCGATGGATTGCAGCGCCGGGAAATGTTCCAACAGCCAGAAAGCAAAACTCTGCATGCCGCCAGTGAGGAACATGAATCCCGCCACCACCAGCAAGCCGCCCATAGCTTTTTCCACCAATCCGAGACGCTGGCGAAAGCGGCTGAAGAATCCCAAAAAGTGATTGATGCCAGCGGCTGCAATCAGAAACGGAATGCCAAGGCCAAGCGAATAAACCCCCAGCAACATCGCCCCGCGCTCAACGCTTTCAGTGGTCGCTGCCAAAGACAGAATAGCAGCCAGCACCGGGCCAATGCACGGCGTCCAGCCGAAGGCAAAAGCCAAGCCGATGGCATAGGCACCAAACAGGCCAACAGGCTTGGCCTCTTGGTGAAAGCGCTTTTCCTGATTGAGAAAACCCAACTTGAACACGCCAAGAAAATTAAGGCCCATCAGCATAATGAAAACGCCTGCCATCTTGGCCAGCAGCGGCAACTGATCACGCAACAATTGCCCGATGTATGAGGCCGATGCACCCAGCGCCACAAACACTGTGGCAAAGCCCAGCACAAAAGCCACCGCAGCTGCCAAAGCCGATTTGCTTTGCGTGGTTTCGCCGCGCTTCAAATCATCCAGCGTAATGCCGCTGATGAACACCAGATAGAAGGGCACAAGGGGCAAGACGCATGGCGACAGGAAGGACAAAACCCCTGCCCCCAAAGCCGCACCATATGAGATATCTAAATTCATTTCACTCAGCACCATAAAATAATGCGGCCGAAGCCGCATTACACATTCAAGTCACCTATCGTGATCGCTCAAACCCAACCCGCCAAAAGGCCGATGCCCGTGGCTGTCATCAATACGCCAACCAGTTTGTTGGCCCTTGGCAATTTCTGCATCCCCAGGCCAAGACCAATGCCAGCCAGATGCAACGCCGCAGTGGCCAAAACAAAGCCCGCTCCATAAGCATAGCCAGAAATCTGCATTGGCATTTCAGCGCCGTGTGCCAAGCCGTGGAAAACTGCAAAAACGCCAACCAAAGCCATCGCGGCAGCCACTGGCAAACGCCAAGCCATGGCCACAGTAACGCCCATCACAAAAACCGAGAGTGCGATCATGGCTTCAATCAAAGGCAGGCCAAAGCCCGCCATGCCCATGGCCCCACCAATCGCCATTACGCCCACAAATGTCAGCGGCAAAAGATATAGTGCCCGCCCACCAAGTTGCGCCGCAAATATACCAACGGCCAACATCACCAATACATGATCGATGCCGCTGAGCGGATGCAAGAATCCGGCAGTAATGCCAGTTGCATCGACATGACCCGGGTGGGCAACAGCAGGGGCTGCCAAAAGTGCAAGTGCCAAAGCGGCGGTGACCAAGCGATTGAGCTTCACGTTATATTCTCCAATGAATCTGTTACTGAGAATATGGCGCAGGCTTCACTTACACTCAAGCGCTTTGACGCCGCGGCAGCACCCAATTTGGCCTCGGGAAATGGCAGGTATAACCATTTGGATATTTTTCCAGATAATCTTGGTGTTCAGGCTCTGCTGCCCAAAAATCAGACACTGGTTCCACTTCCGTCACAACTTTGCCTGGCCAAATGCCAGAGGCGTTCACATCCGCGATAGTGTCCAGAGCCACCGCACGTTGTGCCTCATCCAC
>Ga0209069_10000950_pt1 | contig 14307 bp, 15 predicted proteins | sample Str013_2_FD_187202 | JGI IMG/M metagenome (GOLD analysis project Ga0209069, IMG submission 187202) | Freshwater sediment microbial communities in response to fracking from Pennsylvania, USA - Straight Creek_MetaG_SC_2013 (SPAdes) (version 2) | ecosystem: Environmental > Aquatic > Freshwater >...
TCCTTTAATTTTTTGAGAAGCTTTGCCGCTTCCACAACTGTTTTTGGACGGTGGTATTCAAATGTGCCGGGGATCATTGGGCGTTCTCCACATTTAGAACCTCTCTTGTTGGAGGTCATTTCACGCAATAATGCACCAGCTAAAAAAACTGGCAATATGGCGGTGGGGTCTTTTGCACGAGCAGCGTCCGGCTGCACGAAGCGCGGCCATGGGCGCACGAGTTACATCACGGAGCTTTCAAATCAGAAGCATGATTGCGCAATTTTGCTTGCAGTCCTAAGCGGAGTTTTAGCTCCGCGTAGTGATTCCTGCTGACCGGAATGGTACGCACCATGCCGTTGCCGATTTCCAAAACGGCACTGTCACCCGACTTGCGCAACGACCTAACCTTGGTGACAGCCACCATGTGGCTACGATGGATGCGCATAAAATTTCCAACGTCCAGTTTGCTTTCCATTTCTGTAATAGACCAAGGCGAGAAATGCTCGCGCCGGCCATCGTAAACCAGTGAATAATGCGTTGATGCATGAATTGCGTGAATTTCGGCTACCGGAAATAAACGGGTCTTGCCTTCACTTTCAACGGGAACAAGTTCGACAGCAGTTTGAGTTCTGAGTGGCGCTTTCCCTCCATCAATAATTGCGGGCGGAGGTTCCGCAGTCACTTGATCGACAATCTGCTTTTCCGGAATAAGATAGAGAAGAAAAACAGCTGAAACGATAAAGGCCAACACGGCGACAACAATCATCAATGTGTCACTGCTCACCGAGGGGCCAAAAATCTTTGGTGTTTCATCCAGTGGCATCACCGTCATGCCCATCATGGCGGTATAATGCATCCCCGAAACAGCAAGGCCAAAAATCAGAGCACTGACAGCAAGCGCAATGCGGTTCACATCAGATTCAAACATGTGCAACGCACCATAGCTTGCCGCTGCCGCAATGATCGCTGCCAGCATCGAAAATCGCAGATCATGGTGCAGCATGTAATTACTCGTCACAGCATGCATGCCCAGATAATGCATCAGTACGATGCCCATGCCCATGATCAAAGATGCGGCAATAATCGAAAAACGATGCGCACGATAATTGCTGACAATAAATGCCGCCACACCAACGACCAGCACACACAACAAAAACGAAAGTAATGTGAGCAAAACTGAATACTGTGTGCCATCTGGCATTTGGGCGGCCAACATGCCGACGAAATGCATCGTCCAAATTCCAAGGCCAAGTGACCAGGCAGCGCCGGCAATCAGACCGCGGCGATAGAGACCAAAAGCATTGGTGGCTTGCGCAGCAAGCCCTAAGCCCACGTAGCCACTAATAATCGCAATAGCGATCGAGAGCATCACCAGCCAAGGCGAATGCGGAAACCCAAACCAAGGCATCGAAGTACCTGTGCCGACCATTGACGAAATATGCCCGATAGGTCGTGCGAGCGCAATTGGCCCAAAATTCGCACCCTTGGCTCACAAAGTCAGGCGGTCAAAATTCCATATTTATCTAACGAAGGACATTGATGGGTTTCGTTTTATCAACACAGAATTTATGTAGTGGATGATCGAGCGGGCGTGAGGGTTATGACGCGGGAGTGTCCAAGGCTTCTTCAATTCGGCTGCGGAAGAGCAGAAGCATTTCTGCCAACTGTTGTTTTTTTGATTGAAAGCGCACTGAAGGAAGCGGAATTGAAATTGAAAAGATGTTTCCCGTTCTAATTTGGAATGCTGCACCAATAGCACTGATGCCTTCCATGTGTTCGTCGTTGTCTTCGGCAAATCCAACCCGCCGCGCCAACTGAATTTCGTTTAGTAAAAGACTTAAGTTTGAGGGTTCAATTTGTATGCTTGAGCGCAGCCTGGCCGCCACATCATCATCAGTCATGAATGCGAGAGCCGCCTTGCCGTTTGCAGTATTGTGGAGCGGAAAAATTTCACCCACAGAAGAAATGGTGCGCAGCCGGTGGCTGCCCGACACTTGATCAACAAACACCAAATGATCGCCCCTAAGTTCCGCGAGATCGACGGTTTCGCCAGTGCTGTGCGAGAGCTCTTTCAGGTAGGGGTGGGCAATTTCAACGACATCGATGCGTTGGGCCAAAGCAATTGCGTGAAGGCCAAGGCCGATACGAATGCTGTGATGGGTGCCATTGGTTTGCAGCAGGCCTTCGGTCACCAGCGCATTGACAATGCGCTGCACGGTTGAACGGGGCAGTGCCAGATCTGCGGCGATCTCGCCAAGGCTCAAACCCGCATTGGACGCACCGCAAACCCGCAAAATGGCAGCTGCTCTTGAGATGACTTGAATGCCGAATTTACGCATTTGCATCGCTTACAATGTATCACAATGCAGTGCAATCAATAGATATTGACAAGTGTTTTAGCTGTATCGTACCGTATCGTAAACAAAATGATGGGAGGATCAGTAATATGGTCAAAGTGCGTGGCATTGAATTTCAAGGAAATCTGAACAACCCGATGGGACTTGAGTTCACCAACCTGTCGCATCGGTGGGGATTTCAATGTCCGAACTGGCCGTATTTTCCGGATGTAAAAATTGAACGCATTCACTACATGGCCAAGTCTGGTGTGCTGTCACAACGCATTACAACGTCCATGCATTCAACAACGCATATCGACGCGCCAGCCCATGTCGTGCAGGGAACGCCATTCATTGACGAAGTGCCGCTGCCACATTTTTTTGGCTCTGGCATTGTTGTGCCATTGCCAAAAAAGAAGTGGGAATCAATCACCGCAGATGATTTGGAAAACGCCTGCGGCAAATCCATCCGCCCGCATGATGTTTTGATCCTCAACACAGGTTGGCACAAAGTTTATGAAGACGGTGACTACTTCGCCTATTGCCCGGGCTTCGTGCCGTCGGCTGGCCAGTGGATGGTGGATCATCAAGTCAAAGTTGTCGGCCATGATACGCAAGCCAATGACCATCCTCTTGCAACTGCGATTGGCCCGCAACGCAATGGGCCATTGCTGCCGCATTTGGAAAAGGAATATTTTGAATGGTCCGGCGGGAATGACTGGGCCAAGGATTTTCCAGATTGGGAGCCTGTCCACCAAATTCTTTTCAAAAACGGCATTCTTGGAATTGAAAATGTGGGTGGCGATTTAGATGCTGTTACGGGAAAGCGCTGCACGTTTGCATTCTTCCCTTGGAATTGGGATAAGGGCGATGGCTGTATTATCCGCCTTGTGGCCATCACAGACCCCATGCAAAATTATCGCATCGAGCGTGGAGATCATTTCTGATGCTGGTTAAACGCTTTGCAGATGCACAGAAATACGAAGCCCCCAATCATCGCGGTGTTGTAGGATTGCGGTTACAAGGCTTCGAAGAAGGTGGACCTAAAAATCAGTGGGTGGGTTATTCGCAGTTTCTGCCCGGCGGTGGTGCAGGGCCAGATTCCACACCCTTTGAAAAAGTCTATGTGGTGCTTGACGGCGCGTTGACGGTCATTATTGATGGCAAAGAAACCGTATTAGGCGCGATGGACAGCTGCACCATAGCGCCGGGCGAAGTACGCGAGATTATCAATCGTGCCAATCATGTGTGCAAAATGTTGGTGGTTCTTCCCTATCCGCCGGGCGTGAAGCCATGAGCAATGATTGGATGACGAACCCGCTTTCGCTCTTTGACGTAAAAGGCAAAGTCGCAATCATCACAGGGGCTTCGGGTGCTTTCGGCGCAGTGGCCGCGCGGGTTCTGGCCGGTGCCGGTTGCAAGTTGGTTTTGACCGCTGGCAAAAAGACAGAACTTGCTGCCATCGCCAAGGACTGCGGTGAGCATGTTCTTTCCATCAATATTCGTCCGTCTACGGAAGATAATTGTAATTCCATTGTTGCCCAAACCGTGGAAAAATTTGGTCGTGTTGATATTCTGGTTGTAGCTTCTGGCAAAAATCAAGTTGCAAAAATTACCGATATGGCCGCCGCGCAGTTTCTTGATGTGATGGATGCCAATGTCACGCAAAGCTGGCTGATGGCCAGAGCCGTGACAGCACAGTTGTTAAAACAAGGTGGTGGCGGCAAGATTGTATTGATGTCTTCGGCGCGTGGGCTTCTGGGCCACCCGGCGGGCTATACGGCCTATTGCGCTTCAAAATCTGCGGTTGACGGTATCACTAAAGCTCTGGGCTGTGAGCTTGGGCCTACAGGCATCACGGTCAACGCCATCGCGCCTACGGTGTTTCGCTCACCCCTCACTGAATGGATGTTTGGTGATGATGATAAAGCCAAAACAACCCGTGCGGGTTTCCTTGCCCGCGTGCCGAAGGGTCGATTGGGAGAGCCATCTGATCTCGCGGGACCATTGTTATTCCTAACCTCACGCGCTTCTGATTTTTATACTGGCCATGTGCTTTACGCCGATGGCGGCTATACGGCGGGGTGAACGATGCAGGGCTCACACCTCCAGCATATTGCCGTGGTGATGCATGAAGGGGCCGAACTGCCATTTCACCGAAGCCTCATGGCGGGCCACAACGCGACTGAGGTTTTCGAGATTGGCACGAAGGTGGGTGATGAATTTGCGATTGACCGGATCGATGACAGACTGGCGGCGATAGATCATGCCGATCATGCGTTCAGGTTGCGGAATATTGAGCGGCAAAATTGCAACGCGGTTATCTTGTTCCAACGAACGAATGACCGACAAGGGCATGATGGCCAAAGCCTTGGTCGCCGCCAAATAGTTCAAAACCGAATGCAAAGAGCCGCCAGCATAGCGGATCGCCAGTTCACTTATGCCGAGGGTGAGCAAGATATTTGTCAAGTCCAACATCAGGGGCGAGCCGGGCAACGGGGCCACCCATGGGTAGGCCAGAAAGTCAGCCTTGGTCATTTTCTTTTTTCCCAGCAGCGGGTGAACAGCGCTGCAAGCCACGACGTTTCGCGCTGGGATCAAAGGTTCGAACACCAGTTCGGCGCTGATCTCTTGGGTGCCCGCTGGTGTGACCGCAAGGTCAATCTCGCCTGCTGTCAAAGCGCTCACCAGATCGCCATAATGACCATAGGATTGGTCGAAATGAATACCGGGTTCTTTCACCTGAAATCCGGCGATCACACTGGATATGATGGCATCCATGAAGAAGGGAACTCCGCCCACACGCATTCGGCCAGATCCGCCACCACGAAAACTCGCAACCGTTTCCGTGGCTTTGCGCGATGCGGCGAGAATAGCCTTGCCATGAATAGCCAGTTGGCGGCCAAGCGCAGTGGGCTGAAGCGGTCGCTTGCCGGCCACAAACAAACGTTCCCCGATGCGCTTTTCCAGAATCGACAAGGTGCGCGACACAGCAGGTTGCGATTGGCCAATCAGTGCTGCACCTTCGGTCACGCCACCTGCCTCAACAACAGCCGCCAATTGCAAAAGGTGTCGCTCATCAATCTTCATAACAATATGGTATATTCAATGTGCGTATTTTTATCAACAGCGGCGTATTTTAGGCCTAGCTTGGTTGCCAATAACAAGGTGCACTTCACGCATCGCGAATACAAAGGGGAGAAATAAGCATGACACTGATCAGTGGCTATCACCATCTCACCATGAGCACAGACGGCGCTCAGGAAGACTTCGATTTTTTCTCAAAAGACTTAGGTCTGCATTCGGTTAAACGCACCGTTCTGTTTGATGGCGTGTTGCCAGTTTATCATCTTTACTATGGTTCGAAGAATGGTGATGCCTCAACCATTTTTACAACCTTTCCATTCCGCAGGCCTGGTGTGTTTGGCAGGCGGGGCACGAACCAATCGAAAATTATCCAGGCTGCGATTCCTGTGGGCGCTGCTGAGTTTTGGGTGAACCGCCTCAACGGTCGCGGCGTTAGGGCCACTAAAATTACCCGCTTTGGCATGACACGTGTGGCCCTTGAGCACCCTTGCGGTATTCCATTTGAACTTGTCGAAAACCCCGGCGACACCCGCGAAGCCATCACCAATGACAAGCAGGGCATTGGCAAGGAACACGGCATCAAAGGAATTTACGGTGTTGCCATTTCGGTGGCGGATCGCACTGCAATGGACGATTTTTTCACCATCGCTATTCCCATGAAAAAGCTCGCTGACAGCCACGAAGGACTAGCGTTTGCGGTTCCTGAAAATCATGGCCTTCATTCTATTGTCGAAGTTCTGCATGAACCAGAAAGACCACAGGGCACTTGGACTTTGTCGGGCGGAACCATTCATCACATGGCGTTGAACACCGGAAACGAAGAAAACCAGTTGAAGCTGCGGGCGCATATCGAAGGCCTGGGCTTTACCGATATTTCCGAACAGAAAGACCGCAATTATTTTAAGAGTTGTTATGTGCGCTCGCCCGGTGGGGCTTTGTTTGAAATTGCTTGGACGGTGCCTGAAGGCTGGGCCAAGGATGAAGCACCGGGATCAATCGGCAAGACGCTGGTGTTCCCACCGTGGTTTGAAGATCGTCGCGCCGAAATGGTTGCTGGATTAGAGCCAGCAAATTTCGACACATGAGCCAAAACACCACGCCACTGTTGTTGGGCGAGGCGTTGCAAAGCGCAGCAACAGTATGTGTGGTGACGCATGGGCGCGGCCAATCGCCCGAAGCGATGGCCGAACATATTGTCAGCCGGTTGCAAACGAAGGGTGTTGCCTATGTCTTGCCCCGCGCTGCTTCAGGCAGTTGGTATGATGCCCGCGCGATTGATCCCCTGACGGATAAAACGCGCGAGCAACTTGCACGTTCTTTGGCGCAATTGAAGCAAGCGTTTGCCTTGGCTCCGGCCACTGTTCCTGTCGTGATTGTTGGATTTAGCCAAGGGGCATGCCTTACGATTGAGTATGCCTTGCAATTTGGTGGGTGGAACGGCGCGTTGGTCGCCTTCACGGGTTGCCGGGTGGGTGGGCCTGAGGATAAGTTAAGCCGTGCGCCTTTGAACAAACTGCCCTGCTACATTTCCGGATCTGACGCTGATCCATGGATTCCACTTACGGCATTTTCTCACGCGGTGAATGAACTTGGCGCAGCACAGACGCGGCTGCGTGCCGATATTTTTCCGGGTCGCGCCCATGAAGTGACTGATACTGAGATTGTGGTGCTCGACGGCGCGCTCAATTATTTTTCGACTGGCCAAGAGACACTATGGTGAAAGTTGCCATCATCGGTGCGGGGTTGATGGGTCATGGCCTGGCACTGGTCTTTGCGCAAGGCGGTCATGACGTTTGGGTGTCAGACCCGCAGGCCGAGCAACTTGCAACCGTACAGGTCCGCATCCGCGAAACATTGGCATCGCTTGGGCTTAACGTCGATTGCGTGGGCCGTGTACGCGCATCACACACGCTTGAGGACGCGGTCGCAGGTGTCGATGTGGTGATTGAAGCTGCGCCTGAAAAATTAGAACTGAAGCAGGCGCTGTTTGAACGCATTGAAGCGGCGGCTTCGGCCCAGTGTATTCTGGCTTCCAACACTTCTGTGATCCCAATCACTGAGGTGATGGCGCGCGTGAAGACCAAAGCCCGTGCACTGGGAACGCATTGGTGGAACCCGCCCTATCTGGTGCCGCTCGTTGAAGTGATCCAAACTGCCGAGACCGATCCCGCGATTGTCGAGCGGATGATGGAGCTGCTCAGGCAGCTTGGGAAAGTGCCCGTGCATGTGAAGAAAGATGTGCCGGGGTTTGTGGGCAATCGTTTGCAACATGCTTTATGGCGCGAGGCCATTTCACTGGTTGAAAATGGCGTGTGTGATGCTGAAACAGTTGATCTTGTGGTGAAAAATAGTTTTGGCCGCAGGCTTGCTGTCCTTGGCCCTCTGGAGAATGCCGATCTCGTTGGCACGAATTTGACACTCGATATTCACAAGCAAGTGCTGGCTGATCTCGAGGATTCACACGCCCCTAGCCCTTTTCTCGAAAAGCTGGTGACTGAGGGCAAGTTGGGTTTCAAGACCGATCAAGGCTTTCGAAGCTGGACCCAAAAGGAGAAAGCCGAAGTTCGTAAAAATGTTGAACAACATCTTGTTCTGCTCAATGAAATTCTGAGAGTGTGATGACATGCTTTTGAGTGAGGTGAATGACCTGATGAAGCCGGGATATCTGCCCGTTGAATCTGGCGTGGTGGATCATGCGGATGGATTCAAGACCGTTTGTGCCATGACGCGCATGCCGCGCTGCCGCGCTAAGATGGTGGAATGGTGGTTTTCCTGGCTCGGCGGCACGGATCAATATAAATGGTGGCACCCCATTGACCACCTGTTCAGCGATTGGGAAACCCGCACACCCGGCACGCATATTGGGTCAAGCCATCTTGTGCATGAGTATTTGGCAGGGCCTGATGGCCCCATCTATAAACTGAAGATCAATTTCCGTGACCCGCTCGAATTCTTCGATGACAAGAACTTTGGTGATTTCAAGGGGGCTGCCATCTGCGCTCGGATTGGCGACCTTGAACATCCCGTAAATTTTGGAAAAATGGTCCATTTCGTCCGTAACACGGATGCAGGCTGCGAAATGCGATCGCGGTTCTTTTTGGGCCATGTTGAAAGCCGCGATCCGAAAGTTGCTTTCAGCAGTGCACAGGCATCAGCCATTCGCCATGAAAATGTCACACCAGAACTGGCGAAGCGGTTGCACCAGCACTGCCAGGAAGAGATGGGCTATCTCTCCGATTTCCTGCCCGTGATGTACCGACAAATCACAGGAGACGCGACGTGCTAGGCATCAGAGAGGATCTTGCAGAATAATCGAAAACTCGCTTTCATTATACCAACAACAAAAACACAAACGGAGGAAACTATGGTCGTAAAATTGATAAATCGTCGTACGGTTTTAAAAACAGCCAGCGCTTTGGTGGCAGCCCCCGCTCTCTTGCGTGGCAATGCTTTTGCTGCCGGTGATACTTTTAAAGTTGGGCTCGTCTCGCCTTTGACCGGTCCACTCGCTGGCTTTGGCGAAGCACAGGATTGGATAATTTCCGGGCTGAAAGATACGCTGGCTGGTGTCAAGAATAACGGCAAGCCTGTTAAGATTGAAATTATTGCCAAGGATACACAATCAAATCCAAACCGCGCCGCAGAAGTGGCGGGTGACTTAATCAACAAAGACAAAGTCAGTTTACTGCTTGCAAAAGATACGCCGGACACAACCAACCCGGCGGCAGACCAAGCCGAACTTGCGGGGCTTCCGTGCATTTCCACAAATTGCCCATGGCAGCCCTATTTCTTCGGGCGCGGCGGCAAGCCCGACAAAGGTTTTGATTGGACCTATCACTTCTTCTGGGGTCTGGAAGACATTATCGCCAATTATGTCAATATCTGGGACCAATCAGGTGCCACCAAAAAAGTGGGTGGCCTGTTCCCCAATGATGCTGATGGCAATGCGTGGGGCGACAAAGATCATGGTTTGCCTGGCCCATTGAGCAAGGCAGGCTATGAGTTGGTCGATCCCGGTCGTTACCAGCCCCTGAACAATGACTTCTCCGCGCAGATTGCGGCCTTCAAAAAGGCAGGTGTGGAAATTGTAACAGGCGTGATGATCCCGCCAGATTTTGCAACCTTCTGGGCGCAGGCCGCACAGCAGGGCTTCAAACCAAAGGTGGTGACCATCGGCAAAGCGTTGCTGTTTCCTGCAACGCTCGATTCCTTTGGCGATCGCGGCAATGGATTGACGACGGAAGTGTGGTGGACGCCAACCTATCCCTTCAAGTCAAGCCTCACGGGCATCAGTGCTGCTGATTTGGCCGCTAGCTACGAGAAAGCGAGCGGCAAGCAGTGGACGGCTACATTGGGCTTCAGCCACGCCATTTGGGAAGTTGCCATTGATGTGATCAAGCGGGCCAAAGATCTCAATGATCCAAAGGCGATTCTGGATGCAATTGCAGCGACCGATCTGCAAACCATTGTTGGCCCGGTGAAATGGACAGGCCAGCCGGTGAAAAATGTGTCGAAGACTCCGCTGGCCGGCGGCCAATGGGTGCGCAACAATGGTAAGTATGAGTTGGCGATTGTCGCCAATCCTCAGCAACCCAATATTCCACTCGGCGGCAAATTGAAGCTGTTGAGCTAGCAAATGCGGGGGAAGGCCGTTTTCCGCCTTCCCCGGTTTTCTTGTACGATATTGATCACATATGGCGCTGCTTTCCCTTTCAGGTCTGGCAAAAAAATATGGCGCGTTGGTGGTGACTGACGCGATCAGCCTTGACGTTGCCGATGGCGAAATCGTCGGCATTCTCGGCCCCAATGGGGCAGGCAAAACCACGCTGTTCAATCTTGTGGCTGGCACGGTGAAGCCTGATCAGGGGATTGTCCATTTTAATGGCGAAGATATTTCGAGGCTGGGCGCTTCTGAGCGCTGCAAGCGCGGCATCTCGCGCTCGTTTCAGGTGCCGCAACCCTTCAGTGGCATGAGTGTTTTTGAAAATGTTCTCGTGGGTGCCACTTTTGGCCGTGACCCGCATGACCCCGCGCGCCGCGCCTTGGATGTTTTGGAAAAAACCGGCATGAAATCCAAGGCAAATATGCTGGCGGGCGGCCTCACCTTGTTGGACCGCAAGCGGCTGGAAATGGCCCGGGCACTGGCAGCCAATCCAAAGCTGCTGCTGCTTGATGAAATCGCCGGTGGCCTGACAGAAAGTGAATGTACCTCGTTACTTTCCGCGATCAAGGATGTTCACGCCACCGGTGTGACCATCGTGTGGATTGAACATGTCGTCCATGCGCTGCTTTCAGTTGCCCAGCGCCTTGTCGTGGTGAACTTCGGCAAAGTGATTGCCGATGGCACGCCACGCGACGTTATGGCCAGCCGCGAAGTGAAAAGCGTTTATCTCGGTGAGGAAGTCAATGTCTGAAACATTGCTCACAATCGAGAATTTGCAGGCCTCTTATGGCGATGCGCGCGCTTTACATGGCGTCTCGCTCACTATCCAAAAAGGCGAGACCTTGGCCCTCATCGGTTCCAATGGTGCTGGCAAAAGCACCTTGCTCAAATCCATTTGTGGGCTTGTGGACAACACGCAGGGGCGGATTGTTTTCAAAAGTGAAGACATCACGCGCCTGCCAGCCAGCCAGATTGTAAGGCGCGGGATTGCATTGGTGCCGGAAGGCCGCCGCTTGTTTCCGTCGCTCTCGGTGGAAGAAAACCTTGTGCTGGGCGGCAACGTCGCAAGGCCCGGCCCGTGGAATTTGGAATCCGTCTGTGCGCTTTTCCCGATCCTCAGAGAAAAACGCAATCAACCTTCGACGTCGCTCTCGGGGGGCCAGCAGCAAATGGTGGCGATCAGCCGTGCCCTCATGTCGAACCCTGATCTGTTGTTGCTGGATGAATTAAGCCTGGGCCTTGCCCCTATTGTGATCAAAGAAATTTATGAACTGCTGCCACGCATTACGGGCGGCGGCATGAGTGCCATTTTAGTAGAGCAAGATGTGACGCGCGCGCTGGCCTCGGCTGATCGCTTCATGTGCCTTCAGGAGGGGCGTGTTTCACTTCAAGGCGAGCCCAAGGCCCATTCGCGCGACGCAATCACCCGCGCTTATTTCGGAACTTGAGCTCATGGAATGGATCAATGCCATTGTGCAAGGAATTCTGGTGGGCGGACTTTATGCGCTGTTTGCGGCTGGCCTTTCGCTCATCTTTGGCGTGATGCGACTTGTCAACATTGCCCATGGCGATTTCATCGTTGCGGCCTCTTATCTGGCCTTCGTAATCATCCGTGCCACGGGCCTTCATCCACTGGCCAGTCTTGTTCTTGTCGTGCCGATTGCGGCGCTGACGGGCTATGTGCTGCAATATGGCATCCTCAACCGCACACTGGGCAAAGACATTCTGCCGCCGCTGCTGGTGACTTTTGGCCTGTCAGTCATCATTCAAAACAGTCTGCTCACGATCTTTACGCCCGATAGCCACAAGCTTGACGCGGGTGTGTTGGAAACGGCCAGTCTTGAAATTCTGCCGGGTGTCGCAATCGGCTATTTTCCCATTCTGGTCTTTGTCACAGCGGTGGTGGTGATCGCTGGCCTGCAATATATGTTTTACAACACGGGCCTTGGCCGGGCCTTCCGCGCTACCAGTGATGATACGGAAATGGCGCAGTTGATGGGCCTCAACAAAGAAAAGATCTATGCTTCGGCGATGGCGCTCTGTCTCGCGGTGGTGGCGCTGGCAGGGGTGTATCTTGCAATCCGTTCAAATTTTGATCCCTTTATGGGGCCCGGTCGGCTGATTTTTGGCTTTGAGGCCGTGATTATTGGCGGGTTGGGCAATCTTTGGGGCACGCTGGTGGGCGGCATCATTCTCGGTGTGGCGCAAGGTCTTGGGGCTGAGATCAATCCCGGCTGGCAAGTGTTGGCAGGGCATCTGGCATTCCTCTTTGTCTTAGCTGTGAAGCCAACGGGCCTATTCGCGAGGATCGCGGGATGACCCCGTCGGTTTCGCGCACCACACAATCATCACGCATTGCAGCTGGTGTTGCAATCATCCTCATCTTGTTGCTTGCTGCAGCGCCTTGGTGGGGGAGTGTGGCTACCGAAAGATTGATCGGCGAATTCATGGTCTATCTGGCTTTGGCTTCGCTGTGGAATCTGCTGGCAGGCTACACAGGCCTCGTTTCCGTCGGCCAGCAGGCTTACGTTGGCTTTGGGGCTTATATACTCATTTCACTTTCATTGCTGGCAGGGTGGAACCCGCTTTATGCTGTGCCTGTGGCCGGGCTTTCGGCGGCGCTGGTGGCAATTCCTGTTGGCAAACTGGTGTTCCGTTTGCAGGGTGCCTATTTCGCCATCGGCACTTGGGTGATTGCCGAAGTCTTTCGGCTGCTTTTTGCCCAGCTTGCAGTTCTGGGCGGCGGCTCTGGCATCAGCTTGCCGACCGCAAGTATCAAACTGATCGCGGAAAACAAATTCTGGCGCGAAGCCTCGATCTATTGGTTAGCATTGGCGTTGGGCATGGGTGCGCTAGCTTTGGTTTACGGTTTGCTGCGGTCTCGCCTCGGCCTTGCACTTACCGCGATCCGTGACAATGAGACGGCCTCCGTCAGCCTTGGCATCCGCATCGAACGCATGAAGTTTGCGGTCTATGTTTTTGTGGCGGGCATGACGGCAATGGTTGGCTCCCTGATTGCGCTCCAAAAAATTCGCATCTCGCCTGATGCTGCCTTTAGCGTGAATGATTGGACTGCCTTTGTGATCTTCATTGTGGTGATCGGTGGCATCGGAACGATTGAAGGCCCTATTGTCGGCACGCTGATCTATTTCTTGCTGCGCGAATTTCTGGCTGATCTTGGCAGCATCTATTTGATGATCTTGGGCGCGCTGGCCATTGTTATCATGCTGCTCGCACCCAAAGGCATCTGGGGCTATGTGCGCGACAGGTATCATCTATCGCTGTTTCCGACTGGCTACCGCGTCAATTCAACGGAGTGAACCCATGGCAGGCAAAGTGATCATATCGGTGGCGATTACAGGCGGTATCCACACGCCTAGCATGTCGCTGCACCTGCCAGTGACACCCGATGAAATTGCCACCCAGTCGATCGAGGCGGCCAAAGCGGGTGCTGCCATCATTCACCTTCATGCGCGTGACCCGCAAACTGGCAAGCCGACACCAGACCCCGATGTGTTCATGCAGTTCCTGCCGCGCATCAAACAGAATTGCGATGCCGTGGTGAATATCACTACGGGTGGCGGCCTCAATATGACAATGGAACAACGCTTGGCAGCGCCCATGAGAGCGCGGCCTGAAATGTGTTCCCTCAATATGGGTTCAATGAATTTTGGCATTTTCGGCCTTGCTGACAGATACAAGGATTGGAAACATGATTGGGAAGATCCCTATTTGCGCGGGACGGATGATTTTATTTTCCGCAACACTTTCAAAGATATTGGGCGCATCCTGAAAGACCTCGGCGAGGCCCATGGCACGCGCTTTGAACATGAATGCTATGACGTGGGCCATCTCTATAATCTGGCACATTTTGTGGATAAAGGCTTGTTGAAGCCGCCATTTTTTGTTCAGATGATTTTCGGAATCTTGGGCGGCATTGGGGCGGATATGCGCAACATGATGTTTATGAAAGAAACCGCAGACAAGTTATTTGGCGATGATTACCGCTGGTCGGTTCTCGCGGCAGGCAAAAACCAGATTCCATTCTGCACACAGGCCGCCATGATGGGTGGCAATGTGCGTGTGGGGTTGGAAGACTCGCTTTATATCGGACGTGCCAAACTGGCAACTAGCAATGCCGAACAGGTGCGCAAAATTCGCACCATCATTGAAGAGCTCGGCCTTGAAATTGCGACGCCCAATGAAGCCCGCGAAATACTGGCTTTGAAGGGCGGGGAC
>Ga0209069_10000951_pt1 | contig 14305 bp, 15 predicted proteins | sample Str013_2_FD_187202 | JGI IMG/M metagenome (GOLD analysis project Ga0209069, IMG submission 187202) | Freshwater sediment microbial communities in response to fracking from Pennsylvania, USA - Straight Creek_MetaG_SC_2013 (SPAdes) (version 2) | ecosystem: Environmental > Aquatic > Freshwater >...
TCGATGAGCAGCTGGCGGCCGAGCGCCTCCTGCACCCGCGAAACGTTCCGGCACACGATGCGCAGCGCCTCATCGGTGTAGGGCAGGGGCAGCAGGTCCGGTAAATAGTGATCGTTGGCCACGCTCCAGGACAGGTGATCGGAGACCAGGCCCGGCGCCAGGCGCCGCACCAGCGTGGCCAGGCGCGCGACATGTTCGGCATTGACCCCAGCGGCGGATCCCAGCGACAGTCCCACGGCATGCAGGGACAGCGGGTAATGAGCTCGCAGCTGCTCGAGTTCCGCGAGCGCGGACTCATCGGCCATGTAGTTCTCGGGATGCACCTCGAGCCACGCCGCGGCGGGTCGGCTGGCCGCCACCATCGACTGATGAGGCAGGCGCAGGCCGATTCCGGCACGCGCCGGAATCGGCCTGCTGATCATCGACTGCGGCATCAGCCCTTCGTCAGGCTGCCACCGGCCAGCTTGGCGCAGACGCCAGCGGGCACTGACACGAACGAGGCCTTGTCCATGCTCTTGGTCGCCTGACCGGCACAGGAATGATCGCCCGCAGCGCAATCGTTCTTGGCGGCCTTGTTCACGCCAAAGCACTTCTCCATGGCGGGTTTGTCCATCGCCTTGTCGGTGCCGGCGGCAACTGCGGTTCCGGCCAGCCCCAGGGCGGCGGCGCTGAGCAGGGCCGACAGGGTCGCGGTCTTGAGGGAAATCGCTGACATGAGTTACTCCATTATTTGGTGATTGTGGTGATGCTACGACCGCGCGTCGGCGGCTATCCATATATCGTTGCGAACGCGACAAGGTTACACGATCATTCGGTCCATGGCCCCAGGTACGCAAGCGCAACTTCAGGAAGCCGCCTGGGCCGGGCTGATGCGAGCCGCCCAGGCGGGCGACGGGCCATGCTATGAGCAACTGCTGCGCGCCATAGTTCCGTTCATCAGGAGTCTGGCGCGCCGTTACAGCCGCGGACCCGCGGCGACGGAGGACGTCGTCCAGGACGTGCTGCTGTGCGTGCACCGCACGCGCCACACCTGGGACCCGGCGCGCCCCTTCTGCCCCTGGCTGGCCGCCATTGCCGCCCGCCGCGGCATAGACAGAATCCGCCGTGATTCACGTATTGCCCGCCATGAACTCAACGACGAGGCGGCCTATGAAACCTTTGCCGCCCCGGCAACGAATAACGATACAGGAGCCCTGCGCGCGGCCGAGCAGATTGCACCGCTCCTGGCCGCCCTCCCGGTGCGCCAGCGCCAGGCGCTGGAGGCCACCAAACTGCGCGGCCTGTCGCTGGCGGAAGCGGCGGCCGAGTCGGGTCAGAGCGTTGCGGCGCTAAAGGTCAATGTGCACCGTGCCGTGAAATCGTTGCGGCGCCTGCTGGGTACGGACGGATAGGAACGTGGAGACTGAGCAACTTATCGCCTCGCTGGGCCAGGGCCTGAGCCCGGTCAAGCCACTGCGGCCGCCGCAGTGGCGGGCCTTGCTGTGGCTGGCGCCAGTGGGCGCGCTGGTGCTGCTGGTGGTGCTGCGTTATGCGGACCTGGCCGCGATGGCCAGGCGCGTGGCCCAGCCGCGCCTGGCGCTGGAGTGCGTCGGGGCCCTGCTGACCGGCATCGTCGCGGTCGTGTCCGCGTTCTACCTCAGCCTGCCGGATCGTTCGGACCGCTGGCGTTTCGCACCGCTCCCGCCGCTGGCGCTTTGGTTGGCCTGTAGCGGCCTCGGCTGCCTGCAGAACGGGCTGGGGCTGGGACCCGCCGGTCACCGCCTCGGCGAGAGTACCGGCTGCTTCAGGTTCATCCTGGCGGTGAGCGTGCCGACCGCTTTGCTGCTGTTCGCCGTGCTGCGGCGGGCGCGACCGCTGCTGCCGCTACGCGTGGCGCTGTGCGGCGCGCTCGGCGTCGCGGCGCTCGCCGCCTTCGTGCTGCAGTTCTTCCACCCCTTCGATGTCACACTGATTGACCTCGCGATGCACGCGCTGGCGGTCGTGCTGGTGGTCGGCATCGCTGGGCTGTTCCGACGGGTAACCTTGTCCCCCGCGGCCTGATTGCGTGGTCTGCCTGGCCGCGCATGCGCTATAGTTCGCGGCTGTCGATACCCAATAACAACCACCTGCAAGGGGCTGATCATGAACTACAAGACTATGTTGCTGGCGGCAGCGCTGACCGTGGCGCCACTGGCGTATGCGGATCTCGAGCCATGGAAGGACTATACGGAGAGCGAGGCCGTCTGGTCGGTCTCGACGATCAAGGTGCACTCGAACATGTCAGATGCCTACCTGGAAGGCTTGCAGAAAACCTGGGTCGCATCCAACGAGGTGGCGAAGAAACTCGGACAGATCGAGGACTACCACATCTATCGCAGTGAACTGGAAGACAGTGGCAACTTCAACCTGCTGCTGATCGTGAAGTTCAAGAACTCCGAGATGCTGGCACCTAACAAGGCGCGCTACGAGGCATTCATGAAGGAATGGGGCGCAGAGCGCAACAAGAAGACCACCGACACCGCGCAGCATGAGTATCCGGCGATGCGCGATATCACCGGGGAATACCTGGTGCGCGAAATCACCCTGACCAATACCACGACCAAGTAGCGGGACAACACTACTGCCTGACGCGCCCGATCCCAATGAGGGATCGGGCGCGTCAGGATTAAGCTCAGGCCGCGACCGGAATCTGCCGGCCGAGCATCTTCTCGATGGCCCGCAGGCGGTCGCGTTCGTCGCGACTGACCAGCGAGACGGCCTCGCCACTGCAACCGGCGCGGCCGGTGCGGCCGATGCGGTGCACGTAGTCTTCCGGTACGTGCGGCAGCTCAAAATTCACCACGTGCGGCATGTCTTCGATATCCAGGCCGCGCGCCGCGATGTCGGTGGCCACCAGGATCTGGATGCGGCCACGCTTGAAGTCCTCGAGCGCGCGGGTGCGTGCGCCCTGCGACTTGTTGCCGTGAATCGCGGCGCAGCTCATGCCATCCTTCTCCAGGCGCTGCTGCAGGCGGTTGGCACCATGCTTGGTGCGCGTGAACACCAGGCTCTGGCGCTTGCCGCCGGTATTGAGAATGCGCGTCAGCAGCGGGTGCTTGTCGCCCGTTTCAACGTGGTACACGCGATGATCGACCAGCGCGATCGGCTCGTTGCGCGGTGCGATATCGATGCTCTCCGGGTTACGCAGCAGCGAGCGCGCCAGTTCGCGGATCTCGGAGGAGAAAGTCGCTGAGAACAACAGGCTTTGACGGTCCTTGGGGAGGGCCGAAATCAGCTTGCGGATCGGGCGGATAAACCCCATGTCGAGCATGCGGTCAGCCTCGTCGAGCACCAGGAAATTGATGCCGCTGAGATCGACCGCCCGCTCCTGCAGGTGATCGAGCAGGCGTCCTGGCGTCGCGATGACGATGTCGACGCCCTGGCGCAAGGCGTCGAGCTGCGGCTTGGGGCTGACACCGCCGAAAATCAGCACACCGCGCTGTTGCAGGTGCGCTCCCAGTTCGCGAAACGACTGGGCGACCTGGGCCGCCAGCTCGCGGGTGGGAACCAGCACCAGCGCCCGCGGCGCACGCGCGCCACGCGGTGCAGCCTGCTGCTCCTGCAGTTTGTGCAACAGCGGCAAGGCGAACGCGGCGGTCTTGCCGGTGCCGGTTTGCGCGGCGCCGAGCAGGTCACGTCCAGCCATGACGAGCGGAATGGCACGCGATTGGATGGGCGTGGGTGTTTGATAGCCGGCGTCGTTGACGGCGCGCAGCAGTTCAGGATGCAGATCGAAACTACTAAAAGACAAAGCAATACTCCAAATAGAATGGGCCCGGAGCGCCAAAGCGCTGTCGGTACGGGCGATTAAACCGTTAAGGCAACACACCGCTAGCCGTTGACCGGCGCGGTCAGGTTTGCAGGAGGGGCGATTGATCCCAGCACGCGGAACCGACGCCCGCGTATTCGACAAACTCAGGGGTACTTTACAGCAATTGGCGCCGCGGCGCGAGCATGCATTTCACAATACCCGTCGCACCGGCATCGGCGTGCCCGGACGGCGCCGCTTTCACGACAATAGGGGTGGGTGATCTCAATCCGGTCGGCGGGTGAAATGACGGAACACAAACAGGCCGCCCGGAACTAGCGCGCTTGGGGTTCTTACCGCGTCTTCAAGCGCCGTAGCGAGATATCCACCATCTTCGTGGCGTATCGCTTGGGTGATGACAAAATCATCCAGTTGCGTAGTCGTGACACCCGTCGACGACGTGAGCGTGCGCGTCTCTACACCGGTGCCGTCGCAATTGACCGTGTAGGTTCCCACCTGCGTGCCAGTGCTGATCTTCCTGGCTCCAGTCGTGGAAGTCAGGTCCGGCGCATTGAGCGTGAAGGTCCCAGTCAGGTTACCTTGTCCATCAAAATGTCTCACCGCCAGCGCGAGCGCAACATTCGCGCCATAGGTCGCAACGACTGCGTATGTGCCTTTGAGGCTGGCCACGGTATAGCAGCGCGTGTCATCCGCATGCGCGGCGGAAACGCCGAGTAGGCCGAAGAAAACAATTACGGTCGGGACCAACAAACTTCTCTTGCAGGACATGTCTAATCTCCTCGTCGATTGCGACTTACCCTTCTGGCACGAGCACCGCGACGTTCTTGCCGCCGAGTGAGCCAGTGACGCTGAAGTACCCTTCCGGGACTAAGCCGAGCCCGCCCCAAAAGCCGGTGATATGCAATGTTCCGCCGGCAGTTCCAGCACCGCTCACAGTCAGATCGGCGCTGACGGAGTTATCATAGTTCCAAAGCACCGTTCCGCTTACAGCGACGTCCCGACTGAACGCGCAATTCAATAGTGTGTAATTGACAAAATCACCGGTCTGGAACGTCCCGCCCCTCAAACCGACGCCAGTTCCCGAGCCCACTAGGCTGCGCTCTAGAGCGTCGACTGCAGCTGCCACTGCTACTGACGCAACCCTGCGTTCCCCGGTGCCGATCTGATTCGCGCCATGAGGATCGATCGCCGCAGCGCGCGCGTCCTTCGCAAATAGTGGGAAGCGACCCACCGCCGGCCAAATGTACTCTGGGCTGTTCGCACAGCTCGTGTCGCCGGGCGAAAGTGTCTCGATCATCTGGTTTGCGAGAGTGGTTCCGCACTGGGTCCAGCCGGTTGTCTCATGCCGGGAATTGGCCACCAGGACGAAGGTTCTGTTGGGAAAAAGTTCCGCCACCGCCTGATTGGCCGCAGCGGGCACTTGATCATCGATGTCGCCCGCTAAGACGAGGGTCGGTACCGCGGGGTAGAGCGCATTCGGCTTAACGATCGGCGAGGATGGTGTGGGTTTCTGCCACCAAAAGCACTGCATTCCCTGACGACTGAACCGGATATCCCGACCGACGGACTTGGAGAACGGGGCATAGTAATCGTCCGGAAGGTTCCCGACGTACTGGTTGTGCGCTTCCATGCGGTCGGACACTCCATCGGACCAATCCCACGGCACGCCCACATCGGAGCAGATGGTCGCGTAGAACGCACCCAATGAAAGGCCAGTCGGATCACCCCAGTCGTTTTGGTCTATGGTAAAGAACCCCTCAGCCCCGAGCCGTAGCAACGGCACCGCGTCACCTTGTTTGAGAGATACGTAAGCCGCGAGTACTTCGTTCTGCGTGGTGTAAATGCCATTGAGCGCGGTCTGGTACAGCGCGAAGTCGAGCAGGGCCCGCTCGTCGACCTTGACATGGATCGGGTTGCCACTGGCATCGTGCGAATCCCCCTCGACCGGGTGGACCCGCACCGCTTGGATGAGCGCCGACAGCTCGGCGGCAGGATTCGGATGATCGGGTGCGCAGAGCAGTGAGCGGGCGCACAGCTTGGCGAGCACCAGGGGGATCGAGTGCGTTACGAAGGCCTGCCGCGCAGAGAACGGGATTACGGTCGGCGGCCCGACGGGAGAGTCGAGCACCAGCGAACGGACGTGTTCGGGAAAGCGGGTTGCAAAGGCAATCGCGTCGGCGCCACCCCACGAGGCTCCGAGGTAGTCGATAAGTTTATAGCCAAGTGCCGCGCGGACGTCATTCATGTCGTCGGCGACATCTCCGCTGCCGTAACGACTGGCCGAGACCCCGAGCTGCGCGGCGCAGTCCTTTTCGGCAGTGGCGAAATCGGCCCCGCCGTGCTGCAGCTCCTCGCAGTCGATTGCGCCGGACTGTCCCCGTCCCCGATCATCGACCAGCAACAGGTCGTGGACGCCCATATTGGCGGCGAAAAGTCCGAATTGGAAGTAGTCCCGGTTGTCTGTAGTAAAGATGCCCGGCCCGCCCAAATTGACCATGATCGCACTCACCGCGGGGCCCGGGTTGCTGTGGAAATACTGCTCGAAGTAGATGCCGATCTTCGAGCCCTGGGGATGCTTGCGATCGAGTGGGACTTGCACGTAGCCGCACACCGAATTAGATTCAGGACAGCCCGTCACTATCACGTTTGAAGGCGGCGCCGACCTCGGGACGACAGCGACCGACGGTGCCGTAAGCGAACTCGGGTGTGCCAGCGGCGTCGTCCGGTACGGCGCCTGCTGCGCGTTCGGCGACAGCACATCGCGCCGAGCTTGCGCCTGAGCCAAGGAAGTAACAAACACCAGACTCAGCAGGACAGTGTTGAACGCTGCCATAGCACAAGAACTATTCTTCTTGAACATACTTTGCTCTCCTGCTTTTTTACTTATTTTTGTTTGCCTATGTTTTCCCCCTTCTACACCCAGCATTTCCTGTGCGCAAGAAGCAGCAAAGTCGCAAGCTTCCGACTATCAAGCAAATTAAACATAACGTGTGATTGGCTCGGCAATCCTTTGGAGTGTCGCAAGCGCGAAAGCGACTCCCTACACTTGGTGCGGATATAGGGAGATTCCACAATGACGCCACGCGACAAAGACCTGCTATAAAAAGCGCATGGCACACAGAATCCATGCCCTGCGTCTGGCCAGCGCCCCGGCCGACTGCCGTAACTGTTTCATGGAGGCGCGCTGCTGGCAGGGCAGTGAAGCCGCGGGCGGCAGTGTGCCAGTGCTGCGCATGCCGACGCTGAATCCGGGCGAGCCGCTGTGGCGCAGCGGCGGTGAGTTCAACGCGCTGTACCTGGTGCGCCACGGTGCCATCAAGGTTTATGAAGTCGACCTCGGCGGCGTCGAACGCGTGCTGCAGTTTGCCTTCGCGGGCGACCTGCTGGGTCTCGAGGCGCTGGCGCTCGGGCACCACGAAAGCATGGCCGTCGCGCTGGGCGAGAGCATGATCTGCAGGCTGGCCTGGCCACCGGCGGCCAGTGTTCCCGCCCATGACGCGGCGCTGTCTGAGCGATTACTGCGGCGTGCCAGCGCGCAGCTGCGCCAGCGCGCGCGCGCGACACGACTTACCGATCCAGACGCTTCGGTGCGCGGCTTCCTGCAGGAGCTGGCGGCGCGCCTCGGACGCGAGGAGCGGGTCGGCGACCATGTGTGGCTGCGCCAGCGCCTGCCGATGAGCCGCCTGGAGATCGGCCAGTACCTGGGTTATGCGGAGGAAACTGTATGCCGCAGCATGCGCCGCCTGCAGAGCAACGGTGAACTGGAAGTGAGCGGGCGCACACTGGTGATCAAGAAAGCCACCGGCGTCACCCCCGCGGCGGCCGCGCCGGCCGCACGCCCGCTCAGCGCTTGAGCAGACCCTCAGCGAATTTCGCCGTGGTCCTGGCGTGAATTTCCTCGAGCGTGACGCCGGGCGCCAGCTCCTGTAGTTCAAACGGCGCATGCCGGTCGGGACGCGCAAAGACGGCCAGATCCGTAATCAGCTTGTCGACCACGTTGAGACCGGTGAGCGGCAGCTCGCAGCGCGTCTTGAACTTGGCGCTGCCGTCCTTCGCGTTGTGCTCCATCACCACCACCACGCGCTTGACGCCGGCCACCAGGTCCATGGCGCCGCCCATGCCCTTGACCATCTTGCCCGGCACCATCCAGTTGGCGAGATCGCCATTTTCGGCGACCTCCATCGCGCCAAGTATCGACAGGTCGATATGGCCGCCGCGAATCATGCCAAAGCTGTCGGCCGAGGAGAAATACGACGAGGTGGGGAGCGCGGTGATGGTCTGCTTGCCGGCGTTGATCAGATCCGGGTCTTCCTCACCCTCGTAGGGGAACGGACCCATGCCGAGCATGCCGTTCTCCGACTGCAGCACCACGCGCATGTTCGGCGGGATGTAGTTCGCCACCAGCGTGGGTATGCCAATGCCGAGGTTGACGTAGAAGCCGTCGCGCAATTCCTGCGCGGCGCGGGCGGCGATGTCATCGCGCGACCAGGCCATCAGCGGGCCCCCCGGGCACTCGCTGCGGCGTCGGGCGCCGGGCGCTTGCGCACCGTACGATTCTCTATGGTCTTCAGGTAACTCGGCCCCTGGATGATGCGCTGGACGAAAATGCCCGGCGTATGAATCTGGTCGGGATCCAGCATGCCCGGCTCGACCAGCTCCTCCACCTCGGCCACCGTCACGCGACCGGCAGTGGCCATCATCGGATTGAAATTCCTCGCGGTCTTGCGATACACGAGGTTGCCCTCGGTGTCGCCGCGCCAGGCCTTCACCAGCGCGAGGTCGGCCACCAGGCCGGTCTCAAGCACATAGGTATCGCCGTTAATGACGCGCTGCTCCTTGCCCTCGGCAACCAGGGTGCCGGCGCCAGTGCGCGTGTAGAAGCCCCAGATGCCTGCGCCGCCGGCGCGTATGCGCTCGGCCAGCGTGCCCTGCGGATTGAATTCCAGTTCCAGCTCGCCCGACAGGTACTGGCGCTCGAATTCCTTGTTCTCGCCGACGTACGAGGAAATCATCTTGCGGATCTGGCGCGTCTTGAGCAGCGTGCCGAGCCCGAATTCATCGACCCCGGCATTGTTCGACACCACCGTCAGGCCCTTCGCGCCGCTGTTGCGCAGCGCCACGATCAGGTTCTCGGCGATACCGCACAGCCCGAAGCCGCCGGACATCACCATCATGCCGTCGTGCACCACGCCATCGAGTGCCGCCTGCGCGCTGGCATAGACCTTGGGCCCCTTGGGTGTACTCATGGGCAGGGATTATTGCACTACGCCACGCTGGCAAGCCAGCTCGCCGCTCCGTCCCGCAACGGTTCCGGGAACGACGTCGCCGACCGGCAACGTGGCGCGATCCAGGCTGGCGCACAAGGTCGCCAGCGATACCAGCTCGTGACCCTGCGCGGCCCAGCCCTCCACCAACCGCTCCATCACCGGCAGCAGTTTCATGCCCTCGAGTTCGGCATGCAGCGTGAACACTTCGCTCCCGCCGCCATGGCCGCCCGGGGCATTCGCCGTGCGCGCCAGCAGCGCGCCGTGCACGTTCTGCGCATCCAGCCCGTCGAGGCCGATCAGCTCATCGAGCGTCGGCAGGGTCGTGGGCAGTTGCGGCACACGGCTGCGGCGACCGGCGATCAACGGCATGAAGGGGCCGGTACCGCGCGTGTCGGAGGCATAGTCGAAACCGAACTGTTCCTCGAGGGCCAGCGCGGCGGCATTCATCTGCCACCCGGCGGCGCCGTGCACGCGCGGCGCGCTGCCAAAGATTTCCGTGAAGCGCTCTACGCCTCTGCGCATCTGGCGCGCGGTCCAGTCCGCGTCGCGCCGCGTAACGAAATCCTGCCAGGCGATGTGATCGAAGCAATGCATGCCGACTTCGAATCCGGCGTCGCGCACCTGGCGCATCTGGGCGCCGGCGCGCCGGCCGATGTCGGGACCCGGCAGCAGCGTGCCGTACAGGAGTGTGCGCAGCCCGTAGTGTTCGAGCACCGAAGTGCGCGACACCTTGCTGAGGAAGCCGGGGCGCAGCACCCGGCGGATGGCGCGGCCGGTATGGTCCGGGCCCAGGCTGAACAGGAAGGTGGCACCGGCCCCGGCCTGCTGCAGCACGCGCAACAGCGCCGGCACGCCCGCGCGCGTGCCGCGCAGCGTGTCGACATCGACCTTGAGCGCAATTCGCACCGGGCGCCGCTCAGTCAATCAGGTGCGAGGCCTGGGCAATCTGCCCGCGATAGGCTTCGAAGATCTGCTTGAGCGCATCGCGCATCGCCACCTTCGGCTCCCAGCCCAGTTCGCTGCGCGTGTTGGCAATCTTCGGCACGCGGTTGGAGACGTCCTGGTAACCCTTGCCGTAATACTCGCCGGCCGTGGTCTCGACCAGCTTCACCTGTTTCGCGTTGTCGCGGTACTCGGGATAGTCGGCGGCCAGCGCCAGCATCTGTTCGGCCAGTTCCCGTACCGAGAGATTGTTGGCGGGGTTACCGATATTGAAGATCTTGCGCGTGGCGCAGCCATCCTTGTTGGCGATGATGCGCATCAGCGCATCGACGCCATCGCTGATCGCGGTAAAGCAGCGCTTCTGCGCGCCGCCATCGACCAGCTTGATCGGTTCGCCGCGGACGATGTGGCCGAGAAACTGCGTGATGACGCGCGAGCTGCCTTCCTTGGCCGAATGGATGTTGTCCAGCCCGGCGCCGATCCAGTTGAAGGGCCGGAACAGCGTATAGTCGAGCTTGCCCATGGAGCCGTAGGCGTAAATGACGCGGTCGAGCAGCTGCTTCGAGCAGGCGTAGATCCAGCGCTGCTTTTCGATCGGACCATAGATCAGCTCCGAGCTGGCCGGATCGAACTCGCCATCGCGGCACATGCCGTAGACCTCGGAGGTCGACGGAAACAGCACACGCTTGCCGTAGCGCACGCACTGCCGAACGATCGGCAGGTTGGCCTCGAAATCGAGCTCGAACACGCGCAGCGGCTCCTGCACATAGGTGGCCGGCGTCGCGATCGCCACCAGCGGCAGCACCACGTCGCACTTGCGGACGTGATATTCGATCCACTCCTTGTTGATCGTGATGTCGCCTTCGAAAAACTTCATGCGCGGATTGCCGAGCAGCGGCTCGATGCGCTCGGAATTCATGTCCATGCCGAACACGCTCCAGTCGGTATCCTTGAGGATGCGGGTCGAGAGGTGATGGCCAATGAAGCCGTTGACGCCGAGGATCAGTACTTTGGTAGTCATGATTGAGTCCGCCGATGTTGATTATTTGCGGCCGTCTGCCAGCGGCAGGACCGTGTCCCCAAAGCGCGCCTGAAACGCCTGCGCATCGCGCACCTGCCCATCCAGAGCAAATTCCAGCAGCCGCAGCACGCCATCGGCGCAGTGCGCCTGGACCTCGCCGCCGCGGCAGCACAGCACCGGTGGCGCACCGCCGGTCGCGGCGCCAGCGCCGACCAGCGTGCGCAGCACCCGCAACGGCATCCCCCCCGCCAGCGCGTAGGCGCCCGGATAAGGCGGCGCCACGGCCCGCACCAGATTGTGCACGGCGCGCACCCCGCGGCGCCAGTCTATCGCACCGTCGGCAGCGCTGCGGCCACCGTAGTAGCTGCCCTGCCCAAGGTCCTGCGCGCGTAGCGAGGCGCTGCCTGCCACCAGACCGGGCAGGGCGCGCTGCAGCGTGAGCTCCGCGGCGACGCATACCTTGCGGAATACTTCCACGGCGGTGTCGTCGGGCAGGATCGGTACCGCCTGGGCATCGACAATCGCGCCGGCATCGGGTTTGGCGGTCATGGCATGGAGCGTAGCGCCGGTCTCGGTCTCGCCGTTCAGCACCGCCCAGTTTACCGGCACCCGGCCCCGGTACCTGGGCAGCAGCGAGCCATGCATGTTGTAGGCGCCGCGCGCCGGGAGCGTCAGCAGCGCCTGCCCAAGCATATGCCGATAGTAAAAGGAGAACAGGAAGTCCGGGCGCAACGCGCGCAGCTGCTGCACGAAGGCCGGCACGTTGGGATCCTGGGGTGTCGCGACCGCGAGGCCGTGCCAGCGCGCATGCTGTGCCACGCTCGCGAACCAGATCTGCTCGGCCGGGTTGTCCTGGTGCGTGACCACCAGCGGCACCTCGATGCCCTGCGCCAGCAACACCCGCAGGCAGCGTACCCCGACATCGTGATACGCGAAGACTACCGCGCGCGTCACGATGGTTCGGCGCCGCCCGGCTGGCGCTCGAGCACGGCGCCGATGATATAACGCGGACGCCGCCGCACCTCTTCGTAGATGCGGCCGATGTACTCACCCAGCAGGCCGAGACCGAACAGCGCGATGCCGATCAGCAGGAAGGCGATCGCGAACAATGTGAATATGCCCTGCTCGGCCGCATTGGGCCCGAACACCAGGCGGCGGACGATCAGGCCAATACCGAACATCACCGACAGCAGCGACACTGCTGTGCCCAGCGCCGAGAAGATCTGCATGGGCACGATCGAGAAGCCGGTCATCAGGTCGAAGTTCAGCTTCATCAGATGCCAGATCGAGTACTTCGACTCCCCGGCGCTGCGATCCTCGTGCCGCACCATGATCTCGGTCGGCGAGCCGGCGAAGGTGTAGGCCAGCGCCGGTACGAAGGTATTGTTCTCGCTGCACATATTGATGGCATCGACCACGTTGCGCCCATAGCCGCGGAACATGCAGCCGTGGTCGGTGATGCGGATGTGCGTGGTGCGCTCGCGCACCGCATTGACGATGCGCGAGGCCCAGCGGCGCCAGGCCACGTCCTGGCGCTGCTTGCGGATGGTGCCGACGTAGTCGTGACCGGCGTCGAGCTCGGCCAGCACGCGGCCGATCTCCTCGGGCGGGTTCTGCAGGTCGGCATCGAGCGTGAGCAGGTATTGGCCGCGCGCCTGCGCGAAACCGGCCAGGATGGCGCGATGCTGGCCGAAATTGGCGGCGAACAGCACTACGCGCGTGACATCGCCGCGGCGCTCGAACTGCTCGCGCAGGATCGCCGCCGAACGGTCGCGGCTGCCGTCATTGACGAAGATGATCTCATAGCTGCGCGCGAGCGCATCGAGCGCCGGATACAGGCGCGCGAACAGCGGCGGCAGGCTGGCCTCCTCGTTGTAGACCGGGATCACCACAGAAATCTCCGGCAGCAACGGGCTCATGCGCGCGCCCGCTGCATGCTCGCCGCGGCCATGGCCGGCCCGAGCGCGGCGCAGACCCGGTCGACATCGGCATCCTGCATGGCCGGGAACATTGGCAGGCTCACGGTACTGCGGCCGATGCGCTCGGCATGCGGAAAATCCCCGGGTCGGAAGCCCAGCGTGCGGTACAGTGTGAACAGGTGCATGGCCGGGTAGTGCACGCCGGTGCCGATACCGGCCGCGCGCATATTGACGATGAACGCCCCGCGCTCCACCCACTCGGGCAGCAGGATCTGGAACATGTGCCAGTTGCTGTGTTCGAAATCTGCCGGCGGCAGCTCGCAACCAAGGCTCCGGTCGAGGCGCTCGAAATAGCGGCGCGCCAGCGCGCGGCGGCGCGCATTGAAGGCCTGCAGATGCGGCAGCTGGCCGAGCCCGATGCAAGCCGCCACATCCGTGAGATTGTGCTTGCCGCCGGCGAGCGCGACGTCCATGCCTTCCCAGCTGTCGCCGCGGCGCTCGGCGCCCTGCAGACGCCACAGCTCGCAGCGGCGTGCCTCGTCGGCATCGTTGAGCACCAGACAGCCGCCCTCGCAGGTGGTGATGTTCTTGTTGGCATGGAAGCTGATCGACACCAGATCGCCGATACTGCCGATCAGGCGCCCGCCCCAGCTGGCGCCCATCGACTGTGCCGCATCCTCGACGACGCGCAGGCGATGCCTGCCGGCGATGGCGTACAGTCGATCGCGATCGACGGGGAGCCCGGCCAGATCGACCGGAAACAGCGCGCGCGTGCGCGGGGTGATCGCCGCTTCGATGCGCTCCAGGTCGATGTTGCGGGTCGCGGGATCGCAGTCGACGAACACCGGCCGGCCGCCGGCGCGCAGCACCACGTTAGCGGTCGCCACCCAGGAGAGCGGCGTAGTGATCACTTCATCGTCCGGCTGCACCCCGATCAGCGCCAGCGCGATTTCCATCGCACCAGTTGCCGAACTCATCGTGCGCACCGGCCGGCCGCCGAACATTGCCGACAGCTGCGCCTCGAATTCCTTCACCTTGGGACCGCTGGTGATCCACCCGGAGCGCAGCACTTCGCCGACCGCGGCGATGGTGGCCTCGTCGATGGCTGGGCGGGTAAAGGGCAGGAAGGGCTGACTCATGGTGTGTACCCGGATTTCGCTAGGCATGGCCGGAGCTGCGCGCCACCAGCCAGACACCCACCAGAATGATGCCGATGCCGGCCAGGCGCGCCGCCGTGAGATTTTCGCCAAACAGCCACCACGCGGCGAGCGCATTGACCACGTAGCCGACCGACAGCATTGGATAGGCGACGCTGACCTCGACGCGCGAGAGCGCCAGGATCCACACCACCACGCTGATCGCGTAACAC
>Ga0209069_10000952_pt1 | contig 14305 bp, 16 predicted proteins | sample Str013_2_FD_187202 | JGI IMG/M metagenome (GOLD analysis project Ga0209069, IMG submission 187202) | Freshwater sediment microbial communities in response to fracking from Pennsylvania, USA - Straight Creek_MetaG_SC_2013 (SPAdes) (version 2) | ecosystem: Environmental > Aquatic > Freshwater >...
CCTGGATAGTATCGCCCTCAGCGGCACTGCGCAGGTTCAGGGGCTTGCCGCCATTTTGTGCGACTTCCACCACATCGCCCAACTTCAAGATCGTCAGCGGAGAGGATGGGCAGCCGAAATCGGCTGTGATGACCGGGCCCCCAGTGGTGACGTCAGCAAAGCTGATCAGTTCAGCCCCCCTGACAAAGGCGCCATCGAAGCCCGCTCCCTTCCCACTTGTGCGGAGGGGTTGGGCGTGGGGGTTCAATACATGAGCAATGCAAGAGATCGACGTCGGATTGCGCCGTATAGCTCATACCCCCACCAGGCACTCCGCGCCAGCCTCTCCGCTGGGGCCGGGCTGTCGCATGTGGCCGTACTCTCCCTCTCCCCTTGGCGATCCTTACGCCAAGGGGAGAGGGTCGGGGTGAGGGTCCGCCGCCGCCCTGCGGGCTATGGCGGGATTGATCCCGCCGAAGCCCTAGCGAAGGCGGACCCTCACCCTAACCCTCTCCCCCTGACGAAGCGGGAGAGGGGACAGAAAGAGCCGTATGCGATTCCCCTGCCCGCAAGGGGGAGGCGAGGCGCTTGGCGTTTGTGCCGAAGCGTTCAGAACTCTTCACTTGGAATCACGGCATGAGCGGACGCGCGGGCGAATTGCCCTGGTGGGCGGACGTGATCGTCATTCCGGCGCTTAACCTGGCGCTGGCGTTCCTGGTCTCGGGCGCGGTCATTTTCGCCATCGGCGAGTCGCCGTGGGAGTGCGCGCAGATCATGTTCACTGGCGCGTTCGGCACGGGGCTAGGCATCGGCTACACGCTGTTCTATGCCACCAACTTCATCTTCACCGGCCTCGCCTTCGCCGTCGCCTTCCATGCCGGGCTGTTCAACATCGGCGTCGAGGGGCAGGCCAATATCGCCGGGCTCGGCGTGGCGCTGGCCTCGCTCTACTTCGCCTGGCTGCCCCAGCCCCTCATCATCCTGCTTGCCATTGTCTTCACGGCGGCATTCGGCGCGGCCTGGGCATTCATTCCGGCCATCCTGCAAGCCAAACGCGGCAGCCACCTGGTCATCACCACCATCATGTTCAACTATATCGCCGCCGCGGTGATGGTGTTCCTCTTGGTCAACTACCTGAAGCCGGCCGGCGAAATGAACCCGGCGACGCGCATCTTCGCGCCCAACGCCCGGCTGCCGCAGCTGCAGGACATCGCGCACTGGTTCCACATCCCCTTCGCGCAGACGCCGCTCAACCTCGCCTTCATCTGGGCGCTGATCTGCGCCGTGGGCGTCTCGGTGCTGATCTGGCGCACGCGGCTGGGCTATGAGCTGCGCACGCTGGGCGCCAGCCGCCCCGCCGCGCTCTATGCCGGAATGCCGGTGACGCGGCTGACCGTCATTGCCCTGATGATTTCTGGCGCGCTCGGAGGATTTCTGGCGCTCAACGAGGTGATGGGCTCGCAGAACAAACTATTCCTCGATTTCACCGGCGGCTACGGTTTTGTCGGCATCGCCGTGGCGCTGATGGGGCGCTCGCGGTCGCTCGGCATCATTTTGGCCGCCATCCTGTTTGGCGCGCTCTATCAGGGTGGCGCGGAACTCGCCTTCGATAAGCCGGCCATCACACGCGACATCGTGGTGCTGGTGCAAGGACTGGTGATCCTGACCGCCGGCGCGCTGGAGCATATGTTCCGGCCAACCGTCGCGCGCTTGCTCGCCCCGCGCGCCAGCTTGATGCAGGAGGCGTGAGCGATGGAATATCTCGACATCCTCGCCCAGGTGCTGGCCTCGACCATAAGGCTGTCGGTGCCGCTGCTGTTTGCGTGCCTGGCCGGGCTTTATTCCGAGCGCTCGGGCGTGTTCGACATCGGCCTAGAAGGCAAGATGCTCATCGCCGCCTTTGCGGCGGGGGCGGCGGCATCGGTTGGCCATTCGCCCTGGCTGGGGCTGCTGGCGGCGGTCGGCACGTCCGTCGCCTTCGCGCTGCTGCACGGTTTCGCCGTCATCACCCATCGCGGCGACCAGATCGTGTCGGGCCTGGCCGTCAACGTCATCGCCGTGGGGCTGACGGCCCAGGTCGGGTCGTTCTGGTTCCAGCAGGGCGGGCAGACGCCGCAGCTGGAGGAGAGCCAGAGGTTCCTTGAGTTGAAATTGCCGTTCGCCGAGACGCTGCGCCATGTGCCGCTGATCGGCCAGATCTATTCGCAAATCCTTTCGGGCCATAGCCTGCTGGTCTATCTCGCCTTCGCCATGGTGCCCATCACCGCCTATGTGCTGTTCCAGACCCGCTTTGGCCTGCGGCTGCGCGCGGTGGGCGAGAATCCGGCGGCGGCGGACACGGCGGGCATCTCGGTAACGCGGATGCGGTATCTGGCGGTGATTTGCTGCGGCGTGCTTTGCGGTTTTGCCGGAACCTATCTGGCGATTGCGCAAAGCGCCGGCTTCACCCGCGACATGACGGCGGGCAAAGGCTTCATTGCGCTGGCCGCGCTGGTGTTCGCCAAGTGGCGGCCCTACAATGCGATGGGCGCGTGCCTGCTGTTCGGCTTTTTGGATGCCGTCGCCATCAGAATGCAGGGTACGCCCATTCCAGGCATCGGCGTGGTGCCGGTGCAGTTGATCCAGGCCATTCCCTACGCGCTGACGGTGGCGCTGCTGGCCGGCTTCATCGGTCGCGCCATTCCGCCAAAAGCGGGCGGCGTCGCCTATGTGAAGGAGCGGTGATGGCCAAGAAGCCGCAGGGCGATCTCATCGGGGCCGCCGTCGCCGCCTTCCACAAGGCGTATGCGCCATACTCGCGCTTCCAGGTCGGCGCGGCGGTGCGCGACGAGCAGGGCCGCATCCATGCCGGCTGCAATGTGGAGAACGCGGCCTATCCCGTTGGCGCCTGCGCCGAGGCGGGCGCGCTGTCGGCGATGGTGCTGGCGGGCTGTGCACTCCCTGCGGCGGCTGCCGCCAACGGCTGCGCGAGTTCGGCGCGCCGGACTTGCCCATCCACATCTGCGACGACACCGGCAAGCTGCGCCGCCTGTTCACGCTGGACGAGCTGCTGCCCGCCTCCTTCGGCCCGGAGAACCTGTTGAAATGACCGGATGGTATTGCCTTGGATTGTCATCCTCGGGCTTGTCCCGAGGATCCATCGCGCCTCTCGCCCTGAGAGACATGGATCCTCGGGACAAGCCCGAGGATGACAATTCTTTGGGTGTGTCTTGGAAGGGGAGATGATGGGCCATGACCACCGCCGCTGACCGCCTGAAGCATTTCATCGGCCGCGCGCATCCGCTGTTCGCGATGGTGCTCGGCTCCAGCCTCGGCGGGCTCGCCGATGGCCTCGCGGGTGCGCGCGCCATACCGTATTCGGAGCTTCCCGGCTTCCCCGTGCCCTCGGTCTCGGGTCACTCAGGAGAACTCGTCACTGGCACGCTCGGTGGCCACACCGTCCTGATGCTGAAGGGCCGGGCGCACGCCTACGAAGCCGGCAATGCCGGGGCAATGCGGCCGGTCATACAGGCGCTGGCGGCGGCCGGCATCAGCCGCATCCTGCTCACCAACGCCGCCGGCTCTTTGCGTCCCGAGGTGGGGCCGGGTAGCATCATGCTGATAACCGACCACATCAACCTCGCCGGCATGAGCCCGCTGATCGGCGAGGACGGCGACGAGCGCTTTGTCAGCCTCACCAACGCCTACGACTCCGGGCTCACCGCCACCCTGCGCGCCGCCGCCAAGGCCGAGAACGTCCCGTTGGCGGAGGGCGTCTACGCCTGGTTCTCCGGTCCGATGTTCGAGACCCCTGCCGAAATCCGCATGGCCGCCATCCTCGGCGCGCACGCCGCCGGCATGTCCACCGCGCCCGAGACCATCCTTGCCCGCCGCTTCGGCCTCAAGGTCGCCGCGCTCTCGGTCATCACCAATCTTGGCGCCGGCATCGGCGGGGCGTCCCCCAGCCACGAGGAGACCAAGCGCGAGGGCGCGAAAGCCACCGCCAACATGGCCAAACTCATCGCCCGCTTCGCCAAGGACCTCGCCGATGCCTGATCTTGCCGCCCTGGCCGCGCGGGCGTTGCCGCTGCTGGACCTGACCAACCTCAACGACACCTGCGACGACGCCGCCATCCATGCGCTGTGCGCGCGGGCGGTCACGCCGCACGGCACTGTCGCGGCGGTGTGCATCTGGCCGCAATTCGTGCCCGTGGCGCGCAAGCTACTGAAGGGCACAGACGTCAAGGTCGCCACCGTTGCCAATTTCCCGCGCGGGCTCAACGACCCCGAAGCCGCTGCCCGAGACACCGCCGCCGCCTTCGCTGACGGCGCGCATGAGGCCGACGTGGTCATTCCGTACCATGCGCTTCTGGCTGGCGACGGCATGGCCGTGACGCGGCTTGTCGAAGCCGCGCGCGAAAAAGTGCCACGCGGCCGGCGGCTGAAGACAATTCTCGAGACCGGCGAGATCAAGGACGGCGCGCTGATCGCCAAGGCGGCGCGGCTGGCGCTGGAGGCGGGCGCGCATTTCATCAAGACCTCGACTGGCAAGACGCCGGTGAGCGCGACGCCCGAGGCCGCCCGCATCATGCTCGAAGCCATCAAGGCGTCCCGCAAGAAGGCCGGCTTCAAGGCATCGGGCGGCATCCGCACCACCGCCGACGCCGCCATCTACTTGGCGCTGGCCGATGAGATCATGGGCCCGGATTGGGCGAACCCCGCGACCTTCCGCTTCGGGGCGAGCGGGCTGCTGGATGATCTCCTGGCGCGGCTAGGCGGCAAGGCCAAGCCACCGGCCGCGCCATCAGGCTACTGACATGCTCGCCCAGGAAATCATCCGCAAAAAGCGCGACGGCGGGGAGTTGGCCGCCGCCGAGATCGCCGAATTCATTGGCGGGCTGACGGCAGGCTCCGTGAGCGAGGGCCAGGCCGCCGCCTTTGCCATGGCGGTGTTTTTCAACGGCATGGGCACGGCCGAGCGCGTCGCCCTCACGCTCGCCATGCGCGACTCTGGCCGCGTGCTGGCCTGGCCGCGCGACCGCTTCGGCGGCCCGATCCTCGACAAGCACTCGACCGGCGGCGTCGGCGACAATGTGTCTTTGATGCTGGCCCCCATGCTGGCGGCTTGCGGCGCCTTTGTGCCGATGATCTCGGGGCGCGGCCTCGGCCACACCGGCGGCACGCTGGACAAGCTCGAAGCCATCCCCGGCTACAATGCCACGCCGGACATCGCGCTTTTTGAGCGCGCTGTGGAACGCGCCGGCTGCGCCATCATCGGCCAGACCGCGGATTTGGCGCCAGCCGACAAGCGGCTCTACGCCATCCGCGATGTAACGGCCACGGTCGAATCCATCCCGCTGATCACCGCCTCGATCCTGTCCAAGAAGCTGGCCGCCGGGTTGCAGGGTCTGGTCATGGACGTCAAGACCGGCTCGGGCGCGTTCATGGCCCGCGAGAAGGAGGCGCGGGATTTGGCCAAGACGCTGGTGGCGGTGGCCAACGGCGCGGGGCTGAAGACGACGGCGCTCATTACGGACATGGACGAGCCGCTGGCTTCGGCGGCAGGTAACGCCGTCGAAGTGATGAATGCGGTGCATTACCTCACCGCCAAGCATCGCGACGCCCGGCTGCATGAGGTGACGATGGCGCTCGGCGCGGACCTGCTGGTGACGGGCGGGCTGGCCAGGACGGCGGGCGAGGCGCGCAAGACGCTGCAAAGGTCGCTCGACAAAGGGACGGCGGCGGAGCGGTTTGCGCGGATGGTGGCAGAGCTGGGTGGCCCGGCCGATTTGCTGGAACGGCCGGAGAGGCATCTGGCCTTTGGCCCGCACCAGATGGTCGTCCACCGCGCGCAACCGGGTTATGTGACGGCGATAGACACCCGCGCGATCGGACTTGCTGTGATCGAATTGGGCGGCGGGCGCAGGGTGGCGAGCGATGTGATCGACCATCGCGCCGGCTTCACCGGCCTGGTCGCGAAAGGGACTTGGGTGGACAACAACGTTCCGCTTGGCACGATCTGGGCCAAGACCATCGACGATGCCGAGGCCGCGATGCAAACACTGTTGCGCGCCATTACTGTGGGCGATGCCGCGCCCGAGCCCGGCAAGCCCATCCGTGCCCGCATCAAGGACGCCGCGCCATGAGCCGCGCCCTGCTGATCATCATGGACAGCGTTGGCGTTGGCGGCGCGCCTGACGCGGCGGAGTATGGCGATGCCCGGGCCAATACACTCGGCAGTATCGCTTGGGCCTGCAATGGAGGCAGCGCCGATCGAACAGGCTTGCGTTCAGGACCGCTGAGGATTCCAAACCTCATTAAGCTTGGTATCGCGCGAACGACAAATCTCGCTCACGTTACGGCATACGTTAAGGCAGAGGCCAAATGGGGCGTCGCCCGCGAACGGTCCAAGGGCAAGGACACACCCTCCGGCCACTGGGAGATTTGCGGCGTACCGGTTACTTTTGACTGGGGGTATTTTCCGCACACCATCCCCTGCTTCCCCAAGGCGCTCACGGATGAGTTGATTGCCCGCTGCGACCTGCCGGGCGTGCTCGGCAACATGCACGCCTCGGGCACGGACATCATCGCCGAACTTGGGCTGGAACACATGGCCAGCGGCAAGCCCATTGTCTACACGTCTGCCGACAGTGTGTTCCAGATCGCGGCGCACGAAGAGACCTTCGGGTTGCAGCGGCTTTATGACGTGTGCCAAGCAACCTTCGCGCTCACCGCCCCGCTCAATATCGGCCGGGTCATCGCCCGGCCGTTCGTGGGCGATGCGCCGGCCAATTTCCAGCGCACGGCGAACCGGCGCGACTTCGCCATTCCGCCGCCCGCGCCGACATTGCTGGATGCCGCCACCGCCGCTGGGCGCGAGGTCGTCTCCATCGGCAAGATCGGCGACATCTTCGCCCATCGCGGCACCGGGCGCATCGTCAAGGCCAGCGGCCACCCGGCGCTGATGGAGGCAACGCTTGACACGCTGCGCACGCTGACGGACGGCGGACTCGCCATCGTCAACTTCGTTGATTTCGACATGCTGTTCGGCCACCGCCGCGACGTGCCGGGCTATGCCGACGCGCTGGAAAAGTTCGACGCCATGCTGCCGCGGCTTTTCTCAGCGCTCAAACCAAATGACCTCGCCATCCTCACCGCCGACCACGGCAACGACCCGACCGCTCCGGGCACGGACCACACGCGCGAGGCCGTGCCGGTGCTCGCCTTCGGCCCCGGCATCGCGGGCGGGCCGATGGGCGTGCGCGAGAGTTTCGCCGACATCGGCCAGACCATCGCCGGGCATTTGGGATTGCCGCCGCTGGCACACGGGGAGGCGTGGTGATGCGCCGGACACGGCTCTTTTTATTCCCTCTCCCCCTTTCAACCAGGGGGAGAGGGTTAGGGTGAGGGGCGGCGACAAGCTGCGGAGTATGCCGCCGCCCCTCACCCCAACCCTCTCCCCTTGACGTGAAGGACGCCAAGGGGAGAGGGAGTCAAAGGCATTTTGCAATTCGCCCGGCTGCCTTGCGGCTGGACCATGACATAGGCGGAGTCCCAATGACCGGAAGCTCATCAACCCAGACCCTCGCCGCGCTTGCCCGCGTCAGGGCCGTGCCCGTAATCCGCGCCAACAAACTGGAGCACGCGACGCGCGCGGCCTTGTGGCTGGCCGAGGCGGGCATGGGGGTCGTCGAAATGACGCTGACAACGCCCGGCGTGTTCGAGGGCATCGCGGAACTGCGTAAGCGGCCTGGGCTGATCGCCGGCACCGGCACCATCCTGTCGGCGGCGGACGCGCGGCAGGCCATCGCGGCGGGCAGCCAGTTTCTCGTCACGCCATGCTGGGTCGATGGGGTGATCGAGCTGGCGCGCGCCGCCGGCATCCCCGCGCTGATTGGGGCGGGTACGGCCAGCGAGATCTGGCGGGCGCATTGCGCGGGCGCCAATGCGGTGAAGGTGTTTCCGGCGGCAACACTCGGTGGCCCGGCCTTCCTCCGCCAAGTCCGCGCCGTGTTCCCGGATGTGCCGCTGATGCCGACCGGTGGCGTGACGGTTGAGACGGCGGCGGATTATCTGGCGGCGGGGGCGCTGTGCGTTGGCCTCGGCAGCGAGTTGGCGCCGGCCAAGCTGCTGGAAGCGGGCGACAAGGCGGCGGTGGTCGACCGGGCGCGAAAACTGCTGGCGCGGCTCGCCCCGCCAAAGACCATCGAAGTGTGAGCGCGCCCATGCCCGACATCGTCGCCATCGGCGAGGCCATGATTGAGTTCAACGAGGAGCCGGATGGGCGCTACCGGCAGGGCTTTGGCGGCGACACGTCCAACGCCGCCATCGCCGCGGCGCGGCTGGGGGCAGCCGTGCGCTATGTGACGCTGGTGGGGCGGGACAGTTTTGGCGACCGGCTGGTGGAGCTGTGGCGGCGCGAAGGGGTGGATACGGAGTTCGTCGGGCGGCACCCGTCGGCGCCCACCGGCGTCTATGTCGTTAACCACACGGCCGCTGGGCACGCCTTCACCTACCTCCGGGCGGGCTCTGCGGCATCGAAGATGACGGCGCGCGACATTCCGGCAGCGGCTTTGGCGGGCGCCACGTTCGTGCATGTGTCGGCCATCAGCCAAGCTATAAGTATGCAGGCAAGAACGTCACTGGAGCAGGTGTTTCAGTGGGCTGAAGGCGAGAATAACAAGGTGAATGCAGGGAGATTCAAGGTGAGTTACGACACCAATCTCAGGTTGAAGCTGTGGCCGCTGGAAGACGCCCGCCCGGTCATCGCCGAAACGGCGGCCAAGGCTAACATCCTTAAGACGTCGATCGAGGATGCCACCCAGCTGACTGGATTGTCCTCGCCTGATGCGGTGGCCGACCACTACCTGGCGGCCGGCCCGCAACTTGTGGTGGTGACGCTCGGCGCAGGCGGAGTTCTGGTTGCCACGCCCACGAAGCGGGAGGTCCTGGCCGCCCACAAGGTGGACGCCGTGGACGCCACCGGCGCGGGCGACGCCTTTGCCGGGGCACTGCTGGCCCGGCTTGCAGCAGGGGACGATGCGTTCGTCGCAGCCCGCTTCGCCAACGCCGCCGCCGCGCTCGCCACCACGGGCTATGGCGCGGTGGCGCCGCTGCCGCGCCGCGAGGCTGTCGAGGGCCTGCTCAAATCCTCAAATCATTGAAATATATCACAAATCCGCCGAGTCATCGAGCGCCGGGTCGGCCTCCAAAGTCCAGCGGGCCAGCGCCGCCTCGACCATCGAGCGATCGGTCTCCAGCCTGCGCCGCATCTGATGCAGCGTGCCCAGAAAGGCCGCGCGCGCCTCGGGATCGGCGGGCAGCAGGTCCAGCACTTGGGACGGATTGGCGTCGATGGCGCGCGAACAAATGAGCAACAAACGCGCCTTTGCCCGCGCCTCGGCGAGCAGGAAATCGTCGCTGGCGCTGGCTGGATCCGGGCTCTGGCCAGGATCGCGCCGCCTGGGGTCGGCGCTCCGCTGGCTCATCGGATTGACGATGCCCATGTGGCCTCGATTGCTCATGTCAGCCTCAAATTGTGACCTGACCCCACAAAGTGGAGCAATTTTACAGCCAAAAGTGATTGTGCCTTGAGCCGAGCTATGCGCGACTAGGTACGTACCTAGGTTCGAACCCTGCCCCACACGGCACCGTATCTGCTTTTGTCCCGAGTCGCTGCCCCCGGAGCTGCCGCCTTCATGCTGAAAGACATCTTTCACGAACTGGCGAACGACACCACCGCCATAACCTCACGCGGTGAAGGCGACGCCTATCTCGCCAGGACGGCAAAGCAATACGGCCTGACAAACATAACCTACCTTGGCATCAACATTCCGGTTGTGGGTCTTGAACATGGCGTCTACGCGACCACCACATACAGCCTGGACTGGCAAGCCAGATATGCATCGCGCGACTACCTGAAGATCGACCCGGTGATCCGGCGGGGCTTGCAGCGGATCATTCCGCTGGACTGGGCGGACTTTGGCAAGGACGACCGGCGCGTCGCCCAATTCTTTGGCGAGGCGAGGGAATTTGGCGTCGGCAACCAGGGGCTCACGATCCCCATCAGGGGCGTCAACGGCGAAACTGCGCTGTTCAGTATCAACCGCGAATGCCCGGACCGTGAATGGCTGGCCTTCCGGCGGGAGCACATGGCCCAGTTCCAACTCATGGCCTACTACTTCCACGACAATGTGCTCAACCGCGAGGGCTTCGCCAACGACCCGCTAACGCTCTCGGACCGGCAGAAGGAAGTGCTGAAATGGGCAGCTTCCGGCAAGACCGAATGGGAGACGGGCACGATCATCGGCCTTTCGGCGCGGACGGTGAAGTACCACCTCAGTGGCGCGATGGTCTGCCTGCGCGCCGTCAACAAGGTCCATGCGGTGGCCCGGGCGGTAAGGCTTGGCTTGATCTAGGAGGGGGCCGCCTGTCCGAATAGACAGTGGACTTCCGGTTGGGGACAAACGGATAATTGCATCCTTGGTTCTTGCTTCCAGGAGGTTGCAATGATTGTCTTGGTACAAGGTAATGAGCGGGAAAAATATTCTGGCCTGATGGACCAGATGCACCAGTTGCGGGCGCGGGTCTTCAAGGACAGGTTGGGTTGGGCGGTTAACGTTGAAAATGGCCGCGAGCGCGACCGTTTTGATGATGAATGGACACTCTACGTTCTTTCGGTCACGGACGATAACCGTGTTGTCGGCTGTCTCAGAGTCTTGCAAACGACGGGTCCGCACATGCTGTCCGACGTGTTTTCGGACCTGTTGCCGCCAGGCGAACTCATCCGCAGCCCGCTGGTCTGGGAAAGCACGAGGTTCTGTGTTGATACCGACTATGCCAAGGACCGCACCACCAACGAGCTGAGCCGGATCACCGGGGAACTCGTGTGCGGGCTGACTGAGACGGGGCTGGCGGCGGGCCTGCAAAACGTGGTTTCAGTCTATGACCTGCGCATGGAGCGGATATTGCGGCGCATCGGCTGCACCATTGACCGGCTTGGACCTCCCAAGGACGTCGGCGGTGTGATGACCGTGGCCGGACTGTTCGAGGTGAGCCAGGCCGCCTGCGCCCGGGTGCACAGGATCAGCGGGCTCTCGGCGCCGACCGTGCCGAACGAAATCTTCGCGCGCATCGGTTTGGCGGCCTGACTTTGGCGCCTGACAAAGGCTCAGAAGGCAACCGGCTGGGCGGCTGGCGCGCTATGCGCCGCCGCCAGCCGAAACCGCCGCAGCCAGGAACGCCAAGGCATTGTACACGCCGTGGCAGGCCATGGTTACCCGCGTCGAGCCGGTGCGCCAGAGGATGGCGCACAGGGCAAGGCCGAGCAGGAAAATGGTGGCGTCGCCCGCGATCGAATAGCCGTGGATGGCGGCCCAGCCGAGGCTGGTCAGCACTGTCGCGCCCAAAAATCCCAGCCAGCGCGAATTAGCAAGGGCCGAGAACAGGAAGCCGCGGAACACCAGTTCCTCCTGCAACGGCGCCATCACCGCCGCGATGATGAAGATCAGCCAGGCCGCCGGGGAATGCGCCAGCAGCATGATCTGCTCGATGTCAGCCTGGCTGGTCTGTGGCCACAACCACTGCACGAGTGCCCCGAGGCCGAAGCCGTAAACCACGAAGACCGGCACCGCCCAGGCATAGCTCCAGGCTCCGCCAATTGGCGCGCGCAGGGCGAGCACTCCGGCGATGCGCCCACCCCTGGCCCCGGCAAACACCAGGGTCAGCAGGATGCCAGCCAACTGCGAGGCGAACATGATGGCGGAAAAGCCGTAGGCGACCGACGGAATGTCGAAGTGCGGCTTGGGAACCGACAGCGCCGTCTTGTCGAAGGCATTGGGAAGCACGGCTGTGAGCAGAAGGCCGGTGACCGCCAAGAAGGCCACAACCGCAACGCCAATAAGCAGGGTCGCGCCCAGCGCCAGCCACGGCCCCCAGGGCGTCATTGGACGGTAATGGGTGGCGGGCGGCTCGGGCATGGCCGATGGCAGGGGCGGCGGCAGCGCCGGCGAGCCTGCGGCCGGATCGGGTAAGGCCGCGAGCCCAGCCTCGCCATCAGTCGCTGACATCACGTTCTCCCTGGGCCCGATCCGGCAAGCCGCCATCCTAGCCCGGAAGCCTGAACGGCCCGCAAATGAATTTGTCGCGCGCCGCCAGGCAACTGCAATGAAACCGGAACCATGCGAGTCTACCGCGTTGGACAGGCTGCCACGAGTTCCTCTAGTGTTAAGACCCAGGCATAAGAGTGCCATTGTCATCCTCGGGCTTGTCCCGAGGATGACAATGGTGGGCGCCACAGAAGTGGGCCGGAACACCAGGATCGGCCGGCGGCCAGGGTGCGGGAGCAAACGTGCATTTCCTCGAAAGCGATTTCCTCAACCAGCTTATCGTCTCCTATGGTTACCTGGCGGTGGCGGTGATCGTCGGGCTGGAGAGCATGGGCCTTCCGTTGCCGGGCGAAACCACGCTCGTGGCGGCTTCGATGTATGCCGCCCACAACCCACGGTTGGAGATCGTGCTGGTTGTGCTGGCGGCGACGGCCGGGGCGGTGCTGGGCGACAATGTGGGCTATGCCATCGGCAAGCGCTTCGGCTACCCGCTGCTCAAGCGCTTCGGACCGCGCATCGGCGTCCCCGAAAACCGGATGCGGCTGGGGCAATACCTGTTCGGGCGCTATGGCTTCTGGGTGGTGTTCCTGGGCCGCTTCGTGGCGCTGCTGCGCATCCTCGCCGCCTTTCTGGCGGGGGTCAACCGCATGAACTGGCCCTATTTCTTCATCGCCAACGGGCTTGGCGGCGTGCTGTGGTCGTCGGTGTTCGGCTTTGGCGCCTACCACCTCGGCAACATGATTTTCAGGATGGCCGGGGTCCTTGGCCCCGCAACCTTCGTGCTGGCGCTGGCCGCCTTTATCGTTGGCGGCTACTTCGTCCGCCGGTACGAAACCGTGCTGCAAGCCGAGGCTGACCGCGCCCTGCCCGGCCCGCTGGCTTGAGCAACGGCCCCGGCACAATCAGCGCCTAGCGGATGACGACGCGGGTGGCGCGCACGCCCTGCTCCTCGACCAGGCCATAGAGCGTCGCGGCATGGCCGGGCGAGAGGCGGACGCAGCCATGCGAGGCGGGGCGGCCCAGATGGCGGACGTCGAAGCTGCCATGCACCGCATAGCCGCCCGAGAAGAACACCGAATGGGGCATCGGCGCGTTCTCGTACTTGGAGGACAGATGCTCGGGATCCAGCCACTGGGCGCGGAAATTGCCGCGCGGGGTTTCAAAGCCCCTGCGGCCGGTTGACACCGCCCAGGTGTAGGTGAGTTCGCCATCAACGTAGACGTTCATGGTCTGCTGGGCGATGGAAATTTTGGCCAGCACATCGGCGCGCGATGCCTGCGGCAAGGCCATCAGCGCGGCGGCGGCGAGAGTTGCGATCAATCCTGACTTCACCATAGCCAACTCCTGGTGCGGGCGTTGAATTCCAGAAGCATGGTTACTACCACGAAAGGCTAACCACAAGGTAATGGCTGGGCGGCCAAGGAGGCGGCCACAGCGGGCCGCCAAGTTGCATTTGGGCGGCCTACTTCCCGCCCCACACCTCGGCCACGCGCTGGTCGCGGCCGCAATTCCAGCGGTAGAAGTTGTACTTGACGGGGTTCTTGTTGGCGTAGTCCTGGTGGTAGCCTTCGGCGGGCCAGAACTGCTTGGCCGGGAGGATTTCGACCTTGACCGGAGCGTTCAGCTTCTTGGCGACCTCGGCCTTGGTGGCCTCGGCGACCGCCTTCTCGGCGTCGTTGGCCACATAGATCACGGGGCGGTAGGCGGGGCCGCGGTCACAGAACTGGCCACCGCCGTCCGTCGGGTCGACATGCCGGAAATAGTAGTCGATGACCTGGGCGTAGCTGACCTTGGTGGTGTCATAGGTCAGCTCGATGACCTCGGTGTGCGGCACCGGCGTCTTGTCAGACACTTCATGATAATTCTCGTAGTTCGGCTTTTCGATGCTGCCGCCCGAATAGCCCGAAACCACCGATACCGCGCCGGGCAGCGAGCGGAAATCGTGCTCCAGGCACCAGAAGCAGCCTCCGGCCAGAATGGCCTTGGCGGTGGGTCCATCGGCGTGGGCGAGGCGCGAGGCGCCGGCCAGGGTCAGCAGGCCCACAAGCAGGGCCGCGAAATAACGCATGGGTCAGGTTCCTTGGTTGGCGGCCGGGTGGAAGGTGAGGGCGACGCCGTTCATGCAGTAGCGCAGGCCCGTGGGCTTGGGGCCGTCATCGAACACATGCCCCAGATGCCCGCCGCAACGGCGGCAATGGACCTCCGTGCGCGCATAGATCAGGTAGTGGTCGGTCGTGGTC
>Ga0209069_10000953_pt1 | contig 14300 bp, 12 predicted proteins | sample Str013_2_FD_187202 | JGI IMG/M metagenome (GOLD analysis project Ga0209069, IMG submission 187202) | Freshwater sediment microbial communities in response to fracking from Pennsylvania, USA - Straight Creek_MetaG_SC_2013 (SPAdes) (version 2) | ecosystem: Environmental > Aquatic > Freshwater >...
TCCAGCCAGGCACACAAGTTCGACGCCCGCCTTGCGCAGCTCCGCGACAACCAGCGTGTCGTAGGTTTCCCGAGCAAGCCCCTTCGACGCAATCGCTTTCGCCTCAATCCCGCGCGCCGCTGCGCGCGCCAGGCCCGGAGCGTCCTCACGATTGCTGATGACGATGGCGATTTCCGCGCCGGGAATGCGCCCGGCGGCGATATTATCCGCCAGGGCTTCAAAATTCGATCCGCGCCCGGAAAGCAGCACTCCAATGCGATGCGACATAAGAAAAAGACGTTAGCATAACCGCGCGGCGCATCCAACCGGGGCTTTGCTTCGACTCCAGCGAGCGGCGTTATGATTGATTTTTGAATTTTGCGCCTGCCGGGCAGGGGACCAAAACCGTCCCTGTGAACAGGTGAATCTTTTGTACTTTAGGCGTAGTCTTGACGACTATCGAATAACTGCGCCACGGATCGTTTGGATTCCCTTCTAGAATCTAATTCCTGTTGGGATGAGGGAATCTTTGTTGACGAAATACCGATCGTGACATCCAGATGACCATGACCCATATGAGACAATTTTTACGCTTTATCTTTGCTTCAGCGCTGCTGTTGGATCTTTGCGGGTGCACCGGAGCAGCAACTAAATTGCTATCTTCGCCTCCCAGTGCGCCAACGATCACGACGCAGCCCGCCGGTCAGACTGTGACGGCCGGACAATCCGCCATGTTTTCCGTGGTGGCGGCTGGCACCGCGCCGCTTTCCTACCAATGGCAGAAAAATATGGCAAATATCGCGGGCGCGAACTCGGCGAGTTACACGACTCCCGCGACTGTTTCCAGTGACAATGGCGTAACGTTTCGCGTGGTCATCTCCAACTCCGTTGGCAGCATCACAAGCAGTTCAGCGACATTAACGGTAACGGCTGCTCCGGTTGCGCCCAGCATCATTACGCAACCCGCCAATCGGACGGTTAACTCGGGTCAAAGCGCGGCATTCTCCGTTTCCGCTACGGGAACGGCGCCTTTGACTTACCAATGGCAGAAAAATAACGCGAACATATCCGGCGCGACATCGACGAACTATACGACTCCGGCGACGACTTCCGCCGACAACGGCTCGACCTTTCGAGTGGTCGTCACCAACTCCGTGAAAAGCATCACCAGCAATTCCGCGACGCTTACCGTCAATACAGTCGCCGCAACCGGAACGGACGTCACCACGTTTCACAATGACAATCTCCGCACCGGCCAGAACCTCACGGAAACAAAATTGACTTCCATAAATGTGAATTCCCAGACGTTTGGCCTGCTCCGCAATCTTTCGGTGGACGGCAAAGTGGATGCCGAGCCTCTCTATCTTTCGCAGCTGGCTGTTGCTGGAAGCGTTTCCAACGTTGTATTTGTCGCGACCGAACACGACTCGGTCTATGCGTTTGATTCCGATACCGGCGCGCAACTTTGGAAGGTGTCGTTGCTCGGCGTCGGTGAGACCACCAGTGACGATCGCGGTTGCGGGCAGGTTTCCCCGGAAATTGGAATCACTTCCACGCCGGTGATTGATCGCGCATCCGGCGCGCATGGAATTATTTATGTGGTTGCGATGTCCAAAAAAGGGTCATCGTATTTTCAACGCATTCACGCGTTGGACGTGACGACAGGCGGCGAACTGCTCGGCGGTCCTGCAACTGTTCAGGCCACATACCCCGCGACTGGCCCGAATAGTTCCGGTGGGCAAGTCACTCTCGATCCCAAGCAATACAAGGAACGAGCGGGGTTGCTGCTTCTGAACGGGGTGATTTATACAAGCTGGGCGTCGCATTGCGATATCAATCCGTATACCGCGTGGATCATCGGGTACAGGCAGTCGGATTTGTCACGAACCAGCGTTCTAAATCTCACTCCGAACGGGAACGAAGGCTCGATCTGGCAGAGCGGCGGCGGGCCGGCAGCCGACGCGCAAGGAAACATTTACGTCCTGATGGCAAATGGCAGCTTTGAGACCACGCTTGACGCCAAGGGATTTCCCAATAAGCAAGATTACGGCAACGGCTTCGTAAAAGTCTCGACCACTGGGGGCAATTTACAAGTGGCGGACTATTTCAATATGTTCGACACCACGAACGAATCGAACGCCGACGCAGACCTTGGCTCCGGCAGCGCGATGGTGCTGCCTGATTCGACCTTCGGCACAGCGGGTACGCTGCAACTGGCAGTGGGCGCGGGGAAAGACGGAAACCTCTACGTGGTGGATCGCAACAATCTGGGAAAATTCAGCGCGGCGTCAAACAATGTGTATCAGGAATTGCAAGGCGTGTTGCCCAATGGAGTGTGGGGCGTGCCCGCGTATTTCAACAACACGGTCTTCTATTGTGATGTCAATGACACTCTGAAATCCTTTGCCATCGCAAACGGCAAACTCTCCGGCGCGCCGGCGCATTCGGCCGCGTCATTTGCTTATCCCGGAGTGCTTCCCGCGATTTCCGCGAACGGAAACTCAAACGGCATTGTCTGGGCCATTGAAAATACAGGCACGGCGGTGTTGCATGCTTACTCGGCCGGCAATCTGGCTCAGGAACTTTACAACAGCAACCAGGCTGCCGGCGGCCGCGACCATTTTGGAGGCGGAAATAAATTCATCACTCCCATGATTGCGGACGGAAAAGTATTTGCGGCGACGACGAGCGGTGTGGCTGTGTTTGGGCTACTGCCCTAGCCATTGCCGCAAACGGCTACAGTTTTCCCCAGAAGGCAAACGTCACCGCTCCCACCAAAAACAGGAATGAGACTGCGTAATTCCATTTGATGGTTTCGCCGAGATAGACCCACGCGAACACGACGAACACGCAGAGTGTGATCGCTTCCTGGATGATCTTTAGTTGAAACGCCGTGAATTCGCCGTACCCAATGCGGTTCGCGGGAACTTGAAAACAATATTCCGCGAACGCGATCAGCCAGCTGACAATGATGGCGGCTACCAGGGGAGTCTTACGGTATTTCAGGTGGCCGTACCACGCGATCGTCATGAAAATATTTGAACAAATGAGAAGAAGTATCGTTGTCATCGCGCTGAAATCGTATCACAGCCTAAAAAATGGAATCATCGGAGCGCCTTGTAAAGGAGAATCGATGCGGGCTATAGTGACCTCATGAATGAGGCGAAGATAATGCGAAAGAAAAATCGAGAATTATCCGACCTGATCTCCATTGGTCCCGCCACGGTTCGCGATTTTAGGCTGTTGGGCGTCCGAACGGTGTCCGAGCTGGCCCGACAGAACCCGGACAAACTATACAAGAAGCTTTGTCGGATTACCGGGCAGCATCATGACATCTGCGTACTGGATACATTCCGCGCGGGCGTTGCGCAGGCGCGCAATTCACGGCTTCCGGCTGAACAATGTCAGTGGTGGTATTGGAGCAGGAAACGAAAGGCGGGGGGCGCAAATTTTTTCGAGGGGTTGTAAAAATCAAGTGAAGCGAGGAATCCCTCTTCGATTTAAACCCAGGAAAAGAAGGATTCCTCGGCAAAAAGCGTGCCTCGGAATGACGGCATTTTTAGTTTTCCCGCAGCCTGTTCAGCCTGTGGGGTTTAATTCTTGCATATGCGAAAACCGAACCCCACAGGCTGAAGCCCGCGCCACTGAAAACCTAAATCGGCAGTTTTCCGGTGTACACGACTTGCGGCTTGCGCGGATCGGCGCGGCGAACCACGCCGATGCGATAAAATTTTTCGCGGCGACGTTTCAGTTCGGCTTCCACCGCTTTGTGATTTTCCACGGGCAACACCAGAATCATTCCCACGCCCATATTGAATGTGCGGAGTAGTTCATCGCGTTCGAGTTTTCCCAGACCGGCGAGGTATGAAAAAATCGGCGGCACGGGCCATGAACCCAATTCAATTTCAGCCTGCACACCGCGCGGGAGGACGCGCGGCAAATTCTCGGTAATGCCGCCGCCGGTGATGTGCGCCATGCCGGAAAGCCAGCCGCGCGCGACCGTGGTCTTCAGCATGGGATAGTAGCAGCGGTGCGGGCGCAACAACTCCGCGCCAATTTTGTTGCTGACTTCCGCGACGTACGTTTCCGGCTGCAAACCCGCCTGCTCGAAGACCAGCTTGCGAGCCAGCGAATAGCCGTTGGTGTGCAATCCGGTGGAAGGAAGCGCGAGAAGCATATCGCCGGGCTTCACCGCATTCGTTTTTTTCAGGTTCGCACGTTCGACGACGCCAACGATGAAGCCCGCCAGATCGTATTCTCCGGGCGCGTAGAAGCCGGGCATTTCAGCCGTTTCGCCGCCGATCAGCGCGCATCCGGCCGAATGGCAGGCGCGCGACATCCCCTCGACGATCTGCTCGACGATGTTCGGGTCCATCCTGCCCAGAGCCAGATAATCCAGAAAAAATAAGGGTTGCGCGCCCAGCGTAAGAATATCGTTGACGCAGTGATTCACCAGGTCGCCGCCGACGGTCGAGTGAATGCCCGCGGCCGTGGCAATTTTCAGTTTCGTGCCCACGCCGTCAGCGCTGGAAACCAGCACAGGCTCGCGCCATTTTTTATCCAGCGCGAATAATCCTCCGAACGAACCGATGCCGCCAATCACGCCCGGCGTAAACGTGCGCGAGGCCAGGCGCCGGATGCGCTGCTTGGCTTGATCGGCCAGGGAAATGTTTACACCGGCTTCAGCGTAATCCATGAATGATGAACTCTTTCTGCCGTGGCGAGAGGAGCGCGCGGCGTGCTCCCGTTACCGAATTGAATAAGATAAAACGAATCTAGAAAATTTTAAAAATCCGGCGCCAGCGCACGATGCTGGGGTGCAAAAAGATGCTGATGTACGTGGTCATGCGGTCCCGAATGTGTCCCGGATCCCAGGCTTCGCCCGGAGCATCAATGGACATATAGACCAGGATCGGCGTGCCGATAATATTTTCGTGCGGCACGAATCCCCAGTAGCGGCTGTCGTAGGAATCGTCGCGGTTGTCGCCCATCATGAAATATTCGTGCGCCGGAACCGTCACCGGGCCGTAGTTGTCGGTGGGGTTGGGCGGCGCGGCACGGTAGTTTTCCTCGAGCTTCTTGCCGTTGATGTACACCACGCCTTCGCGGATTTCCAGATTATCGCCCGGCAGGCCGATGAGCCGCTTAATGTAATCCGGATTTTCCGGAAGAGGAGCGCGGAACACGACAATTTGCTGGCGATGCGGTTCGCGCCACAGACGCATATGAAGTTGCGTCATCGGCAGTTCAGCGTCGTAGCCGAAACGGCTCATCAGCAGGTGATCTCCGACGAGCAGCGTTCTTTCCATGGAACCCGAAGGAATCACGCGCGCCTGCACGATTGTTCCCGTGATGAACAGGAACGCGAGGATTACCCAGACCCAGGACATCACCTCGCGCAGAATAATTTTGCCGACATCGGATTTTACTTCCGTCGCCGGTTGCGGGCTCTGATTGGAGACTTCCGGATTTTGAACTGTTTCTTCACCGCTCATTTTTTCACCGCTTGTTTTTCATCGTGCATTCGGTCATCGTTCATTTGGCGCCACGTGAATTTCCACCACCGGCGGCTCTTCCAGCTCTGCCGCGCGGGAATCGAGTTCGCCCTGCGCGCCGTCCACCGGATAGACACCTGTATAGCACGACGTGCAAAATGTGCCGCGCGTATCGTCCACCGCGCGGCGCAAATTTTCCAACGAAACATAGCCCAGGGTATCCGCGCCGAGATATCTCCGGATTTCCTCGACCGACTGCCGACGCGGGTCGAGCTTTCCGTGAAAGCCTTCGAGTTCTTCCGGTGTGAGCCGCGGGCGCACGCGGGATTCATCGGCGGCGATTAATTCTTCTCGCGTGGGCGTATCCACTCCGTAGTAGCACGGCGAAATCGTGGGCGGGCAACTGATGCGCATGTGAACTTCAGCGGCTCCGGCGTCGCGCACCAGTCGCACGATTTTTCTGCTGGTGGTGCCGCGCACGATTGAATCGTCCACCAACACCACGCGCTTGCCCTTTAAAATAATGGGAACGGGATTGAGTTTCAGCTTCACGCCGAAATCGCGGATGGCCTGCTGGGGCTCAATAAAAGTGCGGCCCACGTAATGATTGCGAATCAATCCCATGCGGAACGGAATTCCGGACTCCTGCGAATAGCCAACCGCGGCAGGGACGCCGGAATCGGGCACAGGGACGACGACGTCGGCGGGAACGCCATGTTCGCGCGCCAGCAGGCGGCCCAGCATTTCGCGGCTTTCCTCGACCACGCGGCCAAATACAAGGCTATCGGGACGCGCGAAATAGACATGTTCAAAAATGCAATGTTGCAGGGGTTTCGCTGCGGCAAATCGCAGGGATTCGACGCCCTTGCGCGTGATGCGGAGCATTTCGCCGGGCTCAACGTCGCGGATGTACGTTGCGCCGATTAAATCGAACGCGCAGGTTTCCGACGCGACGACCCAGCCGCCGTCAAGCTGCCCCAGCGCGAGCGGCCGGAATCCGCGCGGGTCGCGCAGCGCGTACATTTCGTCGCGCGTCATTACGAGAAGCGAATATGCGCCCTCGACTTGATTCAGCGCATCGGCCAGCGCGCCGGATAAATTTCGCGCCTGGCTGCGCGCAATCAGGTGCACGATCACTTCAGTGTCGCTGGTGGTCTGAAAAATCGAGCCGCGATGTTCCAGAGTGCGGCGCCATTTTGCGGCGCTAGGCAGGTTGCCGTTGTGGCCGAGCGCCAGCTTTCCCTTGTTGCAGTCAATCACGATGGGTTGCGCGTTCATCAGTGAGGTGTCGCCGGCGGTGGAATAGCGCGTGTGTCCGAGAGCGATATCGCCCGGAAGGCGCGCAAGAACTTCCGGTTGAAAAATATCCGCCACCAGGCCCATGCTTTTTTCCAGATGCAGTTCGCGACCGTCGCTGGAAACAATTCCGGCGGATTCCTGGCCGCGATGCTGCAATGCGTACAGGCTCAGATATGCCATCTTGGCGGCTTCGGGATGGCCGAAGACTCCGCAGACTCCGCAGTGATCGTGGAACCGATCGTTCTCGATTTGGATGAGGCCGCTCATTCTGCCTTTCGGAGACGGTTCGTGTTCAGGAGCTTTTCCAAAGCTCCATTCCAGGTATCAGCGAGAGAGGGGGTATCGGCGCTGATGACTGCTTGACCATTTAGTTCGATGCGGAATTCGCCGCGGGCGATCCGGCCAATTTCCAGTACAGCCACTTCATATTGTGCCGCAACTTTGCGCACAGCGGGAAGATTTTCGGGAGAGGTGGATACGATGGCGCGCGCGCCGCGTTCGCCGAACAGCGCGGCCTCGTCCGGCTCGTTGCTGGTGAGCGAGACTCGCGCCGAAAGGTGCTTGCTTGCGAAGCAGGATTCCGCGAGCGTCACGCCCAGACCGCCATCGCCGATATCGTGCGCGGATTGCAACTTGCCATCGCCGGCGAGCGCCACGAGCAGCGCGATCAGACGCTTTTCCGCCGCGAGGTCCGGCGCTGGTGGCGCGCCTGCCGCGATACCGTGAATCGTCCGCGCGTATTCGGAAGAAGAAAATTCACGCGCGAAATTTTGCTGGGCGTTTGCTGCGCTGTTTGCACGTGCCGCGCGCCCGTCGAGCAGTAAAATCACATCGCCTTCCGCGCGAAATGCCATGCCCAGGGCGCGCGAAGCGTCTTCCATGATTCCCAGCACGCCCAGAACCGGCGTGGGGTCGATCGAGCGGCCCAGCGTTTCGTTGTAAAAACTGACGTTGCCACCGGTGATGGGAATTTCGAGGGCGGTGCAGGCTTCCGTGATGCCGTCAATCGCACGGCTGAATTGCCACATCACTTCCGGTTTTTCCGGGTTGCCGAAATTCAGGCAATTTGTTGCGGCCAAAGGTTTTGCGCCCGAGCACGCGACGTTGCGCGCGGCCTCAGCCACCGCGAGCTGTGCACCCGCGAACGGATCGAGGCGGCACCAACGGCCGTTGCCATCGCTTGCCAGCGCCAGCGCGCGCTTGGTGCCCTTCACGCGCACCACCGCCGCGTCTGCCGCGCCCGGCCCTTCAAGTGTGTTCGTGCGCACCATGTAATCGTATTGCTCCCAGATCCAATGTTTCGATGCGATGGCTGGAGCCGCAAGCAACTTGCGAAAATTTTCAATGAGGTCCGTGCCGGCAACGCCGAACTCGACGAGGCGCTCATTTTGAATCGGAGCAGGCGCCGCCAGAGGACGCTGATAGACCGGCCCTTCCTCGGCCAGCGGATGCGCGGGAATTTCCGCCGCGATTTTTCCGTGATGCAGCACGCGCACCAGGCCATTCTCGGTGACGCGTCCGATTTCAACGGCGTCGAGGCCCCACTTGGCGAATACGCGGAGCACTTCCTGCTCGCGGCCGCGCTGGGCCACCAGCAACATGCGTTCCTGCGATTCGCTGAGCATCATTTCATAAGGCGTCATGCCTGGCTCGCGTTGCGGCACGCGCGCCAGCTCAATTTCAATTCCCAGGCCTCCGCGCGACGCCATTTCGCACGACGTACTGGTAAGTCCTGCCGCGCCCATGTCCTGAATCGCGACCACCGCTCCGGTTTGCATCGCTTCGAGGCATGCCTCGAGCAGCAGCTTTTCCATGAACGGGTCGCCCACTTGCACGTTGGGCCGCTTCTGTTGCGATTCTTCGGTGAATTCCGCGGAGGCCAAAAGCGATGCGCCATGAATGCCGTCGCGCCCGGTTTTTGCGCCGACATAAATTACGGGGTTGCCCGCGCCGCGCGCTTTCGCGAAAAACAGATCTTCTTTTTTCGCGATGCCCAATGCAAGCACGTTCACCAGCGGATTCGCCGAATAGCCCGGCTCAAACTGCACTTCGCCGCCGACCGTGGGCACTCCAAAACAATTTCCGTAGTGCGCGATGCCGCGCACCACGCCATCAAGGATGCGGCGGTTGCGCGCGATGGTTTCTTCGTCTGGAGCTTCAGGGGCTTTAGCCCCTGACTCTGCGGAACTAATCGGCCCGAAACGCAGCGAATCGAGGACGGCAATCGGACGCGCGCCCATCGTGAAAATATCGCGCAGGATTCCGCCGACGCCGGTTGCCGCGCCCTGGAACGGCTCAACGTAGCTGGGATGATTGTGCGACTCCATCTTGAACGCGGCGGTGAGGCCGTCGCCGATATCCACGACGCCCGCGTTTTCCCCGGGCCCTTGCAACACTTGCGGCCCGCGCGTTGGCAGGCGGCGCAGATGCACCTTGCTCGATTTGTAGGAGCAGTGCTCGCTCCACATCACGCTGAAAATTCCGAGTTCGGTGAAACTCGGATCGCGCCCCAATATTTTCTGGATGCGAGAGTACTCCTCGGCGGTGAGGCCGTGCTCAGCCGCCAGTTTCGGGGTCACTATGATCGCGGTGTCCAACATATTTTCGGTCGTAATGCTTTCTGATAGCGCCGGCGTCCCGCCGGCTGATTTTCAGGGCGCACAGACGGCGCAAGATTGCCGGCGAGACGCCGGCGCTACAAAACTCCCGCCTCAAAAATGGCGGAAGTTGCGCGCCTACGCCGAAACCGGCGCCCGCCGCGTCAGCGATTCAATCAGCGAGCGAAAAATCACCAGGCCATCTTCCGAGCCCAGAGCCGCTTCCACAGCGCGTTCGGGATGCGGCATCAAGCCCACCACGTTGCGCTCGCGATTGCAGACGCCGGCGATATTGGCGAGCGAGCCGTTTGGATTCGCCGCCGCGTCCTCGCGGCCGTCAGGCGTTGTATAGCGGAACACGATTTGGTGGTTGCGCTCGAGCTCCGCAAGCGTTGCTTCATCGCAAAAATAATTTCCGTCGCCGTGCGCTATCGGAATTTGCAGCACTTGTCCCGGCCTGGCCGCGGCGGTAAACGGTGTGGCGGTAGTTTCCACGCGAATGTGCACTTGCCGGCAGACAAACCGCATCCCGGCGTTGCGCTGCAACACGCCCGGCAGCAAGCCCGCCTCGCAAAGAATTTGAAAACCGTTGCAAACGCCCAGGACAAGTCCGCCGCCGCGGGCAAACTTCTCGATGCCGCGCATCACCGGAGAAAATCTTGCAATCGCGCCCGTGCGCAGATAATCGCCGTAGGAAAATCCACCCGGCAGCAGAATTGCGTCAAACCCGGAAACTTGTTCGGATTGATGCCACAGGAATTCGACCGGCTGGTGGAGGACACTGCCCAGCGCGTGAAAAGCGTCGTGGTCGCAATTCGAGCCCGGAAACACGACCACACCAAATTTCATCGCGCGGAATCTCCCCTCAAGCCCGTATTTTATCACAGCGTGCGGCGATATTCGCTGCCGTGTGGATGCGGAACGATTTTTTCCTGAAGCGCGCAAGTTCACGCATGCGGATGATGGCCGTGTCGTTTGCGATTCTCGAACCGGTCAACGACAAAATCGCGAAACTTAGCCTTAAACTTATGCTGATTTCCAGACTCGTAAAACCATTTTCCATGCCGGCGCTCTTCCATGTCCACCACCGGATACCAGGTTTCGCGCAATTCCACATTCGCATGGCAACGGTCATAGACGGATTCAAGAACATTCCAAACCATGAACGCGTACGCGTCATACTCCATTTGTTGTTCCTTGCTCCGCGTTGCTTCCGGGTCGATCAGATGAGGTTTTTCAATGGCCGTTTTCAGCAGGTCAAAATACATCCGGTCCAGTTCGGTGTAATTCGAGAGGTTTAATGATTTCGTGAACGTCGTGATGGAATAGCGCAGGGCGGAAAACGCAACAATTGCCGCCAGGCCCTGCAAGATTGAGCTTAGTGCGATCCAGAAGGTGGCATTGGAAAACAATTTGATCAGAAGGCTCATGACAATTTTTCCTCAGGCGGACAAATTCGAAAACGGCAGACATTGTATACCCGCGGCGGATTGAAGAAATGGAACCCGGGCCCGATCGTGCCGCAATCAACTGGAAAATTTGCGCAATGTGAAATGCAGGCGGAGGGCAAAATTGAATTGAAGGAAGGGCAATCGGGCGCAACGATTTCGCGCGCGAACCGTCGTTCAAATCCTAGTCGATTGATTTGAGGTGCTCCAAGCGGCGCGTCTAGTTTCCGGAGACGCTCTTTGGCAGCATATGTCCTGGACGGCGATGAATCGCCATGTAGGCCAGCGCGAGAATTCCCGCCGACACCAGGCCAACCACGGCCGAATCAAGGGCCAGCCCTAGCACCCCTCCGGCCAGCATGATCATGCCGAGCGCCGCGAGATTTGCGCTGGCGTAAACTTCCAGAACGAGATCACCAACAATGAAGGTAATTGCTCCAACAACGAGGCCCCAGTTTACCCAAACACCCATTGGTCGGTCCCTCCCCTATTTCGCCGGGCTACAAGTAGCGCCCGCACCCCGGAATGTTGGCGGACAATATCACCGGCAAAGTGCAGGGTCAACAATTTCAATGCGACACAGGGTATTGGTTGGGTATCCTCTTCATGGCGATTTACGACGAGTAATTAATGCGAGGAAAGCTTGAAGTAGGACAGGCTTCAGCCTGTCTGGTTTTGATTCACATTCGCCTAAAAAAAGCAGACAGACTGAAGTCTGTCCTACCGCCGCTTGCGGGAAATTTTGCGCTTCGATTTTTTGCGGTTACGCGGTGTTGCGGTTGCCGCAAGTTCACGGCGGCGCGCCGCGGCCCAGCCCGCCTTATTCACCTGCTGCCCTCGAGCGAGGCCCAACGCATTCGGCGGCACATTTTTTGTGATCACCGAGCCTGCTCCCACATACGCGCCGTCGCCGACGCGCACCGGCGCGACCAGTGCCGTGTCGCTTCCAATGAATACGCGTTTTCCGATCGTCGTGGGATTTTTGTGCACGCCGTCGTAGTTGCAAGTGATTGTGCCGGCGCCAATATTGGTGCCGCTGCCGATGCGGGCGTCGCCCAGGTAGGTGAGGTGCATGGACTTCACGCCTTCGCCGAGCACGCTTTTTTTCACTTCGACGAAATTTCCCACGCGCGCGTTGTCTTCCAGGCGCGCGCCGTCGCGCAAATGCGCAAAGGGGCCAACCTGAACGCCGCGCGAAAGATGGCTGGAGGTCACGATCGAATACGGTTTGACGAGCACATTGTCTTCGAGCACGGCGTCGGACAGCACGCTGCCCGTGCGAACAATGCAATTCACGCCGATGCGCGTTTTGCCAAGCAATTGAACGCCGGGTTCGATGCGCGTATCCGCGCCGACGGCCACGTCAGGATCAATCAGCACCGTTTCCGGCAACTCAATCGTTACGCCTGTGTCCATGATGGCGGCGCGCTTGCGGCGGCGAAATACCGCGTCTACAGCCGCGAGATCAGCGCGTGTATTGCATCCCAGAACTTCGTCGGGATCGGCGGCTAGAACTGCTTGCACATTTTCGCCCTTCTGGCGCAGGACGGCGATGGCGTCGGTCAAATATAGTTCCTTGTGGACGTTCCGCGGTTTGAGTGTGGCGAGGCACGGCCAAAGTTTATCCAGTGAAAAGCAGTAGATGCTGGAATTAATTTCGCGAATGGAGCGCTGGCTATCGGAAAGCGCGGAATCCTCGACGATGGCGGCTACCGAGCCGTCATCGCGGCGCACGATGCGGCCGTAGCCCGTCGGATTTTCGATTTCAGCGGAAAGGATTGTAGCTGCGGCGCCGGTTTCCCGGTGCGCGCGCGCCAAAGCGGCCAATGTTTCCGTGCGAATCAACGGCGCATCGCCCGGCAGTAGGATTGCGAACTTCGCGCGCGAAGAAATCGCCCGGCGCGCGACCAGCATGGCGTGTCCCGTGCCGCGTTGCGGCTGCTGCAGCGCGGATTTCACGCCGAGCGGCGCGACCGCGGCAGTTACATCCTCGGCCTGGTGGCCGACCACGGCAATAATTTCACGTGATTTCAGAGGCAGGCAGGCGCGCACCACGTGCTCGACCAGCGCCCTTCCCCCGGCGCGGTGCAACACCTTGGCCAGCGCGGATTTCAGCCGCGTGCCTTTGCCCGCGGCCAGGATCACGATTGCGATGTCAGGATTTGCCATGCCGATATTGTCAGCGCTTTACGCCCGTTTAACAATCGAGCGTAAACGGATGCGATGCGAAATGAACACTAAATTCAGCAGGCACGCGCGATTGTACTCCCGGCCAGCTGTTTTCGTAGCGCCGGCATCTCGCCAGCTTTTTCGTGTTGCTTGAAGGCGTCGAAAACTGCCGGCGAGACGCCGGCGCTACAAGAAGCAAATGGTCCGCCGGGTACAGGTTCGCTTCTGTGCCACAAAAGTCTCGAAAAATTCGGATTAGTTCCCGGCAGGTGCCGTTGCTTCCAGAGGGAGATGCCGGCGAGGCTCTTCGGGAGCTTCGTCAAAAGTCTCGGTCCACAGCGAGGGATCGGCCAGCAGGCGCGTTACGAGCTGCGTATGCAACGCGTGGCCTGCTTTGTAGGCTTCGACGCGCGCCAGCAGCGGCCGTCCCACCAGCGCCAAATCGCCGATCAGGTCCAGCGCCTTGTGGCGCCCGAATTCATCGGGAAAACGCAGCGGGCCGTTCATCACTCCGTGCTCATTCAGCACGATGGCATTTTCCAACGAGCCGCCGCGAATCAATCCCATGCGGCGCAAGCCTTCAAAATCCTGCACGAAGCCAAAAGTTCTCGCCGGCGCCAGCATTTTGCTGAACGATTCGCGCCCCACGCGGATCTGAACTTCCTGCGTACCCACCGCCGGGTTCGCATACTCCACATGGCAGTACACCTGGAAATCATCCGCCGGATAAATTCCGATTCGCCGCCCGCCATCTGTAAATTCCAGGGGTTTTATCACCTTCAAGTAGCGGCGGCGTTTTCGCAAGCGGCGAATTCCGGCCTGGCTGAGCATTTCGATGAAGGGTTGCGACGATCCGTCCAGAATCGGCAATTCCAGAGCGTCCAGCTCGATGTAAACATTATCCACGCCGCAGGAATAAAGAGCGGCCAGCAGGTGCTCGGTCGTTGAAAGCAGCACACCTTTTTTCATCAGGCTGGTGGCATAGCTGACGCGAGCGACGTTGCGCACGTGCGCTTCTATTTCAAAATTGTCCAAGTCCGTACGGCGGAAAACGATTCCCGTGTCTGTCGGCGCCGGTACCAACCGCAGTTCAGACTTCACCGCCGTGTGAAGACCGATTCCCCTGGTCGAAACAGGCTTCTCAATTGTGGTTTGGTAGGCCATGTAAACGCAATAATAGTAGCATTTCAAAGGCCTTCCAATAAACTGATTATGCCATTAAAATCAGTCAGTTGCGGACAATTAATAAATAGCTTGTGGTCAATTAGCCACAAAATATCTCGTTTCCTGTGGCGATTTGCACCGATTCATAC
>Ga0209069_10000954_pt1 | contig 14298 bp, 8 predicted proteins | sample Str013_2_FD_187202 | JGI IMG/M metagenome (GOLD analysis project Ga0209069, IMG submission 187202) | Freshwater sediment microbial communities in response to fracking from Pennsylvania, USA - Straight Creek_MetaG_SC_2013 (SPAdes) (version 2) | ecosystem: Environmental > Aquatic > Freshwater >...
CCGGTACGACAGGTGGGTGTCCAGCCCGCGCAGCCGGCCCTCCTCCAGCCGCTGGCTGGCCAGCAGCAGGTGTACCCCCAGCGACCGGCCCAGCCGGCCGATCTGCAGGAACAGGTCGATGAACTCGGGCTTGCGGGCCAGCAGCTCGGAGAACTCGTCGCAGATCACCAGCAGTACCGGCAGCGGCGCCAGCGGTGCGCCGCCCAGCCGCGCCTTCTCGTAGTCGCGCAGGCTGGCCAGGTTGCCGCTGCGGCGCAGCAGCTCCTGCCGGCGTACCAGCTCGCCGTTGAGGGCGTCGGTCATCCGGTCCACCAGCGGCAGCTCGTCGGCCAGGTTGGTGATCACCGCGGCGGTGTGCGGCAGCCGGTCCAGCGAGGCGAACGTGGCGCCGCCCTTGAAGTCGATCAGGACCAGGTTCAGCGTCTCCGAGTCGTGCGTGGCGGCCAGCCCCAGGACCAGCGTGCGCAGCAGCTCGGACTTGCCCGAGCCGGTTGCGCCGATGAGCAGCCCGTGCGGGCCCATGCCGTCCTGCGCGGACTCCTTGAGGTCCAGCTCCACCGGGTGCCCGTCGGCGCCGGTACCAACGGGTACCCGCAGCGTGTCCCGGGCCGGCCGGGGCGCCCAGGCGCGGGCCACGTCGAAGCCGCCGGGGTCGCCGATGCCGAGCAGGTCGGCCAGGTCCACCTCGGCGTGCGCGGCGGCGTCGGCGTCCCGTACCGCGGCGGCCAGCCGCAGCGGCGCGAGCTGGCGGGCCAGCGCCTGGGCCGCGGCCAGCGCGAGCTGGTCGGCCACGCCGAGGTGCTCCGGGCCGGTACCGGCGGGGCCGCCCGCCTCGGCCGCCGCGGTACCGGTCAGGGTGGCGTCCGCGGCCACGGACAGCGCCAGCGTGCCCCGGTCCAGCAGCGGCGGCGCCGCCGCGTCCAGGTCGACGAGCAGGACCCCGGCGACGCCGCCGTCGCTGGACAGGTGCCGGCCGCCGCCGGTGTCGGCGCCGTCGAGGACGACCACGAGCTGCGGTACCGCCGGCGGCGTGCCGGTACCGAACCGGGGCCGGTTGGCCAGTACCTCCTCGAGCAGGCCCTCCAGCTCCGGGACGGTACCGGTGATCAGCCGTACCGGCCCGAGCGCGTCGGTGCGGATCGGGTGCTGGGCGTGCGGCAGCCACTTCAGGTACTCCCAGTCGGGCCGGCGTTCCGGCGCCGCGCAGACCGCGATCATCAGGTCGGCCGGGGCGTGCAGCACCGACAGCGACGCGATCATCGCGCGTACCAGTGCCCGGGTCGCGCCCTGGGCGCCGTGCAGGTACAGCCGGGAGAACCCGCGTACGGACAGCGCCACCGGCAGGTCGGCCACCACCGAGTAGGTGTCCAGGAACCGGCGCAGCGCCCCGGCCGTGGTCGGCTCCAGCTCCTGTGGCGGCCGGGTCACCGGCGGTACCAGCGGCGTGGCCAGGGTCTGCGGCCCCAGCCCGAGGCGTACCACGGCGAAGTCGGCGTCGCCGGGCCGGCGCTCCCACAGCCGGAAACTGTCCACAGTGGACCACAGGGTGGCCGGATCGGGGTGCCGGTAGTGCAGCGCGGCCCGCTGCTCGTCGGTGGTGGCCCGGACCTGCCGGCGCAGCCCGGCCAGGTAGCGCAGGTACTCCCGCCGCGCCGCGGCCGTCTCGGCCTTCTTCCGGCCGCCCCCGGCGCCGCCCAGGCTGGTGGCGAGCATGCCCAGCGAGGACAGGCCGAACACGCCGCCGACCACGTACGTGTACAGGCCGCCCTGGTGCCCGGCGAACAGCAGCGCCGTGGCCACCGTCCCGGTCAGCATCGGTACCGCGGCCAGTGCGGTACTCCAGCGCGACCCGGTCTCCGGCGCGGTCTCCGGCGGCGCCTGCACCGCCAGCTCCCCGGCGGGTACCTCCGGCGCCGGGCGCCGGGGGCGGCGGCGTACCACCACGGTCCCCACGCGACCTCCCCAGGTCCGGTACGGGTACCCGGGTACCCCCGACCGGGCTCATGGTAGGGCCTGCGCGGGCGGCGCAGGGGCCGGCGGTTGGGCTACCGTGCTGGCCATGACTGGCTCCCCCGGGCTGGCCCGGGTCACCGTCAGCGCGCCCCGGCGCCGGCTGGACGTGGCGCTGCCCGAGCACGCGCCGCTGGCCGAGCTGCTGCCGGAGCTGCTGCGCCAGGCCGGCGAGGAGCTGGCCAACGCCGGTACCGGGCACGGCGGCTGGGTGCTGCGCCGGGTCGACGGCAGCGCGCTGGACACCGGTACCGGGCTCGGCGCGCAGGGCGTGCACGACGGCGCAGTGCTGCACCTGGCCCCGGCCGTGCTGGCCTGGCCGGAACTGGAGTACGACGACGTGGTGGACGCGGTCGCGGCCGGCGCCCGCCGGTACGGGCGGCCGTGGGACGCCGCGGCCACCCGCCTGGCCGGGTTGGGGCTGACCGGGCTGGCGCTCGCCGCCGGGCTGGCCGCGCTGGTCCGGGCCGGTACCGGCGCCGGCCGCCCCGGGCTGGTCGCGCTGGCCGTGGCGGCGGCGCTGCTGGCCGGCGGTACGGTCGCCTCCCGCGCGTACGCCGACGCGGTGGCCGGGGCCGCGCTGGCCGGCTACGCGCTGCCGTACGCGCTGGCCGGCGCGGTACTGGCGGCCGGCGGCCCGGTCGCCCCGGCGAACCTGCTGCCCGGCGCGGCGGCGCTGCTGCTGGCCAGCGTGCTCGGCGCGGTCGGGGTCGGGCACGCCCTGCGGATCTTCGTGGCCGGTACCGTGGCCGGGCTGTTCGGCGCGGCCGGCGCCCTGCTCGGGTACGGGCTGCCCGCGGCCGGGGCGGCCGCGATCGTGCTCGCCGCCGTGGTGACCTCGCTGGCCGGGGCGCCGCTGCTGGCGGTACGGCTGGGCAAGGTCCCGTTGCCGGTACTGGGGCCGGCGCCGGCGGCGGTACCGGGGCCGGGCGCGGTGTTCGCCGCGGTGGTGCGCGCCGACGAGCTGCTGACCGGGCTGCTGGCCGGCGCGGCGGTGACCGCGGTCGCCGCGGCCGCGGTGGTGGCCGCCGGCGGTGGGGTCGGCGGGCGGGTCCTGGTGGCGGTCGCGGCGACCGTGCTGGCGCTGCGCGCCCGGCTGTTCCCGACCGTCCGGGGCCGGCTGCCGCTGCTGCTGGCCGGCGTCGCCGGGTACCTGGTGCTGCTGGTCGCGCCGGTACGGGCCGGTACCGGTGGCGGCGCGGTACCGGTCGCCGCGGCGCTGGTGCTGGCCGCCGTGGTACCGGTGCTGGCCGGGTCGGCGTACCGGCACCGGGCGCCGGGGCCGTACCTGGGCCGGGCCGCCGACCTGCTCGACGCGCTGTGCGTGATCGCGGTGATCCCGGCCGCCTGCGCGGTACTGGGGCTGTACGGGGCGCTGCGCGCGCTGGCCGGCTGAGCCCGGTACCGGGCCGGTACCGCCGCCGTCAGCCGAACCCGCCGACCGCGGCGAAGGCGGGCACCCCCAGGCCCGGGCCGCGTACGGTGGCCGGGGCGGCGAACCCGGTACCGGTGGCCGCCAGTACCGCCAGCGAGCCGTCCGTGGCGGCGTACCAGAACAGGTCGTCGCGCCCGTCGTGGTTGTAGTCGCCGACCCCGCCCCAGTCCGGGCGCGCCACCGTGGTCGCGCCGGTGGTCTCCAGCCGCGGACCGGTGAAGGCGAACAGCGCGCCGCTCTGCGCCCAGGCCAGGTCGGCGGCGTACCCGTCGCCGTCGAAGTCGCCCACGCCGGCCCAGTCCGGCGCGCCGATGCCGGGGCCGCGGACCATGCCGGCGCTGCGGAAGCCACGCCGGGTCGACAGCAGCACGTGCACGCTGCCGTTGCTGGCGTAGTACCAGAACAGGTCGTCGCGCCCGTCGTGGTTGTAGTCGCCGACCCCGGCCCAGTCCGGGCGGGCCAGCGGGATCGCTCCGGTGGTGGCCAGTTTCGGGCCGCTGAACGTGAACAGCGTGCCGCCCTGCAGCCAGGCCAGGTCGTCGGTGTACCCGTCGCCGTCGAAGTCGCCCACGCCGGCCCAGTCCGGCGCGCCGATGCCGGGACCGCGGACCATGCCGATGCTGGCGAAGGTGGTACCGCCGGCCAGCAGCACGTGCAGGCTGCCGTTGCTGGCGTAGTACCAGAACAGGTCGTCGCGCCCGTCGTGGTTGTAGTCCCCGGCGCCGGCCCAGGTCGGGGCGCCGGCCAGCGGAAGCTGGCCGAGGGTGTCCAGCCCGGTACCGGTGAGCCGGTACAGCGCGCCGGGTTGGTACCAGGCGAGGTCGTCGCGGTACCCGGTCGGCTGGTAGCTGCCGCCGGCCAGCACGCCGAGCTGGGCCAGGTTGCCGTTGAACACGTCCTGGTCGCCGACCAGCGGCGGGTTGCTGCCCGAGGTGTACTGCCACAATGTCCACGCGTTCCAGCCCGGCGGCGGCTTCGGCGGGGTGGCCGTGTAGCTGGCCTGGAACAGCGGGTTGGCGCCGAAGCCCGGGTCGTTGCCGGTACAGGGGCCCCACCAGTTGCTGTTGGTGTAGATCATCGTGGGCCGGCCGGTACGGGCCCGGACCCGGTCGATGAAGGCGTGGATCCAGGCGACCATCGCCGGCTGCGCCAGCCCGTAGCACGGGTACGGGCTGGACGACCCGGACCACGGCCACTCGATGTCCAGCATCGGCGGCAGGGTACGGCCGTCGGCCGCCACCTGGGCGTGGTCGAGGAAGTAGTCGGCCTGGGCGGTACCGGTGCTCTTGTCCGGCCGGGCGAAGTGGTACGCCCCGGCGTACAGCCCGGCCCGCTTGGCGCCCGGGTAGTTCACCGGGAACGCCGGGTCGACGAAGGTGAGGCCCTCGGTGCTCTTGAGGTACGTGAACCGGGCGCCGGTGGCGGCGATCGGCGCCCAGGAGATCGTGCCCTGGTACTGGGAGGCGTCCAGCCCGGTGACCGCGTACCCGGCCGGGGTCGCCGGCGCGGCCGGGACCGGCCCGGCCGGCACCAGCGCGGCCAGCAGCGTGGCGGCCAGCAGCACCCCGAGTGCACGGCCACCACGCCTGCGCCACCTGGCGATGGCGACCACCTCCCACCGGCAAGGGGCTTACGGTCCGGTACGGGGGGTACGACCAGGTTATGTGACGGCACCCGGCCAGGGGCGGCATTCGGTACCGGCGCGTGTCGGGTACCCGACCGGTCCGGTTTCGGGTACCAGCGGCTACCCGGCCGCGTGGTCGCCCGGGTGCGGGTGGTCCAGCGGCCGGGCGGTGGGGTACACGCCGGGGTCGTGCAGGGTGCCGTCGGCGATACCCTCGCGGTACCGGCGGCGGGAGTTCTCGATCTCCGCCTCCGCCTCGGTACGCCCGACCCAGGTCGCGCCCTCGACGCTCTTGCCCGGCTCCAACTCCTTGTACACCTCGAAGAAGTGCTGGATTTCCAGCCGGTCGAACTCCGGCAGGTGGTGGATGTCGCGCAGGTGCTCCTGGCGCGGGTCCTCCGCCGGTACGCACAGGACCTTGTCGTCGCGGCCCTTCTCGTCGGTCATCCGGAACATGCCGATGGCCCGGCACCGGATCAGGCAGCCGGGGAAGGTCGGCTCTTGGACCAGGACCAGCGCGTCCAGCGGATCGCTGTCCTCGCCGAGGGTGCCTTCGACGAAGCCGTAGTCGGCCGGGTACTGGGTCGAGGTGAACAATGTGCGGTCCAGCCGGATCCGTCCGGTTGCGTGGTCCACCTCATACTTGTTGCGATGGCCCTTGGGGATTTCCACGGTGACATCGAAGTCCATGCTCAGCTCCTCCGGTCGCCGCGCGGGCGCGGGTCGCAAGTAGTGTGACCGAGGACATTTTCCGGCGCAGCAGGGAGGCACCGTGGGGAGTCCGGTTTCACACGACGGTGCGCCGCAGGCCGGTGGCGAGCCGCCGGCCGGAGACCTCCCGCCCGGTCCGGCCGACCCGGCTCCGGCGGCCCCGCCGGCGCCCGCGCCCGCCCCGGGCACCGGTACGCCGGCGCCGATCCGGGCCGGCCGGGCCAGTGTGCCGGTACCGCCGCCGGTGGGCGGGACCCCGCCGCCGGCCCGGCTGACCCCGGTGGACCGGCTGCCCTCGGCCGCGTCCGGCCGCGCCACGGTCACCCCGGCCGCCGTGCCGCAAAGCCCGGAGCCACCGCCGGTACCGGCGAGCGGTACCGCCCCGAGGCTCACCCCGATCGACAAGTTGCCACCGACGCTGGCCCGGGCCCGGGTCGCGCCGGTCACCGGTACCCCCGCCGGTACCGGCCAGCCGCCGCCGGTACCGCCACCGGTACCGCCCCGGCCGGCCGCGCCCGGCCCGCCACCGGCCGCGCCGCGGCCCCCGGCCGCGGCCGGCTCCGCCCGGGTGCACCCGGGCGCCGGCCCGCAGGTCCCGCCACGGCCCGCGGGGCCGGCCGGTCCGGCGTCGACCGCGGTGTGGCCGGGACCGGCCGCCGGCTCGCCGCAGCTCGCCGCCTGGACGCCGGCCGGCGGTACGGGCACCGCGCCGGTACCGCCGCCACCGGCCCCGGCCGGGCGGATCCGCGGTACCGCCGCCGCGGCACCGGGCAGCGCCGCGCCGGCCCCGCCGGGGGTACCGTCCTCGACCCTGGACCTGCCGGCCCAGCCGGCCCCGGCCCGGCGCCGGCACCGGGTCTGGTTGGCGGTCGTCGCCGCCCTGGTCGTGATCGTGCTCGGCGGGGCGGCCGCACTCCTGCTGGTACGGCCGGCGGTGCTGACCGACCTGCTCGCCCGGGGCGGGGCCAGCCCGACCGCCGGTACCGAGCCGGTACCGTCGCCGGTCCTGGCGGTGGCCGGCGGTCAGGCCACGGCGCTCACGCCGGCCGCGGTGGCCGCGGCACTGGCCGGGCCGGTCGCGGACCCCCGGCTCGGCGACCGGCTCACGGTGACCGTGCTGGACGTGGCCACCGGTACCGAGCTGTTCAGCCGTGCCGCCACCGACCCGGCGACGCCGGCGTCCACGATGAAGCTCGCCACCGCCGCGGCGGTGCTGGCCACCCGCGGCCCGGCGTTCCGGATCCAGACCCGGGTGGTGGCCGGCGCGAACCCCGGCGAGGTGGTCCTGATCGGCGGCGGGGACCCGACCCTGGCCGGCGGGGACACCCCGGCGTACCCGGGTGCGGCCCGGCTGGCCGATCTCGCCACCCAGGTACGCCAGGCGCTCGGCCCGACCGCCCCGACCCGGGTACTGGTCGACCCGTCGGTGTTCACCGGTGCGCTGACCGGGCCCGGCTGGGAGGACTCCGACCTGTCCGAGGGCCAGATCGCCCGCATCACCGGGCTCATGACCGACGGCGGGCGGATCAACCCGCGGCAGACCGGCTCGCCGGCGCCCCGGTACAACCGGCCGGACCTCGCCGCCGGCCAGCTGTTCGCCAAGGCGCTGGGGGTACCGGCGGACGCGGTGGACACCGGCCGGCCGCCGGCCGCCACGGGTACCCCGTCGCCGGGTACCTCCGGCGCGCCACCGGCCCCCGGTACCCAGCTCGGCGTGGTGTCGTCCCCGCCGCTGGTACGGCTGGTGGAGCTGATGCTCAGCGCCAGCGACAACACGGTGGCCGAGTGCCTGGCCCGCCAGGTGGCGCTGGCCGGGCACGCGGAGCCGAGCTTCGCCGGAGCCGTCACCGCGGTACGGGCGGCCCTGTCCGGGCTCGGTGTCGACCTCACCGGCGCGACCCTGGTCGACGGCAGCGGGCTGTCGAACCTGAACCGGCTGACCACGCACCTGCTCGCCGGGGTGCTGCTGGCCGCGGCCGGCCCGGCCCACCCCCAGCTGCACGGGCTGTTCAGCGGGCTGCCCGTGGCCGGGTACTCGGGTACCCTGGCCGACCGGTTCCGCAGCCCGGACACGGCCAGTACGGCCGGTGTCGGTGAAGTACGGGCCAAGACCGGTACCCTGACCGGGGTCAGCGCGCTGGCCGGGTACGTGGTCGACGCCGGCGGCCGGCTGCTCGCCTTCGCCCTGATCGCGGACCGGGTCACCGGGTCCACCCAGGACGCCGAGGCGGCCCTGGACACGGTCGCCACCGCGCTCGCGGCGCTGACCTGACCGCCCAGCGGCGCCGACCACGCGGCCGCGCCGACCGCCCGGCGGCACCGGCTTTTCGTTCGCCACTGCGGGGCTCGCTGCGCTCGCTCCTCGGGCTCACCGGGACGTCTTTTCGTTCGCCACTGCGGGGCTCGCTGCGCTCGCTCCTCGGGCTCGCGGGCGCCCGCACCGGCGGCGGTACGGGTGACCCGCGGGTACGGTGGGGACATGGCGCAGTTGGTGGACTGGGATCTGGCCGCGGCGACCGCCGGCGCGCTGGGCAAGTCGGGGCCGCAGATTCCGTTCGCGGAGGCCGCCGAGGTGGTGTCCGAGCTGCGCCGGCTGACCGACGTCGCGTCCGGGCACGTACTGGAGTTCACCGGCCTGGCGGCGCAGGTGGCGCACCCGCCGGTACGGGTGGTGGACCGCCGGGACTGGGCCGCGGTGAACATCGCCGGGCTGCGCCACGTGATCAACCCGCTGGTCAGCCAGATCATGGGCGACCGCGAGCCGGGCGCGCTGGCCAGCGCGGTGGGTTCCCGGGTCACCGGGGTCCAGGCCGGCTCGGTGCTGGCGTACCTGTCCGGCCGGGTCCTCGGCCAGTACGAGGTGTTCTCCGCCGACCCGGGTGCGCTGCTGCTGGTGGCGCCGAACATCGTGGAGGTCGAGCGGCGGCTGCAGGCCACCCCGACCGACTTCCGGCTCTGGGTGTGCCTGCACGAGGTGACCCACCGTACCCAGTTCACCGCCGTACCGTGGATGCGCGGGCACTTCCTCGGTGAGGTACGGGCGTTCGTGGACGCCTCCCAGGCCGGCGACCAGGTGCTGGACCGCATCCGCCGGGCGGTGGCGTCGCTGGCCGACGCGGTACGCGACCCGCAGTCGCGGACCTCCGTGCTGGACCTGGTGCAGACCCCGGCGCAGAAGGCCGTGCTGGACCGGCTCACCGCGATGATGACGCTGCTGGAGGGGCACGCCGAGTTCGTCATGGACGGCGTGGGCCCGCAGGTGGTACCGACCGTGGACGAGATCCGGGAGCGGTTCAACCGCCGCCGCGAGGGCGGCAACCCGCTGGAGAAGGCGCTGCGCCGGCTGCTCGGCGTCGAGGTGAAGATGCGCCAGTACGCCGAGGGGCGCAAGTTCGTGCACGCGGTGGTGGACCGGGTCGGCATGGCCGGGTTCAACCGGGTGTGGGACTCGCCGCTGACCATGCCCCGGCTGTCCGAGTTGACCGACCCGGACGCCTGGGTCGCCCGGGTGCACGGCTAGGGGTACGCACCCGTGGCGGCGCTGGCCGCGCCAGTGGCCGCGGCCCGGGCGGCGGTACGGGCGGCGCTGGCGCCGCTGCCGGCCGGTTCGCTGGTCCTGGTCGCGTGCTCCGGCGGCGCCGACTCGCTCGCGCTGGCCTGCTGTACCGCCTTCGTCGCGCCCCGGTTGGGGCTGCGCGCCGGGCTGGTCAGCGTCGACCACGGGCTCCAGCCCGGTTCCGCGGCCCGGGCCGCGCAGGTCGTGACCTGGGCGGGCACGGTCGGGCTGGACCCGGCGCTGGCGGTACCGGTGCGGGTGGCCGGGCGTACCGGCGGCCCGGAGGCGGCGGCGCGGCAGGCGCGGTACGAAGGGCTGGCCGCCGCCGCGGGTACCCACGGCGCCGCCGCGGTACTGCTCGGGCACACCCGGGACGACCAGGCCGAGACGGTGCTGCTCGCGCTGGCGCGCGGCGGCGGCCCGCGCGGGCTGGCCGGGATGCCGGCCCGGCGCGAGTGGTACGGCCGGACGTTCCTGCGCCCGTTCCTGGACCTGTCCCGGGCCGGTACCCGGGCCGTCTGTGTCGAGGCCGGCCTGCGGCCCTGGGAGGACCCGCACAACACCGACCCCGGGTACGCGCGGGCCCGGGTACGCGCGGCGATGCCGCACCTGGTCGCCGCGCTGGGGGAGCCGGTGGTGGCGAACCTGGCCCGTACCGCCGCCCTGGTCGCGGCCGATCTCGCCGCGCTGGACGAGGTGGCCGACCGGGTCACCGCCGAGGTGACCGACGCCGACGGGGTGGTGTGGACCGCGCCGCTGGCGGTGCACCCCCCGGCGGTACGGCGGCGGGTGCTGCGGCGCTACGCGCTGCAGCGGGGGGTACCCGGTGCGGCGCTGGCCCGGGTGCACCTGGAGGCGCTGGACGCGCTGGTGTGCCGCTGGCACGGCCAGGGCCCGGTCGGCCTGCCCGGGGGCCTGCGGGTCAGCCGCATCGACGGGCGGCTGGTGGCCGATCCGCCGATGCTGGCGCCGGTCGGGCTGGCGTTCCCGGCGGAGATCGAGTGAGATGGCGGGATGCCCCTGACTCGCACACCTTTGTACGCGCCGCGGGGAGTCGCCGCGACCAGCCAGCCGCTGGCCGCGGCCGCGGGACTGAACGTGCTGCGTACCGGCGGGAACGCGGTGGACGCCGCGGTGGCGACCGCGATCGCGCTGACCGTGGTCCAGCCGGGCTCCAACGACATCGGCAGTGATCTGTTCGCCATCGTGTGGGACGGGCAGCGGCTGCACGGGCTCAACGCGTCCGGGCGCAGCCCGGCCGCGCTGACCCGGGAACTGGTCGAGTCGTACCCGCCGGAGCACGGTGCGCCGCCGGGCGGTTCGGGCCGGGTCCGGGTACGCGGTGGGGCGCAGGCCGGCACAGCCCGGGCGATGCCGATGTTCGGCTGGCTGCCGGTGACCGTACCGGGGGCGCCGGCCGGCTGGCGGGACCTGCACTCCCGGTTCGGCCAGGTACCGTTCGCGGACCTGTTCACCGACGCGATCGCGTACGCGGCCGGCGGGTACCCGGTCTCGCCCGGGGTGGCGCAGTCCTGGCAGCGGGCGGCGGAGTTCCACGCGGCGCTGGTGCACGACGATCCGGCGCTGGTCGAGTGGGGCCGGGTGTACACCCCCGGCGGGCGGGTACCGCGGGCCGGGGAGGTGTTCCGCAACCCGGACGCGGCGCGCACGCTGCGCCTGCTGGCGCAGTCCGGGTCGGACGAGTTCTACCACGGCGAGATCGCCGCGGCGATGGTCGCGCACGCCGAGGCGACCGGCGGCCTGCTGCGCAAGGAGGATCTGGCCGGGCACACCTCCACCTGGGTGGATCCGATCGGCGTGGGCTACCACGGGTACGACGTGTGGGAGCTGCCACCGAACGGGCAGGGCCTGGCGGCGCTGCTGGCCCTGGGCATCCTGGACGGCGTCGACCTGGCCGGGGCGCCGGCCGAGCGGCGCTGGCACACCCAGATCGAGGCGATGAAGCTCGGCTTCGCCGACACGCACGCGTACGTGGCCGACCCGGACCAGGCCCCGGCGCCGCTGGCCGGCCTGCGCTCGGCCGGGTACCTGGCCGGGCGGCGGCGGCTGATCGGTGACAACGCCGGCGAACCGCCGCCGGGGGATCCGGCCCGGGGCGGCACGGTGTACCTGTGCACGGCCGACGCCGACGGCATGATGGTGAGCCTGATCCAGTCCAACTACGTCGGGTTTGGTTCGTACGTGGCGGTACCCGGGTACGGGTTCGGGCTGCAGAACCGGGGCGCCGGCTTCAGTCTCGACCCGGCCCACCCGAATGTGGTGGCCCCGGGCAAGCGGCCGTTCCACACCATCATCCCGGGGTTCCTGACCCGCGCCGGGCAGGCGGTGGGCCCGTTCGGGGTGATGGGCGGGCACATGCAGCCGCAGGGCCACGTCCAGCTCGTGACGTCCACTGTGGACGATGGGCTGGACCCGCAGGCGGCGCTGGACCTGCCGCGGTGGTACTGGCACGCCGGCCGTACCGTCACCGTGGAGCCGGAGTTCCCGGCCGACGCGGTGGCGGCGCTGGCCGGACGGGGCCACGAGATCACCGTCGACGACAGCGGCGTGTACGGGTACGGCCAGGCGATCTGGCGGCTGCCCGAGGGCGGGTACGTGGCCGGGTCGGAGGCGCGCGCGGACGGCCAGGCGGCCGGGTACTGACGCCGTTACCACAGGGCCGTGGCCCGGGCGGCACGCCCCCGCGCTCGCCGGGCCGCGACGATGGGTCAGGCTTAGGCATGGGCGACGGGAGCTGGTACGACCCGGACATCGACCGGGTCATCGTGTCCGAGGAACAGGTCCGGGAGAAGATCGAACACCTCGCCAAGCAGGTGGCGGCCGACTACAGCGGGGTGGAGTCGCTGCTGCTGGTCTGCATCCTCAAGGGCGCGATCATGTTCATGGCCGACTTCTCCCGGGCGGTGGGCCGGGTGGGGCCGCCGGTGGAGCTGGACTTCATGGCCATCTCCTCGTACGGGCAGCGCGCCACGTCCTCGGGCGTGGTGCGGATCCTCAAGGACCTGGACCGGGACATCGCCGGGCGGCACGTGCTGATCGTGGAGGACATCGTCGACTCCGGGCTGACCCTGTCCTGGTTGATGAGGTACCTGGAGAGCCGCTCGGCCGCCTCGGTGAACGTGGTCGCGCTGCTGCGCAAGCCGGCGGCGATGAAGGTCGCGGTACCGGTGAAGTACGTCGGGTTCGACATCGAGCCGGAGTTCGTGGTCGGGTACGGGCTGGACTACGCCGAGCGGTACCGGGACCTGCCGTACGTCGGGGTGCTCAAGGCGTCGGTGTACCGGCGGAGTTGACGCCGTCCGGCTGAGGACCGGCTGAGACGCCGTGGTCCGGTACACGTGTTTTGTCCGTATACCCCCGTAGCGAGACGGACACAGACGCCCGGCCGCGGGCCCGCCGGTGTACCGTCGAAGCACGCAGCGCCGGGCTTCCGGCGCCGCTGGCCGGATCTGGCGCGGCCGACACCCGTCACCGCGCCCGGTCAGGTCGAGACAGGCAACGGCTGCGCCTACCGTGGCCAGGCAGCACCACCGCGTCGCGCACGGCCACGTACCCCGGCCGCGCCTGGCGCGGTCACCGCACACAGGCCTCTCACCGATCTGGAGGAGCTGGGCGCGTAGCGCTCGACACAGCATGGAACGTACCCGTTTCTTCCGCCGGCCGGTGGTCTGGATCATTCTGGTGATCATCGGTGCGCTGGCATTGACGTCGGTCTTCCGCGGAGGCACGACCTACACCAAGGTCGACACCTCGCAGCTTCTCGATCAGCTGAACGCCGGCAACGTGCAGAGCGTGGTGATCGAGGACAAGGAACAGACGGTCGACCTCACGCTCAAGCAGCGGATCGACGTCAACGGCGCCTCCGTGAACAAGATCCAGGCGCAGGTACCCGCCACCGCCGTGGATGACACCTATACGCTGATCGTGGACGCCAAGAAGGCCGGCAAGGTCGAGGGCTCCGTCGACACCAAGGTCACCAAGGACAGCGTGCTGCTGAGCCTGCTGGTGAACCTGTTGCCGATCGCCGTGCTGGTCATCCTGCTGCTGCTGTTCATGTCGCAGATGCAGGGCGGCGGGTCGCGGGTACTGAACTTCGGCAAGTCCAAGGCGAAGCTGATCTCCAAGGACACGCCGAAGACCACCTTCTCCGACGTCGCGGGCGCCGACGAGGCGGTCGAGGAACTGCACGAGATCAAGGACTTCCTGCAGAACCCGGCCAAGTACCAGGCCCTCGGCGCCAAGATTCCCAAGGGCGTGCTGCTGTTCGGGCCGCCCGGTACCGGCAAGACGCTGCTGGCGCGGGCCGTGGCCGGCGAGGCCGGCGTGCCGTTCTACTCGATCTCCGGCTCCGACTTCGTGGAGATGTTCGTCGGCGTCGGTGCGTCCCGGGTACGGGACCTGTTCGAGCAGGCGAAGGCGAACGCACCGGCGATCGTGTTCGTGGACGAGATCGACGCGGTCGGCCGGCACCGCGGTGCCGGGCTCGGCGGCGGCCACGACGAGCGGGAGCAGACCCTCAACCAGTTGCTGGTCGAGATGGACGGCTTCGACACCAAGGGCGGAGTGATCCTGATCGCCGCGACGAACCGGCCGGACATCCTGGACCCGGCGCTGCTGCGCCCGGGCCGGTTCGACCGGCAGATCGCCGTGGACACCCCGGACATGGAGGGCCGCAAGGCGATCCTGCGGGTACACGCCAAGGGCAAGCCGTTCACGCCGGACGTGGACCTGGACTCGGTGGCCCGGCGTACCCCCGGCTTCACCGGCGCCGACCTGGCCAACGTGATCAACGAGTCGGCCCTGCTGACCGCCCGTAACGAGAAGAAGGCGATCACCAACTTCTTCCTGGAAGAGGCGATCGACCGGGTCATCGCCGGTCCCGAGCGCCGTACCCGGGCCATGTCCGACCAGGAGAAGAAGATCACCGCGTACCACGAGGGT
>Ga0209069_10000957_pt1 | contig 14270 bp, 10 predicted proteins | sample Str013_2_FD_187202 | JGI IMG/M metagenome (GOLD analysis project Ga0209069, IMG submission 187202) | Freshwater sediment microbial communities in response to fracking from Pennsylvania, USA - Straight Creek_MetaG_SC_2013 (SPAdes) (version 2) | ecosystem: Environmental > Aquatic > Freshwater >...
GCGTCAGAGATGCGGCCGCCCATCGACGACCTCCGCGGCGCGGCGCGCGAAAACAGCCGACAGCCGCCCCACCTCGCCGGCGTTGTCGGCGCTGGCGTTGCCCTTGAGCGCGCGCGCCGCGATGCCCTCGAAAATGACGGCGAAACGAAACAGCGCGAAGGCGAGCACGACAAAGACCGTGGTCAGCAGCCAGCCGAGTAAGGCCGGCATCGGCAGCGCCCGCCGCTGCCAGGCACGGCAGACGATGAGCCCCAGCCCATGCACGAGGCCCCACAGCACGAACGTCATGCCGGCACCGTGCCAGAGCCCGCACAAGCCCATGGTCGCCAGCGAGGCCAGCACGAACCGCGCCTCGCCATGGCGGCTACCGCCCAGCGGGATATAGAGATAATCGCGCAGGAAGCGGGACAGCGACATGTGCCAGCGGCGCCAGAACTCGCGCAGGCTGGTGGCGCGATAAGGCACGTTGAAATTCAACGGGAAATGAAACCCGAACATCAGCGCCAAGGCGATCGCCATCTCCGAATAGGCCGAGAAATCCAGATAGATCTGCAGGGCGAAGCCGAGTGCGCCGTGCCAGGCCACCCAGAGCGCGGGGGTGGCGCTGCCCGCTTCCGCAAAAGCCTGATTGACGGGAACGGCAAGCCGGTCGGCCAGCATCACCTTGACCAGGAATGCGACGATGAACAAGGCGAGGCCGCGGCTCAGGCGCTCGGCGAGGCCGTCGCGCAATGGATCCTTGTCGAACTGCGGGATGATCTCGTTGTGGCGCACGATGGGGCCGGCGATCAGGTGCGGAAACAGCATGACGAACAGGGCGAAGCGCCGCAGCGGATAGAGCGGCGCCTCGCCGCGCAGCCGATCGATGAAGTAAGAGATGATCTGGAACGAGAAGAAGCTGATGCCGATCGGCAGCACGATGTCGCTGGCGGGGAGCTGCAATCCGGTCGCGGCGCGGGCGAGGTCGAGCGCGAAATTGGCGTATTTGAACAGGCCGAGCGTCGCCAGGTTGAGGGCGATGCCGAGCGGCAGCAACGCGCGGATGCCGGTGCGGGCGGACGCCTCCGCCATCAGCCAGCTGAGGCTGACCTGGCCGACCAGCAGCGGCAGAAAGCGCACGTCCCACCAGCCATAGAAGACGAGCGAGACGAGGATCAACGTCCATTCGCGCGCGGCCGGGCTGGCGGCAGCCGCATAGAACGCGGCGAGCGCCAGGGGCAGAAACATCAGCACGAAGACTTGCGAATGAAACAACATGGGTGCTGGCGGACCAACCGGTTGAGCGCGGAGGTCGATCGCCGCGCCCGGCGGTTCTGCCGCAGGATTGCGGCCAAGACCAGGATTTTCGACGGGTTGCGGCAGAACTGCCCGACGCAGCTCAAATCTCGATGTGAGGTCGGGAGAGCCCGGTTGTCATGATCGGCGCTACTCTTTGCCCGGTGGTACCTGCGGCCCCCTCACCTGTCGCTGCCGCGACATCCTCTCCCAAGGGAGAGGAAAGAAAGATGCGGTCGCGACGTGGGATGCGTTCGGCTTTCTTCCTTCTCCCCTGGGAGAAGGTGCCCCGGAGGGGCGGATGAGGGGTCTGCCATCACGACCGGTGCCAGGCTGCAGCCTCGGCTCAATCGACCGGTGTCGTTCCGAGCAGCTGGCGCAGCTTGGCGAGCTGGCTGGCCTGCGTCTCCTGGTAGCTCAGGGCAGCGGCGATGGTGCCCTTGCGGTCGACCAGAAATACGCCGGCGGAGTGGTTGAATACCGGCAGCTCGTCGCGGCCTGGGACGCGCTCGAAAAACGCCTTGTAGGTCTGGGCCGCCGAAATGATTTCGGCCGGGTGCCCGGTCAATCCGATGATCCGGTGGTCGAACGCGGCCAGATAGCTGCGCAGATGCTCGGCCGTATCGTGCTCGGGATCGACACTGACGAACAGCACCGTGAGCCTGTCGGCATCCGCGCCGAGCCTGGCGAGCAGATTGCCGATGTCGAGCAGCGTCGTCGGGCACACGTTGGGACAGCTGGTGTAACCGAAGAAGATCGCGTGCGGACGACCGGCGAGCGTCCGGCTGTCGAACGGCTGGCCGTCGTGCCGGATCAGCTGGAACCGTCCGTTGGATTTCAGCGGCCGAGATTTGAGCCGCGAGGCCTTGACGGGCTTCGCCGGGGACGGGCCTTCAGCCGCACGCACCACCTCGACCAGCCCCGCCATGCCCTTGTCCTCGTGCTCGACGATATGACAATGGAACGTGTATCGGCCGACGCTGTCGGGCCGCGAGAAGTCGATCTCGATCAACAGCGCGGATTGCGGCGGCAGCGGAAAGCTGTCGTGCATCGGCCGCACATCGTTGGACAGCACCACCCCGCCTGTGCTGCTGCCGGCGAACTCCGTGCCGAGGCAGTGCGCGTTCGGCAGCGCGGCGCGCTCGGATGCATCGAGCCGGTAGCCGAGCACGCCGAACCTCAGCTGGTGGATGTGGAAGTTGTGGCATTCGTCGGAATCGTTAACCACCAGCCACCTTTCGTGCCGGCCTTGCCGGACGCAGATCGGCGGCATATCCATGCGGAATCGCTGATAGGCTGCTTGCGGCAGCTCCGCGAGCTCGGTTTCGAGAATTTGCAGCGCCGTGGTCTTGCCGACGCGCAGGGTATCGCTGTAGATGCCGAACACCTCCTCGGTCTCGCTCTCCGCCTTGGCTTGGGCCTTCACCAGCTCGCGGGTGAAATTATTGAGCCGCACGACGCGGATAGCCTCGCTCATGTAGCCATCCGCCGGCGGGACGCAGCCGGCCGACCGCGCCGCCTGGCCCAGTTCGGCGGGCCTCGCCGGCAGCCGGTTCGCCAGTTTCGGTGTCATGAGCTCATAGCTCGCCCGCGCATTGCCGGGAGCGCCCGAACCCGGCAAGTCCCTGGTTGCCGCGGCCGCCGGCGCGGCGCCGCCCTCGAACACGACGTCGAGCAGCGGCATGGCCGGCCAGACATCGCCGGTCGTGTCCGTCTCGCCCGCGGCTTTTGCCGCGCGCTTTTCGGCCGCAAGCCCGGTCACCGCCCCCGCGGTTCTGAGCACGGCATGTCCGCCACCCGTCCGGAACTGCTGGCAACGGCTGGCATGCGTAACCGTTTCGTCGCGGGCAGCGCAGGCATTGAGCAGCACCTCCACCCGGGCGCTGGGCATCAGCACGATTTCCTTCACCCAGCGGAATTTGGCGTCCTGGATCGGCGGCGCTGCGCCCGAGCGCGCCAGCAGCTGCATGCGCAGCCTGTTGCCGTCGTCATCCACCAGCTCCAGCCGATAGGTCGCATCGGCGCTGAGGTTGGCGATGCGCCAGATCTCGCTTCCTCCCGAGGCCACCGTCACCCGCGGATAGGCCATGCCGTTCACCGTGAACAGCCAGCGGCCATCCTTGGCACCGCCGACATCCTCGGGCGTCTTGATGTCCAGCCGGCACCACGAGCTCTCGGCGCGGGTGGGCTTGAGCTGGTCATCGAGCGGGCAGGCGAGCTCTTTGTAGGTATTTTGCGCGGCATCGCTCTGGAACTCGAGGAAACGATAGGCGAGGCTCGGGCCATTGCGCACGAGCTTCATGTCCTTGAGGCCCATCGTCCGCACGCGAATCCGCTGAGGCTCGAGCCCCGTCAGCGGCTCGCGGTAGTCGAGCCTGGGATCGCCGACCACGACCAGCCCTGCCAGCCCGCCCGCGATTTGTCCCTCGGCCTTGCCGTGCGGATGCGCATGATACCAGTACAGCCCGCGCGGATGCGGCAGGCCCGACCGGAGCGAATTGACCTGATAGGCATACCTCAGCCCGCCACCCGGCGGCACGGCGCGCATGCTGGCGGGCTGCTGCTCGTCACATGGATCGCTGCTGTCGGCGCCCGCAGCCGGGTTGCCTCCGAACAGGCTTGCCGGCGCCGTACCCACCACCGGGAACACGCAATCGCCGAAGCGGTCGCCGATTTTTTTCGCCGAGCCCTGAAACCCATGGAAGTGCAGATTGGTCGCGTGGGCCAGCGCTGACGTCAGATCAATCGACAGTGTGCGCCCGCGGTCGGTGAGGAAGGTGGGCGCGATCAGCGGATTGGGATACTGCAACGGCTCCGTCTGCCCGGGCGGTGTAACCTCGTAGTGGTAGGCATTGAGCACCCGGCCGAATCCCGGGACATCGAGGCCTTTTTCGGCTCTCACGGCCCTGAGCTTGAAAGCCTCACCGCTCGGCGGTACGACCAGCTGCGGTGCCTCGAGCAGCTGCATCGGCGGGGGCTTCGGATTTGCGGTCTGTTGCGCGCCGGCAGAGGTGGCGGCGATCGTCATGCAGGCAAGGCCGCCGAGGACGAGACCGAGGCCCGCTGCGCGCACGTGAGCCGGCATATTCACCTCGCTACGCCAGACTTAGGGCACTTCGCGGCGCGCCACACCGACTCTGAGACATTGCCATGAGAGATTGCCAAGCTTCGCAAGCTCTTGCGGCGGAACGCTACAAATCTTATGAACTTCCAATTCCCTCCGCAATACGAATAAGCGAGCGGCTTGGGCCTGCGTCCAGGGCGGTTGCGCAGGCTGCGTCAGCGCGGCCACGCCTGTGACAGCGGTTCGCCGCCGTCACCCCGCCCGTGACCCAACGATAACCCAACCTGCATCAACTCGAAAACCGCACCACCGGCGCGGCGATGCTCTCCGTCATGATGTTGATGCAGGCGGGCTTGCCGCCGGCAAGCGCGCGTTCGATGGCGGCGGGCAGCTCGGCCGCCTTGGTGACGTGCTCGCCGTGCCCGCCGAACGCCGCCACGACCTGATCATAGCGCGCGGGCAGCAGCTCGCAGCCATGCATCCGTTCGCGGCCGTAGTCCCTCAGCTGGATCTGGCTTTCCGCATTCCAGCAGGCATCGTTGCCGAGCACCGCCACGAACGGCAGTTGGCGCCGCACCGCGGTCTCGAACTCGCTGATGTGGAAGCCGATGGTGCCGTCACCCAGCACCGCGAAGATGGGCGCCTTCGCGTCGGCGAGCCGCGCCGCCAGCGCGAACGACAGCGAGCCGCCGATCGCGCCGGCAACGCCATTGATCAGGCGCCGCCCCACCGGCAGCATGCTCTGGCCCCACTGCGCGAACTCGCCGCCGTCGCAGATCAGGATCGAGTTCGGATCGCGTTCAACGATCGGCCGCAAGGCGCGGAATACCTCGGCCGGATGCAGCCGCCCCGGCGTTTTTGCAACAATGCCGCGCCAGTCCTGCGGCCGGCGGTCGATGGCCTGGCGGGCCTGGCGAAGCCAGCTCTGATCGCGGGGTTTGGCGCGCCCAGCCCGCGCGATCAAGGTGTCCGCAGCGGCGGCGGCATCGGCGACAGTGCCGAGCACCAGCCGCGCGCCCAACTCCCGCATCGCGCGGTCGACCATCGCCGCTTCCGGATCGATGCTGATCAGCTTGACGTCCGGATCAAACATCGGCCCGCTCGCCCAGCGCAGCGTGAAATCGAGCTCCTTGCCGAGCAGCACGATCAGATCAGCCTCGCGCACGATTTCCGCGAACGCGCCGAGCGTCGCATCGTTGATGCCGCGCGGGCTCTCCAGAACCACCGCCGGCGCACCGGATGCCGCTTCGAGCGCGGCGAGCTGTCGGCGGCCGTCGGCGCCCGACAGCTGCGGCCCGGCAATGACCACTGGATGCTTCGCCGCGGCGATCGCCTGCAGGATGGCATCGGCCACCGGCTCAGCGAGCTCGCGTCCGCGGCGCTGCTGCCGTTCTGGCCAGCCGACCGCCTCCTCTGCGATTCGCTCGTCAAGCAGATCCGACGGCAGGCTGAGATGGACCGGTCCGGGCCGCCCGGAGCTCGCGATGCGGAAGGCCTCGGCCAGGTCCTCCCCGAGCCGCGGGGCGGAACGGGCCATCCACGACGCCTTGGCCGCCGGCGCCGCCATCTCGGCCTGGCGCAATTCCTGGAAGCCGCCGCGGCCGAGCTCCCAGGTCGCGGCATGTCCCGACAGCAGCAGCATCGGCGACTCGGCGCCTCGCGCGGTGAACAGCGCCCCGACCGCGTTGGCATGGCCGGGTCCCCCCGTCACCAGTGCAACGCCGGGCTCGCCGGTGAGCCGCCCCCACGCATCCGCCATGTGCACGGCGGCCGCCTCGTGCCGGACGTGCACGAGATCGAGCCGGCTGCCGAGAGCCGCATCGAACAGCGACATGATGTGGTTGCCCGACAGCGTGAACACCCGCCGGCAGCCGAGCCGCTCCAGCGTCCGCACGACAATGTCAGCGCCTCTCAGGGCCATGTCCAGCGTCTCTTTCCTGTTTTGTAGTGCCGATTGCCGGCCAACACTGCCACAGCCCCGATGCATTGCAAGGTCCTGGGCAAGGTCCTGGGCAAGGTCCCGGGCAAGGTCCTGCTTCGGGCCGACCGGCCCCGATGGGGCGATGGTTTATTCCCAGCACCCTTTGTTGAACAGGTTGATCCTGGGGCAGATGTTCGAGTTAGGCCGATGAAATAAGGGTTTCTGCCTCACAATAGTGGCAGCGCTGCAACGAAAGATCCTGATTTTTGCGTGCCGATGTGGATTGCGGTATCAATTTTTCTCAAACTGCAATATCTGCCAATTTATCAGCGAATTAGGCTTATTTACTGTATAGCCGCCTGAGCAGAACCCCAAACACGAAACAGATGGAATTTGCAAACATGGCCAAAGCACCCGCCAAATCCGCGACCAAGGCACCTGCCGCAAAGGCCGCCAAGGTCGCGACGGTAACGCTTCGTCACCTCGCCAACGACCTCGCCGAGACCCACAGCCTGCCCAAGAAGCAGGCGAACGAGGTGCTCGCCGACCTGATCGGGATGATGGGCAAGCACCTGAAGAAGGGCAGCCGCATCCGCATTGCCGGGCTCGGCATCCTGCAAGTGCGCAAGCGCGCCGCCCGCATGGGCCGCAACCCTGCCACCGGCGAGGCGATCAAGATCAAGGCCAGCAAGAAGATCGCCTTCCGCGCCGCCAAGGACCTGAAGGAATCGATCTGATCCCGGCCGGCTCGGCCTCACACGTTTCGGCCGGGAGCGGCGTCCTGCCGGCCCGGCCGAAACATTTGGATGGTAGGTTGGGGTTCGCCTGGCCGCTGCTCGCAGCCAACCCGTGTGGCTACTTGCGTGCCGTCCGGCCGGCGGCTTTCTTGGACGGCCGGCCGAGGCCGATCTTCTTCGCCAGCAGCGAGCGGGCGGCGGCATAATTGGGCGCCACCATCGGGTAATCGTGCGGCAGACCCCACTTCGAGCGATAGGCGTCCGGCGACAGGTCGTAATGGGACGACAGATGCCGCTTCAGCGACTTGAAGCGCTTGCCGTCCTCGAGGCAGATAATATAGTCGTCAGTAACGGATTTCTTGATCGCCACCGCCGGCTTGCGGTCTTCCTGCGCGGGGGCATCGGCTTTGGTCGCCGCCACCATCAGCGCTTGATGGATATTGGCAATCAATCCCGGCAGCTCGCCAGCAACCACGGCATTCTTACTGACATAAGCCGATACGATATCGGCCGTGAGCTCCACCAGTTCCGACTGCATGGCGGGGTTGGGTTGATCCAGCATGGTTTGTTATCCTCTCGGTTGTTGATTTTCAGCCTAAGGCGGCGCCAATTTGAGCCGCGCCAGCAATACATCTGACAGCTTGTAGAATTGCGCAGGTAAATTTTTTATTTACTGATGCACCCGAAATGGCGAGATGTCGAGCGATTTTTGCTGCACTTGCCAAGAACATCACAGCTTTGGCGGCGAATATCGATGGGTTTTGCTGCCATGGTCGAGTGATCCGTTGACGAAGTTTAATCGGCGGACGCCGCCGGCTCGCACGTGCTGCCGCACCATTTGGCCGATTGAAGTATTGAAATGATCCCGAATTATATCGACGATTGTCATGGGAACGGAATGCTCCCCGAGCTTGCCAACCAGTTCAGCAGATACTCGGCTTGAGTTGGCTGTAACGCCGGCGCGGTTGCAGTTGCAAGGATGCTTGCGAAATGACCGCACGTAAACGACCATTCAAAATAATACTTGATCACGACCTGGAATTATTTGACGTGTGTTGGAGCCGGCTCGCCAGGGGATACTGTGCAAATAGCCGATCACGCCGTCGATCTTGCCTTGACCGGAGAGGCGAGGAGCTTCGGCGGGGTGCCGGCTCTATCGACGGCGCATCAGACCCGCCGCAATCAACAGGGCCGCGAGCACGCCGGCCCGCACGGCAGTGTCGCGCCACGGCTGGGAAATCGTCAGGGTTTGCAGGGCAACAATCGCGCCGGCGGCAACCACGGCAAGGATCAGCAGGCGTTTGCGGGTGGAGGCAGTCACCAGGCATCTCCAGGCACGGCGACAATAGAAAAAGGCTCAATCTTGAGGCCGGGATCCACTGCCAGAATTGGGGGAAAGAGGCCAATGGATCAAGTCAGCCAGAAGAAAGAGCCTTTACGCGTTACCCGAAGACGCCACGCACCAAACCGACGCGCACGCTGACAGAGGCGACCGGCACACCTCACGCTGACACAACGCGAACCACGGAACGCCACTCACCAGCCAGTTTCAGCATGCTATCGCCGCGACTCTCATGCGTCATCCGAGAATTGCGCCGATGGCGGCCGGAGTGAGTTTATTCTGTGGATAACTCAATGCCACAGCTTGCGGGTGGCGGCCGATGCGCCAAAGCGATTCAAAACATCCATCCGGACATGGCCCGGCCTCACGTCCGGGCCATCCAGATGAACGGCAGAATCGCCCTGGCCGGCCGCATCGCCGCCGCGTATTGCCTCGGCCAGATTTCGCGCGCAGACTTGGCGCTCGATCGACAGCGCGGGGGAACTGCCATGACGACGGTGCGCGGCGATGCTGCCAGGACGCTCGTCCAGGACGGCATGCGGATCCTGTTCGACGTGCCCGTTGTCATGGACGACGGCCTCACCTTGCGCGCGGATGTGTTCCTGCCGGAGGAGCCGGGCAGGTACCCGGCTATCCTGAGCTATGGCCCCTACGGCAAGGGTCTCGCCTTCCAGGAGGGCTACAAGACCGCCTGGGACATCATGGTCCGTGACTATCCCGATACCGCGCGCGGCACATCCAACAAATACGCCAACTGGGAGGTGGTGGATCCGGAAAAATGGGTGCCAGACGGCTATGCCTGCGTGCGCGTCGACTCACGTGGCGCCGGCCGCTCGCCCGGTTTCCTCGACCATCATTCGGCACGCGAGACCCGGGATTTCCACGACTGCATCGAGTGGGCCGCGGCGCAGGACTGGTGCAACGGCAAGGTCGGCCTCAACGGCATATCCTATTACGCCACCAATCAATGGCGGGTCGCCGCGCTGCAGCCGCCGCACCTCGCCGCGATCTGCGTCTGGGAAGGCTATGCCGACCGCTATCGCGACTCGACCCATCATGGCGGCATCGCCTGCACCTTCCAGAAGCATTGGCAGGAGATGCAGGTCAAAACCGTGCAGCACGGGCGCGGCACACTCGGCGCCCGCAGCCCGATCACCGGCGAGCTCGCCTGCGGCCCAGAGACCTTGAGCGAGGCGGAGCTCGAGGGAAACCGCGCCCGGCTGTGGCCGGAGATCCTCGCCAACAACCTGGACAGCGACTATTACCGGGTGCGCTCGGCCGATTGGAGCCGGATCAAAGTGCCGCTGCTGTCCTGCGGCAACTGGGGCGGCCAGGGCCTGCATCTGCGCGGCAATGTCGAGGGCTTCGTGCGCGCCGCTTCCACGCACAAGTGGCTGGAGCTGCACGGCGGCTCGCACTGGGCGATCTTCTACACCGACTATGGGGTGGCGCTGCAGAAACGGTTCCTGGGCCATTTTCTGAAAGGCGAGCAGAACGGCTGGGACCGGCAGCCGCGCATCCAGCTCAATGTCCGCGCGCCCGGCGAGAGGTTCGTTTTACGCCACGAGGACGCGTGGCCGCTCTCCCGCACGCGCTGGACGCAATTGCTGCTCGATCCCCATGCACGGGCGTTGTCGTGGAGCGAGGCGGGCGGGCCGGCGCGGCTGAGCATGGAGGCGGGCGGCGAGGGCCTGACGTTCCGGTCGCAGCCGCTCGAGCAGGAAACCGAGATCACCGGGCCGCTCGCCGCCAAGCTGTTCGTTTCCACTTCGACCGCGGACGCCGATATATTCCTGGTGTTCCGGGTGTTCGCTCCCAACGGGCAGGAGGTCGTGTTCCAGGGCGCGCTCGATCCGCATACCCCGGTCGCGCAGGGCTGGCTGCGCGCCTCCCACCGCAAGCTCGATGCGGCCTTATCCACTCCCTATCGCCCCTATCACACGCACGACGAGAGGCAGCCGCTGAAACCGGGCGAGATCGTCGAGCTCGATATCGAGATCTGGCCGACCTCGATCGTCGTTCCCAAGGGCTACTCGATCGCGCTCTCGGTACGCGGCAAGGACTACGAGTGGGAGGGGCCCGCCGCGCACCTCTCCAACATGAAGAATCCGATGAAAGGCTGCGGGCCGTTCCTGCACGACGACGAGGTGGACCGCCCGCCGGCGCTGTTCAACGGCACCACCACGCTGCATTTTGCGCCGGGCAAGCAGCCGTGGCTGCTGCTGCCGATCATTCCGAAAAGCTGACCCGAAACCGCGCGCGGCTCGACTATTTTCCGGCCCCGGCGGTAATGTGAACGCGGCTGACAATGGTGCCGCTCGGCAGATCGATGACGGCGAGGATGGTCTGGGGCACCGCATCGGAGCCCATTGCCGGAGACTCGTACTCAACGGCGAGGCGCGTCGCCTGCAGCTGCCAGCTGCGAACGCGGGCGCCCGCCGGCAGCGGCAGTGTGATATCCGTCGGCACACCGCCGCGGCTGACGCTCGCGGCCCCGGCAACGGCGGAGGCCGGCGGCGAGCGGCTGGCAAGGCGCGCGATCTGGACGAACACGGCAAGGAGGCCGACGATGATGGCGATGCCCATGGCCACCACCGCAAACTTGAGCCACCGGAGCTGGCGCGGATTGAGCAGGCTGGCGGCAGTGTCGTTGGCGCTTGCGCCGTCCATGAGTAAGCCCTTCAAAAACCTTATGGAGTCCGCCATGCGGGCTGTTATCGTGTTCCCTGCATGAGCGAGACACTGCACCACCTGACAGCAGAGCCGGCGGAAACCGGGCTGCGTCTCGACCGCTTCTTAGCATCGCGCCTTGCCGACGTCAGCCGCTCGCGTCTGCAGGCGCTGATCCGGGATGGCCGGTTGCACATTGCCGGGCAGGCCGTTTGCGATCCGGGACGGCGGGTGAAACCGGGGGAGCGAATCGAGCTGGTGCTGCCCGCGGCCATCGATGCGGCGCCGCTGCCCGAGCCGATCCCGCTCAGCGTCGTGTTCGAGGACGCGCACCTGATCGTGGTCGACAAGCCGGCGGGACTGGTGGTGCATCCGGCGGCGGGGCACGCCTCCGGAACGCTCGTCAACGCCCTGCTGGCCCATTGCGGCGCCAGCCTGTCGGGTATCGGCGGGGTCCGGCGGCCCGGCATCGTGCATCGGCTCGACAAGGATACCAGCGGCTTGCTGGTGGTGGCCAAGACCGATCAGGCGCACCAGGGGTTGGCCCAGCAGTTCGCGGCGCACGGGGCCGATGGCCGGCTGATCCGCGATTACCTGGCGCTGGTGTGGGGCGTGCCGGAGCGGGAGCAGGGGACGGTGCGGGCGGCGCTGGCCAGAAGCCAGTCCAACCGCTTGAAAATCGCCGTGATGCGCAGCGGCGGGCGCGCGGCGGTCACGCATTACCGGGTGGAGAGGGTGCTGCCCGGCCCGCAGCAGCCATTGGTAAGTGTGGTGCGTTGCCGGCTGGAAACCGGTCGGACCCATCAGATCCGGGTGCATATGCGGCACATCGGGCACCCGGTTGTGGGAGATGCAACTTATGGTAGCGGATTCGCGGCGAGTGCCCGCAACCTGAACCCGATGGCGCAGTCCCTGCTGAACACGCTGAACCGGCACGCCCTGCACGCGGCGACGCTGGGTTTCGAGCATCCCGTTACCGGCCGAGCCCTGCGCTTTCAAAGCCCGCTACCGACCGATCTGCAAGGGCTGATCGCCGCACTCGGCGGATGAAGGGCGGGCGATTCAATTCAAGCCCTGTCGTACCGGCGCGGAAAAAAGTTTTCCGGCGGCATTGGAAGTCGTGAAACCGATACCCATTTTGGTGCGTTACGCTGGCAAGGTAGGGATCTGCAGAGCGAAAAGGGCCACCATGGACTGCAAATTTTACGATCACGCCAAGTCACCCTCTCCTGAACAGGCTTGATTGGCGTATGCTGCGAAAATGCCGCATTGTGGCCATCGCGAAAACCTAAACCACACCGCATCAACTTAGCAAAAAGGGGTTCTCTGGCTTCGGTAAGACGAGGCGGGGGGCTGGGCAAGGACATGGCATCCAGAACGCTTCCGACTGTAGCGTCGGGCCAGGGCGGCCTGTCGCGATATCTCGAGGAAATCCGCAAGTTTCCAATGTTGGAGCCGAACGAGGAATACATGTTGGCCAAGCGTTGGCAGCAGCATGAGGATTCCGAGGCCGCCCACAAGATGGTCACCTCGCATCTGCGGCTGGTGGCGCGCATTGCGATGGGCTATCGCGGCTACGGCCTGCCGATCGGGGAGGTGATCTCCGAAGGCAACGTCGGGCTGATGCAGGCGGTGAAGCGATTCGACCCCGACAAGGGCTTCCGACTCGCGACCTACGCCATGTGGTGGATCCGGGCCTCGATCCAGGAATACATCCTGCGGTCGTGGAGCCTGGTGAAGATGGGCACGACCGCGGCGCAAAAGAAGCTGTTCTTCAACCTGCGCCGGGTCAAGGGCCAGATGCAGGCGCTGGAGGAAGGCGATCTGAAGCCCGAGCAGGTGAAGGCCATCGCGACCAAGCTTTCGGTGCCCGAGGACGATGTCATCAACATGAACCGGAGGCTATCCGGCGACAGCTCGCTCAATGCTCCGTTGCGACAGGATGCGGAGTCGGGCGAATGGCAGGACTGGTTGGTCGATGAGGGCGACAATCAGGAGGTCCGGCTCGGCGAGAGCGAGGAGCTCGCGCAGCGACGGGCGATGCTGAGCGATGCCATGGGCAGCCTGAACGAGCGGGAGAAGCGGATCTTCATGGCGCGCCGCCTGTCCGAAGAGCCGGCCACGCTGGAGGATCTGTCCGCGGAGTTCAACGTCAGCCGCGAGCGGGTGCGCCAGATCGAGGTGCGGGCGTTCGAGAAGATCCAGAAGGCGGTGCAGAAGGCGGCACGGTCCGGCGCTCCTGGGTAACCCCTGGGTAACCCCTCGACGTCACGGGTCTGGTGGCTTACCGTACGGGTCCCACCGTTCGCAGCCAACAGCCCGACCCCCTCATGAGCACCCCTCGCTGCGCCTACGCCGGTCACAATACGACCGGCACCCAGGGCCTCATCGGCATCGACAAGGTGGGCAATCAGATCCGCTCCTATGATCCCCTCACACTCGAGGAGATCACGCGCATCGCCGCGCCCGAGCCGACCGTGCACGAGCTTGCCATCTCCCCGGACCACCGGCTGGCTTTCGTGCCGCTCTACGGCGACGGCATTTACGGGGCCAACCGCCAACCCAACAACAAGATCCTCATCATTGATCTTACGGCGCAATCGATCGTCGACACCCTCGATCTCGGCGCTTTCGTGGCGCCGCACGGCATGGTCTGTGACTCGTCCGGAAAGCTGTGGGTTGTCTGTGATATTCCGGGCAAGCTGTTGCGCATCGACCCGGCGCGCCGGCTGATCGAGAATGCCTGGGACTGTCCGGCCAAGGGGCCGCATGTGCTGACCATGCTGCCGGACGAGTCGCGGATCTATGTCTCCGCCAAGGAGGGCGCGCCGGCCGTGTTCGATGTCGGCGCAAACCGTTTCTTGCGCCAAGCCACAGCGTTCGCCTGCCAGCCCGGCCGCGGCACCGACGGCATTGCGGCCAGCCCCGACGGCAGCCAGGTGCTGATGATCGACAACGACGCTGGCGATTTGCACGTCATCGAGACCAGAACCGGCGCCGAGTGCGATCGCGTGCCGCTGACCCTGATGCCGCTGACCAATCCCAAGCGCTCGCGACTCAGCAAGCTGATGTTCTCGCCCGACGGTCGGCATCTCATCGTCACAGCTTATGCGGGCGGCCTTGCCTGGCTGATCGAGGCTGCCGATTTGCGGCGGCAAACAGTGCTATCGCTCGCCAAGGGTCCGATGGGCATCGCCTACGCACCCGACGGCAAGACCGCGCTGGTGACCAGTCACGACAGCGGCCTCATCACCTCTATCG
>Ga0209069_10000958_pt1 | contig 14260 bp, 12 predicted proteins | sample Str013_2_FD_187202 | JGI IMG/M metagenome (GOLD analysis project Ga0209069, IMG submission 187202) | Freshwater sediment microbial communities in response to fracking from Pennsylvania, USA - Straight Creek_MetaG_SC_2013 (SPAdes) (version 2) | ecosystem: Environmental > Aquatic > Freshwater >...
GGACTCGAAGATCGGCATCGCGATCGACGTCAACCAGGTCGTGCCGGCGACCGACTCGGAGCGGGATCGAGTCGCTGCCGACCGGTGGAGCTCCGCTCGAGACGGGTGGTTCCTCGATCCGCTCTTCGGCCGGGGCTACCCAGCGCTGGGACTCGCCGCTCACGGGGAGGCGGGCCATCTCGAAGGCATCGACCTCGTCGAGCCACCCTCCGGCGATCTCGACTACCTGGGCCTGAACTACTACCGGCGCGACTCGGTCAGCGCCAGGTCGGATCGCGCCTTCGACTGGGAGATCGGCGCCCTGCCGGGCTCGGAGCAGACACAGATGGACTGGCACGTCGCACCCGACGGCCTGCGCGATGTGCTGCTCCAGCTCCACCAGACGTACGCACCCCGCGAGGTCTTGGTCACCGAGAACGGTGCCGCATACCCCGACACCCTGGACACGGACGGCCGGGTGCGCGATGTCGCCCGGGTGGAGTACCTGGCACGCCACGTCGCCGCCGTGTCGGAGGCACGTGCAGCCGGCGTGCCGATCACCGGCTACCACGTCTGGTCGTTGCTCGACAACTACGAGTGGAGCCTTGGCTACTCCCGTCGGTTCGGCCTGGTCCGCGTCGACTTCGCCAGCCAGCGCCGCACGCTGAAGGACAGCGCGAGCTGGTATCAGCGGCTCATCGCCCGCGAGTAAAGCCTACGACTTGACCGAACCGGCCGTGATGCCCCTGACGAAGGCCCGCTGCAGCAGCAGGAAGACGACCAGCGGCACGACCATGGTGATAAACGCGCCGGCGGTGAGGAGATGCCAGGAGCCACCGCGGCTCCCGATCAGCTGGAAGAGGGCGGTCGGCAGGACCCGGACGTCGGCACCCGGTCCAAGGAACACGAGGGCCACCAACAGGTCGTTCCAGACCCACAGGAACTGGAAGATCGCGATCGCACCGAGGGCCGGGATCGACAGCGGCAGGACGATCCGCGTGAACGTCTGCAGGTGGGTCGCACCATCGATGGAGGCGGACTCGAATAGATCGCGTGGCAGCTGCGAGATGAAGTTGTAGAGCAGGAAGATCGCGAGCGGCAGGCCGAAGCCGGTGTGCGCCAGCCAGATGCCGAGGAACGAGCCGTACAGGTTCCCGGCGCTGTAGATCTGCAGGATCGGGATCAGCGACATCTGGATCGGTACGACCAGCAGGGCCACCACGATCGTGAACAGGATGCCCCGGCCGCGGAACGGGATCCACGCGAACGCATAGGCGGCGAATGCCGCGATGGTGATCGGGATGGCCACCGACGGTATGGTGACGATCAGGCTGTTGATGAACGCATCGCCCATCCCGCCGCTCGCGAGGACCGTCTGATAGTTCGAGAGCGTCCACTGGTTCGCCTCGAACGGGTGGAGCAGCGCCGTCCACCAGCCGGATGTCGTGATGTTCTTCGGATCGCGCACCGACGTGACCAGCAGGCCGAGGGTCGGCAGGGTCCAGAGGAAGCAGATGAAGAAGACGGACAGACGGAGCGGCACGCTTCGGATGAAGCCTGGCCGCCAGGCGGAGACGCCCGCCTTCGGCGTGTCGACGGCCTTGGCTGGAGCGGTCATCCTTCCCCCTGCTGACGCTTGAAGTTGCGCAGGTTGATGTACATCACGGGCAGCACCGCGACGAAGAGCAGCGTCGCCAGGGCAGCACCGCGACCGTCGTTGAAGAACTGGAAGACCTCGTGGAACATGCGGTTGGCCACGACGTCGTCATCGAACCGTCCGCCCGTCGTGACGTAGACGATGTCGAAGATCTTCAGGGTGACGATGGCGATGGTCGTCGAGACGGTGATGATGGAGCCACGGATCATCGGCACGATCACCCGGACGAACAGCTGGCGCTCAGAGGCGCCATCGAGCCGGGCCGCCTCGAGGACCTCGCTCGAGACGCCCTTGATCGCGGCCGAGAAGACGACCATGGCGAAACCGGTCTGGAGCCAGATCATGATGATGATCTCGCAGAAGACGTTGATCGGGCTGGTGGACAGCCACGGGATGGGCTGACCGCCAAGGCCGACCACGACCGCGTTCAGGAGGCCGATCTGCGGCTCACCGGCGGGCTGCCAGGCGTAGACGAAGCCCCAGATGACCGATGCGCCGACGAGTGAGATCGCCAGCGGCAGGAACACGAGGGTCTTGGCGAGCGACTCGCGTCGGACGCGATCGAAGAGCCCGGCGAAGATGAGCCCGAGGGTCACGCTGCCACCGGTCCCGACGATCAGCCAGATGGCGTTGTTGCGCAGGATCTGGGTGAAGTCCGGTTGGGTCATCACGGCGAAGTTCGCGAGCGTCCACTGGCCGTGGTCGTCCTGGAAGCTGCGCAGGATCGTTCCCGCGGCGGGGTAGACCAGGAAGACCGCCAACAGGACAAGCGCCGGGCCGGCAAAGACCCACGGCAGGATCCGGTCGCGCCATTTCGGCGGCAGGAGGCTGACCAGCCCACCGACGCAGATGAACAGCAGCCAGATGCCGCCAACGCCGACCAACAGGGCGATCGCCGCCAGCAGGAGCTTGGCGACCACCTGGTCGCCCGACCCGTTGCGCAGGTCGGTCGCACCCGAGATGTTGCCAAGCGCCTCGTAGATCGAGGCAAGCAGATTCGGCCCGCCGTGCGGGTCGTACAGGACGAGGACTCCGGCGACGCAGACAGCCAGGCCGATCAGACCGGCGATCGGCAGGACGAAGCGCGATAGTCCGGGACGCTCGGTCTGAGCTACGGCCATCCATCCTCCTCGCAGAAATAGTAGCGGGGCGCGTCACCGAAAGGTGACGCGCCCCGCAAGGAAGACGGTGTGTTACGGAGCGGGCCAGCTGGCGTCGATCGCCTTCAGGACCTCGTCCGTATTGGTGCCACCTGCGTTGGCCCACTTATCCGACTCTGTCCAGAACGTTCCGGCACCGACCGGACCGGGCATGAGGTCGGAAGCGTCGAAGCCGATGCCTGCAGCGCTGTTCGCGATGTCCGCAGCGACCTTGAGCTTGTAGGCGCCGGCATACCAGTCGGCCGGAGTGGTCGAGTTGGCTGAGATGGCGCTGCCGGCACGGATCCAGTTCTGGATGCCTTCCGGCGTGGCAAGGAACTCCGCCACGGCCCGGACTTCGGGCCTGTCGACGAGCACCATGAGCGTATCGGCCGAACCCTCGGCGTTCTTCTGGGCCGGGTCGATGGTCGGGAAGGCGAACATCCCGACGTCAGTCCCGAGGATGTACTTGGACGGCTGTCCGGTGACCCGCTGATCCGGGAAGAAGTCGGGGCCGTACCAGGTCGGGATCTTCTGCATCCAGCACTTGGGATTCGCGAGATCGTCCGTGAACATCGGGTCCATGACGGTCTTCATGTCGTTGGCGACGATCGCGGTGTTGCCGCCGAAGACGTAGTTGGGCGTGAAGAGGATCTTGCCGACCTTGGCAAAGGCGTCCTTGATGCCCTGATCCTCGAATGTGACCTTGTGGCTGATCCAGTCGTTGTAGTAGGCGAGGCCCTTCGTCTTGAGGACGACTTCCTCGACCCAGTCGGTGATCTGCCAGCCGGTCGCGTCGCCGGGGCCACCCGCGCTGACACACCACGGGTTGGAGCCGGCAGCGACGATCTTGTCGGACAGGGCGATGAGCTCGTCCCACGTCGTGGGCACGGCATAACCCTTGGCCGCGAAGGCCTTGATCGGGTACCAGATGGTCGACTTCACATCGGCTTTGTATGGGATGCCCCAGATGCTCGCGCCCTGGGTGACCAGGCCGATGGTGGCCGGATGCTCCTTGGCGAGCTTTCCCTTGTCATTCATGAACGGCGCGACGTCTACGACCTTGCCCTGGGCGGCGTACGCCAGGATGGGGGTCGGCTGGGCGAGCATCGCGAGGTCGGGCGGCTTGCCACCCTCGATCCGCGTCTTCAGCACGGTCTCGTGGCTCGAGCCGATGCTGTCGATCTGGATCTTGATGCCGGTGGCCGCCGCAAAATCGGCGACCGAGGCGGCGAAGTTGGTGCCTTCTCCACCGATCCACTGGGTCTGGATGGAGACAGTCTTGCCTTTGAACGGCTGGTCTGCGCCAAGTGCCTTGTCCAGCTCGGCGTAGCCGGTCGGGACGGCCGGTACGGCTGCCGCCGGTTTTGCGCTCGGCGCGGCTGCGCTCGGCGCGGCTGATGCCGAAGCGGCAGCGCTCGGCGCGGCAGCGCTCGGCGCGGCAGCGCTCGGCTTCGGCGTCGTGGCGCTGCTCGCGCAAGCAGTCACGAGGACCGTGACGACGACCGCTAGAGCGGACGTTGTCCATAGCTTCCTGACCATCGAATACCACCTCCTGAAGGATTGCCCTGACGACGGGTACGAGTGGCTGTGCTGGGTGCAAGCAGGATCCTCCGCCTCCCAGGGTGATCCGCTTGGCGGGATTATCCGCCCCCAGCGTCGGATGCGCTCGATCTCTATCGCTCGCCCACCCCCTCTCGTTCACGCAAGACGATCCGGTGGCGGGCGATCGTTGCCGCCCCTCGAGCCCCGGGCGCCTCGGTGGGCGACAGGAGCACGACGGTCGCATCGTCCAGGGCGGCCTCGACCAACGGTGAGGCGGCCCGTTCGCGGGCGATGTGCGCTCGGATCGGCTCGAGTAGTGCGGGTCCGGCATCCGCCACGCCGCCGCCGATCACGACTCGCTTGACGCCGAGCGTCAGGGCGAGCGATCGGATGGCTCTGGCCAGGTGGCCGGCCACCCGGTCGACGATCTCGACCGCGAGCTCATCTCCGGCAGCACTGGCGCGGAAGACATCGGCGGCACTCGAGTGGGGCGACAGGGTGGAGCGGCGACCGGCAGCGATGGCCTCGTCGGCCTGGCGACCGATCGCCGGGCCGGCCGCGACCGTCTCGAGGCAGCCGCGCAGACCGCACGCGCAGACGATCCCGTCCGGAACGGCCAGGACGTGGCCCACCTCGCCGGCAACGCCGTTGTCGCCGCGCAGCAGGGCACCGTCGAGGACGACGCCGGCCGAGATGCCGGTCCCGATCGCCAGGAAGGCGACGCTCTCAGGAGCGTGAGCAGACTCGCCGCGCATCTGCCCGCTCAGCCAGAGCGCCGCTGCGCGGGCGTCGTGCTCGACGAAGATCGGGACGCCCAGCGCCGATCGCAGCAGCGGTCCCAGCGGCATATGGGTGATGCCCAGGTTGACGGCCATGCGGACCGATCCATCGTCCGGGTCGACATGGCCGGGGATGGCAACGCCCACGGCCGCGATGTCCTGCCGCAGGCGGATCCGGGCGTCGCCCACGAGGCGCGTGATCTGGTCGATGAGCGACGACCGGTCGGTCGGTTCGACCTGCTCGTAGAGGATGCGGTCCCGATCGTCGGTCACCACGACGGATATCTTGGTGCCGCCGACATCGACGCCGGCGACCAACGGTCCGTCGTGCCCTGGCTCGTAGGTCGCCATCACCGCGCCAACCCAAGGCCCAGCAGCTGCTCCATGAGCAGCGCCGACGCGCCAAGCACGACGACGTCATCGTGGACGTGGCCGAACTCGATGTGCGTGTCGCGTGCCAGTAGTCCCAAGACGCTCGCACGCGCCGACCGCTGGACTTCGTCCAACCAGTCTTGACCCAGCGCCGCCACTGGCCCGACAAGCAGGACGTGGTGGACGTTGAGCACGCCGATCAGCCAGCCGATCGCAACGCCGAGTTCGCGTGCGGCATCGAGGACGATCCGTCGGATGCTGGTGACGCCCGCCAGGAAGGCGGCCGCGAGGCCGCTCACGTCGGTGATCGAAGGCTCGACGGCGCTCGCTGCGTCGACCAGGGCGGGCATGCTCGTCAATGTCTCGAGGCAGCCCTGTCGCCCGCAGCGGCACGGCGCGTCGGCGCCGCCCATCGAGATGTGGCCGAATTCGCCGGCACCGTACCCATCGCCCTGGAACAGTTGGCCATTGAGGATGATCCCTGCGCCGACGCCACGACCCACCCTGATCACGATCAGGTTGGTTGGCCGAGGGCGCCGAAAGAAGGTCAGCTCGGCGAGGGCGGCGGCGTGACTGTCATTGGCGACCACGACCGGTACCCCGTAGCGCTCCTCGAGCAGCGGCCCGAGGCTGAGGTCTGCCCAGTCCAGGTTGACCGACCAGCGGACCGTCCCCGTACTCGTGTCGATGACGCCTGGCGCGCCGATGCCGATCCCGAGGAGGGGAGACCGGTCATCGGCGCGCAGGGCGTCGACAAGCTGCAAGACGAGTTCGACGGTCGCATCGCCGCTTCGTTCCTCGAGGGGCAGGTGGATCGAGCGGAGGATCTCGCCGCGCAGGTTGACGACAGCGCCGCTGAACTGCGCCTCGCCGAGGTCGAGCCCGATCAGGTGGCGTCCGTCGGGAGCGACGCGCAGCAGGATGGGTGACTTGCCGCCGCTCGACCGGCCACGACCGACCTCCTCGATCAGGCCGTCGTCGATGAGGAGCCCGACGAGGTCGCCGACCGAGGTCCGCGTCAGGCCGGTCAGCCGTGACAGATCGGCGCGCGAGAGCGGACTGTGATCATGGAGTGCGCGCAGCACCAACTGCTGGTTGAAGGTTCGCGTCTGCTGGTGCGTGGCGCGTTCGGGCAGCACCGTTGGGGTGGCGCTCATCCGGGCGGGCACTCCTCTAACCGCAACCACCCTGACCCTTGCCGAGCGGGACTTTGGCAAGAGACTTGACAAAGTCGGATGCTGCACTGCCCATCAGGGCTTTGTCAAGTCGGTGGACAAAGATCTTGGTGAGGGCCCGGCGACTACGCGGCCAGTCCGAGGCTGGGCACCGTCACCCCGACCTAGAGTCCGCGGCTTCCCGCCGCTGGGATCGTCCGGTACGCGGCGTCGACAGCCGCCACGACATCGTGCACGAGGTACTGCTCGAAGTCACCCGTGACCGGTGAATCCACCCACTGGCCGCAGCCCCACTTCGACGAGCCGTCGGGGATCGCGACGATCATGGGCGGCACGCCCATCCGTCGGAAGACGGGCTCGAAGACGTCCTCGATCGGTGGCGACCAGCGCAGCCCGTCAGTCGTCGGGGTCACGACCTCGGCGGCCGTCTCGCCGAACGCCTGCAGCAGGTAGGCGACTGGATAGCGCTGGTCCGACTCCTCGTATCCGGGTGGCAGGTATACGAACAGGTCGCGCTCGCTCGGATCCTCCACCAGGTTGCCGGCAAGGTGAGCGCTCTCGACCCGCGTGTGGACGATCACGGCGAACCGCCTTCTACCTTGGGGATGTCGCTCGCCCCGCGGGCGACAGAGGCACCGTCGGCAACGATACCCAATGTCGCGCCGGCAGGCCGTGCCGCCTAGGTCGAGCCCGTCTGGGTCGGTCGGGTGATGACGCGGCCGTCCAGCGCACCGAAGTCCCACACGTCGATGGACGGCGGCTCGATCCCGATGACGGTGAGGGCCGTGCAGATCTGACTGCGATGGTCCGTCCCGTGATGGAGTGCCTGGGCCAGCCGGATCCCAAGCGGCGCGTGGGACTCGTAGCCCGAGCCCTCGTACTCGATCACGTCGGTCGCGGCGTCCATGTCGCGGGCGACCAGGCGCTGCCACGCCTCACCGTGCCCTTCGATGACGGCACGCATCGTCGGGATGTCGCTGCCGTCCTCCTCGAAGGGCACCACCGGGCCGCCGAGCAGGACATCCAGGTAGAAGCTGTCCCCGCCGACGATGTGGCGGAGGGAGCAGCGCAAGTCCATGCCCTGCGTGACCTCAGCCGGCGTCGATCACGCAGAAGCGATTGCCCTCCGGGTCCGCCAGGATCACGAAGTCCGCGTCGGGTGGTCGCCTGTCCCAGTGGACCTCGGTGGCGCCGAGCGCCAGCAGGCGCGCGACCTCGGCTGCCTGGTCCTCGGCGTAGAGATCGAGATGGATGCGCGGCGGCACCTGGACGGTCGAGCGGACGCGGTCCAGCGACACATTGGGGCCGACCCCATCTCTGGGATGGAGCAGGGCGAAGTCGTCGCCATCGCTCGCGCGTGCCGCGTAGCCCAGGGCCGCCGTCCAGAAGGCCTTCTGGCGCCCCAGGTCATCGACTCGGATGACGATCGAACCGACGCGAAGCATCGCCAGATGCTACTCCGAGCCACGGCCGACGACCGTGCGGCTCTGGCGCAGGTTCAGAAACCATCACCCGATGGGCATCACACCTCCTGGCCTCGGCGCGTCACGGAACTGGTATCTGCGGCATCCTTCGGTGGTCGCCGTACCCACCCTTGGAGTCCGTCCGCGTTGTCGTCCGCCTCGCACGCCGTTCCGGCAGGCCGCTCACGCCGCCCCGCCCGCCGCACCAGTCCCACCACCGTGGGCTGGCTCGCCGTCATCGGATTCTTCTTCCTGACCGGTCTCGGCGTCCTTGCCGCGATCGCGACGGTCGCCGGCTATGTGTCGCTCGCATCCGGTCTGGCGGACCCGAAGACCCTCAACCAGGTCCCGCTGGCCCAGCAATCGATCATCTACGACCGGACCGGCAAGGTGGAGCTGGCTCGCTTCGGCGCGAACCAGCGCGAGCTCGTCACGTTCGACCAGATCCCGCCGGTCCTGGTGGACGCGACCACGGCGGTGGAAGACAAGACATTCTGGGACAACGCCGGCTTCGACCCCGTCGCCATCATCTCGGCGGCCGTCGACTCGTTCCGGGGCAACAGCCGGGGCGCATCGACCATCACCCAGCAGCTCGTGCGGAATCGGCTGCTGGAGCCCGCCCTCGTCCAGGATCCGAACCGGACCCTGGAGCGCAAGCTCAAGGAGATCATCCAGTCCATCCGGGTGACCCAGGCATTCCCCGGCGAAGTGGGCAAGCAGAAGATCATCACCGCCTACCTCAACCAGAACTACTACGGCAACCAGAGCTACGGCGTGAAGGCCGCGGTCGAGTCCTACTTCGGGATCCCGCTCGCCGACATCACTCCCGCCCAAGCCGCGATCATCGCCGGCTTGCCGAAGTCGCCCTCGAACTACGACCTCGTCCACAACGCACAGAAGCGCTGCACGACCGTCGTCGCCGACGGTGTGGACTGCCCCAAGTCCGAGCTGGTCGTCCCGTCGGGTACGGAGATCGTCGATCGTCGGAACCAGATCCTGGAGCTGCTGGCTGAGGGTCGCACGCCGATATCCGGGCAGACCTACAGTGCAGCGCAGTTCCGTGCCGCGACGAATGACGTGGTCCTGCTCGGGAACCAGACCACGCCGCGCTGGATCGCTCCGCATTTCGTATGGGCCGTCCTTGACGAATTGACGACGAAGCTGTGCGGTGCGGGCGTCCCGACCTGCAACCAGCTGGCACAGGGCGGATTGCGGGTCACGACGACGCTGGACACCACGCTCCAGGCGATCGCCGAGAAGTGGGTCAAGGCGGCCGCCATCGTGCCTCACGCCAAGGACCCCAAGGCCGCGGCCAAGCAGCTGGGCCTCACCTATCAGCCCTGGATGGCCAACCTGCGCAACAAGAACCTGCGCAACGGCGCGCTGGTCGCGGAGGACTACCAGACCGGCGAGATCGTGGCGTACGTCGGCAGCGCGGACTACTTCGCCAAGACCAGCCGACCGGAGTTCCAGCCGCAGTACGACGTCGTGGGCAAGGGGTTTCGGCAGCCCGGATCCGCCTTCAAGCCGTTCAACTACGCGATCGGCATCGACGATCACACCATCACGGCGGGCACGATGATCATGGACTCGGTCACCGACTTCGGTGGCGGGTACACCCCCAACGACGCCGACCACCTCGAGCGCGGTCCGGTCCGGGCTCGAACCGCCCTGCAATTCTCCTTGAACATCCCGTCCGTGAAGGTGGCCGCGGTCAACGGCGTGGACCATGTCTTCGCGCGGGCCAAGGACTTCGGCATGACGTTCCAGACCGACACGACCAGCGCGGGGCTGTCGCTGGCGCTCGGCGTCCAGGAGGTCCGGCCGGTCGACCTCGTGTCCTCGTACGGAACGCTCGCCGATGGCGGCAAGGCGATCGGCCACACGACGATCCTCACCATCCAGGATCCGGCCGGCAAGGACGTCGTGGATCCGTACAAGCCACCCACCGGGACGCAGGTGGTGAGTCCCCAGGCAGCCTGGATCGTCACCGACATCCTGGCCGGCAACACCAACAAGAGCGTCAACCCGTTCTGGGGCAAGTTCGCCATCACCGGACCGGGCGGCCGGCGGCCGGCGACGCTCAAGACCGGCACGAACAACGATGCGAAGGACCTCAACGCCTACGGCTACATCGCCCCTCCGACCGCTGCGGGACGGGCGGGCGGCGCGTATGCCCTCGCCGTCGGCGCCTGGAACGGCAACAGCGACAACACCCCGCTCAGCACCCCGGCGAACCCGTTGTTCTCCATAGATGTCACGACGTACGTGTGGCAGGGCTTCATGAACGAGGCCACCGCCAAATGGCCGGAGACCAACTTCAAGCGCCCGGTGAGTGGACTCACCAAGGTGGCCATCGACCCGTGGACCGGCCTCCTGGCCAACCCGGGCAAGGTCTCGGTCGATGAGTGGTACATCTCCGGGACCGAGCCGCAGAGCCAGATCGCCCCCGACACGTGCGGCATCGACGTCCTTGCCGTCGCCGGCATCGAGCGCGGCCACCAGGCGTGGCTGGATGCCGACCGGGCCTGGATGCGGCGCGCCGAGCGCGGCATCGGGGTCGCCGGCGGTCCGGACCGGACCAGGACCAGTTACTTCTACAACGGCGTGTTCAAGCCGTGGGGTCCGTCCTGGGGCGTCCTCGTGGTGAAGGGATCCGGCTGCGGACAACCGAGTCCGTCCCCCGCCTGCTACGTGGTCCCGACACCGGATCCGAGCGGCGTGATCCCGTCGTTCGAGATCCCGTCGCCGTCCGCATCCGGCGGTATCGTGGCGCTCCCCTGCCCCACGCCAACACCGGTCCCGTCGGAGTCGCCCCCCGTGACGCCGACGGAGACGCCGTCGCTCCAGCCACCCACGCCGACGCCGGACGTGACGCCCACGCCCAGTCCGACGCCGACGCCCAGTCCGACGCCGTCGCCGAGCCCGTCACCCAGCCCGTCCCTGCCCTGATCCCGCGCCCGGGGTTCGACTAGCATCCCGGCGTGATCATCGAACTGGCCGACGTCAGCGTCCGACGTTCCGGCCGCACGATCCTGGGGCCCCTGGACTGGGCCGTCGGACCCGGCGAGCGATGGGTCGTGCTCGGCGCCAACGGGTCCGGCAAGTCCACGCTGTTGTCCGTCGTGAACATGAGCCTGTGGCCGACGACCGGTCGCGTGGAGATCCTGGGAGCCCGCTACGGGCACGTGGACTCGCGCGAGCACCGCCGGCGGATCGGTCTCGCGGGGAGTGCCGTGGAGGTCTCGTTCCGGGACGACCTGACGCCACGAGACCTGATCATGACCGCCCGGAACGCCGCGACCGAGCCCTGGTGGCACGACTACGCGGACGCGGATCGCGAGCGGGCTCGGGACCTCGCCGTGCGGTTCGGCCTGGGCGAGGTTATGGGCCATGCATTCGGGACGTTGTCGGCCGGTGAGCGACGACGCGCCTCCATCGCGCGGGCGCTGATGCCGGATCCGGAGTTGCTGCTCCTGGATGAACCCACGACGAGCCTGGACCTTGGCGCCAGGGAGACCCTCCTGCTGGACCTGACGAAGCTCGCCGACGCGCCAGAGCCGGCCGCGATCGTGCTCGTCACCCACCACGTCGAGGAGATCCCGGCCGGGTTCGGGCACGCCCTCGTCCTCCGCCAGGGCGTCGTCCTCGCGGCCGGGCCGATCGATGTAGTCCTCACGAACGAGGTCCTCTCGGCGGCCTACGACCTGCCCATCGAGGTGGACCGCCGCGACGGACGAGCGACGGCTCGTCTCCGGGCCTGAGCGGACGCCTAGGACGCCGGTTCGCGGTCGTACAAGCGGCGTGCCCACAGGTGGGCGGCCACCGTGGTCACCACGCACCAGCCGACCGCGACGAGTCCGCTGTCCCCGATCGGGGTCCCGACGAGAAGCCCCCGCACCGTCTCGATGAGCGGCGTGAACGGCTGGTGCTCCGCGAACCAGCTCAGGCCGTCCGGCATCGAGCCGGTCGGGACGAAGCCGCTGCTCATGAAAGGCAGCAGGATGAGGAACATCGGCAGGTTGCTCGCGGTCTCGACGCTCTTGCTGACCATGCCCAGGGCCACCGACAGCCAGGAGATCGCGACCGCGGCGAGCACGAGCAGGCCGGTCGCGACGGCCCATTGGATCGGACCCGTGGTGGACCGGAAGCCGATCAGGACCGCCACCGCCATGACGATGGCGACGGCCAGCATCGTCTGGATGACGCTGCCCACGACGTGTCCGCTCAGCACCGAGGCGCGCGCGATGTCCATGGTCCGGAACCGGGCGATGATCCCCTCGGTCATGTCCATCGCGACCGAGATCGCCGTGCCCTGGGCGGCACTCGCCACAGTGATCAGGAGGATCCCGGGAACGACGTACGCGACATACGCGGATCGTCCCCCGGCTCCCGGGCCGAGACCGGCACCCAGCGTGCCACCGAAGACGAAGACGAACAGGAGCAGCAGGACGACCGGGATCCCGGCGATGAAGAGGGTCATGGACGGATAGCGGCGCATCCGGCGGAGATTTCGCCGAAGCATGGTGGCCGAGTCGGCCAGGACGAGCGGGTACGTGTTCATGGTGTGGTCACCTTCGGTCGTGCAGGGTCGCTCGTGAGCGACAGGAAGACGTCATCGAGGTCCGGCGTCTGGAGCGAGAACCCTCCGACGTCGATCGACTCGGTCTCGAGCTTGTCGAGGAGGATGCGCAGCGACCGGATCCCTCCGTCGCTCGGGATCTGCAGGGTCAGCGACTCCTCGTCCGGCGACGTCCCCTCGAAGGCCCTGGCGGCCCGCTCGAGTTCCAGTGGGTCGGTGAACGAGAGCTGGATATGGCCGCCGGGAACGAGTCGCTTGAGCTCGTCGGCCGTCCCCTCCGCGACCAGCTTGCCGCGATCGAGGACGCCGATTCGATCGGCCAGTCGATCCGCCTCCTCGAGGTTCTGGGTCGTGAGGAAGATCGTCACGCCGCTGTCCACGAGCTCCTGGATGGTGTGCCACATCCCTCGCCGGCTGCGTGGATCCAACCCGGCGGTCGGTTCGTCGAGGAAGATGATCCGCGGCAAGCCGATGAGCGTCATCGCCAGGTCCAGCCGCCGACGCATCCCGCCCGAATAGGTCACCACCGGCTTCCCGGCCGCCTCGACGAGATCGAAGCGCTCGAGCAGCTCGGCCACCCGTCGACGGCCCGCTTCCTTGCCCAGGTGGCCGAGATCCGCCATCAGCTGCAGGTTCTCCTGGCCGGTGAACAGCCCGTCGACGGCCGAGAACTGGCCGGTCACCCCGATGGCATGCCGGACGGCATCGGGCTCGCCCACCACGTCATGGCCCGCGACCTGCACGTCACCGCCGTCAGCGGCGATCACGGTCGAGAGGATGCGGACCATGGTGGTCTTGCCGGCGCCGTTGGGCCCGAGGAGGGCGTAGACGGTCCCCTCGGGGACCTCGAGGTCGATGCCGTCGAGGACGACCTGCTTGCCGTACGACTTGCGAAGACCGACGGCGCGGATCGCGGCGCGGATCTCGGTCCGGTGTCCGATGGCGGTCATGCCACACCCCCGCGTCGGCCGACCGGCCGAGGCCGAGCGTCAAATCTCGAGGTCCTCCACGGCCGGTTGCCTGGCGCTGCCAGCGACGCTGTCGAAGAGCTGTTTCGGGATCCGCTCGCGGAGCTCATCCAGCGACTCGACGACCTCGAGCGTCGACTCGGCGGGCGTGCTCCCGTAGCTGATGTCCCCGATCCCGAGGTAGCCCCGCCAGCCGGCCGGCTTGCCCTCGGCGTTGACCATGGAAAAGTCCGGACTGCGTTCGATGTGGACCACGAACTTGCCCTTCCGGCCGCGGTAGACGCGGAAGGTCTCGACGCGGCTGTAGCTCGTGTTGACCCACTCGCCAAGCAGGATGCCGGTGAAGCGGACCTTGCGGCCACGACCCGGCCCCAGGCGGATGACGATCTCGTCGTACCCCTCCCGACGACCCTCCTCGACGTCCACATAGCGACGGAGCGCTGCGGTGATCGCCGCGGACAGGTTGTCGCCGGCGAGCTCCTGCGCGCGCTGATACAGCGTGAGGTCTGCGTCTGAGACGTAGATCGTCTTGTTCGGCACCACGACATCGTAACTCCCCATCAAGCGAGACAAACTATACGTAGCAGTATACGTATAGAGT
>Ga0209069_10000959_pt1 | contig 14257 bp, 11 predicted proteins | sample Str013_2_FD_187202 | JGI IMG/M metagenome (GOLD analysis project Ga0209069, IMG submission 187202) | Freshwater sediment microbial communities in response to fracking from Pennsylvania, USA - Straight Creek_MetaG_SC_2013 (SPAdes) (version 2) | ecosystem: Environmental > Aquatic > Freshwater >...
GTCGTCAACACCATCAAACGTGAAATCAACGATTTTTTCTACGAGCAGCAGCAAACCGCGCAAAAACAGACGTTCCGCCTCAAGCTCGACAAAACCGCGCTCGCCACCATCAAACTCAACCTGCGTGTCACCAAGGGCGGCGGGCTGTCGTATTCGCACCTGGAGGTCTCGGGAACGCCGTTTCAATCGATCATCTCCATCAACCCCAATCGCGGTCCGTTCTCGGCGGGCGGCTCCGCCTCCTCCGCGCTCGCCGTCGAGGTGGCGCTCAGCATGGAACAGTCCGCCTCCAAGGCGCTCGACTGCCGCCACCGCAAGATGGCCCGCACCGACGATCTGAAACTGAAGGACTGGCTGGTCAAATTCATGAACGAGGGCCAGACCAAGATCATCTCCGAGGGGCCCACGACGCGCCTTTCCGAGATCATCCTCACCACCGGCTTCGAGGTCGTGGCCTCCGCCGGCATCAACCCCACGATCGCGATCGTGCCGGTGTTCGTGCCGCCGTCCGCGACCGCGCAACAGGTCCGCACGCACCAACTGCAGATCATCCTGAAGGGCGACAACCAGCTGCCACAGCCGCCACCGCCCGCTGCCGCAAATGCCTCGGCGAAAGCGAAACCCCGCACGCCCTGATCGACTGCTCGCCACCCCCCCCTTGAACGCACAACGCCCGGCCGAGGGGCCGGGCGTTGGCTTTGCCTAAGGGTTGCTCAGGCGGCCTGGACCGATGGGCCGAGGTGTCTGAAATCCTCCTCGTCCGCGTGGCCCGAATTCAACTTGATACCAATGTAGCGAATGCGTCCTGCAATCTTGGCTTTCTGAACTCCAAGCTCTCCGAATTGACGACCAAACGTCGGCAGTGCCATCGGCTCCTTCTTGTTCTCCTCACACCAAGTGCAATAGTCCTCGTAAAGCGCAGTCGCAGTTAGGCTGGTACCCTCCGCGTTTTCAATGCGTTCATTATAGAAACGCTCGACATCCGTCTGCGGCGCAACCAATTTCGCGGTTGCCACCACCGGCAGCGACACATTGTCGTTCGCACCGGGGCGTGCCTTGAGCACGCTGACCGGGGAGATACGCGCCGCCCGGCCTTCGATGACACGCCACTGGCTGGTGGCCACAAACAGGCCAAGGCCAGAACCGATCTCGAGAAGGATCGCCACCATCACGGTGAGCGCCGTCTGGATCTTATTCGTGTCGACACCCGTCAGGCTCTTGAAGAACTCGGCCTGCGGGTCGCCCGACGCCAGCGCGGCGCCATGGGCTCCTGACTTCTCGAGCTTGCCATTGATATCGGCAATCTTCTCCTCGAGTTTCTCACCCTGCTGGGCCGAGGCCTGCTCGGCACCCAGGGCATGGTACTGCTGACACAGCTCGCGCTGCGTTTTACCTTCGATTTTGGTGCAGCCGTTGGTGGCTCCCCAGGCGCGCTGCGCCTTGAGGCCCTCGATATCCTGCTGGACCGTGATCGCCGGGCGGTGCTGCGGAATCCAGCTGAGCTGGTCCTGGGCCCGCTTGAGATCGGCGCGGAGGTCCTTGTAGGAGTTCGAAAGCTCCACCCGCTGCCCGGTCGTGTCGCCACGGTTCAGGGCCGCATGGCCGAGAGCCGAGGTCAACGAGTAACCGGTGCAGACCAGTCCCACGACGCAGGCAGCGATCGCTTGCGTCCAGGCCCGGTTCCGCCATGCAGCAAAGAAGAAGAACGGCACCAGCGCTTTGAGGATATCCGACGCGACACTGGCAGCACCGTAGATCTGCCCGTCGAACTCGGTTTTGCCGAGCTGGAATCCGAAACGCCAATTCATGGCTGCCGACACCCCTAAGAGTATCACGGCGGCCGCGACTCCTAACGCACCAAATAAGTGTTTCATTTTTGTAGCCCCCTCAGATGAAGGTGGCCAAGCCGGCCCCTGCCGACTGGCCCGTACGCAACTCGACCGTTACGGGACGCTACAAAACCAACCGCAGACCGCGGTCGAGGCTCAATACGCGAATGCACGCCAGCGGTGTGCTGCGGGCAGTCAGCTGGTCCGAACCCGGCCTGCCTCGGATTGCGGTTTTTGGAGCAATCGGCCATTCCCCAGAAAAGCCGTCACTCCTGCAATCCTATGAAGACCATTGGTCCAAATACCTCCCAAGCCGCGCCTGTGCTGTTCATCGACCCCGAACCGAGCCGCCTGCTTTTCAACAGGCGGTTGCCTCAATCCCGAGAGGATGACGCCCAAGCGAGAAAGGGGGCACCTCTGAATCGCTTGTACCATGATTTGTCAGTGGTTCCAAACGACTACCCTCGATTGCCTGCCACGCGGGCGTCTCGGGGTGTCGAGCCGCCACCCTAATTTGTCCACATGATTGCCGCTGTTTGTCCACAAGGGTGCGACCACAAGGCAGCGCTGTCATGCCCGTGACATACAATCCCTGGTGGCAGAATGCATATTCACTGCTAAATCTAGCAGGCTGCTCTCGTCGCCTTGCGTTGCGGCACTGCAGCCTCCGGCGATGGCCTGATCCGATATTCCGTTGACCACCCATGTTGCGCTTCTGCATCATGGCCGGCCGGGAATTCGGCCATCGGACACCCCGAATTCGGGGCTGTGTACAGATTGCCGCACAAGCAGTATCATGGGCTCGCGCGACACTTCGAATGCCGTTCTTGCGGCCGTTGCACGATAAGGTTCGCGTCAGGAACGGTTGGGCTGCAGCGGAGTTGTTTGCGTTGGGTCGGTCGAGTAGCCGACGGGCTGCGAAGTGGGTGTTCGGAGCGTGGCATGCGTAAGACCTTCGGTGTGCTGACTGGTTGTGCGGCCCTCTGGGGGCTCAGCACGTTGGTGCCACTCGACTACGAGGGGCTGCAGGCGATCGGTCCGGGTGCCAGTCCCAACTTCGGCTACTCAATCCGTCCAACCACGCGTGACGAGAGGCCAGCCTCCGGCGGGAGCCAGGTGCGAACAGCTGTTGCGTCGCCAGGCCAGCCCGCAAACGCCCCAGCCAAGCCCGGCACAGGCATCCGTCTGGTTCGCTCCGGCACCGTCAGCCTCACCAGCTCGGACGGCGCCACAGTGGCGGCCGGACCCAAGCAACCGCACGAACTGCGTACCCAGCACGCGCAGGCGCAGGACAAGCCCGAATCGGGCTCGCAGCCGCTGTTGCGCAAGACCACGTCGGCCAAGCCGCGGGATGAGAATGCGCGCCGGCAACTGTCGCGTGATCTGCAAGCCGAGCTGCGCCGCGTCGGCTGCTACAGCGGCCCACTCGACGGTCAATGGAACCAGAGCACGCGCAAGGCAATGTCGAGCTTCAATCAGCACGTCAACGCCATGCTGCCGGTGGAGGAACCCGATTACGTATTGCTGACCTTGGTCGAGCGGTACATGGATCGCGCATGCGGGCAGGGTTGCACGGCAGGTCAGGCACCGGCACCCGACGGACATTGCGTGACGGCAAGCGTCGCCGCGGATGCCCGTCGCAAGGCGACGAGCGAGCCGACGAATGGCGAAGCGCGCGCCAACGCGACACCAAAGCCGTCATCGGAGGAGGCCCGGCGCCGGGATGTGGCACGCAAGGCAGAGCATCTGCGCGTGGCTGAGGAAGCGCGCAGGACTGATGAGTCGCGGCGGCAATGGGAGACCAAATGGCTCGAGGAATTGCGCAAGGCCGACGCCGACCGCGGGACCGAGCCGCAAAACGCCGCGACAGCGCGCGTGGACGAGCGCCGCAATGAGCCGACCCACAGCGCGGCGGCAACCCCACCCCGCGCGGCACCTGATACCGCCCGCCCCGACGAGGCAGAACGAAAAGCCAAGCTGGCCGAGGCACAGAAGCTCGAGGAGCGGCGCAAGGTGGCTGAGGCGCTCGAGGCTCGTAAGCTCGCAGAGGCTCAACACCAGGAGGAGCTAAAGCGGCTCGTCAACGCGCGCAAGGCTGAAGAGCAACGCAAGCTTGCCGAAGCGGCCGAGGCGCGCAAGCAGGAAGACCTGCGCAAGGCCGCCGAAGCGCGTGAAGTGCGCAGACTGGCCGAGGCACGCAAGCTGGATGAGCAAAAGCGGCTGGCCGACGCCCAAAGGCAGGCACAAGACCGCAAGGACGAGGAGCAACGCCGCGTCGCTGCGGTGATGCAGGCGGCGGAGTCCTGGAATGAGGCCAAGCGCCGATCGGAGCTGCCACCGCCCTCGGGCCTCGGCGCGCCTCTGCCCCCGCCGACCACGGCATCCGTCATGGCCAGCCAGGGCGCCGTACAAGTCCTGCCGCCGACGCTGGCGGTGCCGCAATTGCCGGATGGGGCGGCGGCCGGGTCTGCCTCGGCGCCCGTAACCGGAGTCGGCGATGCGGCCAAGGCGCCCGATGGCAAAGCCACACCCGGCGGTGCCGTCGGACAACTCTATGTGGTGAAACCCCCCAAAGCGCCACGATTGGCTCAAGGCGGATCGACCTATAGCCGTGAGCGCGCGGCACCCTACCGTTACGCCCCGCCACAGAGTTATCGGACATTCTCGCGGGAGGCGATTTTCAGACCCAGCAATTGATGGCTTGAACGAAGCTCGGGTCCCGGGCGCTCGTGCAACCGACCGGTTCGGTCGCTTGCACAACTTGATGTGGAAAGCGTTCAGGAGCCGGTATCGAACCCGATCGTCCGCTTGTTCACGGTAAAGCGGACCCACAGCGTCACCAGCGCTTCGAGCACACTGGTGCCGATCATCAGCAGCAGCGCATGCCGCTGGAAGCCCGACAACTGGATCACGCCTTGCAGCGTTTCCACGCCGGCGATCGCACCGACCAGAGCCGGGAACAGCGCGGTCACCGAATCGATGAAGCCGATCGAGCGCGTGTCGATCGCCGAGGACAGCAGGGCGATCAACTGAACCGCCAGATAGCCGAGCACGGCCCAGGGGAGCGCATATACCCAGAATTGCGAGCCGGGGTCGGGCTGCCAGCCCGGCATCTTGAAGAAGAAGAAGGCTCCGACAAGTGTCAGCAGGATGGCGAGCGCCGTGCTCAGGTGCTCCATCATGTGCCGCGAAGAATGCATGTCGGTGTGTGCAGGTCCGGCGCTGGTCATTCGAATCCCTCCCCTGGTCATCCGGCCTCACGCCAGATCGGTTCGCCCGGAATATGGGGCCTTGCCTGCATTGAGGCAAGCCACGTCCCGCGCCCGTGGTATTTCACCTTGGATCTGAGGCCGGCTCAACCTGGCGTTGATCCACTTTGTTCGGGATTGCAGGGTGCATGCGGCAGCACATGGCGCCGGGCCACGATGGGCCAGGACGCCGGAGTCGCGGATCGGGAGATGGACGTGGTCAAGTTCACGCCTCAGTGCACCAGCATCCCCACCATCGCGACATAGGTCAGGGCATGCAGCATCTGGTCGGTGCCGAACGCCCACCAGAACGCAACGTCGGCCTGGGTCAGCTGGCGGCAGCGGGTGAGTTGCTCTTTCGACCAATCCAGATGGTAGTGGATGAAAAATTCCATCAGCGTCAGCAGCAGCGCTGAATGCAGATCCGCTCTTACAATGGCGTAGACCGGCAGCGACAGCCCGCAATGGATGGCCGCGTGCAGGAGCCCGCCGGGATGCATGTAGCGTCCCTTGTTCTGCAGCTGATAAGGCGATTGAAGAACGAAATCCGCGAGCATGTGCTTGGCCGACAGGTACGCCATGGCACACAATGCAATGTGTGCGGTCGATAACATTTGCAAGCTCCTTGTTACCTCGATCCGTTCCCTGGCACCGCAATTGAAGCATCCCTCCTCGACAAACGGGTGTGCGATTTCTCACATCAACAACGACCCGCCCGCTGAAACTGTTGTGCGCATTTTTCCGCTTGGGCGCTTCCCCGGTTTCTTGTAGCGCGAGGGTGACGGCTCCGTGGCGCGATTTGCCCGAGCGGCCGTCATCCAGCTTGCCGTCAACCGCCGTTCCTTGCGATAATCCTTCCCCACGGCCGGGACACCCTATGATTGTATTCTGTTCAGGCGCTCGGAACAGAACACGAGCTTGCATGTCCGCTGCGAGCGTTCGCCTCGTTGCGGCCATCGTGCTGATGCGGAGTGCGCGGCACCGCTCGAACGGTTGAACCGGGGAGAAAATCGATGTTCTCGTTCCGCGCCATTCCGCTGATCACGATTTCGGTCGTGGTTTACAATCTGCTGACGCTGCTCGGCGGCAAGGACGTGTTCGGCGCCGAGGCCATACGTCTGCCGATGGTCAATGGCGGGCGGGTCGTATTCAGCACCGGCGATCTGCTGCTCGCATTTACCCTGATGCTGCTGTTCTTCGAGATCGTCAAATCGACCTATGTGTCCGCGATTGCCCAGCTCGAGCATGTGCTGTCGTTGTTCGTCGGGGTGTTCTGTCTGGTCGAGTTCCTGGTCAGCGAGCGGGGGCAGAGCCCGATCTTTTTTCTGATCATGCTCGCAACCCTGATCGACATTGCCGCCGGCTACATCATCGGGGTGCGCGTGGCGCGCAAGGAAATGCAGATCAACCGCGACTCTTGAGGCCATTCCCGACGTATTCTCGCGGGGTTGTGAGCATTCTTGCAGGTTCCCGTTTATTGAACTTTTAACGAGTGGTGCCCTAGGCTGCGCGCAGAGATTTTGGCTGCCGGCGTGATCCGTCGCAGCTTCCAGGCCGTGGTGAAAGCAGGACCGGTGACCGGCTCACAGGACAGCAAGGGCAGGATGCCCCCGCCCATGGCAGCGACTTCGCACCAGGCCGGCGGGTTTGCGCTGCTCGACATCCTCTCCGCGGTGCAGGAGACGGCCTATAATTGGAGCCTGGCGACCGACGAGATCAGCTGGCAGCCCAATGCGCACGCGGTGCTGGGCCTGGCGCGCTCGGTATCGGTTGCCACCGGCGCCGCGTTCAGCCTGCTGATCGCCCCCGAGCATGCCGATCGCCGTCTCGGCGCGCTGATGGGACAATCCAAAAAACCGACGGGTCTGGGAACGCTCTATCGTGTGCAGTACCGTTTCATGCCCGCGGGCCGGCGGAGCGATACCGCCATTTGGATCGAGGACCACGGCATCTATCATGCCGGCCCGGCAGGCGAGCCTGGGCATGCCTGCGGCGTGATGCGCGTGATCAGCGATCGTTACCAGGAGGAGCAGCGGCTGCTGTTCCGCTCCGATCATGACGAGCTGACCGGCCAGCTCAACCGCATCCGCCTGATCGAGGCGCTGGGCTCGGTGCTGTCCCGAGCCGAGCAGGCCAAGGGCAGCTGCGGCCTGCTGATCGCCGGCATCAACAATCTGGCAATGATCAACGAGACGTTCGGCTACGAGGTCGGCGACGAGGTGATCGCCGCCACCGGCCGGATCCTGAAGACACGGCTGCGGGGCGGGGACACCATCGGCCGCTACTCGTCGAACAAATTCGGCATCATCCTGAACGAATGCGGGCTGTCTGCGATTCGCACGGCCGCCGACCGCCTGATGACGGCGGTTCGCGAGACGCCGATCAAGACCTCGGCCTCGCCGATCAGTGCAAGCGTCTCGATCGGCGGAGTGCTGCTGCCCGAGCATGCGCGCACGGTTCAGCAGGCGGTGGGCAACGCTTTGCAGGCGCTCGATCGCACCAAATCCAGGCACCAGGACTGCTTCACGTTGTATGAGGCATCGCCCAATCGCGAATCGATCCGTCGCCGCAATGTGAAACTCGCCGACGAGATCGTCGCCGCGCTCAACGAGCATCGCCTGTACGTGGCATTGCAGCCCATCGTCTCCACCAAGACGCTGAAGCCGGTGATGTACGAGTGCCTGCTGCGCATGGAAAAACCCGACGGCACGGAGGTGTCGGCCGGCGAGTTCATCGAGGTCGCCGAGCAGCTCGGGCTGTCGAGGCTGATCGACCGGCGTACGCTCGAGCTATCGATCGACATCTTGAAGCAGCATCCATCGCTATGCCTCTCGCTCAATGTCTCCAGCCTCACCACCGGCGACCATGAGTGGCTGGTCGCGCTGCATCGTCTCACCTCGGGCCGGCGCTCGCTCACCGAGCGGCTGACCATCGAGATCACCGAAACCACCGCCATTCACGATCTCGACCAGTCGGTGAACTTCGTCGACACCCTGAAGGAGCTTGGCTGCAAGGTCGCGATCGATGATTTCGGCGCCGGCTATACCTCGTTCCGCAATCTGAAGTTCCTGGGCGTCAACATGGTCAAGATCGACGGCTCGTTCGTGAAGAACCTCGCCGACGACAAGGACGACCGCGTGTTCGTCAAATCCTTCATCGAGCTTGCCGAGGCGTTCGGCATCGAGACCGTCGCGGAATGGGTGGGCGATGAACGCACCGCCAAGCTGCTGATCGAAACCGGCGTCACCTATATGCAGGGCTATCATTTCGGCAAGCCGCAGCTGGCGGCCGACCTGCTCAGAGTTCCGATCTGATTGCAGGCCTTCGGATGGGGGGGTGCGGCCAGGGCCGTTGCGGCGCGCGCATCCGCTCGTAGGCTCGCGCCAGTTGCAGCACGCCGAGATCGTCGAACCTGCGGCCGGCGATCTGCAGGCCGATCGGCAGACCTGCCGAGGTATATCCGCAGTTGATCGAGCCGGCCGGCTGCTCCGACATGTTGAAGGCCACCGTGAAGCCGATGTGCTCGAAGGGGCGTTTTGGATCGTTTGTCGGACAGGGCAGCTCGGCAGCGAAGGCCGGCACCGGCGCGGTCGGCGACAGCACATAATCGAACGGCAGACAGGCCGCGTGCGCCGCCGCGCGCATGACCATGATCTGATTGAAGCCGTGAAACAGAGCGCGGCCGTCGAGGCCCTGCGCGCCCTCGGCCCAGTCGCGGATGAACGGCAGCATCCGCCGCCGCCGCGCGGCGGCAAGCTGATCGAGCTCGGTCAAGGCCCGCATTCTCCAGAACCTATCGAGGCCATCGAGCATGTCCCTGGTGAGGAACGGCTTCATCGGCTCGATTCGCGCGCCCGCCGCCTCCAACAGACGCGCCGCGGCCTCGACCGCAGCGCGCACCTCGGGATCGACTGGCAGGCCGCAGCCCGCGTCGAGTAACAGCCCGATCCGCAGCCCTCCGACGTCGCCGTCGAGGGACATCCAGTCGATGCGCTGGTACGGCAGGCTCATGTGGTCGCGCGGGTCGTGCCGGCCGAGAACGCCCATCAATAGGGCCGCGTCCTCGACCGTGCGCGTGATCGGTCCCGCCACCCGGCCAATGTAGGGGGGATCGATCGGTATCCGGCCGAGGCTCGGCTTGAGGCCGAAGATGCCGCACCAGCCCGCCGGCAGGCGGATCGAGCCGCCGATATCGGTGCCGATGTGCAAAGGTCCATAGCCAGCGGCACACGCGGCCGCGGCGCCGGCGCTGGATCCGCCCGGCGTCCTGGTCAGGTCCCAGGGATTGCGGGCAAGCGGGTGGAAGCTCGACAACCCTGACGACAGCATGCCGTAGTCGGGCATGGTGGTCTTGCCGAGGATCACCGCGCCGGCCTCCCGCACCCGTGCCGCCGGCGGGGCATCGGCGGCGGCGGGCACCAGATCGGTCGTCACCGTACCCAGCGGCACCGGCACCGCCTTGGTGGCAATATTCTCCTTGATCATCACCGGCACGCCATCGAGCGGTCCCAAGGTCTCCCCGTGATGCCAGCGGGATTCCGATTCGGAGGCCGTGGCCAGCGCCGCTGCAGGATCGAGCGCGTAGGTCGCCTTGATGTGCGGCTCCCAATCCTCGATGTGCTCGAGCACGGCGCGCACGACCTCGACCGGAGAGGCCTCGGCTTTCTCATAGAGCGCCATCAACTCGCCGGCGCTCAGCTCGAACAGCTCGGCCATCGCTCACTCCGCCGCTCGCTGTAGCGCTGGCAGCTCAGGACGGGTTCGCATCGCCTGCTCGATGAGCTGGGTGACGCGCGCGCGCTCGGCCCCGGCCAAGGGCAGCCGCGGCGCCCGGCAACGGTCGTTGGAGCCCAGCGCGATCGCCTCGGCGAGCTTGATGTTCTGCACCAGCTTGGTCGAGACATCGATATCGAGCACCGGCCGCAGCCAGCGGTAGATGGCACGTGCCTCCTCGAACCGGCCGGCCCGGGCCAGCTGCCAGATGGCGGTGTTCTCACGGGGAAATGCCAGGCCGGCGCCGGCGACCCAGCCGACCGCCCCCATGGCAAAGCTTTCCAGCGCCAGGTTGTCGACTCCAGCGAACACGCGGTAGCGACCGCCGAGGCGGTTGATGATCTCGGTCACGCGGCGGATGTCGTCGGAAGACTCTTTCACCGCCACGAACAGCGGCTCATCGGCCATCTCCTCCAGCATCGCCGGCGTGATGTCGACGCCATAGGCGACCGGATTGTTGTAGATCAATACCGGCAATCCGCCGGCCGCGGCGACCGCGCGATAATGCAGCTGCGTCTCGCGGGCGTCCGACTTGTAGGGCAGCCCCGGCAACACCATGAGCCCGTCGGCGCCCGCTCTGGCGCCAGCTTCGGCCAGCTTGCAGGCATTGCGCGTGGCCCCATCCGAAACCGTCAGCAGCACCGGGCGCCTGCCGGCAACGCGCTTGGCGGTTTTCAGGATCTCGAGCTTCTCGGCAGGATCGAGCGTGGACGCCTCGCCGAGCGAGCCGCACACGATCAGGCCGTCGACGCCGGCGGCGATATTGAGCGCAAAACAGCGCTCCATCTCGGCGTGGTCGAGGCTGTCGTCCTCGTGGAACTTGGTGGTGACGGCGGGGAACACACCTTCCCAGAGCATGACTTTTGACATCCCGATCTCCTGTCGCCTGGACGTCACGATACGCCGGCCGGGCATGGTGGTAAATCCGGCGCGTGCGGGGCGCGGGATTTTTCGCAGGGCCTTTGCGTCCGCCTGGTTTTGCGTCCACCTTGACACCGGTCCCCTCGGACGGCCAGCATCGCGCCGACCGTGAACCAGCAAACACAATTCAAGGAGACGCCATGATCCGCGCTGCGGTTGCCGGCCTCGGCTGGTGGGGAAAGCACATGGTCCGACGGCTGAAGGGCTCGGACAAGCTCGAAATCGTCACCGCCATCGAGACCAATCCGGCCATGAAGGCGTTCGCCACCGAGCACGGGTTGAACTTTTCCTCGAGCCTTGCCGAAACGCTGAAGCAGCCGGGCATCGATGCGGTGATCCTGTGCACGCCGCATTCGTTCCACACCGAGCAGGTGCTGGCGGTGGCGGCCGCCGGCAAGCACGTGTTCTGCGAGAAGCCGCTGGCGCTCACCCGTGCGGACGCCGAGCGGTCGGTCGCCGCCTGCAAGAAGGCCGGCGTGATGCTCGGCATCGGCCACGAGCGGCGCTACGAGCCGGGCATGAAGGAGATCCGCCGGCTGGTGCGCTCAGGGGAGCTCGGCACCATCATGCACATCGAGGCGAACTTCAGCCATGACAAGCTCGCCAACGTGCCGAAGGGCGACTGGCGTGCTTCGCCGAAAGACGCCCCCGCCGCCGGCATGACGGCGATGGGCATCCACCTCACCGACAGCTTTGTCGACCTGTTCGGCCCGATGAGCGAGGTCTACGCCGCCACCACCTCGCGCGTCGCCTACCCGGACAACGGCGATGTGGTCTCGGTGCATGCCCGCTTCGCGTCGGGGCCGACCGGCTATCTGAACGCCATCCTGGTCACCGCCAACTACATCTGCACCACCGTCTACGGCTCCAAGGGGTGGGTGGAGGCGCGCAATCTGACGCATCCCGACACCCCCGGGCCGATCGTCGTCAGCGAGGAATACTGCGACGGGCGTAAGAATTCGCGGGAATTTGCCTGGACCGATACCGTGCGGGAGAACGTCGAGCTGTTCGCGGCAGCCTGCAAGGGCCGGGCGGAGTATCCGTTCACGGACCAGCAGAAGATCGCGAACATCGCCGCGCTCGAGGCGATCTGCAAGTCGGTCGCCAGCAATCAGCCGATAAAAATTTTGCCGGTGTAGAATAAAACCGCCTCGTTTGACGTGTCTCGACGGCGCTGCGGTTTGCCGTTAACGTTATGCTGTTAGCAGGTGGGCGCCGCAGCGGGAGTTCCGTCTATGCCGTTCGTGTCGTCCCACTTGAGTTCGATCAACGAGCGTACGCTTCTATGCCCCGCCCGTTGCGGGCAGGGCAAGAGCACCCAAGGAGAGTGGCCTATGAAAGTTATCCCCTTCGCGGCAGCAATTGCCGGTCTTGCGTTTGTTGGCGTCAGCACGGGCAGTGTCCCGGCGCGCGCCGACACGCAATCCTACAAGGCGGCGCTCAACGGCGCCAGTGAGGTGCCCGCCACCACCAGCAAGGGCACCGGCACTGCCGAGATGACCTACGACACGGCATCGAAGAAACTGACCTACAAGATCACCTATTCGGGTCTGTCGGGCCCCGCCACCGGCGCCCACATCCATGGTCCGGCAGAGGCAGGCAAGAACGCCGGCGTTGCGGTTCCGTTCGCGGCACCAGCAAGCCCGATCGAAGGCTCTGCCACGCTGACCGATGCCCAGGCGGCCGACCTGGCTGCCGGCAAGATGTATATCAACGTGCACACCGCCGACAACAAGGGCGGCGAAATTCGGGGGCAGATCAGCAAGAAGTAAGCTCTGCGATCTGCAGATCTGAGTATCCGGAAAACCCGCCCGCGACACGTCCGGGCGGGTTTTTTTTGCCATGCGCACCTCACTCCCGGCATCCCGCGCAGCAGCGTTGCGGGCGCAAAATGGCCGCCGCTTGGGTCCAAGCTCGGCGCTTGCGGAAGCCTGTCTGCTGCATTTCGCGGCTTGAATAGGGCGTGGAACTGGCCTATGCGCGTCGTGCCGCGCAGGAGGGCGAAGACTGCCCGACCCAGGCTGCGTCAACGTCCACACGGGGAATGGGCCATGAATATCTGCATGATAGGCGCCGGTTATGTCGGCCTCGTATCCGCGGCGTGCTTTTCCGAATTCGGCTGGACGGTCGCCTGCATCGACAAGGAGGCGTCGCGTGTCGCCGCGCTCAACCGCGGCGAGGTGCCGATTTATGAGCCCGGCCTCGACGACCTGATCGAGCGCAATCGCACCGCCGAGCGGCTGACGTTCTCGACCGACCTTGCCGCGGCGGTGGCGGGGGCCGACATCGTGTTCCTGGCGGTCGGCACGCCGATGCGGCGCGGCGATGGCCATGCCGACCTGACGTACGTGTTCGCGGCGGTCGAGGACATCGCGCCGCACCTGCAGGGCTTCACCGTGGTCACCACCAAGTCGACGGTCCCGGTCGGCACCAGCCGGGCGATCGAGGAGCGGCTGAAACGGCTCCGCCCGGACGCCGATTTCGCCGTCTGTTCCAACCCCGAGTTCCTGCGCGAGGGCTCGGCCATCCAGGATTTCACCCACCCCGACCGTGTGCTGGTCGGCTATGACGATCCGCGTGCACGGGAGGCGATGGAGCGGCTCTACAAGCCGCTCGCCCTGCGCAATGCGCCGGTCGTGTTCGTCGGCCGCGAATCAGCGGAGCTGGCCAAATATGCCGCCAACGCGTTCCTGGCCATGAAGATCAGTTTCATCAACGAGATTTCCGACCTGTGCGAGGAGGTCGGCGCCGACGTGCAGGAGGTTGCCGGCGCGATCGGCCGCGACCGGCGGATCGGCGACAAGTTCCTGCATCCCGGCCCCGGCTACGGCGGCTCGTGCTTTCCCAAGGATGTCGCCGCGCTCGCCCGCACCGCCCGCGAGGCGCGCATGCCGCTGACGCTGGTCGAGCAGGTCGGGCGCGTCAACGACGAGCGCAAGATCGCCATGGCCGCACGCATCGAGCGGGCCGCCGGCGGGTCGGTGCGCGAGAAAACCATTGCCATTTTCGGGGTCACGTTCAAGCCCAACACCGATGACATGCGCGATGCGCCGAGCCTCGTGGTGGTGCCGATGCTGCAGGAAAAGGGCGCGAAAATCCGCGTGTTCGACCCGCAGGGCCGCCGTCACGGAGAGACGCTGCTGCCGGGCGTGACGTGGTGCCGCAACGCGCTCGAGGCGGCGGAGGGGGCCGATGTCGCGGTGGTGCTGACCGAGTGGAACGAGTTCCGCGCGCTCGATCTGGAGACGCTGAAGAAACGCATGCGCGGCGCCGTGCTGGTGGATCTGCGCAATGTGTTCCCGCCGCGCGAGGCGATTGCGCTCGGATTTACGTATTCGGGGATCGGGCGGCGGTAACAAGCCGCGCTGCCGCCGCAGATGGCGCCCGCAAGCCGCGCTGAGAGGTCATCTAAGCAAAGTTTCGAGAGCTGACCAACGAGACCCGTAGGGCGCAAGTGCCCATTTCCGGGCGTATTGCGCCCTACGG
>Ga0209069_10000961_pt1 | contig 14231 bp, 9 predicted proteins | sample Str013_2_FD_187202 | JGI IMG/M metagenome (GOLD analysis project Ga0209069, IMG submission 187202) | Freshwater sediment microbial communities in response to fracking from Pennsylvania, USA - Straight Creek_MetaG_SC_2013 (SPAdes) (version 2) | ecosystem: Environmental > Aquatic > Freshwater >...
CTGGTCAGGCCTTCAATGGCGCCACCCGGGCCAAACAGGACCGCCTGTACGGCCTTGGTATCGGAGACGCAGACCCATACGGCGTCTTTGTCCCTGGCAGCTTCGGCGGGCGTGGCTGCGGTTTTGGCCCCTTCCACTTCGCGGGGCGTGCGGTTCCAGACCGTCACTTCATGACCGGCTTTCACCAGGTTGGCGGCCATGGGCCGTCCCATAATTCCAAGACCTAAAAAGGCTACTCGCATATGCTTGAAATTAAAAATACTGGCGCGGATTGCGTCAAGCCCTGCGTCACGTCATTCGTGTGATTTGTCGCCGGACAGGCCTCAATCCGCCATTTTGTCCGCATTAACATCCCCTTTTTCCACCGGGTTCATCACAGCCAGCGTAGCGTTTGCGGTGATACAATTTTTCGTTTGGCCTATTCTCTGAAAAGGATTCATTTGCCATGTCTCAAGCGACCCTGCAAAACTCCCACGCCGCGCCCGCGCCCCTGGTGGCCCTCACGGAAGACGAAACCCTGTTTCGGGAGAACATCCGGCAGTTTGCCGACGAGAGCATCCGTCCCAAGGTACGCGAGATGGACGAAAAAGCTATCTTCGAAAAAAGCTTGATCGACCAGTTCTTCCAACTTGGACTCATGGGCATTGAAATTCCCGAGCAATACGGCGGCGCTGGCGGGACGTTCTTTGAAGCCATTCTCGCCGTGGAAGAAGTCTCCAAGGTCGATCCTTCCGCGGGAGTGATTGTCGATGTGCAGAACACGCTGGTAAACAATGCCCTGGTGCGCTGGACCAACGATGACCAGAAGAAACGCTATCTCCCCCGCCAGGCCGCGGACACCGTGGGCGCATACGCTCTGAGCGAAGCCAGTTCCGGGTCAGACGCTTTTGCCATGCAGACGCGCGCCGAGAAGAAAGGCAGCGACTACGTCCTGAACGGCCGCAAGCTGTGGATCACCAATGCCAAGGAAGCTGGCGTGTTCATTCTGTTCGCCACGCTTGATCCAGCCGCCGGCTACAAAGGCATTACCGCGTTCATCGTGGAAAAGAATTTCCCCGGCTTTAGCGTCGGCAAGAAAGAAGACAAGCTGGGCATCCGCGCTTCCAGCACCTGCGAACTGATCATGGAAGACTGCAAGGTCCCGGGCAGCAACGTACTGGGTGAAGTAGGCAAGGGCTACAAGATCGCCATTGAGACGCTCAATGAAGGACGCATTGGCATTGGCGCACAGATGCTGGGCCTGGCGCGCGGAGCATGGGAAAGCGCGCTGAAATATTCGCAAGAGCGCAAACAGTTTGGCAAGTCGATCTCCGAATACCAGGGCATCCAGTTCCAACTGGCGCAGATGGCCACGGAGATTGAAGCCGTCCGCATGTTGGTCTACAACGCAGCCCGCATGAAAGATGCCGGCATGAATTTTGTGAAAGAAGCGGCCATGACCAAGCTGTTTGCTTCGCAAGTTGCGGAACGCGTCTCGTCCCTGGCCGTGGAAATTTACGGCGGATACGGGTTCACCAAGGACTATCCGGTGGAAAAGTACTGGCGTGATTCCAAAATCGGCAAGATTTATGAAGGCACGTCGAACATGCAATTACAGACCATTGCCAAGATGCTGTTGGGCGGAAAATAGACTTATCGCTTCAAGAGGCCAGTAAATAGCATATAATCAATGAGTTGCAGGGGGTGGCCTGCCTGCTAACCCCCGCCGCATTGTGTCCGCCGATTGCGTGGTTTAAACTACCGCCAACCCGGCCCCAAGCCCCCAAGGCGGTAAAGTCAGGAGTTGATCGTGGGACAGGACTCCCAAAGGGAGTTGCAAGACCTTATCACCGTGCATCGGTTCTATGTTGGGCTTTTGGAAAAAGGCCTGGGACATGGAGTGCCTGTGCCTGCGGAAATAGTGCAGGCCATCGAAAAGCCGGGGAACGCGGCGCAACTCACCGAACAAGTTAGAAACTGGCTGGACGTGCTGGACCTTGCCACCACGCCTCCGCTGGTTCGCGATTCTCTTAAAGGTCTTCCCAGTAATGAAATCGCGCATGCTCTGTTGCGTTATTTCGTCACCAAGTGCTCCTTGCGTTCCGGAGACCGTGACAAGGCAGACTGCATCATTACATTTCTATTCCGCAATCCTCCGCAGCCAAGCGCCGGCGCACCAGCGGCCTGGCAGCGTCCGGAAGTGGATGCCTCCTACTTTTTCATTTCGCAAGCGGCGCTGGGCTACGAAGGTGATTTGTATAAAGCGCTGGCCGACGTGGAATACGGCTCCATGCAGCAGGAACATCTTCAACTGCTGCAGGAATTTGAATACCTGTATCAGGAGTTGGAAGAGTTTCGCCATTTTGACCAGATCATGGACTCCGGCATTGTGCAGCGCGTGCGCGAGCTGAAGCAGTCGCTGGGAAAATCTTTTTATCATCCCGACTCGCTGGCCAATATCGCGGTATGGAATGACGTTTTCGGTCGCAAGTTCGATGAGCTTTTCCACGACGCAGCCAAGCAGATCAAGACCTTCGCGGAGAACGTGCAAAAAGAAGGTGGCAGCATTCTTTCGCGCCTGGAAGGCGACATCACCGTCAAGCAGCTCACCGAGCTGGAGACAGGACACATTCTGGCGGAAGACTACCAGTACGCGCAGGACGACTTCCGCAAAGTATCAAAGTTCAAGAAGGTAGTAGACAGCAAGCGGCCCGCGCGGACGCAAGCGCCGCCTCCGCAACCCCAGCGTGGCCCAGCGCCTCCTCCTCCGCCGCCGCAAGGGGCAAGGCCGGCCATTCCAGCAGTGGAATCTGCCCCACTGCCGCCGCAGCAAGCGCAGGCGCCTCCACTGCCATCCAGAATGATCGGACAGCCTTCGCATGGCTCAACGTCGCAGCCACAGCAGATGCGCGCGGAAGTGCTGGCGGTACCCCCTTCCCAGGCCGTGCAAAATGCCGTGCAGGAAGGCAAGATCCACAGCGCCCGCGAAGCCATCAAGGAACACGTCCGCACCAGCGATCCCAAGCTGGCGCCGATTGTGCCGGTAAAGAAGAGCAGGATTACTTTGTCCGCGGCTGAGGTTGAAGCCTATCGCGCTGAATATCAGGGCGAGAAAAGTTTCCGGTCGGACTATGCCAGCCTGATCATGACCATTGTGGCGTACCTCTCCCGCATGATTGTGGAAGTGGATGAGTACAACCAGAAAGCCGGATCGGCCTACCTGTGGAAGCCGCATGCTGACGCCCTAGGGTACCTGCTCACCACGCTGGATCGCCTTCGCATGGAAGCCAATCAGGTGATGGCCGTGGCCCGCGTGCGCGGCCTGCAGGACAAAGCCGCGGCCTTGCAGGCGTCTCTGGATAAGCTCCAGGATTACGCCAAGACCGTTTCCCAGACCTTGCAAGCGACTGACCAGAACCCGGCAACCTAGTCGAGCTAGTCGAACAACGCCGAAATCGCGCGGCGCAAGCAACAAACCGCCATTAACAAATTTTGACCCGCAATAAAGAAATGCCCGGGAGCGCTCCCGGGCATTTTAAATTTCAGCAAGCCGCCGTGGGACTGTTCCTCCGGCAGCGCAATCACTCTACTTCATGCCGCGGACGAACTTGATCAAACTTTTGATTTGATCGTCCGTGAGTTTCGCGCCAAAAGGAGTCATTTTGCCTTTTCCTTTTTTGACGGACTCAAACATCTGGTCTTCCGTGAGCTTCTGGATCTCCGGTGAATGGAAATCTTTTGCGCCCATTTTCTGGCCGGCAACTGTTCCCTTGCCGTCTGGACCGTGACACGCCTGGCACTTTGCCTTGTACAACGCCTCCGGCGAATCCTGGGCCAGGGCCGGCGCGGACAGCGCGAGGACCAGGCAAAAAACCAGCATGGTGATGAGAGCCTTCATTGAGTTCCTCCGTTACAGTTCAGCTTCCTACATCGTGTAACGCATCGATACCGTGAACATGTTGCCACGGAAGTCGCGCGGTAGTGTCGGTCCAGGATCAGACTTCTCGTTGTATCCGTAGTAATTCCATCCGGACTTCAGAGTCAGGGCCTTGTTAATCGCAATCGCCACGGAAGCGGTGGGCAGATGATAGTTGAAAGCCAGTGGGCCGGTGGGCGCCAGCGGGTTCAGAATCAGCGTATTGCCGGAAGTGCTGGTCACGGCATATCCCACTCCGGCGGTCACCCGCTTCCAGGGCCTCAGGACGACGGTACCAGAAGCGAAATGCGAAACGTCAGTATAAGTGGAGATTCCCGAGAGGAATGGTGATCCGCAGGCCACCAGGCCCGGAACGTTGAATTGCGACGCAGCCACGAAACAAATATTGGTCTGCGAGAAAACATCGTTGTAGTCGTAGGAAAGGTCCAGCGAGTACCAGGTATTGGCTGGAGCAAACACGCCGCTGAAACCGTAGCTGCGGTTGTGTCCCAGGCCGCCAATGTCGCCGGTGGTGTTACGGGTTTCCAGAATGCGGACCGCCGAACCCACGGTGGCCCAATCTGTTGGCTTGTAGCTCGCGCGAATCCGGTAGTCCTGCGAGTGGCGGGGCGTGATCCGGAAGAACTGGTTGTCTCCCGAATAGAACTCCGCATCACTGCTGAGCCGGAACTTGTTGCCGAGCCGTGCGTTGAAGCCGATCAGACCGGTATGTCCGTTGATCTGGGCAAAGTCCTGGCCCACATCAGCCTGGTCCGCTGTGATCGTGCAGCTTCCGTCTGCGTTCAACGGTATGCTGGCAACGCAGGTTCCACGATGGGCCAGGGCCGCCGTCGGACCTGGGAAGAAGATTGAGGTCACCGAGTCAGCCACTTGCTGGGTGATTTCACGACGTTCAAAGCGATAGCCTACGTGCGCTGAAATCCGCTTGGTGAAGTCATATTCCAACATGATCGTGTTCGACTTCCGTCCTTGACGGAGGAAATCGTTGCGGTTATCAATGACCACGTCAGCCGCTGAGCCGGCCACGTGTTGCGGACACGTTGCCGCCGTAAACGGTGGCGGGCAAGTCCCCGGTGAAAACACGTTAGGATTGGTCAGCAAATTCACGGCAAACAAGTTGTTCGTGACCAGGCTCCAGCTTCCCGGAATGCGGAAATTATCGTACCGGAAAGCATCCGTGACTCTGAACTTGTCCGTCACCCGGATGGTGGTGGCAAAATCAGCCGCCAGTGAAATACGCTTGTTCAGGGACGAGCCGCCCAAGGCGCCAATCCGCTGCCGGTTGCGGGCGAGGCCGTTGAACAACTCGTTTGTGGAAGGCGTGCTGGCTTCCGCGTCAGAGTAGTTAAGTCTTCCTGAAAAGTCGAGCCGCCGGAAATAGTTGCTCTGGAAGCTGAACTGTTCTGTTGGGAAGTCGTTGCGATTGCGGGCGGTGCGGTTGTAGTTGATGAACCCGCTACAGGTCGGATTGAAGAAGCCGGTCCCCAGCACCGGCGCGGCGCAAGGCTGACCGGCAACCGTATTGAATGGCAAGCCTCCACTTACTGGCACGCCGTTGGACAAGGTGAATCCGGGCAAGCCAAGAGCACCCGCGGGAGCCAGGAATCCGGTAGTGTCGCCTTTATAGAAAGTGAAGAACTGATCGTAGTTAATATTAGTGCGCGGGATGAGACGCAGCGAAACCCCGGCACTGTAGTTGTCCGTGGTATTCAGGGTCGGCTGCTGCACCAGAGCGTCCGTGCCGTTGTGGATACTGGAGAAGCTGGTGCCTTCATTTACAACTCGTGACCAGCCCAGCTTGAACCTTACGTTGCCTACCGGGAAAAGATTGAGGTTCACGTCACTCATTCTGCGGGTAAGCAGAAATTCGTGCGGTGAATTCAAAATAGGTACGTTGGGGTTTGAAGTTGCCGGATTCAACGGGTTGGCCAACAAATCATAGTCAAAGATGTTCTGGTCGCGCCGGAAATTTGCGCTGAAGCTGTAGAGCTTGCCCTTCTGCGCGCGGACGCGGGAAACATCATTGGGATCGCCGCCGTAACCGAAGTTACTGAACGTCAGGTCGTCAAACAGAATTCCGTTGTGGTCCGGGGCATGCATGTCCAGCGTGTATTCCATCAGCCGCGGGCCGGTGCCCATATTGACGAACGTGTCCCAGGTGCCGGTGTTGCCGGTGTGATCGGAAAAGCGTCCGCCAAATTCAACGGACTGCTTCATCAGCCACGGTCCGGCCATCTCACCGCCGTTGTTTTCCGAGGTAACCCAGGTGGAAAGAACGTCGGACTTGCGTCCGCTGTCAATTGCCACTCCCAGGTCGGGTTGGCGGACAGAATCGGCGTTAGCGGCAGGTTTGGCTGCCGGCTTCTTGTCGTCTTTATTGTCCGTCTGTTGTGAAGCAGCAGGACCCGCCGGAGTATCACTCGGCGCCTGCGCAAAAAGTGTAAGGCCAAACAGTCCCATTCCGATCAACAGAAGGCGCGATGGCCACATAGCGAGCTTGTGTAAAAATGTATTCATCTCATCACCTCCGTTTTACGGTTTGAAGAAGTCATGGTCTGAATTGGAACCATGAATTGCTGTATGGCACATCGTGCAAGCCTGATACTTCTGGGCCTGGTTGTGGAATGAAGGAGCGTTCGGAGCCGGTACATCCACCGTCAGCGTGTGGCATTCCAGGCAGAGCAAGTTGACATTGCTGCGCTTGAGCAAACGCGGATTGTTGGAGCCGTGAGGCGTGTGGCAGGCAACGCAGCCTTCAGTCTTGATGGGCGCGTGCTCCCACGCAAACGGACCGGATTTGTCGGTATGGCAGCTGAAGCACACCTGGTCCTGCGCCGCGGTAGCGCGCAGCTGGCGTCCCAGGAACCCGCCGTGTTGGTTGTGGCAGTTGCTGCAGTTGATCAGTCCTTCGTTGACGCGATGATGGAAGGGCTTGGAGAAATCGGGCTTTACTTCCTGGTGGCAGGTGTAGCACAGCGCCGGCTGCGCGGCCTTCAGAAGTTGCCGGTTGACCTTGGCATTGTGCACGGAGTGGCAATCCACGCAGCCCACGTTGTTCTTCAGGTGCTGGGACCGCAGGAAGTTGCTGTGCTCTTCGCCAAACTCGTGGCAGCTCAGGCAGCGTTTTGAGGATTCTTCACGGGAAAGTCCGCCAAAGCGGATGATCTTTTCCGGGTCAGCCGACTCGGCGTGCGCCTTGCCTGGTCCATGACAGGATTCGCATCCCTGCCACTCCGGACCATGACGCTTGTCCAGCGCGGTCTTCCAATGCGGCCCTTTTTCGTATCCTTTGGCCGCATCTTCGTGACACGTTTTACAGGTTTCTGCTCCCACGTATTGGGAGGGGTCCACCTTGGTTGCTTCTGCTTGGGGGGATTTGTTGTTCTTGTCTTGATTTGCTTTCTGACCGGCTGAAGCCTTCGTACCCGCGCTTTTTTCCTTGGCTTGCAGTTTTATTCCTGCATAACACAAAACAATTAGCGCTAATACTAGGGCCGCGAACCATGAGTACCTTACTTTGTTTCCCAGCATGAGCGGGCCTCGCAATTTCTCCGATTTGGAGTTAGTAAACCGAGCAGTATAGGGAGTATCGTGCGTGGATTCTGTGACTTTGATCACAGTTTGTGCAGAATTTTGCAAAAGCTTGATGCAGCCCCGCAGAACCAAACAAATGCCGTTTCTTTCAACAAATTCGAATCGGTCCTCTATACACGGCCCAGCTTTGGCAAGGATTATCAATGACCGCGCTCGACTGGCGCAACGCTGCGTCTGGTAAAAACACACTTAACTGCAAGTTGGATGATTAGGAATTGCTAAGACTGTGGTTTTACGTTGCTTCCTACAAAAAATAAGAGAGCCAGGAACTGGCTCTCTTTGATTGCCGATTAGGGCTTAGGAGCGATGCATCCAAATGAGTGAATGCTGAACTTGATTCTTCCAGTGTTGAGCTTCCCCCGAATACTCAACCCTGGAAGAATAGTCCATTTGTGCAACCAACATTACTAAACCGGCAAGACAGACGCTGTGACAGCCGTCACACTCGACGCGCGATCTTGCTGCGATCGGCCACCGTGGGACGACGGGAACAATCACGAATCAACTGGTCAGCGATCTTGAGATCAGCGCTCAGCACGCGTGCCACGGAAAAATAGATGTTGGGGTACTTCTGCAGTACCGCCATGAATTCACTCTTGGGGATCAGCGTGATCTGGCATTCATCCAGACAGGTGACGTTGATTTCCGGAGTCTCGCCACTCACCGTGGCGCGCATGCCAAAGACTTTTCCAGGACCTGCGGAGCCCAGCGATACATGGGTTTCAGCAGCCGGAACGGAAATATCAACCGACCCGGAATTAACGATCACCAGGTTCTCCGGCGACTTTCCGTGCTCCATTAACATGGAGCCTTTGGGTGCGGTTACTAGTTTTTCGTGCTTCTTTAATTCGTCGATCGCTTCCGTTGAAAGGCCTTCATAAAGCTCGTTCACGGTTTGGTCCTTTATGGCGAATGTGGAGTTCATGGTTGTCGCTTTTTATACCTGTCCGGTGCCGCCCGGTATGTGACGGCGATCACTTGCAAAGTGATTTTCCGAACCAACCTATGTCGTAACCAGCCGCTCCAGTGCCTCTTTGTCCAGAATGCACCAGGTAGCGCCTTTGATGCGCAGGTAACCTTTCTTACGGAAATCGCCCAGGACGCGGGAAACAGTTTCTCTCGACGTCCCGACGAACTGCGCGATCTCTTCCTGCGTCAAAGTCACGCGGATTGGGATCTCACCGGTCTTTTTGCGCGTGGTGTCCACAGGATGCTGGGCCCAACTTAAGATGAGCTTGGCGATTTTTTCCGGCACGGAATTCGAAAGCCCTAGCGAACGGATTTCGCTGTACGCGCATTTGCAGTTATGCGTGAGCTGTTGCGCCACTTTCAGTCCTACATCAGGAAACTCTTCCAGGAAGCGGATGAAATCTGTTTGGGAGATGAAGTTGGCCTGGCTGGGCTCCATGGTTTCAATGGTTGCTTCATACGGCGTGTTGGAAACCGCTGCCGTGAGCCCCAGGACTTCGCCGGGCTCGGCGATGCGCAAGATAATGCTCTTGCCTTCCGCGGACGTGGTGGATAGCTTGGCGCGGCCCGTGCACAGCACATAAATGCCGCGCGGCGACTGGCCTTCCAAGCAGAGCAATGTACCCTTGGGATAAACGGAGGTTGCTTTAATCGTCTGCAGTTTCAGGAGAGCTTCCTTGGGCAGGTTGCAAAACAGCCTGTCTTCGCGAAAGTCACACTTCAAACAATTTTCGATGATCCGTAAGTTATATGCGGAAGCTGCCATGTCAGATACTCTCCTTTGATTCGAACTTCAATCAAATTACCGTCTAGATTAGTTGCTCTGTCACAAAGGGACTGTGATGGCGGTCACACGTGTTTTGCATAGGTTTCATGCGGCTCGCACGCATCTTCTGCTTTTCCCGCGCTTCTCTCTCACGCGCCCGCCGCGCGCAATGGCGCATATCACCTGTCCATTGCAACATTGCAGAACCGTGTGATGGTCATCACGGTGAAACTGAAACCGTAGAGCGACACTGCCTTTAGTTAGCGAAGGAGGTGCCTCATGGCTGGCAAGAAAACTGCCCAATGGACACTGCTGGGCGGGATTGCCGCCGGAGCATCTGCGTTTTATTTTCTCGACCCGAAACGCGGGCCGCAACGTCGTGATGAGTTCAAAAAGAAGACAGGGCGTATCGCAAGAGAGATTGCCGATGGCGCATCCAAATGCATTCGCGATAGTGAACACCGGCTACAGGGCCTGGCCAGCTACGTCCGCGCCGGCCTGAACAACGAACCGCCAGAAGACCGCATTCTGGTGGAACGCATTCGCTCCCGCATGGGACGCATCGTTTCCGATCCGCGCAAAATCCATGTAGCTTCTGACGGCGGCACGGTCACCCTCTGGGGCCTGGCAACCGAAAACGAAGCCAACGAGTTGGTGCGGACCGTGGAAGGCATGGAAGGCGTTAACACCGTGCTCGACCACCTGGAAGCCCATGCGCGGGTTCCCGCGGAACACGAACCGGACCATTACCAGCGGATTCGCAAACAGACGCTGCTCAACTGGAGCCCAGCCAAACGGCTACTGATGGGCGCTGCTGGTTCCGCCGCTGCTCTCTATGGCATGCGACGGAAAGACAACGTCGGCCTGGCGATTTCCCTCCTGGGCACTGGGCTCACCGCGACCAGCATGCTGGAACGAAATCCATATTCCCTGCTGGCACTCTCAGAAGACTCTCCGGGGTTTGAGCTTGACCGCACCATCACCATCAACGCGCCGATCTCCGATCTTTACGGCTTCTGGACAAATCCTGAAAACTATCCCAAAGTTTTTTCGCACATCGCCAACATTGAACGGCTGGGCGAAAATCTTTACCGCTGGACAATCAACGGCCCAGCGAATATTCCCATCCATTGGGAAGGCATGATTACCCGCAAAGATCCCAACACCACCGTGGAGTGGAAGAGCCTGCCCGGATCCATGGTCGGCAACTTCGGGATTGCCCGTTTTGATCCGAACTATGACGCCAGCACCCGGCTGCGCATACGTATGTTCTACCGTCCGCCGGCGGGAATCCTGGGACGGTTTCTCGCTGACTTCTTCGGCGCCAATCCTGAAAAAGTCCTGGCCCAGGACCTGAAGCGCCTGAAGATGCTCTTTGAGCACGATGAAACTCTTGTAAAGCAACTCCAAGAAGGAGGTGACGAACAACTTTTAAAAACTGCAACAACTTAAGCTGCTACTCAAAAAGCTACATTTGGCGGTTACCTCAAAGAAGGATGCTGGGTTCACCTTGCATCCTTCTTTGCTTTTGCAGTCTTCATTTACTTGAATAACGTGACCGGCGTCACTGCTTTGGGGAGGCATGCGGAGCAGACTGAACACGGGAACCTGAATTCCAGATTGATGGGCCGCTTGAATACCCGTCAGTAGCACCCGCCAACCGCTCGCAACGCGGCCAAGAGCCCAACAAAGGACTTGCCTGACGCCGCCGCTGAGGCTGAGCGATATTTGAAGGAGGTCTTTATTATGCAAGCCCTGCAAACCGTAACCGACATTTCATTCAAAAACATTCTTTTTCTTACTGATTTTAGTGAAGCCTCAGAGGGCGCGCTGGCCTACGCCCTGGGGCTGGCTAAACACTACAAAGCAGAACTCTTCCCCGCACATGCATGCGATCCGGTCATCCTGCAGGAGACCGCGTCGCCCAACGTAATTGACGAAGTTGTGAAGACCAGCCGCGAACAACTGGACAAACTGATCAAGGACAAAGACGTGGTGGTGCATCCGCTGTTCGCCCAGGGCAGTATTGAGCCTGTATTGCCGCGCTGGATCAATGAAAATGGAATCGACCTGGTGGTGATTGGCACGCACGGCCGCCGCGGCATGCAGCGGTTCGTGGTGGGATCAACCGCGGAATACATTTTCCGCAACGCCACTTGTCCGGTACTCACAGTAGGTCCGCATGTAAACTTCCGGCCGTATCACGGATTCAGCGCAGACACCATCCTGTTCACCACCGACTTTGGACCGCATACCGAGTTTGCCGCGACCTATGCGTTTTCGTTCGCCCGGGAAACCCGCGGACGCCTGCTGATGATGCACGTAGTCACGCAGGATGAAACCTTCCAGCACAATGCTGACGCTCTGATTGTGGACGCGGAGAAAAAGCTTAAGACCATGCTGCCTTCTGACGCGAAAGATTTCTGCCGGCCGGAAATTATTGTGGAAGTGGGCAACCCTGATCTGGAAGTGATTGGCTATGCGGAAAAAGAACGTCCGGACCTGATCGTCCTGGGACTTCCGCATGACAAGAAATTCAGCACACACTTTGCCGCCGGAGTTACGTATCGCCTGGTGAGCCAGGCTCCGTGCCCGGTGCTGACCGTACGCGACCAGATCAAGCACTAAAGTTTGTTTCTCGGAGGGCCGCAAAGCACAACCGCCGGGAAATAACTGCGCGACAGCAGTGGAGGATGTGAGTTCGCTCACATCCTCTTTTTTCGCGGTGCGATATGCTCATCCTTCATGTCTTAATTCTTAACAACTTCATATTCTTAACAGCTTCATATTCTTAGCAACTTCATATTCTTAACAGCCTTATCTTCATACCAAGGACACCTCTCATGGGCGCCGATCTGATAAATTCAAACATTGTTATGACTGACGGAAAAATCGAAAAACTGGCACGCGATCCCGGCAACCCGAACTGGCCACCCAGCCCGCTGGCGCCCATGTTCTATCCGCGAACCATCGCGGTGATTGGCGCCACGGAAAAACCCGCCAGCGTGGGACGCACGATCCTGCGTAATCTGCTGGAACATCCGCCGGGCGCCACGATTTTTCCCATCAATCCGCATCGCAGCAACGTGATGGGCATCCGCTGCTATCCCAGTATCGCCGCGATTGGCGAGTGGATCGACCTGGCAATTGTGGTCACGCCGGCGAATACCGTTCCCGACGTGCTCGAGGAATGCGAGAAAGCTGGCGTCCGCAGCGCGGTGGTAATCTCCGCCGGCTTTGCCGAAACTGGCGCGGAAGGCAAAGAACGCGAAAACAGAATTCGCAAGGTGCTTTCGTCGGGACGCATGCGGCTGGTCGGCCCGAACTGCGTGGGCATCATGAACCCGCGTACGGGATTGAACGCCACGTTTGCGCAGTCCAACGCCTTGCCGGGAAACATCGCGTTCCTGAGCCAGAGTGGCGCGCTGTGCACGGCTATTCTAGACTGGAGCCGCCGCGAGAACGTGGGCTTTAGCGGATTCGTCTCCGTTGGCTCCATGCTGGACGTAAGCTGGGGCGACCTTATCTACCACTTTGGCGATGACGCCTACACCTCCAGCATTCTGATCTATATGGAATCGATCAGCGATGCGCGGTCGTTCCTTTCCGCGGCGCGGGAAGTTTCACTACGCAAACCGATCATCGTTATCAAGCCGGGACGCACGGAAGCTGCGCGCAAAGCCGCGGCATCGCACACCGGAGCCATGACCGGCGCCGACGAAGTTTTCGAAGCGGCATTCCGGCGCTGTGGAATTCTCCGTGTTGCGACCATCGGTGAATTGTTCGATATGGCGGAAGTGTTGAGCAAGCAGCCACGTCCCAAAGGTCCGAGGCTTGCGGTAGTGACCAATGCCGGCGGTGCAGGCGTGCTGGCTACGGACGCGCTCCTGGCCGCCGGAGGCCAGCTTGCCGAAATCTCCGCAGAGACAAAAGAAGAGCTGAACAAATTGCTTCCATCGGCATGGAGCCACGCCAACCCGGTCGACACGCTAGGCGACTCCGGTCCGCAGACGTATGCCAGGGCCGTGGAGATCGTGGCTAAAGATCCCGGGTGCGACGCCGTGCTTTCCATTCTGGCGCCGCAGGGCATGACGGAACCGGAAACGGCGGCTAACATCCTGAGCCACTCGGCGGAAGGCATCAAGAAGCCCCTGCTGGCCAGTTGGATGGGTGGCGCGCGCATGCAGCTTGCCGCCAATGTTTTGAACGAAGCCAAAATTCCCACGTTTGAATATCCTGACGCGGCGGCCCGCAGCTTTGCTTACATGTGGCGTTACACCTCATACCTGCAAGCGCTGTACGAGGCTCCGGAATTTACCGGCGACCTGCCTGAAGACGGCCCCAAGCGCGTGGCCAACATCATTGCGGAAGCGCAGCGCAAGGATCGCACGATCCTCACCGAGTATGAGTCGCGACAGATTCTGGCCGCCTACGAATTTCCGGTCACGGAATCCAGACTGGCGTTGAATGTGGACGACGCGGTAAAAGCCGCGGAATCCATCGGCTTCCCGGTGGTGGTAAAACTACATTCCGAAACAGTCACTCATAAATCAGACCGCGGTGGCGTGCAGCTGAACCTGCAAAATGCTGAAGCCGTGCGCGCGGCGTTTGCCAAAATCGAAACAGAATTCAGCAAGGACGCAAGTTTCCACGGCGTGACCGTTCAGCCGATGATCAAAGCTTCTGGTTTTGAGTTGATTCTGGGCAGTTCTACTGACCCGCAGTTTGGTCCGGTGATGGTTTTTGGCATGGGCGGCCAACTGGTGGAAGTGATGGGCGACCTGGCGCACGCACTTCCACCGCTCACCACCACTCTGGCGCGCCGCGTGACCGCGGCGCTCGATGCCTCGCCGTCGCGGATCCCCGTGCTGGTCGGCGGCTGCGGCAGCGGACGGACGACCCTGCTCCGTCAGCTGCGCGAGCGCATCGGCCGCACCGCGGTGCAGTACATCGACGTCGAGCGGACGGCGACAACGCCGGAGCGGT
>Ga0209069_10000962_pt1 | contig 14229 bp, 9 predicted proteins | sample Str013_2_FD_187202 | JGI IMG/M metagenome (GOLD analysis project Ga0209069, IMG submission 187202) | Freshwater sediment microbial communities in response to fracking from Pennsylvania, USA - Straight Creek_MetaG_SC_2013 (SPAdes) (version 2) | ecosystem: Environmental > Aquatic > Freshwater >...
AAAGAATAGCAAAGCAACTAAAAGCGTCCAAACAAATATTTTCTTATTAGACCTCATTGCGGCTCCGGCAGTTAATGTTGATGAAGCAAATTTATTGTTTGAAACTGATTGTTAATTATCATTCTAACTTTCAGTCACACTAATCTAAATAGTGCTCTTGGCCCTTTAAATTGCAGCACCCATAGAGCTACAACCAGCATTGAAATTAGCCTATTTAACACTGGCGCAGGATGGATGAACAGTTTGTTTGTGCCCGCCGTTTCTAACTTATTGCCGGATGTTTTAAAAAGTATGGTTACAATACAATGGTTAATGGCGGTTATGGCTATATTTGATAAAACAGCCTGCTTTTATCAGGTAAGCAGGGCATCCTTGTTTTTCATTCACCTGCACAAACGGTATAACAATGCTTTTTAAAAGAATAGACAACTGGTTCCGGAACGCAAAAAAATACTTTTTCACTTATAAGAATGGCTTTTTTCACCTGACCTACCTTGCCAATTCGCCCAAAGCCATGATTGAGAGTTTTGGTAAAATGCCTTTTACCCAGTACAACGCCGAAAAACAGACTTTACAGATCAACAATGTTTTTGTGGCAGGAAGGTTAGACTACCGGGAGCTGGAAGAAGGCTTGTGGCTTTACAATGCAAAAATGGACTACAAGGCCAACGTAAGTTTTTCTTTGATCTATGATGATTTCATCCCCGCCGATTATTATTTTTTAAGCTATAATATTATTGAAAATGAGTTTGAAAAATATGGCACACGGGTAAACGATGTTGAGTTTTCCAACAGGTCCTGGAGCCTCTTTAAACCCAAAGTGAGTGCGGTGGACAGTCATTTTAAACACACAAGTGCCAGCTATATTACTTTGTATTTTAATGACGCCTGGCTTAAAAAAAACCTGTACAACAATGAATTGTTCAGAAAGAACAAGCTCAGCGATTTTTTTGAATCGGACCAGCACTATATTATGTGGCCCGATACAACACCGCAGCTGCCGGAAACTTTTACCGCCTTAAAAGAATTGTGTACAGAAAACGAAAGCCTGGGAATGACGCATACGCTTCAGTTGAAAATGTTAACCATCGGTTTTTTTACCTCTTTTATAGAGCAGTACAATAAGGAGCAGATCAGCATTCAGCATGTGGAAATACCCAATAACGACCGGATGCGGATATTAAAGGTTGAAAAGTATTTGTCCGATAATTTATTACAAAAGTTTGAAGGCATAGATGAACTGTCCCGCAAATTCAATATTTCTCCTACCAAATTAAAAAATGATTTTAAACTCATCTTTGGCAAACCCATTTTTCAATTCTACCAAGAAAAGCAAATGCTGCTGGCCAGGGAACTGATGAAAACAGACGACCTGCGTATTAAAGAACTGGCCAGTCAGTTGGGTTACGAAAACGCCGGCAAATTCTCCCAGGCATTTAAAAAGCATTTTGATATGCTTCCTTCCGAATTTTTAAAAGCCGAAGAGTAAACCAATAAGGTTTTTAACAGACCGTCAATCCCCCAAATACTTCAACATTCCGCCCGAAATGTCTTTTCGGGCAATAGATTGTCTGATAAGGCTATATTACAACTTTAGTTATTGCGTTTGTGGCTATGGTAAATCATTCTATGTAGAAGTACGTAAATGGTTCCTTTAATAAAAATTCAATACCTTAAACAGCCGCAATGAAAAACCTTTATGCAGCAACCCGCAGATGTTTATTTGCAGTTGCCCTTTTAGCCCTCACTTACCTTAAATCTTACGCCCAGGTTGGTTCTTATCTTCGGTTTGATGGAGGCGATGATTATGTAAACTGTGGAACCTCCCTTGTTACAGCATTGGCCGGACAAAGAAATATTACTGTAGAAGCTTGGGTAAGACCCGAAAACGCTGGCGCCGAAGGTTATATTGCAGGAAATACAAACTGGTTAGGACGTTCACAGTTTCTGCTTTACACTTATGGCGGATATTATTACTTTCATTTGTACGACGGAAGTAATGATTACTGGTTAGGAGGCGGAGTTGTGGTTGCCAATACCTGGCAGCATATAGTGGGTGTATGGGACGGCTATGCTATGCTTTTTTACCAGAATGGTGTACTGGTAAATGCGAATTACGGCGTTACCGGTCCCGGTCTCCCTTATTCTGATCAAGTGGTTATAGGAGCTTTGTCTGGCAGCAGCTACTATTTTCAGGGTAGTATAGATGAAGTGCGTATCTGGAAGACAGCGCAAACCGGTGATGATATTGCACGGAGAAGATATTGTGAGCTGGCTGGTAATGAAAGCGGGTTATTAGCCTATTATAAATTTAACCAGGGCACAGGTGGTGGCACTAATACAGGTGTTACTTCGCTAACCGATGCAACCGCCAACGCATATACGGGTACGTTAGCAAACTTTGCTTTAACCGGATCTGGCTCCAACTGGTTGGCCACTCCGGCTTCACCGGTTTTAAATGGCAGCACCATACCTGCGGCACCTTCTTCATCGGCACAAACTTTTTGCAGCGGTGCAACCGTAGCCAGTTTGATACCTGCCAGAAGCACCACCATCAATTGGTATTCCTATCCAGCAGGTGGCGTGCCTCTGACAGGCGCTACGGTATTGTCAGCCGGTACTTATTATGTAACAGCTGTTAATGCCAATGGCTGCGAGAGCGGCAGAACACCTGTAACTATTAATTTAAATACCATTTCCACATCGGCAGTTAGCAGCCAAACGGTTTGTAATAACACGGCAACAGTTGCCATTACATTTTCTGCAACAACCACGGGCGCAGGCACTGTTTGCGGCATAGCAGCAGAAAATGGAAGCATTACTTTAACGGCGCCCGCAGGTAATGTATTTACTTCTATCCCCTTTGCCAGTTATGGTACACCTACCGGCAGTTGCGGTAGTTTTGCAACAGGTTCCTGTAATGATGTAAATAGTGTTTCAAAGGTGGCCGCAGTAGCCCTGGGACAAAACTCTGTAACCATTCCTGCTACCAACACTTTTTTCTCCGACCCCTGCGGCGGAACAACCAAAACACTGGCTGTGCAGGCAGCTTACTCACCGGTTATAACTTATAACTGGACGAACAACAATACCAGCATTGGGTTGGCCGCGAGCGGAACAGGAAATAGCATTCCTGCTTTTACCGCAACAAACAGTACAGCATCGCCCATTGTGGCAACCATTACATTTACAGCCACTGCTAACGGTTGCAGCAGTACTTCCCGAACATTTACCATAACAGTTAACCCAACAGCAGCTACGCCGTCCTCATCGGTACAGTCGTTTTGTACAAGTGCAACAGTGGCTGGTTTGTTGCCGGCAACCGGAACATATACAAGTTGGTACAATGTTGCAAGTGGTGGCACAGCATTGCCAACCAGCACAGCATTATCAACAGGTGTTTATTATGTAGCAGCTTCCAATGCCTATGGTTGCGGAATTACCAGGGTAGCAGTGCCCGTTAATATCACGGTTGTTCCTTCATTTAGTGTATCTAACCAAACCATTTGTAATAATACAGCAACGTCTTTAATAACATTCACATCGGCTGCTTCCGGAACGGTTTGCGGCACGGCAACTGAAAATAGCAACGTTACATTAACAGCACCGGCTGGCACTGTATTCACTTCCATTCCGTTTGCAAGTTATGGTACGCCTTCTGGCTCTTGCGGCAGTTTTAGCATTGGCAGTTGCCACCAGGCAAACAGCGTAACAAAGGTTGCTGCATTAACACTTGGGCAAACCTCGGCCACCATTCCCGCAGCAAATACTTATTTTACCGACCCCTGCGTTGGACCAGCAAAAAGCTTGTATGTACAAGCTGCTTATGCACCACCGGTTTTTAACTGGACCAATAACAATACCAGCATTGGGCTGGCCGCCAGTGGAACAGGCAGCACTATTCCTTCTTTTACCGCAACAAACAGTACAGCATCACCCATAGTGGCCACCATTACAGTTACGGCTACAGCCAACGGTTGCACAAGCACAGCGCAAACATTTACCATAACAGTTAACCCAACAGCTCCGTTAACAGTAGTAAGCCCCGTGTATTATTCCATTGGTGCAACAGCTTCCGCACTTACCGCTACAGGCAGTTCTTTGCTATGGTATCCGGCTGCAACGGGTGGCACGGGCAGCGGTACTGCGCCGATACCATCTACGGTTTCAACTGGCACCACTTCTTACTGGGTATCCGCTAATAATGCCTACAACTGCCAGAGTGCAAGAGCACAAATTGATGTAATAGTAGCCGTACCTGCCAAAGGTTTAAATTTTGATGCGGTGGGTAATAACTACATATATATTCCTTCTATTCCTTCCTTAACTGATTTTTCGCTGGAGTATTGGATAAAACTTACCGGAAACGGGCAGGGAGGAACGTATGACCGTATCACCAGTACCAACAGCGATGCATTTGAAACGGCCATCGGCAATTCGGGAAATATTTTATTTTATAATTCGGTATCAAACTGGATAACTGCAACCAATATCGGCACAAATACCTGGGCACATATGGCCTTTGTAAGAAAAGGAAACACCTTAAGGGTTTTCAAAAATGGGGTCTTTCTAAATAGCTATACAGTTTCTACTTCCGCCATACCTTCTGGTTGGGATATTGGAAGACGGCTTAACGTTAGTTCTACTGAAAATCCCAATATCTCAATGGATGAAACGAGAATCTGGAACCGTGCACTTTGCCAGGCGGAAATTCAAAACAATATGAATGCAGTATTAAATCCAACCGGGCAAACAGGTTTAGTGGCACTATATCATTTTGACCAGGGATATGTTGGTATAAGCAACACAAGTGTAACCACACTTACAGATGCAACAGGCAACGGTAATACCGGAACATTAAATAATTTTGTTTTAACCGGCACTGCGTCTAATTGGATAGCCGGTACAGTTGCAGGCTCCGGCACTACTTATATTCCGGCTACGCTTGCTGGTTCAGCAGGTTCTACCGTTTCTCAGCTTACAACTGTAAATGCGTTGGGAACTTTTTATCAGGATGCGGTTAATTGCGGTGTAATTACGAAGGTGGTACCATCCGGTGCTTCACCGGTTACAGGTAATATTACTGCAAAAGTAACCATTGATGCTACTGTGCAAAGTTTTAAAGGCGCACCATATGTGCAAAGGCACTTCGATATAGAACCGGCTGCCGGTGCAGCTACTGCCACGGCTACCGTTACACTTTATTATTTGCAGTCAGAATTTACTGCGTATAATACGGCCCGCGGCACACAGCCTGCTTTACCAACTTCCAGCGCAGACGCCAGCGGCATTGCGAACCTGCGCATCACCCAGTGTCATGGCACAGGAACTGCGCCTGGTAATTATACCGGCACAACTGTTATCATTAACCCATCATCTGTTGGTACGGTAGTATGGAACGCTACACTTAGCCGCTGGGAAGTAACCATGCCGGTAAATGGCTTTAGCGGGTTCTTTGCGCATACTTCTTCTACCAATTCTGCGCTGCCCCTTACGCTTATCCGTTTCAGCGCCGCAAAAACAACTGATGGTGTATTGGTGAACTGGCAAACCAGCAATGAACAAAATGCCAGTCACTTTGAAATTGAAAGAAGCACCAATGCTATCAATTTTGAAAAAGCGGGAACTGTAACAGCCTACAATACCAGTGGCATAAACAATTACCAGTTTACTGATAACGCTGCATGGGTGAGTAAACTGCGTTATTACCGGCTTAAATCGGTTGACAATGACGGAGCGTTTAAATACTCAGCCGTTGTAATTGTAACCAATAAGCAAGGTGGCACAGTAACGCTGTATCCCAATCCTGCAACAGATGTATTTACCATCAGTGCAACAGATAATAAACTGCTGCACACGCAGGCCCTGCTAACAGACGCAAATGGCAAAACTGTAAAATCAATTGCCATCAGCAACCTGCAGCAAACCGTAAGCGTAGCGGGTATGCCGGGTGGCATCTATCTGCTGCGACTGGCAAATGGTACCGTTGTAAAACTGATAAAAGAATAATAAGCAAGTACATAATATTTAGTAGTAAACCTACGTCCAAAGTTCTTAAAGGGTGTAAGCCATCCGGATGGTAGTTAGAATATAGTAGTAAGTATTTAAAAGGCCAGTTGCATTGGGTCTGTATGCTAAAACCTGTATACTAAATACGATTCAATAAAAATCCCCGCTGTAGCCAGTGGGGATTTTTCTATGCTGGTAAACCAGTATCTGGAAAGCAGACAATATTAAGTATTGAAAAAAGCCTGGTGCTAAACTGCGTAAACGTTTGGCATAAAAAATCCTTATCCGCGGCATACTTGCGCCAGTTGTTTAGAAAAATACGGCCATACAAAAATAATTTCCTGTTCTTCTTTTAATTGTTCCGGGTCTGTTATACAAACAAACAGAATCACTACCTTAGTAGCAATGGACAAGCTATTCTTCCTTTTTCAGCTTTACGCACCAGCACTTGCTGGTACTGGCTGGCAAACTTGCTTTAATACCACTCAATCAATCAGGCAATTTGCAGCGGTCCCCTTTAACTTTTAAAAAAACAAAGATGACATCAAAAGTTTGTATTGCCTCCTTACTTACGCTGTGTATGTTTTATACCAATAGCGGCATCGCCCAGGTAAACCCCGGGGCCATGAAACAAATTGGCAGCGTGGATGAACGTTTTCAGTCTTACAATATAGAAATGGTTGAAGTGGTGGGGGGCGAATTCTGGAAACCGTATAAAATGATGGATAGTCTGCCTTCTTTGCAAAGGTCTTCCAATTACGATGTCTCTAAAAAGAACGAACAACTTTACCGCAAACTTTCACCCATTAACCTTGCAGATAAAAGATTACTGAACCTGGCAAAAGGGCTTTCTCCCGCCTACGTACGGGTAAGTGGCACCTGGGCAAATGCTGTTTATTTTCAGGATGATGACAATGCTCTCATAACTGCCGCCCCAAAAGGTTTTGTAAATGTGATGACCCGTAGCCAATGGAAAGGGGTAATTGACTTTTTAAAAGCCACCGGTTCTAAATTGGTTACCTCCTTTGCCGTATCCAATGGCGTACGGGATGCACAGGGCGTTTGGACGCCGGCAGAAGCACAGAAAATTGCGGCCTATACAAAAAGCCTGGGCGGAGACATTGCAGCAGCAGAGCTTTTTAATGAGCCTACCATGCCCGGTGCCGGCGGCGAAATGAATAAAAACTACAACGGCCAAAATTTTGCAAACGACATTGCCTCTTTTAACGCATGGGCAAAGAAAGAAACACCAGGCATGCTGGTGCTGGGCCCGGGTTCTGTTATTGAAGGCCTGCCAGGTATATCATTGGCAATACCCGGCATACGCATGCTTGCCACAGATTCTATGATGATGGCTGCACCCAGGCCAGTCTTTGATGTTTTTAGTTATCATTATTACGGAGCCGTTTCTATGCGCATGATGCGCGGCGGACCAATGTCTGTAAAAGCAGCAAATGCACTCAATGCCAACTGGCTGCGCAAAACCGATACCGTTGCCAGCTATTATATTGGCCTGCGGGATAAATACAGTCCCGGCAAACCCGTATGGATAACAGAAACAGCAGAAGCGGCGGGTGGTGGCGACCCATTTGCAGCTACCTACCTGGATTGTTTCCGCTACCTGTACCAGTTGGGTTCGCTGGCCAAAAAAGGCGTGCAGGTAATCATGCACAATACACTGGCCGCAAGCGAATACAGTCTTATAGACCAGGATACGCATATGCCAAAACCCAATTACTGGGCAGCATGGCTATGGGCAAAACTAATGGGTACAAAAGTGTATGAGGCCGGTAATGCGGCTGAGGGTGTTTATTTGTTTGCACACAATACAAAGGGCCAGCAGGGAGGCATTACCCTTTTGGTGCTGAACACCAATACCGCGGCGGCAGCCATCAACCTCAGCGCTGCTGCGCAGCAATATACGCTAAGCTCCACCGGCCTGCAGGATACCACCGTATCTTTAAACGGAAAGATGCTGCAATTAAATGCCAATGATGCATTGCCGGTGCTGGCGGGTAAAAAAATAAGCGCAGGTAAAGTTGATGTGCCACCGGCCAGTATCAGCTTCTTCACTTTCCCGGGAGTGGGTGGTAAAAAGTAGCCTTTTACTTTAATAAAAATGAAATCAAATTGTATTATAGCATTTGCAGTTTTAATAAGCTAACCAGTATTGAACAGTTACACGTGTAGCAAAAACACTTCAGCAAGTATTGAAACCATACATTTGCTTAACAGCCAGACTATGCAACTAACTGTGCGTGTTAGTTCTGTAAATAAATACCTGGCTATTGCCAGTTATTACCCCGTGCTTTGTTATTTTTTTCTTCTAACCCATTTATCCAATTCCACCGCAATAAATACAAGTGAAGAAACTGCACCCACGCCTAAAAATTCATATAGGGTTAATGCCTGTGTTTTAAAAACGGGTTGAAATATGGGGGTGTAGGTAATAACAAATTGCAGCCCAAACGTAAGCAATACCGAAAAAATCAGCGGCCTGTTTGAAAATAAGCCAATGCTGAATACCGATTGATTTATTGACCGGATTGCCATTATGTGTCCCATCTGGCTTAAGCAAAGCACATTAAAAACAATGGTTTGCCAATGCAATCCATTTTTTAAAGCAAATCCTTGTGCACCCAATGCAATGGCTGCCATAAGCATACCCACCCATATCATGTGCCAGCCATTGCCTTCCGCAAATACGCCCTGCTGTGGCGGCTTTGGTGGTCTTTTCATAATGTCTTTCTCCGCTTTTTCAAACGATAATGCAATTGCTGGTAGTCCATCAGACACTAAATTCATCCATAAAATATGAATCGGCAATAAAGCAACAGGTAAGCCAATGATTGGCCCCAATAGTAAAGTCCACAATTCTCCAGAATTGGTAGTTACCAGGTACCTGATAAATTTTAAAATATTATCGTAAATCCGCCGGCCTTCGCGAACTGCTTTGACAATGCTGGAAAAATTATCATCCATCAATATCATATGCGCTGCTTCTTTGGATACATCTGTTCCGGTAATGCCCATTGCAATACCAATGTTTGCTCTTTTTAATGAAGGGGCATCATTTACACCATCGCCTGTCATGGCAACATAATGTCCTTTCTGCTGCAACATTTTTACAATCCGTAATTTTTGTTCAGGAGATACCCTGGCATATACTTTTATTTGCTCAGCTTTAGCACTGAACGTTTCATCATCCATAGCGGCCAGTTCCCTGCCTGTAACAACAAGATCACTGCTGTTGTTTAACATGCCTATGCGCTCCGCAATAGTTTTAGCTGTAAGCGGGTGATCGCCGGTTATCATTACCGGAATAATACCTGCAGTCCTGCATTGTGCAATTGCATCGTACACCTCTTCCCGCGGGGGATCTATCAAACCAGCCAGTCCTAAAAATTGCAAATTGCTTTCGGCGCTTTCATTTTCCGGTTTAGACGGCAATACATCCCAGTAACGGCATGCAAAACCCAGTATCCGTTGTCCTTTAGATGCCATTGCGTCTACCTGTAGTTGCAATGCAGCAATATCTGTATTTAAACACCGTTGCAGCAATATATCAGGCGCTCCTTTGGTAAAGGAGATAATTTTATTTTCATTAGAATGAAAAGTTGTCATTAATTTTCTTTCCGCATCAAAAGGTATTTCGGCCAGGCGTGGCCAGGCACCTGACTTTACATGTAGTTTTTGGGTAATTTCCAACAGGGCAATTTCTGTAGGATCGCCTTTGGTAATAACAGCATCTGTTATTGCATCATTGTTTAGTGCCATTGCAAGCAGCAATAACGAAACGCTTTCATCATTTTTATGCGCCGCAAAGACATCACTGTTGAGCAGCTTGTTGTTTACAAACAATTGCTCAACGTTCATTTTATTTTTGGTCAGCGTACCCGTTTTATCTGTACAGATATAGGTAATAGCACCCAGGGTTTCAACGGCAGGTAATTTCCTGATAAGACTGTTTTGCCGGATCATTCTTTTTGCTCCCAAAGCCAGTGAAATTGTAATAACGGCAGGCAAAGCTTCAGGAATAGCTGCCACAGCCAGCGAAATACTGGTCATAACCATTTTTAAAATATTTTCGCCACGCACCCAACCCACCGTAAAAAATAAAATACAAAGCAACAACACCAACGCAGATAATTTTTTTCCGAATGATGCCAGGCGTTGCTGCAGTGGCGTTAGTGTTCCATCTTGCTGCAGCATTTTGGCAATCCGCCCCAGTTCGGTTTGCATGCCCGTAGCAACTATTATACCCATGCCGCGGCCATAGGTTACAAACGTACCTTTGAAAGCCATGTTTTTTCTGTCACCAACGGGCAAATCATCTATTTCCAGTGCTTGCGTTATTTTATCGATGGCATAAGACTCCCCGGTAAGCGATGCTTCCTCAATTTTCAAGTTTACAGATTCTATCATCCGCATATCTGCGGGCACAGCATCACCCGCTTCCAGAATGACTACATCACCCGGCACCAATTGAATGGCAGGCAGCCAGGTAATATGTTGATTGCGCAAAGCCTTTGCCTGTGTGGCGGCCATTTTCTTCAAAGCATGAATGGCCTTTTCGGCACGGTATTCCTGGAAAAATCCGATAACCGCATTTAATACAACAATTACAAGTATGACCAGCGTATCGGTAAGTTCGCCAATGATGCCTGATATGATTGCCGCAGCCAGTAAGATAATAATCATCACATCCTTAAACTGTCCAAAAAATATTCCGGCTATTGATTTCTTTTTTCCTCCTGCTAATTGGTTGGGACCAACTTCTGCTAATTTCTCTTCTGCTGCAACAGATGAAAGCCCCTGGGGTGCAGAACCCAGCAGCTCAAAAACTTCATCGGCGTTTAGTCTGTGCCAGTTCATCATTTGTTTTTATTATAAAAAGCAGGTGGCAGCTGTTCGGGAACAAGCCCTATTTCTTTGTGGCAGCATGCTGAGGTTTGGCATCACTCCGTTTGAGTAAAACGTTTAATGCAGCCATTGATGGAATATAATCGGATATTATCTTAAGGATGCCCACACAAGGTATGCACAATATCATTCCACTTACACCCCACAAAATACCCCCGGCAATGATGGCCACCAATGTTATCCAGGTGCTTATATTTAATTGTGCCGCCACTACACGGGGAAAAATGATGTTGGCTTCAAGGTATTGCACCAGTACAAACACAGCCACTACACCCAAGGGGTACCAGATGCTGTCTTTGGTTAACCACGCAACAGTAACAGGCAGTAATGCGCTGATAAAAATGCCGATATAGGGAATAATGGTCATAAAGGCGGCAAGAAATCCAAAGAGGACCGCGTGTTTTATACCCAGGGCCAAAAGACCAGCGCTGTTTAAAACACCAACAATCAGGTAAACAAAAATCATTCCCCTGATAAAATGAGAATAGGTATTAACGCTTTGATGGAGGATGTTGTGCAGTTTATTGTGATTTTTGCTGCCCGAAAGTTTTTCTAAAAACAAAACAAAATCTTTGCGGTTGTACAAAAACAAGGCGGCAAACACGGGTACAATAAAAAGTGTAAATAAACCCGCGGTTGTTTTATTGAAAGTGCCTGCCAAAAAACCGCCGGAATTGTCTGTCATTTTTTTTGCGATGCCGGCCAACCATTCATTTTGTGCAGCAATTGAAATATCAAAATTGCCGGCCAGCCATTGTTGTAACCCGTTAAGAGAAGGCGTTACTTTGGCTTTTAACTCCTGTAAATCTTTGCCAAATGAATTCACCTGTAATACCAGCAGCCATAGCAAACCAACGAATAGAATTGCTACCAATAGCAGACTGAAAGCAATTGCAATAGATTTTGGCCAATGGTGCTGCTCGAGCCAGCGGCAAACAGGATATAAAACTACAGCAATAAACAATCCATAACACAATGGTATAAAAAGTGTCTTCCCGGCGTACAAAATAAAAATCAGCAGCCCTGTTGCCAGCAGGCATTTTAGAATTGTATCAGTTTTTATGGTGTCGTTTGGCATTCGCTGAGCAGGTTAATGTTTATAAACACTGCAAATTCTTCTTTTTCAATTGCAAACCCGATGACCGGTGCAAGCCTGTCGGTTGATGTAAGTCATCTCTTTTGCCTTAACTATACAAGAATAAAACGCAATTGCCGCAGTTTGAATTTAAAATACAATGTAAGCAATTGTCTCAAATCAGGAATTTGGCTGATTGCAGACATTGGTATGGTAAAATTATTTAGACAGTTTGCATTGGGTTTTTCATAGGATAATTGGATTTTAAATAAGGGCTGGATTTCTATCCGGCCCGCGTTAATTTATGTGCTGCAATCGATAGAGCCAGCTTTGTTGTTATAGCCCGTTCAAACCACCGGCATCAATTCCCTGTTCAGCACCACTCCATCTGCTTACGGCGGTTCAGGCAAAAACAAAACAGGTACCCCCCCAAAATGAGTACCCGTCAACTATCAACGCTGGAATGACTAGCTGTAAGTTGGAACTTTTTTGAATGAGCCTATTTTGACAATCATTGAATTATAATACTGGCTTAGCATGAATGACTTTCTCAGCAGTATTTGGCACTTTATTATTTAATTAAGCCTGCAAAAATCTAACTTCTCTGCAACAAGTTCTGCAGGTAACATCGTGTCTTGCAACTGTAAGCGCGGACGGAATTGACCTTTCCTCGTAAAACGACTCAACTTAAATTAATACCCCGCTGCAATTACGCAGCAGCTAAACTGCAGAAACCACTACCCTTCCCCCCTATCACCACGAGGATTTAAAGCTGATTTCTTGTGGCGAGAAGGGATCAACTCTGCCGGATTTTCCAATAAAGAAGTATTCACCTGTACTGACCGGGTAAATCCTGTAATAACGGTCATCGGACCTGGAAGGTTTATACAATTCAAAATAATGCCATGCAGAATCATATTGATGAAGGTGACTGAAAATCTCTGCATATTCCATTTTAACCCATATATCCCAGTCATTCTACCAATCTTTCATTCACAATGTCGGGGCGTCCATCTTAAATGCCTGCTGGTAATAATTGAGTGCAGACAAATAATCTTCTATTTTCATATAAATTCGCCCATTTGAAACAAGGACGATGAAATCCATAATTTGCTATTTGCTTTTACAGCCAGTTGATGAAATTGCCGGCTATACTCAAAACTCTTTTCATAATCGCCGGCATCTTTATATATTGAAGCCAGGCTTTCCAGTATATCGGCCATTTGCATATCGTCATTGTCTGCCTTGCTCAATTTGAACATTTTCTGTGTGTAATCAATTGCTTCTTTGAACCGGCTTTGCGAACGCACAGCATATTCAAGTTCCGAATAAGCTTTGTACAAGCACTTTTTGTTTTGCGTTTTGTACAAAACCATTGAAGGGATTCCCTGGCCAGGATTTCAGTTTGTACAAAGTTGTCGTCGAAATGTTTATTAATCCTTGCCTTCCTCGTTACTGAAACGGCTATACCATTAATATAGCCCGATCTTTTTGCTTCATCAAAAGCGGTGCCGGCAAAATAGGTGGCAGAATCTTTGCTTTCCTGTTCAATATAGCTACAACTGATTTCGTTAAGACAATCAATCCCGCGCAGTATCTTTTACATATAACAGTCGTTTTTTTCAGGCTATCGGCAGCGCCGCTTTGCGCAATACCAATAACCGGTGAAAATGCCACCGGCCATACAAGCAACATACATATTAAAATTTTAATAATACAATACTGCTGGATTTTATCGCCCCAATCCCCCACCGGGCGGTTGGCTGTTTCCGCCAGTAATTGGCGGAAACCAGCAGACAGCTGCCGGGATAGCATTTGCGGTGTAGGATTGCAGGCGGGCTTTCCCCCGTAGAATCATTTACCGTACAGGAGCCTCAAAATTCACTTTATTAACTCTTTTATCTTTCTTTCAAAAAATACATACTGTCACTCACGCGCCTGCCTTTCGGCTAAAAATTGGCATGATGGCCGTAGACCGGATTTAGCAATAATTGGCAATTATTTAAACCCTTATGAAGTCCACTATTTTGAATTTATGCACTATATTGAAGACGAATCATTTGCATCTCAATCCCTGTGACTGAGGGTCGCGGAGCGCTGCCCATAAACAAACAAATGCAGGGTGTATTGTCGCAATAATTTAAGGTTGCAAAAAACATTGCGTATTTGTGGTTAACATGTTGAGATACAGGCCGACAATTTAAAAAATTCAGACAGAAACA
>Ga0209069_10000963_pt1 | contig 14224 bp, 15 predicted proteins | sample Str013_2_FD_187202 | JGI IMG/M metagenome (GOLD analysis project Ga0209069, IMG submission 187202) | Freshwater sediment microbial communities in response to fracking from Pennsylvania, USA - Straight Creek_MetaG_SC_2013 (SPAdes) (version 2) | ecosystem: Environmental > Aquatic > Freshwater >...
GCGGACATCGGCGAGGCTTGCCTTCAACACCTCGATATCTGCTTCCGCTACCGCGAGGTCGGCGGTGGCGACGGCAACATCGGTCTGAGCCTCCTCGGCGGTTTGCACTGAGACGGTTTGCCTACCGACCAGCTCTTGTCGGCGGCGGTTTGTGTGCGTCTTCTGGGCCAGAATCGCCCGTGTTTTGCCGAGGCTCGCTTCAGATTTGCGGATCGCAACCTCCGCGCCCAACACGCCGGCTTTGGTGCGGGCCACTTTGGCCGACTGGTCGGCATCATGAAGGCGCGCAAGCACGTCGCCTTTCTTGACGCGATCGCCGTGGTCCACCTTCAGCTCGAGCAGGGCGCCGCCAACTTCGAAACCGATCTTGGAGATCACCTGAGCTTCGACCGTACCGAGGCCGAAGACGCGCACGGGGACGTTCTGCTCGATCCGAGCGGTTTTGACCGTGACAGACTTCGAGACAGCGATGAACGCGCCGAGGCCAAGCGCGGCGGCGAGGATCGCTGCTCCGAGGAGCCATTTCTTGGAGGGAATGTGCATCCGGATCGGCCGCTGATGTGAGCATGAAAGGATGGAATGCAATCGCGCAAAATACATTCACGAGCCGGTTTCAGCCGGCACTCTCAGAGTCGATACGACGCTCGATGAGCGCTGCAATGTCTGGCTGACAGGGCATATATCAGCGATATCCAGCAGCTTCTGCCGCTCCTCGGCGGACAACTCGCCCGACAGCGCGATCACGCGCTCGAACCGATCGGTGAGACCCGCCTGCGCATTGGCTCGCTGCGCGTGCCGTAGGCGAACCTCCACCCGGTCGAGCCGCATCTTGCGCCGGTCCGCGAACGTGCGAAGGGTCATCGCCGTGCATGCACCGAGCGCGGACAGCAAGAGCTCATATGTGTCCGGCCCGGAGTTCTTGCCGCCGAGCTCGGCCGGCTCGTCGGCGCCAAACACGTGTCCGCCCGCCGTGATGAACCGGCCGTAGGGTCCGTTGCCGCTTTCGACGACCGTGGCTGCGCGCTCGTGCATGCGGGTTCCTGCCAAATTCGTGTTTCGTCAGACGTCCAGATACGCGGGAAGGCCGCCTGCTCAATTGATTGGGGTCAACGTGGGGCCTGGTCGATTGCATTATCCAACATTGCCGGTCGTGGGGGCATGCGCCCCGAAAACGGCGATCGGGCGTTGTCTCGGCAATGCGAGGAATTTGTTGGAGTGGATGCCATGGCAACGACGCGACGCGAGGTTCTGAGGGGATTGCTGGCTGCCGGTGTCGGTGGCGGAGTGGCGGGTCTGCTGCCCGCTTCCCGGAGCACAGCCAGCGTGCGCGAGTTCTCGACGTCTCTCCGTATTCCCGCCCTCGATACGGGCCGCCTTCAGGACAACGTGCGGATTTTCGACCTTGCGACGCAGGCGGGCATGACCGAGTTCCTGCCCGGCCGATCGACGCCGACGATCGGAGTGAATGGATCATTCCTTGGCCCGGTTCTGCGGTTCAGGGCCGGCGAGCAGGTTTCAATCAACGTCAAGAACCAGCTCCCGTTCGACACGACGCTGCATTGGCACGGGCTGCATGTTCCGGCCAAAGCCGATGGCGGACCGCACCAGGTCGTCACCCAGGGCACGACATGGTCTCCTCGCTTCGAGATCAAGCAAAAGGCCGGCTTGTTCTGGTATCATTCGCATTTGATGGAGCACACCGGTGAACAGGTGAATCTTGGCCTCGCCGGTCCCATCATCATCGAGGACGAGGAGAGCACGGCGCTCGGTTTGCCGTTCGAGTATGGCGTCGATGATATACCGCTGGTGATCCAGGATCGACGATTCCGAGCGGACGGCCGGTTCGACTATCTGAGTGCGATGCCTGACATGATGATGGGTTTCAAGGGCAACGTCATTCTGGTCAATGGCACGGTGTCGCCGTACTTCGACGTCAGGCGCAAACGCACCCGACTTCGGCTGCTCAATGGCTCGAACTCGCGCATTTACAACATCGGTCTGTCGGACGGCAGGCCGGTTACACAAATCGCCTCCGACGGCAGCTTGCTCGAAAAGCCGGTCCAGCGGAAGACCGTTCGCCTCGGGCCGGGGGAGCGCGCGGAGATTCTCATTGACCTCGATGCCAACAGCACGACAACCCTGACGAGCAATCCCGACACGATTGCCGGCGGCATGATGATGGGAATGGCTGGCAATTCCGAAACCTTTCCGATCCTTCAACTGCGATCGGGTGCGGCGTCGGGCGGCATTTCGCCGTTGCCGGCACGATTGATCCAAGTGCCCAACTGGGATCCGGCAAAGGCCAATCGCCGGCGATCCTTCCGCCTCGATATGGGCATGATGGGAATGATGGGCGGGCGCGGCGGCATGATGGGGCGTGGCGGAATGGGCGGCGGTATGACCATCAACGGCAAAGCGATGGACATCGAGCGTATCGACGAGCGCGTGCATCTGGGAGCAATCGAGATCTGGACCGTGCAGAACCCGACGCCGCTGGCGCATCCGTTCCATATTCACGCGATCCAGTTCCGCATCCTCGATCGCAATGGCGCGCCGCCATTGCCGCACGAGCTGGGACTCAAGGATACGGTGTTGGTCGATCCCGGCGAGAGCGTGCGCATCATCACCCGCTTCGACGACTACGCCGATGCCGAGCGGCCGTATATGTACCACTGCCATATCCTCGAGCACGAGGACGCCGGCATGATGGGCCAGTTCATCGTCACGGCTTGAACGGAATGCTTGGCTTTCCGAGTGTCTTTCGCCGCCGCGCAAGCTCGCGATAGAGGGCCTCGGGGCTGACCCCGATCTGATTGGCGACCGAGGACCATTCGCCCTTGTCGGGCAAGGGGCCGTTCCAGGCGAGCCAGGCACTCAATCGGGCGTCGACCGTCTTCAGCGAGACGATCTCGGCATGCAATCTTGCTCTCTGTACCTCGGCCGCCAGATGGGCGGACCAGGCGTGCGAGAAGCCACGATCATCGGCCAATCGACGATGTATCTCTCTGCGGGCGACAGCCCACGTTCGGGCCGGCTTCTGTGCTTCAGCCGAGCAGTGATAATGCTCCGAATAGAGCGATGCCTCCGCCAGTATCGAGCCTGTTTCGGCCCGCTGCAACACCAGCGCCGCTCCGTCTCTCTGATGGCGGACGAGAAATATCGAGCCGGATTGCACGAAGTGCATCCGCCGCACCGGATCTCCTGTTTGGAAAACGCGTTGACCGGCCTGGAACTCGAGCTCCTGGCCCCGGACGCCCTGTAAATGTGCGAGGAGAGGGTTGGACATGATAGCTGTCATGTCATCGCGGACCTGGTTGTGGCAAGCATCATACGATCTGCCATCGTCGCTTCCGGAGGTCTGACATGCGATACGTTTTCGTTGCCCTGATGCTGATCTGGCCTGTTCTGGTCCAAGCCCAAGAAACCGTCCACCAGCGCGTCGGACACGGCGATGTGCATCAAGCCGTCGCCCCGCCCCGGCCCACTCAGCCCGGACAAGGCGCATTTGCTGCCATTCAAGAGATCGTGGAAATCCTCGAGTCCGACCCGGGCACCGATTGGTCAAAGGTGAACCTCGGCGAGCTTCGCAACCATCTGGTCGACATGAGCAATGTCACGCTATCAGCGATCGTGGCGGAGAAACCGGTAGACGGCGGCCTGCAATTCTCGGTAGCCGGAACGGGCCCTGTTGCCGATTCCATTCGCCGAATGGTGACCGCGCACGCGGCCACGATGAACGGGGTGGAAGGTTGGACTTTCAAAGCGGCGAACACAAAGGACGGCGCCATACTCACCGTGCTCGTTCCGGCAAGGGATATTGCCAAGCTCCGAGCGTTGGGATTCTTTGGTGTCATGACGCGCGGCATGCATCACCACGAGCACCACCTCATGCTCGCGCGGGGCGGCAACCCGCATCATTGAGTCATTCGGCTTGATGCGGCCGGCCCTTCTTCCACGACCGACGCAAAGTTGCGAAAGCCACTCCCGGTGCCACTATCCACTGCAGCAATGGCGACAGACCGATCGCAATCGACCCTACTTGAATTAAGGGCATGGCGTCAGAATAGCTCCAGGCATGCCTAACGTACACGTTTTGCCATTCACTGTAGGCTGTGTAGGCGATCCCGAGCACCAACGCGACCCCCACTGGTGCGCGCCAATCACCGCGGGGCCAGGACTGAGCGCGCGTCACTACGAGCGCGACAACAAGTGAGACGGCTGCGATGATGCCGTCGCCCACTGTGCAGTGGAGAACATCGAAGGCCATCTCGCCGCGCGATCCGGTGGTCCATACGGTGTAGAGGGGGAGCTGTGCGATCTCCCAGACCAAGTTTGCAATGAGTGAGAGGCTAAGGTACGCGGCGCCGGCCGCAAACCGCTCATGCCAGATTGCCATTGTCTCCCGTTCATCCCCGTGCGTGAATTGGAACCATCGCCCGACTATGATCAGGTGCGGCTGCTTTCTACTTCTAACTGCTGGAAGGGCCGGTCGTCATCCCGCAAGACGATGTAGATCGCCGGGATCACGAGCACCGTCAACAGTGTGGAGGAGGCAAGACCGAACAGCAGAGAGATGGCGAGGCCCTGAAAAATCGGGTCGAATAGGATCACCACAGCACCGATCATCGCCGCGAGCGCCGTCAAGAGGATCGGCTTAAAGCGCACCGAGCCCGCCTCGATCAGCACGTCGCGCAGCGACTTTTCCGGCGAGCGTGCGTGCCGGATGAAGTCCACGAGCAGGATCGAGTTACGCACGATGATGCCGGCGAGCGCGATGAAGCCGATCATCGATGTCGCGGTGAACGGCGCCCGGAACAGCCAGTGGCCGAGCATGATGCCGATCAGCGTCAGCGGCACTGGTGTCAGGATCACCACCGGCAGCACGAACGAGCCGAACTGTGCAACGACGAGAACGTAGATTCCGAGCAGGGCGACCGCGAACGCCGCACCCATATCGCGGAAAGTGACGTAGGTCACCTCCCATTCGCCGTCCCACAAAAGAACGGGATTGGCATCGTCGCGCGGCTGCCCATGTAATACAATCGCGGGCCGACCGACAACACCCCAATCGTGGGTGCGAATCTTGTCGGCGGCGGCCAGCATACCATAGATTGGCGCCTCGTACGCGCCGGCCAATTCGCCCATAACCATCTCGGCAGCCCGGCCGTTGTGCCGGAAGATCGGGAATGAGGCTTTCTCGTTGGTCACGCGCACGACGTCGCCGAGCTCGACGATCGAGCGCTCGCCGGGCAACGCGTTGGCAGGAACGGGCGTCGAAAGCGTGCGCACAGACATTGTCAGTCCCGACTTCGGCAGCTGGATCGCGATCTCGATCGGATGCCGCCCCCCGCCTCGGTGCGAGTAGCCGACCGGCACCCCGGACAGGTACGCTTGCACAGTGTCGTACACGTCGCGCTCATCGACCTTGTAGAACTCCAAATTGTCCTGATTGATCGAGACCCGCTGACGTGGGGCCTCGATGCCGAACGTATCGTCATCGTCGACGATGAACGGCACCGATTTGAAGATGCCTCGCAATTGCGCGGCGACGGCGCGGCGAGCATCGCCGTCCGGTCCGTAAATCTCCGCGAGCAGCGTCGAGATCACGGGCGGCCCCGGCGGCACCTCCACGACCTTGACCGAGGTGCGCTCGGGAACAGGAAGGTCTGCCAGCCGCTTTCTCACGTCGAGTGCGATCTCATGACTCGTCCGTGCGCGCGCGCTTCTGGGGGCTAGGTTGATCTGCAGGTCACCCTGCTCGGGATCGCTGCGCAGGTAGTAGTGCCGGACCAGCCCATTGAAATTGAATGGCGCCGCCGTTCCCACATACGCCTGGATCGAAGTCAGCTCCTTGAGATCGGCCAGTCGCATGGCGGCCTGCTGCAGCACCCGATCCGTCTCCTCGAGCGAGGTGCCGCGGGGCAGGTCGATGACCACTTGCAGCTCCGACTTGTTATCGAAGGGCAAGAGCTTCACCGTCACCAGCTTCAATCCGATGAGGGAGAGCGAGAGCAGAGTGGCCACCCCGACGAGCCAAAGAAAGCGCCAGGATCGTCGGCGCGTGGCGAGGATTGGTCGTGCAACGGCGGCATAGGCGCGACCGAGCCGTCCGCCAACCCCGTGGTTTCCGGTAGCCTGATGCGACGCGGCGCCGAAGCGCAGCATCAGCCAGGGCGTGAGGATCACGGCCACGAAGAACGAGAGGATCATTGCGGAGGAGGCATTGGCCGGGATCGGGCTCATGTAGGGACCCATCAGCCCCGACACGAACAGCATCGGCAGCAGCGCGGCGACCACCGTGAGCGTGGCGACGATCGTCGGATTGCCGACCTCGGCCACGGCCTCGACCGCGGCCTGCATGCGGCTGCGGCCATCGGCCATGGCCCAGTGTCGCGAGATGTTCTCGATCACGACGATGGCGTCGTCCACCAGGATGCCGATCGAGAAGATGAGGGCGAAAAGGCTGACGCGATTGATCGTGTAGCCCATGATCCATGCGGCGAACAGCGTCAGCAGGATCGTGACGGGGATGACGATCGCGACGACCGCGGCCTCGCGCCAGCCGATCGCAAACCCGACCAGCAGCACGATGGAAAGAGTGGCAAGGCCCAGATGATAGAGGAGCTCGTTAGCCTTCTCGTTTGCGGTCTCGCCGTAGTTGCGGGTGACGACAGCCTCGACGTCACCAGGGATCAGTCGGCCTTGCAGCTCGTGCAGCCGCTCGACGATGCGCTCGGAGATGACGACCGCATTGGCACCGGCGCGCTTGGCGATAGCAACGGTGACCGCAGGTACGCGCTCGAGAGCGCCCTGCGGGGACCTGGTGAAGTGCCATGCGTGACGCTCGAGCGGCTTGGCGCCTACGACCACGGTTGCCACATCGCGCACATAGACCGGCCGGCCATCGCGCGTACCGATCAGCAGAAGCCCAACGTCGGGAATGCCCGACAAAGTCTGGCCGGCTGCGATGGCGACACTTCGATTGCTGTCGCGTATCCGCCCGGCGAGGAACGACCGGTTGGCCTGCTGCACCTTGGAGACGAGCTGCTGCAGCGTCACGCCGTAAAGCGACAGCTTTTCGGGATCGGGCTCGACTCTGATCTGATCGGGCCGGCCGCCGGCGATGTAGGTGAGGCCGACATCGTCGAGCTTGGCGAGCTCGACCTGAAGGTTCTCCGCCATATGATAAAGCGCGTTGTCCTGCCAGCGTTCGGCCGCGCCCGGCTTGGGCGCCAGCGTCACCGTGACGATTGCGACGTCGTCGATGCCGCGACCGACGATCAGCGGCTCGGGGATGCCGATCGGTATGCGATCCATGTTGGCACGGATCTTCTCGTGCACGCGCAAAATAGCATCGTCGGAACGCGTGCCGACCAGGAACCGCGTGGTGACCAGCACGCGATCGTCGACCGTGTTCGAGTAGACGTGCTCGACTCCATTGATGGCCTTGACGATGGTTTCCAAGGGCTCCGTCACCAGCCGGACCGCATCCTCGGCCTTGAGCCCGTCAGCGCGCACCATGATGTCGACCATCGGTACCGAGATCTGTGGCTCCTCCTCGCGCGGCAAGGCCACGAGCGCCACAAGGCCGAGCGCCAGCGCGGCCACCAGCAACAGCGGCGTCAGCGGCGAGCGGATAAACAGTGTCGTGATGCTGCCAGAGATGCCGAGGCTTGGCGCATCCTCGTGCCGAGCTGTCGTGTCGGTGGTCTGATCGGTCATGGACGCACCAGTTTGTCGCCGGGCTTGACGCCCGCGAGCGCCTCGATCAACGGCGCCACTCTGTCGCTTGGCAGAGTCTGGCCGAGCTGCACGACGACGTCGATGGGTGCACCCGCGGCGGCGACGCGCGCATAGTCGAGGCCGAATCTCCTGAAGGTCAGGTCACGCGGAACGACGACACTCCTGCGTTTGCCCGCCGAGATCCAGGCCAGTGTCCGCTCGCCGACGAAATAGTCGCCGAGACCCTGCACCTCGGCGTCGGCGACCACACGGCCCGATTGGATCTCGGGATAGACCTGGATGATCCGTCCTTCGATGGCACCTGTTTGATCGGGCCCCAGACCGCGCTGGCCGACCATGAGCTTGTCGCCCTTCTGCAGGAAACGCGCATGGCGCTCGGGCACCTCGAGCCGTAGCAAATACTCGTTGGCGGCAACGGTGGCGATGCTTTCGCCAGCCAGCACGACGCTGCCCTCGGTCACGGGCACGCGCAGGATGCGACCGGTCGCTGGAGCCAGAACCTGGCCCTCCTCGGCCTGCCGCTGGATCACGGCACGCTCGGAGCGCGCAGCGGACAGCTCGTTGGTGGCGACGTCGAAGGCCGTCTTGGCCTGGTCGAGCCTGGCCTGCGGGGCGACACCACGTTTCTGCAGCTCGGAGGTGCGCTCGAACTCCACCTTCGCCGTGGCAAGACGGGACTCGAGCGCCAAGATCTGTGCGTCGGAAGCCTTGATGCGCAGGGCGATCTTGGGATCGGTGACAAGCCCCAGCACCTGGCCCGGCTCGACATGCGCCCCTTCGACGACGTTGAGGGTCGCGACTGTCCCCGGCGTGCGCACCCGCGCCTCGACCACCTTCTTGCTGCGCACCGTCGCGAGCACGGCCTTCAGGTCGTCGACCTCCTGCTCGGTGGCGGTATAGGCAACGGCCGTGGTTGCCGGCTCGATCTTCTTTTTGGCCGAATCCGTTGTCTCGCGGGAGCATCCCGACAGCACCGCTGCCGCCAACGCCGCAGCGGTGCCCAGTCCAGATCGCCGGCTCAAGAATGCCATCTCGGGTGCCTCTGGCTTGACTTTACATTAGGTATAGCTAAATTAGAAATCATGGATATTCAAGACCTGACCGCCAGGAGCGAGCAAGCGTCGCAGCTGTTGACGCTGCTGGCGAACCCGCGCCGGCTTCGGATCCTGTGCGCGCTGCAAGAAGGAGAACGATCGGTCACCGCGCTCGAGGCTGTCGTTGACCTCAGTCAGTCCGCGCTGTCGCAGCATCTGGCAAAGTTACGAGCAGCGGGGATCGTATCGACCCGCCGGGAGGCGCAGTCGATCTACTACTCGAACGCGGATACGCGCGTCGCCCGAGTGCTCGAGGTGCTGGCCGAGCTGTTCTGCAAGCCCGAGAAGGCACGGCCAAGGAAGAAGACGTCATGAGTGGCGCGCGCATTGTGTTGGCCTTTTCCGGCTTCATGATCCTGCTGGGCTTGGTGTTGTCCCAGGTGCACCATGTCTATTGGCTCTGGCTGACGGCGTTCGTCGGGGCCAATCTGCTGCAGTCGGCCTTCACCGGCTTCTGTCCGCTGGCGATGATCCTGAAAGCCGGGGGCGTCAGACCAGGCGCCGCGTTTCAGTGAAAGTCATGATGAATGTGCGAGCTGTTTGCCTTGAGCGCGCGTGGGCCGGTCGACGTCAAGCTGTCGCTCGCCGAGCTGGCGCGGCACGGCGGGGAGAGCGGCATCCACGCCGACGGCTGGGGTGTCGCGTTTCTGGAAGGCCGTGATGCTCGCGTTTATCGCGAGCCGGAGGCGGCCGCAACCTCCCCATGGGTGCGATGCCTGCAAGATAACCCCGTCCGTAGCGACACGGTCGTTGCACACATCCGGCACGCGACGCGCGGCGCCATCTCGCTCGCCAACACGCAACCCTTCGTTCGCGAGCTCGGCGGGCATGCCCATGCCTTTGCGCACAATGGTCATCTTGGCGACTCGATTCTGTCGATGCGAACCCCAACCGCCCGGTTCACGCCAATCGGCGAAACCGACTCAGAAGCCGCGTTCTGCCTGCTCATGGATACTTTTGCCGCTGAACCTGCACTCCATGATGGCAACTCGGTAGATCGAACTTTGTCCATCTTCGCGTTGTTCGCGCGCCGGATGCGCCTGCTCGGTCCGGCCAATATCATTCTTGCGGCCAACGGCCGTCTGCTCATTCATGCAGACCGGCGCACGCAACGACCCGGGGTGATCGAGCCGCCGGGACTTTGGCTGCTGCAGCGCTCGTGTTCGGCTGGGCGTGCCGAGGCGTTCGCGGGAGGCGGTGTGCACGTTGATGGGCAGGCCCTCAAAGTCGTTCTGATCGCAAGCGTGCCGCTGACCAGCGAGCGCTGGCAGCCGCTGGAGCAGGGCACCGTGCTTGCCATCGAGCACGGAGAGATTGTCAGGTCAGTCGCGAGTTAGACTGTCTCGCAGGCGGGCTTTGCCGCAGCCAAGGCGATGAATGCGGCTCCTGGGGTCGTGAGCCGTCGCACTGATCCATCGGGCCGTCACCAAAGTTGGCTGATTACTAAGGCGCCAGAAGCAAGCTATTAGGATCGGAGTGCTGCTCAACGCCGTTCTTACAACACTCTCTGGTGAGGACAAAAGTGGTACCTTCTGCGATTCTTGAGTCCGCTTTTGGTCGCAGCGTCATCGTCGGCTCAGGGTCAAGCGCGTCGAACGCCGATGCGCACGTTAACCATCCCATGACAGATGTAGTCTGAAAGCGGTCGCCGATTCAACGGGATTGGGGGCCTCGGGCCCATCTTGGTCAGATTTCCAACCACGGAGAATGACCATGAACGACAACGAAATCACGACATTATCAAGCCTGCGCGCCGGCCGCCCTGGAACAAAGGCAAGTTGATCGGAGCGAAGCCTCCACTCCGCCAAGGGCACGTCTGGTCAATCCGGACGCGGCTCCAACTGGAGCGGCGAACCCGCGATCTGGCCCTCTTCAATCTTGCGATCGACAGTAAGCTGCGCGGCTGTGACGTGGTAGCAGTCCGCGTTGACGATGTTGCACCCAATGGTTACGCCCTCGACCGGGCTACCGTTCGTCAGAAAAAGACCGGTCGTCCGGTTCGGTTCGAGCTGACCGAACAAACCCGGCATGCCATCGACGAGCATCTGCGGATCGCTGGCAGACGAACGGGACAGTTCCTGTTCGCTGGCCGGCGGGGGCCCGATAGCGGTCTGACGACCCGGCAGTATGCGCGCTTGGTTGGCGAGTGGATCGCCAGCATTGGTCTTGACCCTCTGAAGTTCGGAACGCACTCCCTGCGACGGACCAAGGCGACGCTGATCTACCGGCGGACTGGGAATTTGCACGCTGTTCAGCTGCTGCTCGGCCACACGAAGATCGAGAGCACGGTGCGCTACCTTGGCGTCGAGATTGACGACGCCATTGAGATTGCAGAGAAAATCGACGTCTGAAATACCCGGGCAGAGCTGCCGCGCTCCGCCCGATGGGCGATCGACGAGGAGGGCCAACATGAGACATACAGGTTCGGGTCGTGCGTGAGTTGCGGTTTGACTGTTAACTGATAGAATAGCGGAAGTTCGCAGAAGGCATTGAACGAGCCGGACTGACCCAAGCAAGCCGACATCGGCGCAACCTGAATGGGTGCGGCCATCGCGTGACTTCGGCGAGGTCGGCGGACAGGGCGTCAGGGACACGTCAAGACGATCTTGTTTGCAATCTGCGTCCAATTCTGCCTATCAAGAAGCAGCTTGCATTGGCTCGGTGCATTTATCATCGTGACAGGGGAATTATCTGCCAACTTGATGTCGGTGAAGTAGCCAGGGTCGTAGATCTCGAGCTCGAGACACGCCGGCTTGATCGCCGATTTGAAAGGCAGCGTGAAGCGCAGGGTAAGAACGCCTTCTTCGAACGTTAGCCAATAGTCCTCTGGTGCTCCGAATTTTTGCTCTTCGCCATCGGCCCTGACCCGGGTGTAGTAGCCAGACTCTCTAAGCACGTCGATATTCACTTGAGCCAGCGAAGCTAAGCCCTCTCGCGTCAACGAGGCGTCTCCGACTTCCCGCGCAACGGAGGTGGATAGGGACTCATCGAATGCCCAGGCGTACCTCACGCTCGTGAGAGAGCCATCGGGTGCGAATACGATCTCACCTTTCATCTTGACCAAGATATGCGGGTGCGCGGCCGCCTTCTGGCTGCAGAACAAGAGCAAAAACAACGCAATAATTGTGGTGACGCGCGCTGATATAATTGCTATTGCCTGTCGCGAATTTGTGAGCGCACATGTGCGACAAAAGTCTCGTTCGCTTACTCTATTGCTCAGCGTTTCACCACTTCGTACGATGCTGAGTCCTCAATAACTGATCGGACGAATTTCTTGGCAGACTCTTGGCTAAAGCCGGCCTTTTGGTAAACCTCGTAGATCCTAAAATCGCCAACACGTGAGAGCACGAACCACGCAAGCTTGTTGGCTTCATGCGAGTCGGGTTTGACTTCGAGATCCTTTGTGACGCTCTCGATCATTTCGAAGGCAAATCGCGCAGCAATCATGGTCGAAAATGACCAGGAGCTGTCGATATAGTGAATAACCCACCACTCTGCCATACGCTCGGCCGGTGCCATCTGTGGTGCCTGCTTCTTCGCGATCTGCGCGGCCTCCTGCAAGGCTGGATTGAGTCCTTCGTCTTCTTTCTCAAGTGCCCAGTAGGGGTCGAAGTGGGCAACGGCCGTTGCGAACAGGAGTTCCTTGGGGAGGCCGCGATGGATCAGCTCCGCGTAGAGCACGGCCCCATGTCCCCCCATCCACTTCCAGTTCGCCTTGGCTCCCCATGCCTTGGGATACCACGCCGGCTCTATGAACTTGCCGCTGGCATCGTCGAGCAGGAACCACAGCTTGCCCCAGTCATGCAGCACTAAACCCGCGATCAGCACATCACGATCGAGTGCAACGCCATAGACCTTCTGGTACGTATCGGCCCACCCCAGAGCCGCCTCGATCCATTCCAAGTTGTGAGTTGAAAGGCCACCGGGATAGGAATGATGGCTTTTCCAGCCGCTACCAGGCGATGCAAGCCAGGACTGCGTTGCCTTTTGGCCAAACGCGGTCGCTTCAGGCTTGAGCATGAAGTCCAGAACGATGTCGCGTAGCTGCTTGTTCTGGATGCGATTGACATGAGCGAGTTGGGTATCGTAAGCGCGCTTTATGAACAGCGAACTTGCCGCCATCTCTTCGGCGCTCATGTGAGAGATGGCCTGAATTCGCTTTTGCAAGGGCGCTTGGGCAAGAGTTGGCGGAGCCCAGCCAATGAAGGTGCTTGCGCACAACGCAAACATCACCGAACGAACGACGTATTTCCAATTTCTGGCGCCGATCAATGTCGCGTCGTTCCACGTTCTTGGAATCTGATTTCCAGGGCGCATGGCCGTCCCCTTTTCTTCTCGTGCTGGACCTTTGCATTTCGCCCTCGGCCAGACAGGTCCTGGCGATCCGGGCCCGACTGACGATGCCAAAACTATTCCAGTCGTTCCTTCAGGTCAGCTTACCGTCGCCTTCATTTTTCCTTTTTTTGCGTCTGTGCTAGCCTCAACCTACATTGGGTCCAGACTTTTGGGCGCGAGATTGCGTTACCAATTCTCAGACTATGAGGTTGATGTAGGCCAGCGGGAGCTGCGCCACGCGGGTCGTGTCGTAGCCATCGAACCCCAAGTTTTTGACCTGTTGGCCTTTCTGATCGCCAATAGCGAACGCTTGGTGACTAAGGACGAATTGCTGGCTGCAGTGTGGGAGGGGCGGGTCGTTTCGGAATCTGCAATGACCACACGGATCAACGCAGCTCGCTGCGCTGTTGGTGACAACGGTCGCGAGCAGCGACTCATCAAGACCCTGCGTGGCAAAGGCTTCCGGTTCATTGCCGCTGTTCGCGAGGTGGAGGTGGGGCGTCCACCCCGGTCGGATTTCCATCAGTTGGCGCTGAATAAACTAACGATCGGGGTTCGACCGTTTCGAAATGCTTCTTTGGATCCCAATGCAGATTGGTTTGCCATCGGTTTCGCTGAACATCTCGCAGGTCTTCTCTGCGAGCACCCCTGGCTATCGGTCAGAGCTCTGGGGTTTGAGTATGGAGGGGCCCCCGAAACCCAAGCCATTCTTGCTCGAACGAGCGTGCAGTATGTTTTGTGCGCGCACCGGTCGATCGCGACCACCTGTTCCAATTGATTGCGACCAGTCGTTCCGATTGATCGCGACCACCCATTCCGGGTGATCGCGACCAGGCTGTGGACGAGTGCGACGGGCCCCGTTGGGTGATCCTCGAATCGGCATGGCCTCGCTCCTTTTTCGAAAGGAACGAGGGATGCCCGGACAGAGATTGCCCATGCGCAAGATACGCGACGTGCTTCGGCTGTCGGCCGGCGGCATGTCCAAACGCCAGATCGCCGCCAGCCTTGGCGTCAGCCCGACGTCGGCCGGTGATTGCGTTCGTCGAGCCCGG
>Ga0209069_10000964_pt1 | contig 14223 bp, 12 predicted proteins | sample Str013_2_FD_187202 | JGI IMG/M metagenome (GOLD analysis project Ga0209069, IMG submission 187202) | Freshwater sediment microbial communities in response to fracking from Pennsylvania, USA - Straight Creek_MetaG_SC_2013 (SPAdes) (version 2) | ecosystem: Environmental > Aquatic > Freshwater >...
CCCTGTATGCCAGTTCCAGCACCGCCGCAACGGCGGCGCCATGGTAGCCGCCGACCTGGATCTATCTGACCAGTTCCGAGGTCATCCGCCCGTTGTCGTGGTCGCGCTCAGGTCGGCGGGGGCGCGGTTGGCGTTGACGGTGGCGAACTTCTTCAACGCCGACGTGTCGACCGCGGTGCAAGTCATGCGCTTGAGCCACGCCGTCGCCACGATCGGAGTCTTCATGTCGGCGTTGGGGGAGACGACGACACTGTCCCCGGCGAGGGTCTTCAGGAGCGCCAGGTCGTCGGCACTGACTGCGTCGGGTTGGTATTGCAGAAGGACCATGCCGCGGGCCAAAAGGCCGACCTGCACCGGTGGGCGTAGCTCGGTCGTCGATACGGGATCGACCTGCGGACCCACCACGAAGGCCCCCGAGCTCGGCGGATTGGTGGTGTACTCGAGTTCGCGGGCGGTGGGGAGCACTCGGACCACGGAATTCGGGTCCAGCGCGTCAGTCACGGTGGCCCCGCAGGCCTTGGGCCCGGAAGCGGTGCTCGACCCTCCGGCCACGCTGACGCCCACGATCCCCACGAGGACGACGACGAGGGTGCCGAACGCGATCCAGCCTCCAACACCGCCCGCGGTGGACGACCGGGTGCGGGCGGCACCTTCCGGCGCCTCGATGGCCGCAGGGGAGTCAGCTTCGACACGATCGTCGTCGGGAGTTGGGGGTTCATCGGCCATGACCTGGGGAAGCATGGCAGGCCGCGTACACTCCGCGCATGTCACGGACGCTGATCGAGCGGCGCCTCATGGAGCTCTCCGAGCGCCTGCGCGATGCCCGGCGCGAGCTGGCGGTGGCTGACGAGCAGCTGAATCACCTGGCCGGGGTGGCCGACGAGGCCCGCCTCCGATCGCTCGTCTCCGAGACCCCGCTGGCCGAACAGGAATACCGCGAGGCATCCCGCCACGCGGAGGCCATGGCTCGACATCAGAGCTCCGTGAGTCAGACGATCGTGCAGCTGGAACAGGCCCAGGACGACCTCCTGGACCGGCTCATCGCCGGCTCAGACTGACGGACCGGATGTGGGCAGTACGATGCGCTGCCGAGCCGCGCCCGCGCTGCTCGGGGCGAGAGCCACCCGACGGCCACAACCAGGGGAACCCATCCAGTGCCCATCCGCGTCGTGATCGCCGAAGATGAAGCGATCATTCGTCTCGACCTGAAGGAGACCCTCGAAGAAGAGGGCTACCTCGTCGTGGGCGAGACGGGCCGCGGAGACGAGGCCGTCGAGCTGGTCCGGAACCACGAGCCTGACATCGCCATCCTCGACATCAAGATGCCTGGTTTGGATGGTCTGTCGGCGGCGCGGGCGATTGCTGGCGAGCGGCTCGCCGCGGTGCTGATCCTCACGGCGTTTAGTCAACGCGACCTGATCGAGCAGGCTCGAGACGCCGGGGCATTGGCCTACCTGGTGAAGCCCTTCCAGCGCAGCGAACTCATTCCAGCTCTGGAGGTGGCCATCGGGCGGTTCCGGGAGATGAAGGCACTTCACGAACAGGCACAGAGCCTTGAGGACCAACTCGAGACCCGCAAGATCGTGGACCGGGCCAAGGGGCGACTCATGGACGGCCACGGTCTCACCGAGCAGGAGGCGTTCAGCTTCATTCAGAGGACGGCGATGCAGGAGCGTCAGACCATGAAGGTGGTCGGCGAACGGGTCATCGCTGAAGAACTCGTGCCCCCGGCCCCGTGACTGCTCCCGGTTGGTGGAGGGTGCGGACATGAAGGTGATGCTCATCGACGGCAACTCGTTGACGTATCGCGCCTTCTTCGCCTTGCCCACTGATCTCACCACGGCCAGCGGGCAGGTGACGAACGCCGTGTTCGGGTTCACGTCCATGCTCATCAACCTGGTGCGCGACCATCAACCTGACCGCATCGTCGTCACCTTCGACCGTCCCGAGCCGACCTTCCGTCATGAGGCCGTCGCCACCTACAAGGCCAACCGGGAGGCGGCGCCGGACATCCTGCGTCAGCAGATGGGCCTCGTCCGCCAGGTCGTCGAGGTGCTGGGGCTGCCCATCGTCGACAAAGCCGGCTTCGAAGCCGACGACGTGATCGCCACGCTGGCGACCCGCGCCCGCGATGCCGGCGACGACGTGATCATCGTGACGGGCGATCGAGACAGCTACCAGTTGGTCGAGGACCCCCACGTCAAGGTGCTTTACAACAAGCGCGGGGTGTCGGACTACGCCCTCTATGACGAGGCCGGCATCCTCGAGCGCACGGGAGTGACCCCGTCGCTCTACGTGCACTACGCCGCGCTCCGAGGCGACCCCTCCGACAATCTTCCCGGTATACCCGGGGTGGGCGAGAAGACGGCAGCCAAGCTCATCACGACCTATGGCGGGCTCGACGGCATCTTCGCTCACGTCGACGAACAGACCCCCAAACTCCGTCAGAACCTGACCGAGTACGAAGCGCAAGCCCGCAGCAACGCCGAGATGATGGTGCTGGTGCGCGACGTCGATCTGGGGGTCACGGCGGAAGATCTGGTGCGGGGGCCGGTCGATGCCGAGGCCGTCCAGAAGCTCTTCGACTTCTTGGAGTTCCACACGCTCTACGAGCGCTTGGCGGGTGCCTTCGGTCCCGGGCTGGCCCCTGAGGTGGCGCCGGTGGATGTGCTCGAAGCCGAGGTTGTCGAGTACGACTCGCCGGCCGAGATGGCCGCCGCACTCGACGCGCTGGGCTCCAGCTCCGGAGTCCTCGCCGTGGCGGCCGCCTGGGACGGCGCCGACGACGGCCGCCACGATCTGTTGGGGATCGCGCTGGTCGGTGACGCCTCCATGGGCGAGGTCACGTGGATTCCCTCCTCGGGCCTGGATGCCCCCGCCGTCGCCGCGGCCTTGTCTGGCTTGGTGGCCGAGGGAGGTCGGCCACTGGCCACCCACGCGGCCAAGGGGTTGATGCGTGCCCTGCTCGAGCGGGGGATCGACGTGCGCACCCTCGAGCTGGATACCGCGCTGGCTGCCTACCTGCTCGATCCGGCTGAGAGTCGCTATGTGCTCGATGACCTGCTCGCCCGCTATGCCCAGCGCCGTTTGCCTGACGGCGACGCTGCTCCTGAAGGGCAACTCGACTTCAGCGACGAGGGTGTGAGCCGGTCCGTGGAGACGGCCCGCCGGGCCCTGGCCGTCGATGTCCTGGTGGCACCGTTGCTGGAGGCGCTCGACGCGCAGGGTCTCCGGGGGTTGCACGACGACATCGAGGTCCCCCTGGTGCGGGTGCTGGCCCGTATGGAGGCGGTGGGCATCGGTGTCGACGTCGAGCGCCTGCGTGCGCTCAACGAGCAGATGGCGACCGAGTGCGAAACCCTCACCCAACAGATCTGGGCGGACGCCGGCCAGGAGTTCAACGTGAACTCCACCCCTCAGCTGCGGGCGGTGTTGTTCGACACGCTCGGGCTGACGCCCCAGAAGAAGACCAAGACCGGATTCTCCACCGATGCCTCGTCGCTGGAGAAGCTCCTCGGGGAGCATCCGATCATCGAGCACCTGCTGCGCTACCGCGAGGTGGAGAAACTTCGCTCGACGTACGGCGAGGGCCTCTTGTCCGAGGTGGGGCCCGACGGTCGCATCCACGCCACGTTCCACCAGACCGTGGCCCGCACCGGGCGGCTCAGCTCGGATGCGCCCAACCTGCACAACATCCCGGTGCGCAGTGAGATCGGTCGCGGGTTCCGGGCGGCGTTCGTTCCCGCCGCCGGCTATGAGTTCCTGGTCGCCGACTACAACCAGATCGAGTTGCGCTGCATCGCCCACCTGGCCGAGGACCCGGGGCTCATCACCGCGTTCGAGTCCGGGACGGACATTCACACCGAGACCGCGGGCCGAGTGTTCGGCGTGGCCAACGCCGACGTGACCAGCGAGCAGCGGGCCAAGGCCAAGATGGTGTCGTACGGGCTGGCCTACGGCATGGAGGCCTACGGCCTGGCGCAACGGCTGTCGATCCCCACGCCCGAGGCGCAGGCCATCCTCGACGCGTACTTCGAGGCGTTCCCGGCCGTCCGGGCGTACATGGAACGGACCGTGGCGGAGGCCCGGGAGCGCGGCTACACCGAGACCCTGTTCGGACGAAGGCGCCAGATCCCTGAGCTCAGTTCCTCCAACTTCCGTATTCGCCAGGCCGGCGAGCGCCAGGCCATGAATGCCGGTATTCAGGGCCTGGCGGCCGACATCTTCAAGGTGGCGCTCGTTCGACTCGATCGCTCGCTGGAATCGGGGCTCCTGGGGAGCCGGGTGATCCTCCAGGTCCACGACGAGGTGATTCTCGAGGTCCCCCCGCAGCATCACGACGAGGCGGTGGCGGTAACCCTGGACGCCATGTCCGGCGCGTTCGACCTGCGGGTACCCCTCGAGGTGAACCTCTCGTCGGGCGCAAGCTGGGCTGATGCCAAGGGTTGAGGAGGGTTGGGCATGCACGGTCGTCACCCGCGCCTGCCGTACCATCAACCGCTATGGCGCTCAATCAACGCAATACGCGCTTCTTCTGGGTGATGCTCATCTTGTTGGGACTCGCCCTCTACATCGGCATCATGTTCGTGTCGACGGTGGACAACTGCGGCCAGGGATCCAAGCAGTGGCAGTGGGCCCCTCCTCGGTGGGTCTGCACCCAGCCCGGATTCTGATCGGCTCAGCCCCATGAGTGGGGTCCACCCCCCAGACCACTGGTTCGAGCCGATGGCAGACCACCTCGGGTCGGCCTACCTCCGCTATTCATTCACCCGCGGCACCGGGAACGAGGTGGCGTTCCTCGGCGAGGAACTCGGGTTGGGCGAGGGGAGCCGGGTCCTCGATGTCGGATGCGGCCCCGGACGCCACGCGCTTGGCTTAGCGGTGCTCGGCGTCGAAGTGGTCGGAGTCGACATCTCCGCCCGATTCGTCGAGTTGGCGACCGAGGCCGCGGGGGAGTTGGCGCCCGATATTCCCGCTCCCACGTTCCTGCGACTCGATGCCCGGGACATGGCGTTCGAAGGCGAGTTCGATGCGGTGATCTCGTTGTGCCAGGGCGCCTTCGGGTTGTTGGGCCACGACGGCGGTGGTGAGGGCCCACAGCCACTTGACCCGGACGGCGTGGTGCTGTCGGGGATGGCCCGCGCCCTCCGGCCGGGCGGGCGGCTGGCCGTCTCCGCGTTTTCGTCCTACTTCCAAGTCCGCTTCTTGGAATCGACCGACGACTTCGACGCGGCCCGGGGCGTCAATCACGAACGCGCGACATTGCGCTCCGAGGCTGGTATTGAGGCCGACTACGACCTGTGGACCAGTTGCTTCACCCCGAGGGAGCTACGGCTGATGGCACACCAGGCCGGCCTCGACGTCGAGCACCTGTGGTCAGTGACCCCGGGGTCGTACGCCAGGCGTCCACCGGACCTGGATCATCCGGAGTTCTTGGTGATCGCCCGCCGCCCCGGCTGACCGGCCACTCGCGCGCTCGTGCGGCGCGGGGTGCCCACGGCGGGGTACCTACCTCCCCGAGAACGGGACTTTTGGTGCTTTTCGGCGTGATGGTACGCTCTGCGCTCCGGCGCGCGTGGACCGTCCCGCTCGCCGTGCGCCGCCTCGTGCGGCATGTCCGGAAAACCCCCAGAGAAGGCGATCACGTGTCCGAGCAGGTCAGTCCTGAATCCACCGAGGTGGCGACCGCCACCGAGGTTCCCGAGTCCGTCCCTACCTACGAAGCCAACCCCGAAGCGGTCGATCCGACCCCGGAGCCGGTTGAGTCCGCCCCCGTGGCGGCGTCCCCGGTTGGCATGGGCACCTTTGCCGACGACGGGAGCTACGTCCCCCGGCAGGTGACCGAGGATGACCTGGGTGGGATGTCCATGGACGAGGCCTACACGGCCACCATGGTGGAAGTCGAGGACGGCCAGATCGTCGAGGGCACCGTGGTCAAGGTCGACCGCGACGAGGTGCTGCTCGACATCGGGTACAAGTCCGAGGGCGTGATCCCCGCCCGGGAGCTTTCGATTCGCAACGATGTCGATCCGAGCGAGATCGTGTCGCTCGGCGACGCCATTGAGGCCCTTGTCCTCCAGAAGGAAGACAAAGAGGGCCGGCTGGTCCTCTCCAAGAAGCGGGCCCAGTACGAGCGGGCGTGGGGCACGATCGAAAAGATCAAGGAAGAGGAAGGCGTCGTCAGCGGCCCGGTCATCGAGGTCGTCAAGGGCGGCCTCATCATCGACATCGGCCTCCGTGGTTTCCTCCCTGCCTCCCTGGTCGAGCTGCGACGGGTCCGTGACCTCCAGCCCTACGTGGGTCGGAGCCTCGAAGCCAAGATCATTGAGCTCGACAAGAACCGCAACAACGTGGTGCTCTCCCGTCGGGCATGGCTGGAGGAGACGCAGAAGGAACAGCGTGAGGACTTCCTGGCCAATCTCAAGCCAGGCGAGGTCCGTAAGGGTGTTGTGTCGTCCGTCGTGAACTTTGGTGCCTTCGTGGACCTGGGCGGGATGGACGGCCTGGTTCACGTCTCTGAGCTCTCCTGGAAGCACGTGGACCATCCCGGTTCGGTGGTGCAGGTGGGCGACGAGATCGAGGTGCAGGTGCTCGAAGTCGACCTCGACCGCGAGCGCATCAGCCTTTCGCTCAAGGCCACCCAACAGGATCCGTGGCAGGAGTTCGCGACCAATCATCGGGTCGGCGAGCTGGTCTACGGCCGGGTCACGAAGCTGGTGCCCTTTGGTGCATTCGTGCAGGTGGGCGACGGCATCGAGGGTCTGGTGCACATCTCGGAGATGTCGGCCCACCACGTCGATCTGCCTGAGCAGGTCGTCACCCCCGGCGAGGAGCTGTGGGTCAAGATCATCGATCTCGACCTGCAACGTCGCCGGATCAGCCTGTCCATCAAGCAGGCTGCCGAGGGTGGCGTCGTGGCGGCTGAATACCAGGAGCATTTCGGCGAGCATGCCTACGACGATGAGGGCAACTACATCGGCACCGACACGACCGAGGCCCAGGAGGCCTGGGCTGAGCTCTATGGCGATGTCGAGGCCCCGGTGGTCGAGGCCCCTGTGGCTGAGGTCACGACCGAGCCCGCCGTCGATCCCGTCGATCCCGTCGACCGCGTTGAGCCGGAACTCGTGACCGACACTGCGCCTGTCGCCGAGGTGGCCGTCGAAGCGGCCGTTGAGGAAACGGCCGCCGAGGAAGCGGTGGCTGAAGCCACTGCTCCCGGGGCTCCAGAGGCCGAAGCGCCCGCTCCAGAGGTGGACTGAACCCTCGCCCGATCCCGCCCCTTCCGGTGGGTGAAAGGCTAAGAGATGCTATGTGAGCGGCCCACCCGGTGACCTCCGGGTGGGTCGCTCAGTTTGGGATCCCCACGGGCTAACGTGCCTTGCGACAGATTTTCCTCGTTTTTCGGTAAACCCGGAGGGGGTGCCGACCGAATGAGGTAGGACGCCCAAAACCTCGGTTCCACCGGGTGGCGAGCGGTAGCCGTAGCAACGTGTGCAGTGCCCTGGTTGGGCACAGCCGCCCAAACAGCGAGGGAATGAGGTCGGGGAGTGAGTTCTCGGAGAACGTTGATCCTGGTAGGCGCCATCGTCGTCGGTGTGATCGCCGCGCTGCTCATCTACAACTACGTCCAGGGCATCGAAGACCGCGCCAACAACAACGCGAAGCTCGCCGATGTCTATGTGGCCAAGAGCGATATCAAGCGGGGAACGCCTGGTGAACAGGCGTCGAGCAGCAAGCAGATCGACAAAGCGCAGATCCCCCAGCAGTTCCGGCCGGCCACGGCCATCACCACCACCGATCAGTTGGCCAAGAAGGTCGCTCTGTTCGACATTCCCGCCAACAGCGTGATCGTGGAGGGCATGTTCGTCGATCCGGCTAGCAGCCAGATCACGTTCCGCGAGCGGCTGAAGAACCCGAGCCACGTGGCCCTCAGCATCTCGACCGACGCCGTGCATGGCGTGGGCGGGTTCCTGGTGCCGGGTGACGAAGTGAACATCATGGTATTTCAGGACGTTACCGACCAGATGAAGAGCGGCGCCGCGCCGACCGACTACGTCCAGAAGCAGCTGGCCCGGTACCTCTACCAGAAGGTGCAGCTGTTGGCCGTGGGCACGAGCACGGTGCTCGCCCCCGGCGAGACGGTCGATCCCGCTACTTCGCAGAATCAGAACAGCGGCATCCTGACCATCAACGTGCCGCCTGAGGCCGCCCAGTGGATCGCCCAGGCTCAACAGCAGGGACCCATGTATCTGTCCCTGGTCGGCAAGGACTACGTGCCGCATCCCATGCCGCCCACCCCGCCGTTCTCGAAGACCCTTCCGGGTGAGGATCCGGGCGCGCTGACCCCCTACGGCCCGAGCGGAAACACCGACCAGTGACCAGTCCGTTCTCCGGCCAACCAGGCGAGTACATGCCCCAACCAGGGTTGGGCGCTCCCGCCGGTGGCGGGGGTGGGCAGGTCGCGGTCGCCGTCGTCGACTCCGATCAGGCCGCCCGGAGTCGTCTGGCCATGCAACTGGGCCAGGGGGCGACACCGTTCCCGTCCATCAATGACCTGGCCTCGCGGCTGGGGAGTATCCCCGTCGTGGTCGTGCTGGGCCCTTCATTCGGGGCCAGCCCTGAACTGGCCGCCGTCGAGCAGCTCTTGGCGGCCCGGCGCGACGTGGGCGCCATCATGGTGACGAGCGAGTTGACCACGGACATGCTGCAGCGGGCGCTGCGGGCCGGGGTCAAGGACGTGCTCGCCGCCCCGGTGGAGACCACGCAGCTCGCTGAGGCGGTCGCCCGAGTGGCAGCGGGCCTCGTGATGGTCGCCCCCAACACCCCGGTGTCGGCGGCGGTTGAAGCCGACGGCGAACTGGGTCGTGTCATCACCGTCTTTTCCACCAAGGGTGGAGCGGGCAAGTCGGTCGTTGCCACCAATCTGGCGGTCGTGCTCGCCGGTCGGGCCAGCCGCCCTGTGGCGTTGGTCGACGCCGACCTCCAATTCGGCGATATCGCCGTCATGCTCAAGCTTTCGCCTCAGCACACGGTGGTGGACGCGGTCGGCGCACTGGACAAACTCGATCTCCCCCTCCTCCAGAGCCTGCTCATCGAGCATCAACCGTCGGGCGTGAAGGTTCTGCCCGCGCCGCTCGAGCCGGCCTTCGCTGACCAGATCGGTGCGCCCGAGATGGTGCGCATCGTCGAGATGCTCCGCCAGTTCTGCTCGTTCGTGATCATCGACACCCCGGCCTATTTCAACGACGTGGTGCTCGGGCTGATCGAAGTCAGCGACGACGTTCTGCTGGTGGCGGGGATGGACATCCCCAACATCAAGAACGTGAAGATCGGGCTCCAGACCCTCCGGTTGCTCAACACGCCGATGGAGAAACTGCGCCTGGTGCTCAATCGAGCCAATTCAAAGGTGAAGCTCGACGTCGGCGAAGTCGAGCGGACGCTGGGTATCAAAGCCGAGGCCTTGATTCCTAGCGATGTCGTCGTGCCCCAGGCCGTCAACAAGGGCGAGCCCGTCGTGCTGAGCGCGCCGAAATCCGGGGTCACGCAATCGATGAATCAACTGGCAGATCTGTTCCTGCCTCAGACTGCGGACAAGCGCAGACGTCGGTAAGTGTCGGCTAGGTACGTTCGACTTCCGGTACACGAGTAACGAGGAGAAGCAGTGTCGCTCTATAAACGCCTTCACGATGTGCAGGCTGCGCCGGCGACCGGGGCCAAGAGACGTGACCCGGTGCTGGACGAGCTCCGCCAGAAGATCCACCACCATCTCATCGACGAGCTGGGGCCGATCCTCTATGACAAGCGACTGTCGGAAGACGACCTTCGCCGTCGGGTCAACGACCAGCTCCACGCCGCCCTGGCTCAGGAGCGCGCCCCGCTTTCGGCCGCCGACAAGGCCCAACTTATCCAGGACGTTTCCGATGACATCCTCGGTTACGGACCCATCGACCGGCTCCTCCACGACGAGGAGATCACCGAGGTCATGTGCAACGGGCCCGACGCCGTCTACGTCGAGCGCGGTGGCCGCCTGGAGAAGTCGACGGCGACCTTTGTGGACGAGACCCACCTGCGTCGCATCATCGACAAGATCGTCAGCGAGATCGGTCGCCGTATCGACGAGTCCAACCCGCTTTGCGATGCCCGACTCCCTGATGGATCCCGCGTCAACGCCGTGATCCACCCGCTGGCCATCGGCGGCCCGTTCCTGACGATCCGGAAGTTCTCCAAGGAGAAGCTGCAGGTCGACGATCTCATCCGCTTCGGGACCTTGAACGCCCACTCGGCCCGCTTCTTGCAGGCGTGCGTGGTTGGTCGGCTCAACATCATCGTGTCGGGTGGTACCGGAACCGGAAAGACCACGACCCTCAACGTGTTGTCGTCGTTTATCCCCTCCGACGAGCGCATCGTGACCGTAGAGGACGCGAAGGAACTCCAGATGCATCAGGACCACGTCCTGTCGCTCGAGGCCCGTCCGCCCAACATCGAAGGCCGAGGCGAGGTCACGATTCGAGACCTGGTCAAGAACTGCCTCCGTATGCGGCCCGATCGCATCGTGGTGGGGGAGTGCCGCTCCGGTGAGGCGCTGGACATGCTCCAGGCCATGAACACCGGCCACGACGGCTCGCTGACCACCGTGCACGCCAATAGCCCCCGTGACACGTTGGCCCGGCTCGAGACATTGGTCCTCATGGCCGGCTTCGACCTGCCCATCCGGGCGATCCGCGAGCAGATGTCATCCGCCATCGACCTGGTGGTGCAGCTCACCCGCCTGCGCGACGGCAGCCGCCGCATCACCCACATCTCCGAGGTGCAGGGCATGGAGGGAGACGTCATAACGCTGCAGGACATCTTCTTGTTCGACTACGGCATGGGCGTTGATGAGCACGGCCGCTTCAAGGGCCACCTCAAGGCCACCGGTGTGCGACCCAAGTTCGCCGAGAAGCTTGCCGACCTGGGCATTCGCCTCGGTCAGGAGGTCTTCCAGCCCGAGGGCTTCAGCCGTAAGGCGGTCAACAAGTAATGAGCACCCGCACCCTGCGTTGCCTCGCCGCCGGGGTCGCCGGCCTCCTGCTGATCGGTCTGTCCACTGCGGTGGGCGCCCAATCGGCCACCGACACCTTCGCTCAGATCCGCGCCGTCGACGCCCTGGATCCGGCGGCCAACAGCGCCACATTCCTCTATACCGGTGCGCCCGGCGATGCCACCAGCGCCACAGTTTCCATCAACGGAACTGCCACGCCGGCGACGGTGGCACCCTTGTCGTCGAAGCGCCTGCTGGCCAACGCCCTGGTGTTCGACACCTCGTCGCCGATGGACTCCTCCGGCGCCCTGGCCTCGGCCAAGGAGGCGGCCCGCACGTGGATCAAGTCCCGCTCCAACGACCGGGTCTATACGGAGCAGTTCGCTATCTACGCGGCCAACGACGAGGGCGTCCTGATCCAGGACTTCACCGCCGACACCACCCGCCTGCTGGCCGCCATCGACCGCGTCGGTCCCCCTGCCACTGAGGAAGGTCGCAAGAAGACGGCGCTGTGGGCCGCCATCCGTCAAGCGGGCGCGGCGCTTACCGCCAAGAGCGATTTCCAGCCGAACCTGGTGATCATGGCGGGCCAGAACGACAACGCTTCCGGTTCGCAGAAGGCCGCCGCCACCGGCGAGATCGCCAGCTCCCGGGCCACCGTCTTCGGCGTCGCCTACACCGGTAGCGGGTACAGCGGTGACCAGATCCAGAACCTGAGCAACACCTACGGGGGACGCACGCTCAAAGAACCCGAGGGTCCTCAGGTTGGCGCCGCGGTTGCCTCAGTGAGTAACACCATCGAGCGTCAGCAGTTCGTGGCGACGTACAAGTCCACGGTGCAGGAAAATGAGCTGGCCTCGCTCTCGATCAACGTCGGCAGCACCACCCTGGCAGCGAGCTATGCGGAGGGTTCAACGGTCTCCGGTTACCAGAACCTCAACCCCGACGTACGTACGTCATCCAACGAGGGGATCGGCGCCCTCCAAGGAGGGCTCGGCCTCGCTCTGGCCGTCCTGTTGGTACTGGTCGCGGTCGCCCTGGCCACCTACGCCATCGTGTTGTTGGTGACCCGCGAGAACCACTTGACCAACGTCCTGCAGCCCTACTCGGAGGGCTACGGCCCCCAGGGTGACGACGACGACGACGATGACGGGTCGTTCGCCAAGACCGCCATCATCCAGCGAGCGGTAGCCGTCACCGAGCAGTTCGCCGAGAGCCAGGGCTACCTCGCCCGGGCCGAGGCTTCCCTCGAGCGAGCCCACCTGCCCCTGCGGGCCGGCGAGGCGCTGTTCTTCTACGTGTCTTTGGTCATCATCGCCACCATTCTGGGCCTGGCCATCGGTGGTCTCTTCATGGGCCTGATCCTGGGAGGGTTCGCCGCGATCATCCCCATGGCCACCGTGAGCTTCTTGGGTGGTCGGCGCCGCAAGAAGTTCCTGGGCCAGTTGCCCGACACGCTTCAGTTGCTGTCGGGCACCCTGCGCGCCGGTTACTCGCTCATGCAGGGCGTCGAGGCGGTGTCGCAGGAGGTCGAGGATCCCATGGGCCACGAGCTCCGTCGGGTCGTGACCGAGTCCCGCCTGGGTCGTCCGCTGGAGGAGTCTCTCGAGGGCGTCGCCGAGCGCATGGACAGCGCCGATTTCTCCTGGGCCGTCATGGCCATCCGGATCCAGCGCGAGGTGGGCGGAAACCTTTCCGAGCTCCTCCTGACCGTGGCGGACACGATGACGCAGCGCGAACGCCTTCGCCGCGACGTGCGGGCGCTGACGGCTGAAGGCCGCGTCAGCGCCATCGTCTTGGCGCTGCTGCCCCTCGGTTTGGGGTTGGCCATGTTCGTGATCAACCCCGACTACACGAACAAGCTGATCGACACCACACTCGGCAACATCTTGCTGGGTAGCTCGATCGTCATGATGATCATCGGATTCCTCTGGATGAAGAAGATCATCGACATCGAGATCTGACGGACCAGGAGCCGGAATGGACAACATGCAGCTGCTCATCGGCCTCCTCTTGATCGGGGGGGCGGTCGGGCTCGTCATCTACGCTGTGAGTTCGCAGCTGAACGAGAAGTCGGTCGTGCGCCAGTCATTGCGCCAGCTCGACGGCTACGAGGTCGAGAACGTGCGCGATCAGGAGCTCCTGATCCCTATTGGCGACCGCACGCTCAAACCGGTGATGGGCGGGATGACCAAACTCGGCCGTCGCTTCACCCCGGTCGGGTACACGGACAACGTTCGCAAGAAAATGATCTCGGCCGGCAACGGGTCGGTGGACGCCGTCGACCGTTTCCTGGCCATCAAGGTGATGATGGCGGCACTGATCATCCCGTGGTTCTTCTTCTGGATCGTCTACAACCCGCTCAACTTCACCGGGCTGACGCTGTGGATCGTGTTCTTGATCTTCGCCGCGGTGCTCCTCTTCGCTCCTGACGCAATCGTCAGCCGCCGGGTCGAGGAGCGTCAGCACGACCTCCGTATCAAGCTGCCCGACATCTTGGACCTCCTGACCATCAGCGTCGAGGCTGGCCTGGGCTTCGAGCAGGCTCTCGATCGCACCATCTCGGCGGTGCCCGGCGCCTTGTCGGACGAGTTCGCCCGCATGCTGGGTGAAGTCCGCGCCGGTGCCAGCCGAGCCGATGCCATGCGCGCCCTCGACCAACGCACCAACGTCCCCGAGGTGCGCTCCTTCGTGCTCGCCATCTTGCAGGCCGACACCTTCGGTGTGTCGATCGGCCGGGTGCTGCGGGCCCAGGCCGAGGAGATGCGCATCAAGCGTCGCCAGGAGGCCCAGGAACGGGCGCAGAAGGCCCCGGTGAAGATGCTGATCCCCATGGTGTTCTGTGTCTTCCCGGCGCTGTTCGTGGTCGTCATCGGTCCGGCCATCATCAACATCCGCTCGAGCTTCTAGCCCGGCAGTGTCGGAGCTGACGACCGACCCCGCGGGGGCGTCGGTCACTACCGGGCCCCGGCCTCGGCGTTGGCCCCCGACGATCTCCCTCGCCATCGGCGCTGGGTTCGCGCTGTGGGGCCTGTCGATCGGGATCGATCGTCTCTCTGACAACAGCCTGTTCACTCACCTGGCCACCGGCCGACTGATTCTCGATCACGGCATTCCCCGCCACGATCCCTACTCGTTCACGGCGCACGGTGAACCATGGGTGGTGCAGAGCTGGCTCGCATCGTGGATATACGGCCTGGTTG
>Ga0209069_10000965_pt1 | contig 14214 bp, 17 predicted proteins | sample Str013_2_FD_187202 | JGI IMG/M metagenome (GOLD analysis project Ga0209069, IMG submission 187202) | Freshwater sediment microbial communities in response to fracking from Pennsylvania, USA - Straight Creek_MetaG_SC_2013 (SPAdes) (version 2) | ecosystem: Environmental > Aquatic > Freshwater >...
GAAGCAACGCGTCGCGCTGCATGCCGGCTGCGTCCAAGAAGTCATCGCGCCAAATATCACGGCGGCGGCGATCCGCGTGCTGACTCGGTTCGGCGCCGAGGTTACGCTCGTCGAAGGCGCAGGCTGCTGCGGTTCGCTCAACCATCATTTGGGCCAGAGCGACGCTTTCAAACGCTGCGCAACTGCGCTCGTCCGCGACATCGCCGGCGCAGGCCGCGACGGCCCCTTCGATGCCATCACGACGACGGCGTCGGGATGCGGTTCGACGATGCGCGACTATGGATTCTTGTTGCAGGGATCGAGCGCCGGATCAACCGCGCACGAGATCGGCACGAAGGTGCGCGACATTTGTGATGTGCTGCTGGACTTGCCGCTCGCCGTCGCTGGCTCAACGCCGAAGCTGCGCGTCGCCTATCACGCGGCGTGCTCTCTGACGCACGCCATGCGCCAGGACGCGGCTGCCGCTTCCGTGCTGACCAAGCTCGGCTTCGATGTCGTCGCGCCGGGCGATACGCAATGCTGCGGTTCGGCGGGCGTCTACAATTTGCTGCAACCGGCCATCGCCGGTGAATTGCAGGCGCGCAAAGCTCAAGCGCTGACGGCCTTGAAGGCCGACGTCATCGTCAGCGGCAATATCGGATGCTTGATGCAGATCGCGAGCGCGGTGCGCACGCCGGTCGTGCACGTGGTCGAGCTTGTCGATTGGGCGACCGGCGGGCCGCAGCCGGAGGCGCTGCGGTCGCGGCTCAACGTTTGAGAAATTGCAGAATCCGCTCGGCGGTCTTTCTTCCCGATTCATAGGCGCCTTCGACGGATTGAGAGCGCGCGCCGCCTTGCGCCTCGCCGGCCAAGAACACGCGCTCCGCGATCGGCAGAGCCAGCTTTGCACGTGCCTGTGCCCCGCCGGGCTTGGCCGCGGCGTATGCGCCAAGGGTGTAAGGGCTTGTGCCCCAATCGGTGATCGCGCCGCGGCGATAGCCTTTGTCCGCGTTGGTGCCCAGCAATTGGCGCAAGCGATCGCGCGCGAAATCGACACCGACGGAAGCGGGCTGTGTCGCCAGGTCCCAGGCGAGCGAACCGCCGGCCAAGCAGATGACCAGCGGTAGCCCCATCGGACGCATCAGAAACGAATGCCCGCGTTCGCCTTGGACTTGCGGCACGACCGCGGCGTTGACGGGAAACGCAACCGCCGGCGAATTCTCGGCGAACAGCATTGCGCTCTTGGTCAGAAGGCCCATCGGCAAATCACTCAGCGCCGCTAGCATCGTGCCGTCGAGCGGCGGATCGAAGACGATCGCACCCGAGGCAAGGACGCCGGTCGAGACGGTGACCAGCACCGCATTGGCGCGCAAGGTGCCGCGCGCGGTTTCGAGGGTGACGCGATTGCCGGCGGTCACGATGCGATTGACGCGGGCGTTGGCGAACACCGGCAGACCCTCGGCCAAGCGTGCGACCAATGTGCCGTAGCCCTGGCGGACGCCGGCGTTGGGTTCTTTGTCCTCGCGATCGTGCCAGTCTTGCACCGACATCATCTCGAGGTCGACGCCGCCTTCGAGCGGACCGATGGCGGCGGCGGCGGTGGGCAGCCACGCGGCGATCGCGGGCGCAAGATCGCTCGGCAACGCCGCGCTCGCCGGCATGTCGTCGCTCTCATGCGCCGCGACACCGATGCCTTCGCCCAGAGCTTCATAGGCGCGATCGTAGTTTGCCATTTCGGCCGCGTCGGCGCGCACGCCGTTTAAGTAGAGGATTTCCTGCGGTTCGTCGGTGACGGTCTCAAAGCCGTAGTTGCGGGCGAGGGCCGACATCACATTGTCGTCGGCACCGTGGATCCAGGCGGCGCCGCGGTCGAAGGGAACGCCGAAGGTTGCGATATCGGTGAAGGCGCGTCCGCCGATGCGCGGGCTCGCTTCGAGCACGGTGACGCTGCGGCCGCCGGCGATCAGGACGCGCGCGGCGGCAAGGCCGGCCGCTCCGGCGCCGACAATCACGACGTCGGGATTTTGTGTCGGGGCAGCGTTAACGGGACGGGCGGCCGCGGCCGCTGCGGCGGCTGTGAGTCCCAAAACGTGACGGCGCGAAAGCGGCTGTTGCATGAAACGAGTCTTGGCCAAATCCCCGCGCCAGCCTAGCATGGCCCGCATGCGTATCAGGGTTGCGTTTCTGACGTTTGCTCTCTTGACGGCTGCGGCTCCGGCGGTCGCCGACCAATCCGATCCGCGCCTCGACCGCCTCTTTCTGCAATTGGCCAAGGCGACGACGCCGCCCGAAGCGCAAGGAGTCGAGCGCGAGATCACGACGCTGTGGCTGCGCTCGGGCAGCGATACCGTCGACTTGTTGATGACGCGAGCCCAGCAATCCGTAGAGGCGCAAGATGCGGCGACGGCCAAGACATTGCTCGACGCCGTGACGGAGATGAAACCGGGCTACGCCGAAGTCTGGTATCAACGTGCGGCCCTCTTGGCCGCGATGGACAGCCCGCAAGAGGCGGCGGCCGATCTGCAGAAGGCGATCGGACTGGAGCCGCGGCATTTCCAAGCGCTGGCGCTGGCCGGAAAAATTGCCGAGGCTTCGGGCGACAAACGCACGGCGCTGGCGACCTATCGCCGGGCCGTCGCGGTCAACCCGCAGCTCGAAGCGATCAAACGCAAAATCTCGGCCCTCGCGGCGGAGATCGAAGGCAAAGATATTTAGGTCACTCTGCGAAGGCGCGAAGCACGGCCAGTGGCGGAGCGGTCCGAATGCCGAGGTCGAAGGCAAAGATTTCTAATTCACTGCTCCGACGAATTGCGTTGCCGTGGGTCCCATTGGCAAGAACCGCACCGTCTTCCACTGCGCTTTGACGGCCCGGTGAGATTTGTTCCTGCAAAGCTGTTCCCGCATCGCGGACACTTCAGGGCCCGGAGCCACCCAATGGGGATCCCGCAGAGCAGTAAAATCAGCAGCGGCACCCAAATTGGCAATCCCGCCAAGCTCGATAGGACGGACAGTCCAAAACACAGAACAAGCGCCATTGCGCACACCCGGTAGCGTAGCGCGAATTCGTTTTGAAACTCCGCGACGCTGGCTGCGAGTGGGGCACTCAACTGCTGATGGCTTGTACCCCGTTCAGTTGAATTCAGCGGGAGGAATTTGTCGAGCAAGAGAGATGCGGCGACGACGGCGCACGACATTAGGAATATTGCGTTGTTGATGTTGTCTCGCGCCAACTGATCTTGGGTGAGAAAAATCGTGATGCTCTTCCACGCGACGGGTATTACGCTTTCAGTTGCTGGGTTTGGCAGGCGAGGAGCGGCCGCCTTGAGCGGTTCAAGATAGGCAAATCCGTAGACAAAAGAAGCGCAGCCGCAAATCCACGCCGTCCAAAAAACGATCTGCCTTACAATCGAGAACCGCATTGCCACTTTTTGCCGAGCCAACATAGACGGCGCAAGCTAATTCACCGCACCCGCCGTTCGTCCGACAAAGGCGACGCGCAGGAGATTGGTTGCGCCGGGCGTACCCAAGGGAACGCCGGCGGTGACGACGATGCGCTGGCCGGCGGTGGCGAAGCCTTCGCGAAAGGCGATGCGGCAGGCGCGGTCGACCATGTCCTCGAAGTCGTGCGCGTCTTCGGTGACGACGCAATGCAAGCCCCAGGCGATCGCCAAGCGGCGCCCGGTGGCGGCGATGGGCGTGAGGGCGATGATCGGCGCGCTCGGCCGCTCGCGCGCGGCGCGCAAGCCCGTCGAGCCCGAACCGGTCCAGCAGACAATGGCGGCCGCTTTCACGGTGCGGGCGACTTGACGCGAGGCCGCCGTGATCGCATCGGGCGTCGTGCCTTCGGGGTCGGTGCGCTGAATGTCGATCAGCATGCGGTATTGCGGATCGGCCTCGATCGAGCGGGCGATGCGATCCATCATCTCCACGGCCTCGATCGGATATTTGCCGGAGGCGGATTCGGCCGAGAGCATGACCGCGTCGGCGCCGTCGAAGACCGCGGTCGCGACGTCGGAAACCTCGGCGCGGGTCGGCACCGGACTTGCGATCATCGATTCGAGCATCTGGGTCGCGACGACCACGGGTTTGCCGGCGGCGCGCGCGGCGCGCGTGATCTGCTTCTGGCGGCCGGGCACCTGCTCGAGCGGCAGCTCGACGCCCAAATCGCCGCGCGCCACCATCAGCGCGTCGGAGAGTTCGATGATTTCGTCGAGACGCTCGAAGGCCGCGGGCTTCTCGATCTTGGCCAGAACGCCGGCGCGGCCGGCAACGATCTTGCGCGCCTCGGCGACGTCTTCCGGGCGCTGCACGAACGACAACGCGATCCAATCGACGCCGAGTTCGAGGGCGCGATCGAGATCGGCGCGATCCTTGGCCGACAATGCCGCGATCGGCAGCAGAACGTCGGGCACGTTGACGCCCTTGCGATCGGTCAAGCGGCCGCCAAGCTCGACGCGGGCGGTGACGTAATCGGCCGCGACCTCTTCGATGCGCAGACGAAGCTTGCCGTCGTCGACGAGCAATTGTCCGCCTGATTTCAGAACGGCGAAAACTTCCTTGTGAGGCAGGCTGAGATGCGTCGCGTCGCCGGGCGTGGGATCAAGACCGATGCGCACGACCGTCCCGGCGACGAGATCGGTCGCGCCGCCCGCCACCGCGCCGATGCGAAGTTTGGGCCCTTGCAGATCGGCCAGAATGCCGATCGGGCGGTCCAACTCGGCCTCGATGGCGCGGATCGATTTGACGAACGCGGCGAGGCCGGCGTGATCGGTATGGCTCATGTTGATGCGGAAGACGTCGGCGCCGGCTTCGAAGAGGCGGCGAATGACGGCCGGATCGCGCGAGGCCGGACCCAACGTCGCAAGGATCTTTACATTACGGCGGCGACGCATCGGGGGTCTCGCGTGATTTTCGGTTCAATCGGAGAGGTTGTGCGTCCAGTTCGGATAGTCGCCGGTGTCGATTTCGAAGAAGCCGGCCCGACCAAACCCGCGCTTGCCGCAGGTGGTGCGGCCCTTGATCGTAAAGTTGTCACGCGAAACGCAAAAGAGATAGCGATTGCTGTCCCAAGCACCGTCCTGTCCGACTTGGACGCCGCGCAAGTAGTAGTAGCGCGACGTGAGGGGACCTTGGACGATGTCGGCGCACGACTTGGCCGGCACTTTCCACCACCCCTCGCTGCTCCAATCGTAACCGTCGTAGCGCCCCAACGCCACCAGAGCCGCAATCTCGGTCTTGTTGCAAATCCTTAAATTGGCTTCGGCCGGCGTGACGAGTCCTTGCGATGCGAACAACGCCGGCGCCGCAATCAACAAGGCGAAACGCTTCATCTTCAAGACGACGCAAGAGCGAGAATCGCTACTTTGGCAGGATACTTCGACACCGGCCCGGCGCGTCAATCGCCGGGCATCATCAGGACGGCGCGAAAGTCGTTGACATTCGTGCGGGTGGGGCCGGTCACGATCGCCTGGCCGAGCTTGTCGAAGAACGTTCCGGCATCGTTGTCGAGGTCCGCGGCCGCGGCGTCGAGGCCAAGGACTTGCACGCGCGCGAGCGTCGCCGAATCAATCCACGCACCGGCGACGTCGTCGCTGCCGTCGATGCCGTCGGTATCGCAGGCGAGCGCCCAAACGTTGGGCATGGCGTTGAGTGCGCGCGCCAACGCCAGAAGATATTGGCGATTGGGACCGCCGCGGCCGGTGCCCTTGACGGCAACGGTCAACTCGCCGCCCGATAAGAAAAGCAGCGGCTTCTGTGGCGTCGCGGTGCCGGCGACAATCTCGGCGTGGGAGCGCGCGACGTCGCGCGCGTCGCCCTCGATGTCGACGCCCAAGATGCGAATGTCGAAGCCCAGGCGATGGGCTTCGTCGCTGGCCGCGGCAAGGGCGTCGGCGGCGCGCGCTACAATATGCGCCTCGCTTGTCGAAAGGCGCGGGTCGCCGGGTTTGATGGACTCGTTTGCCGGACTGTTTAGAACCGAGGCAATGCTCCACGGCGTTGCGATGCCATAGCGCGAAAGAATGCGCTTGGCGTCGTTCTGTGTCGTAGGATCGGCGACGGTCGGGCCGGAGGCCAAGACCGAGATATCGTCGCCCGGGACATCGGAGATCGCGAGTGTGAGGACGCGCGCCGGGTATGCCGCGGCGGCGAGCCGCCCGCCTTTGATCGCGGAGAGATGCTTGCGCACGCAATTGATCTCGCCGATCGCCGCACCCGACAAAACAAGAGCGCGGGTCAGAGACTGTTTCTCGGCAAGCGAAATCGGCGCGATGGGTGCGCTCCACAAGGCCGAACCGCCGCCGGACAGAAGCACCAACGCCAGGTCGTTCGGTGTCAACGCCTGCGCGAAAGCAAGCGCCCGCTGCGCGGCTTGCGCGCCGGCGGCGTCGGGCAACGGGTGGCCCGCCTCGATGACTTCGATGTCACGCGTGGCCGCGCCATGACCGTAACGGGTGACGATCAAGCCCTCGAGCGGCGCGCCCCAGGCGTCTTCAACCGCGGCGGCCATCGCGGCGGACGCCTTGCCGGCGCCAAGCACGACCACGCGACCCGGTGGACGCTTGGGCAAGGCTTTGGCAACGACGCGCGACGGGTGGCAAGCGGCCACCGCGACGTCGAAAAGCCGGCGCAAGGTTTTGGCGGGGTCGCTCCTATCCATGTCCCCAGTTCTCTCCGATCTAGCTGTGACAGCGCCGTGCCGGGCGTCCTATTCTAGCCCAAGGCGCGGCGCTGGGGGCTGAGCGAATGAAGCAAGCCGCACGTCATTCGAGGGCAAGCGGCAACGGCGGGGAAAAGCCGTCGCCGATTTTCGTCTGCGATCATGCGTCCAATGCGTTGCCGCCGGGATACGGATCGCTCGGCCTCGGCTCGGACGCCTTCGAGCGTCACATTGCCTACGATATCGGCGCGGCAAACGTCACACACCTGCTTGCGCAAGCGTTCGCCGCGCCGGCCGTTCTCGGGCCTTATTCGCGCTTGCTGATCGATCTCAATCGCGGTCTCGACGACCCGACGCTGGTGATGAAACTTTCGGACGGCGCCATCATTCCCGGCAATGCAAACGCCGACGGCGCCGAAATCGCCAAGCGCTCGACGCTCTATTATCAGCCTTATCACGACAGCATCGAAGCCGAGATCGAGCGCGTGCGCGCTGGCGGTGCAGCGCCGGTGCTGGTTTCCATTCACAGTTTCACGCCGGAGTGGCGCGGCCGGAAGCGTCCGTGGCACATCGGCATCCTGTGGAGCGACAAAGATCCGCGTCTAGCGCAATTCATGCTTACAAGGCTGGGCCGCGAGAGCGATCTGACCATCGGCGACAATCAGCCTTATTCCGGCGAACTGGAGGGCGATTGCATGGATCAGCACGCGGTTCGCTACGGCTTTGCCCATGTTTTGATCGAGCTGCGGCAGGATTTGGCGGACACGGCCGCGAAGGCGCAACAATGGGCGGCGCGACTTCAGCCCATCTTGCAGGAGGCGCTCGCGAGCCTAGATTTACGAGCACTGGCGAAAGGCTGAGCGATGGACGACAAGACCCGCAGCGAAATCGAGGCCGCCGTGTTTCGCCGCCTGGTTGAACATTTGCGCGCGCGCAGCGATTTGCAAAACATCGATCTCATGACTCTGGCGGGCTTTTGCCGCAACTGCCTGGGCGATTGGTTCAAGGAGGCGGCGCAGAGCCGCGGCATCGAGATGGCGAAAGACGACGGCCGGGCCGAAATCTACGGCATGCCGCCCGCCGAATGGAAAGCGCGTTACCAAAAAGAAGCCTCAGCGCAACAAAAATCTTCGTTCGAAAAAGCCCACAAGAATCACGAGTGAGGCGCGTTGCGCGGGCCAAAGGGCGCGGTTAAGGTCCCGCCCCTTTCCACGCGGTTTCAATTTTTCAGCACCAGGTGTTCGCCATGGCCAAGCCGAATTTCGCCAAGGATCAATTGCGTTCTCTCGTCGAGCGCGTCGAACGGCTCGAAGAAGAAAAGACCGCACTGACCGGCGACATCCGCGAAGTCTATGCGGAAGCCAAGGGCCACGGCTTCGACACCAAAATCGTGCGCCAGGTCGTCCGCCTGAGGAAATTGGACTCGACCGAGCGCGAAGAACGCGATGCGCTGCTCGACCTCTATATGTCGGCGCTCGGGATGGTGAATTAGCGGGCGTCATTTCCTTCCCCGCAAACGGCGGGAAGGAAATTAAGAGGGCACGGTTACGTGGCTCGCCGTGCAAGGACAGTCGCGTCAATCGCCAATGCAGCGGCGCCGCCCGCAAGTTGGGCGCCGATGAATCCGGCCACGGAGCCTGGAGCAATGCCGGCAAAACTGTCGGTCAAAGACCTTGCGACGGTTACGGCGGGGTTGGCAAATGACGTCGATGCGGTGAACCAATAGGCGGCGACGATGTAGAGCGCGACCGCCGCCGCGACCTGGTCGGGACGGTGACGGCCGGCACCGAAGATCGTCGTCAAGAGCCCAAAGGTCGCGACGAACTCGGAGAGCATTTGCGCCGAACCGTCCCGCGGCTTGGTGGAAATCTGAAAGACCGCTTCGCCGAACATGACGTGCGCCAGCCAACATCCAAGAATGGCGCCGAAAATCTGGGCCGAGATCATCGCCGCCCCGAGTGGTATCGCGACCTCGCGCCGCGCCGCCAAAGCCAACGTCACGGCCGGGTTGAAGTGAGCGCCGGACACTGACCCGAAGATCGTGATCAGGACGAAGAGCATGGCTCCGGTGGCCAACGTATTGCCAAGCAACGCCAGCGCGACATTCCCGCCGGCAAGCCGTTCGGCCATGATGCCCGAGCCGATGACGGTCGCGAGGAGCAGGCAGCAGCCGAGGGCTTCGGCGAGCACGATCTGCCGTGCCCGCCACGGTGCGCTAGGCGAGGTGCTTTCCGTCTTTACCGACAACGAGGCCTCCGTCTTCCTTGCGAAACTCGCCGCGCTGCGGGGCGGGCAAAATATCGAGCACCAGTTCCGACGGCCGGCAGAGCCGTGCGCCCAACGGGCTCACGACGATGGGCCGATTGATCAAGATCGGATGCGCCAGCATGGCGGCGATCAGATCATCGTCAGTCAGTTTGCTGTCGCCCAGCCCGAGTTCGCGATAGGGCGTTCCCTTCTCCCGCAACAACTCGCGCGGCGAAATGCCGATCTGTTCGATAAGCAGCAGAAGGACCGTTCGCGACGGCGGGTCTTTGAGATACTCGATGACGGAGGGTTCTATTCCGGCATTTCTGATAAGCCCCAGCGTGTTGCGCGACGTGCCGCACGCAGGATTGTGGTAGATCGTGACGCCGCTCATTTCCGCACGGCCCTCTCAGCTGCAACAGGCCGCAGCGGATGTCGTCGACGGCGCCGCAGGCTCGGCACCGCATGCCGTCGCGCCACAGCACGCGCCGGCCGCTTCGGTCTCCGCGTGGTCTTCGCCGTAGATCGTCGCATCGCCGAAGGTATGGAACGTTTCCCAGCGCACGCCGGAGGGATCGCTGACCCAGCTCTTGTCGCCTTGCGCGTAACAGCAATTTACAGCTTCTTCCTCGAACGTCGATTGGCCGGCGGCCTTCAAGCGGTTGGCGATTTCATCAAGCTCGGCCCGCGTATCGACCTGCACGCCGACGTGATCGATGCCGGGCGCGCGACCGCGTCGTGAAATGGCGAAGTTTACGCGCGGGTCGTCGAGCATCCACTTCGCGTAGTCGGTTTTGACTTTCACCGGCTCGGCGCCGAAGAGGGTCGTGTAGAACGCGATCGACTTGCCGAGATCAGGCACGGCGACGTGAACGTGAAGGCGCTTCATGTGACTTCTCCTTGCGGCGCGTGGTTTTCGAAGGGGCGCAGGCCGACGGAACGCAGGCCGAACCGGCGCAACAATTCTCCGTCAGAAATTCGATCAAGCTGTTCATGGTCTGGTACTCGGCGACGTAGGTCAGCGAACGTCCGTTGCGCGTGACTGCGACAAGGTTCGCGTGACGCAGTTGAGCTAGATGAAACGACAGTGTCGGCGCCGGAAGATCGAGCGCCTCGCTCAATTTGGACGGCGTGAGGCCGACCGGACCGGCCTGAACGAGAGCGCGGAAAACAGCCAAGCGGCTGTCTTGCGCAAGAGCCTCGAGAGCAAATACCACTTTCTTTGATTCCATAATTCGATAAATATGAAATCATTGTCGGGGAGTCAAGTACCATGACGCTGCGGACGTTTTTTCAGACTGAAAAGACTTGATCCATCTCAAAGACGCCGCATGGCGTTCCGGCGCTCGATGGCCTCGGTGATCCGGAGCATGGCGGATGCCGTCTCGCCGCACATGCCGGCCAGCTTTTCCGTACCTTCCCGGATCACGTCGCTCTTACGACCTGAGTTTCGATCGATGACATATTACTTCGCACGGCAGCTCGCGATCGGGTTCGAGGAGGCGATCGGCAAGGTGACGGAAGCTCTCAAGCGCGAGGGCTTTGGCATCCTCACGGCGATCGACGTTCGAGAAACGCTGAAGAAGAAGATCGACGTCGAGTTCCGCAACTATCGCATTGTCGGCGCTTGCAATCCGACGCTCGCGCACAAGGCGCTCGAACTCGAGGACAAGGTCGACACCATGCTGCCTTGCAACGTCATCGTGCAAGAGTTGAGCGGGGGCAAGATCGAGGTCGCCGCAATAGATCCCGTCGCATCGATGCAGGCGATCGCCAACCCGCGCCTGAAGGAGGCTGCCGGCGAAGTGCAGGCAAAGCTGCGCAGAGTCATCGAGAGTTTGGCTTGAAATATTTTCGCAGGCTCGGTCCGAGGCCGTGTTCGGCCGCCTCCGTCGCGAAAGGCAAAATCAAAGGGAGATGCGAGCGATGATGCACTGGTGGGGTTGGGGCGGCGGCTGGGGCATGGGCTTTGGATGGCTCTTCATGATTCTGTTCTGGGGTTTGATCCTCGTCGGAATCGTCGCGCTCGTGAGATGGCTGTCGGATCAATCTTCCCCGGGCGGCGTGGCGCGGGCAAAGACGGCACTCGAGATTCTGCAAGAACGCTATGCACGGGGCGAGATTCAAAAAGACGAGTACGACCAGAAGAAGCGCGACCTAGCGGGCTGAGCGACAAAAGCCCCCACGGCACGGCAACAATTGCGCGCGCCTTTTAGGCATCCGTTTGCAATTCTGCGCCATTCTGGGGCCGACAGTCAGACCCGACGGAGAGACCCGATGCTCGGTCTGTTCAAATCGCAACCGCACGACGATGCAACGCTGGGGCGCTTTGTCCGCTCTGGGGGCCAGTGGCGCGGCGCGATCAACCTCCATGGCACGAACGCCGTGCCCCTCACGATCACGGGCTCGAGCGCCGCACCGGACGCAAGGGCGCTCGACATCGCCCGCAAATTGCCTGCGCTCTTGGACGACCTCCGCCCGGCGATCGAGCACGAACTGTTCGAGCACTGCACGCCATATCTCGAAGCGATCCGCAGCGGCGAGCCGGCCGAGCCCGGACGCGCGGACATCCTGCGCATCGCGAACGCGGCCGACACGTGGGCGTTCGTCCAACCGAAAGCCCTCACCCTCAAATCCGTCGCCGGGCATCTGACCGCCGAACTCGCGCTGACTTCGGCCTGGGACGAAGAACACATTTTCGGCGTCTACATCCGCGACGGCCGTTTCGTCGAATTCAACGCCAGCATCCGCTGACGTCCAAGCGCGCCGACGCTGATTTCAGTGACGGTGCACTCAATTGGCCGGCTCAATTCCTTCTTCAGAAGGGCAGGAGAGGAATTAAAGGGACGCTTTAAACGACTCGGAGCGCGCGGCTCGCGCTGCCGGAGATGAGCTGGCTTCCCCTAAGCGGCGTCTTCGCCGAGGCCCATTTCGCGCAGTTTGCGATAGAGCGTGGAGCGGCCGATGCCGAGACGGCGCGCCACTTCCGACATGTGCCCTTCGTATTTGCCGATGGCGAAGCGGATGAGCTCGTGCTCGATCTCTTCGAGCTTGCGCAAATGGCCGTCGATGCCCATGACGGTGATGCCGGCGTTGCGCGCCGTGGCGGCGCCGGGCTCGAGTGCGGCCGGCGCCGGTGGCGGGGAAACCGCAACGAACGGCCGTGACGGCATCTCGCCCGGCAACGGTTCGTCGTCGAGATCGAAGGACGGGCGGACTTCGATGCCCAGCTGGCTGGCGATTTGCGGGAAGTCGCCGATGTGCAGGCAATCGCCGTCGCACAAGACGACGGCGCGAAAGACGGTGTTCTCGAGCTGGCGAATGTTGCCGGGCCAGGCGAAGCCCTTGAGCATGTCGAGGGCGTCGGCGTCGATGCCGACCACTTTCTTGTTTTCCTCGACCGCGAAGCGGCGGATGAAGTGGGCGACGAGGCTCGGGATGTCTTCGCTACGCTCGCGCAACGGCGGCAAGGTGATGGGAAAGACGTTCAGGCGATAGAACAAATCCTCGCGGAATTTTCCTTCCGCCACTTGCTGCGCCAGATTGCGGTTGGTAGCCGAGACCAAGCGAATGTCGACCTTGACCGGGCGCTTGGCGCCGACGGGATCGACTTCGCCTTCCTGAATGGCGCGCAGCAGTTTGACCTGCATGTCGAGGCGCAGCTCGCCGATTTCGTCGAGAAACAGCGTGCCACCGGTCGCTTCCTGGAATTTGCCGATGTGGCGGTCGACGGCACCGGTGAAGGCGCCGCGCTCATGACCGAACAAAATACTCTCGATGAGGGTGTCGGGAATGGCGCCGCAATTGACGGCGACGAAGGGCTTGCCGGCGCGGTCGGAACCGCCCTGAATGGCGCGAGCCAAGACTTCCTTGCCGACGCCGCTTTCGCCTTCGATGAGAATGGGAATGTTCGATTGCGCCGCGCGCTCGGCCATGCGCACGACCTGGCGCATCGGCCCGCTCTCCGCCACCAGATCGGCGAAGGAGAGGCGATTGTCTTGCGTCTTCTTCAGGCGTTGAATTTCGCCGGTGAGGGCCTTCAACTTCAGGGCGTTCTGGATCGAGACCTGGAAGCGTTCCGGGCTCGCCGGCTTGACCAAGAAATCGTCTGCGCCGGCGCGCATCGCCGCCACGGCGGTATCGACGCCACCCTGCGCGGTCAGAACAATCACCGGCAGCGTGGGATGGCTCGGGCGCAATTGGCTCAGCACCGCCAAGCCGTCCATCCCGGGCATGATCAGATCGAGCAGGACCAGACTGACGCTCGCTCCTTTGGGTCCGCTCAAGAGGTCGAGGGCCTCGGCGCCGGAGGCCGCCGTCAGGGTCTGGAACCCGTTGCGCTCGGCCATGGCTTGCATCAGGCGGCGCTGGGCGGGATCGTCGTCGACAACCAGGGTCGTATGCGTCATGGGGTCCGAGGGCTCCGGGCGCGTGCTGAAACGGGCCGGAGAATGGCCGGTGGCCGGTAAAGGCCGGGTATAGTCTGTCTCAGATTGGGTTGTTTGGCCCAAGTCCACTCGCTCGACCGTTGCGCGGCGGCGACAGCTTGCAACCCTTCTGCGCCCGGGGCGCCACATTCGCTTGAAAGTGGCAGGCGTTAATGGGATTCCATTAAGGCTTTTTCAACGTCCGGCTCGCGGGGGTTGCTCTGCGGTAGCAGCGAGCAAGATGGGGGCGTCGGATAAAGCGACAGAGGGGGTAAGCGCGGCGCGTAGGGTCCATCGGGACCTTATGCGCCGCGGCTGTTTCAACACCACGCTGATCGGCCTTTTCGTTGCGGCTGTTGCCGGCTGCACGACGTTCGGCGACACGTTTCGCGTCACCGCATTCCTGCGCGAACAGATTACGGGCGATACCTGGCGCGCGTGCCTGGCGCGCGAGTACCAGACGCAGACGCGAACGATCGTGCGCGAGAGCCGGGACTGGGCGGCCGCGTCGCGATTCTCCGGCAAAGGCTGGGCGGCGCTGAGCAACGGCGACGTTGCGCCTTGGTCCGCCTCCGCGTTCGATCCCAGCGCGGAGCGCCAAGCCCGATTCGACACCGCCCGCGGCGAGCTCGAGACGGCACTGACCGGCAAAGCGCTGGCGCCGTGCGCCTGCGCCCGGGCACAAGCAACGTACGACGGATGGATCGCGGCCGCGGCCTCCGGCCGGCCGGGCGCGAACGAAGAGGCGGCCGGCGGCGAATATTCCGATGCCCTTGCGGCATGTCGGCAAGCGCAGGCGAAGGCGCGTTGAAGCGCCTCGAACGCTCTGCCATATCTCTGTCGATCCGGAGTTCTTGCGAATGAGCGATGGCGCGAAGCGGGACAAGGCCGAGCGCAACACGC
>Ga0209069_10000966_pt1 | contig 14212 bp, 6 predicted proteins | sample Str013_2_FD_187202 | JGI IMG/M metagenome (GOLD analysis project Ga0209069, IMG submission 187202) | Freshwater sediment microbial communities in response to fracking from Pennsylvania, USA - Straight Creek_MetaG_SC_2013 (SPAdes) (version 2) | ecosystem: Environmental > Aquatic > Freshwater >...
GACAAAATAAGATAAAAGGAAAAATATATATTATTGATGTTTTCATCTGATTGTTTTTTTAATAGCTAAAGGTTTTGTTTACACCGCTGCTTATCATATTGCCTGCTTTATATCCAATCTGCATGGACCTGCTTCCATTGGGAAATGCAGCGAACTGAATTGTTTTGAGGTTATTGATGATATCCATATATTTTGTGTCGGTGTACAGGTAGTAAAATTTATTCCATGGCATCGCGATATAACCGTCAAGACTGTTATAGGCAAAATAAACATTGCCATAGGTATTGCTCAACAGGTCCTCTGCTTTTTGGGGCGACAAATTGAAGAAGGCGCCGGCATTGAACGAAACAGAGTAAGCAAAATCTTTCATAAGGTTGAAATCTTCCAGCAGGTATTTCTCCCTGTCCCAGATAATGGATTGATAACCGAATGAAAATGATTGGCTCATATTTTTGTTGGCATTGTTCATGGGCAACTTCATCATGAAACCGCCACCAGAACTTAGTTTGGGTGTATTGCTCGGTGGAACCGGTTCTCCTGTTTCTGTTGCATCCAGCGGCTTATCTGCATACAATCCTTTTAGATCGAAAGTTTTGACGGGCTTGCGATAATCTCTTATCCAGTTTACTCCAAAATCGGTACTTACCTGTTTAAAATTCAATGTAAAGGCGTTGCCATAAATATTATCACTTGCAAAGCGGTCGTTCTGTTGATTATTATCCCAGGGAATATCAAGATTTAACAAAGGAGGATACAAGGTTCCATTTGGCGATTGAAAGCCTTTCGTTTCAAATTCATCAAAATGTTCTGTAGCCATCGCATCGTTTGTTATAACCAGTGTATTGTTCTTTTTACCTGCGGTCCAGTTGCCCATATCATTTATTTTATCGTTGAGCGTATTGAACTGGCTGGTGCGGAAGTACATGGTATAAATCGGCTTGGGAATTTTTATAGCTGCTGAAATTACTTTGGTATTTTTTTCTTCAGCCTGTACTCCTTTTATATTCACTGCGCTCATGGCGCTTTGCGTTTTTAACTGTGTCAAAACATTTGACTGCACCATCATGCCGCTTTTAGGGAACGACCAGAATTCAACTTTATATGCCGTATTGTTTTTAAGCGTTGCCGGCAAATTGTATTCGATATCCTTATTTGTATCATTCCAACTGAAGTTGGATTTAACAGTATCTGTGGTGCCCACGGCAATAAAATTCATTTTATAACTCTTTACCGCATATACGCCCTGGCCATCGCCATTCAACATGTCATCATCAGATTCGGACAGATGAATTTTTGCCTTGCCTCCAAATTCCTGTTTCAATACATATCGCTGTTTATTTACCGGGTAGCTGAATGCGATTGCTTCATCTGTAATATGATCAGGCTTCGGGCCGGTACGGAAAGAAAATGTTTCTGTCTGCTCCACATCCATTTTCTTTTGTTCTTTATCGTTCCATGGCGCGGCCCATAATACTTCATTTTCATAGTACTGTTCTGCATAGCAAACAATCTCGCCGGTATAATTTGAATTGCCGTCCAGTATCTTGTCTCTTTTGAGTAATACAGAACTATTATCATTCTGGTATTCCAGGCCGGTACTTCCGACAAGCTGGCTGCCATTTTTTAACAGGCGGAAAGTTCTTATATGGAACTGGAAAAGGCGTATTTCACCGGTTTCTTTGCCGTTAGTTGGTGGCACAGCAATTTCGTATGTTTTTTCCAGCCCCAAATTGGATGCTGCAAACGGTAATGCATACACGCTTTCTTTATTCCCTGTTGGACCTTTGTCGGAAATGATTTTAATATCTCTGAGTGGATCCGGATTGGGATAACATTTATCGCCCAGGGTGAAATGTGTTTGCGTGGAAAACTTAATCAGCCCAAGTACATCGCCTTCAAATTTCGCCGATCCATCCAGCCAGGTGGGATTGGGCAAGCCTGCTGTCAACACGGCGCCGGCCATAATATCAATGAGCGGGATATCGCCTTTATAGAACCATACATCCAAATGCACGCCGGCTTCTAATTTCAGGTAGGCGTACAGTTGTCCCAAGGCATACCAGTTTTCCCATCCGGCCGACTGACCCCCTCCGCATTGGAAATCAGAAAAGTTTTTTAAGGCAAGATCAAATCCAACAATGGCTTTGCCTTTGGCATAAAATATGGCGGCCTGGAATTTCAGCAATGCATCTACCCTGGCGCCGAACATCAATCCATTGCCATCCGCTTTGTTCATGCTGTTAATCAAAGCATCAACGGAAGGGCTTCTTCCAAGCCCGGCCGCTGTTATTTCTGCAGGTAAATCGGGCAAGGAGGGATTGATCAATGTTCCCATTTGCAAATATGCAGTGGCCCCTAAATAAAATTTTAGTACACTGTTATCAATATCCACGAGTTTGATGTTCACCCTGTCGGCATAAGGATCTCCAATTTTAAAATACCAGCCATCAGGACCCGCATGTATGCCAATAGGGATCGTGGCCTGTACCGTTGCAAATTTTCCTTGGATCGAAGCGTTCATTGAAAATGTTTTCGTAGGGAAATCATATACCATTTCTACATGGCCGTTGACAACGGCTTTGTCATTTTCAGGTGGATTGGTAAACACATACACATCGCCTGTAAGATTGAGATTCTGGAAGGCTCCATTTTTTATTTCTGCACCCATGGTCACTTTTGCATTCATTGCTTTGGGGCCGGCGCCGCTGGTCAATGCAATCAATACGGTGGCGCGCAACCCGAATGAATTCTGGTTGGGCACAAATTGAATACCCGACATGGATTTGCCCGGCACACTGTTACTGGCTGTTTCTTTCGCCGACATTTCATTGGTTGCAGGAGGTTCATTCAATAATTTCATATTGTAATATGCGCCACCGCCAAAACCTTTGATGCCAATTACACCAACAATAGGAACCGGTTGGTCAAACTGCGCACAGGCATCAATATACCAGTAATCAAAATCATTTACGTTACCAAACTGTGCCGTGGCTTCAATTTTTATCATCGGGAATGTTGCTTCCACATGTCCCTTGATGCCGTCTCCATAGGTTTGATCCTTATCATAAAAAGCCAGCCAGCCGTTTATTTTTACCGGCCCTGCATCACCTTTTAGTTTGATAGAATCTGCGGATACACCACCGGTTAATTTAAATTTCGGGCGAAAATCTTCCATATTGAAATCAAATGCCGCTTCACCAAATATTTTTATGGAGGTGGATGCGGCAAGAACAGTCTTATCTGCCCCGCCGATTCCCATAAAAATATCCAGCTTCAAACCTGCTTTCACAGTGGAACTTATATCCACAAAAGGGATTATTTTATCAAGATTGATAGGAAATCCGCCTACGTTTTTTTGTGGGCTGGCAAATGCCCATATGCCTGGGCTCATCCAGAATTCTTTTTTCTTCGTTTTGATATTGCGGTTGGAAATTCCCAGGCTGTCAAACCTCATGGCTTCAAATTTGATTGCCGGCGTTCCGCTGGAAAGAATGATGCTGACATCGCCGTTGAGCAATGCTGTTACCGATGCACCAAAGGCATCTCTTTTTACTTCCACATAAGAACTGGGCTTTAATTCAACAGAAGCTTTCCATATATCCCAGTTCATTTTTGCAGAAGGCTTTATTACAAAAGCATATTGTAAAGTATCTTTCCCTTTATCCACATGCATATCGCCGGTATAATCGAGTGGAGTGGAACTAACGGGCAGCAATATTTGCCCATCCATTTTGCCGCTGGTAAATGTGCTGCCTGCAATATCCAGTTCAATATTCTTTAATGAAAATCCCCATCCGCCTAAATTCCCTGTCGAGATATCAATCACATTGGTCCCTTTTACAAATACACTCAATCCCTGGTCGTCAATGATGAGGTTGGTGGCTGTAAAATCAGTGCGCTCTCCTTTTTTCTGGTTAAAAGTTTTAAAATCTTCCGGCAAAAGCAATTTGAATTCTTTCATGTACAACCCTTCAAAATCATTTCCTTTTTTCACTTTTGCATTTACCGGATAAGTAAAGCCTTCCGCATTTGATTTTACCGAATGGTCGTAATAAATCGTGGAAGGATGAAAGCTCAATCCTTTTACATCTGCCAATTGAAAATTGGGTAAATCAATGGTAGCGACCCAGTCTTCCCATTGTTTAAACCGAAACATCAATTTGGCAATTACAGAACCATCCGCCACTTCACCTTTATCATCTTCCGGAACCAATATATTCTTCGGGAATGACATTTCTGCATGGGCGACAATATCGCTCAGTTTGCCATTCTCCCAGCTCACATAAGTGCCGTTTGCTGAATCTGCCGACGGGCACCCTTTAAATTTTATATTCATTTTACCTGCGCCGCTGCCAATATTAAAGTCCCTATCAATCGGCAAAAACAAAGTGCCTTTGTTCAGGCTGATACTGCTTTGATGGATACAAAAATCAGTGCCCGCGAGGGTTAGCCATCCGTTTGCTTCAGGAATGTTCATATCAAACAACAGGCTCATGGTAGCGCCTTTGGGAGAAAATATGATGCTTACAATAGCCAGGGTAACAGGCGTGCCGCCGATATCCTGGTTGTTTAATCCAAGTGGCAAATCAACCGGTGTGCTTCCATTGAGTTGGCTGAGCAAACGGGTACCTGCATTTTTATTAATAAAGCCTTCTACATCGCCGGCCAGTTTATCCAAACCTGTTCCGGTCTTCTTTGCAAAGTCTTTGAACTCGTTCAGTTTTTCCGAATTAAAAGCGCCGGGATTTGTTTGTGTAACGATGGTTCCATCGAATATGGCTTTGTCAGTATTGATTTTTATTTTGTCGAAAGCAACTTTCAGATTGGCCTTGCCAATGACGGGGTTCCAATTGATCGTTCCTTCGCCTGTATAGGTATTGTCATTATTCCTGGTGAGCTTGGTGGGAATAAGAATAAACTCACCGATTTTAATATTTTTTCCAATCAGTGATTCATTGGCGCTTATGATTGAAGTATTTGATGGAACAGGATAGCCGCAATCTCCGGCTACGCCGTTTACCTGCGGTGGTTGATTATTGTTTGGCGGCGGCTGATTATTATTGTTGTTGTTGGGCGGAAGAACAGGAGCAGGCGGTTCGGGCGAAATATCAGCACTCCCATATTGAAAAGCCTCGATCCTACTATAACCATTATTGTCAATCTGTGCTTCTGCATTGGGCAATGTATTTGCTTTCACCCGGATCACATATTTCTTTCCACTCTGCAAAATATTTTTGTATAAAATAGTATCCAATATGAATGTGGAAGATGGCAATTGCGGTCTTGTGAAAACAGGCGGGTTATTGATTGCATCAGAAACGGTTTGCGAAGGCAGTAACTCGCGTATTTCAAAATCATACGTGATATTGCTGAGGTTTAACCCACAGGTAGAGTTGGGTGCGGTCCATGTAAAAATAACAGGTGAAACTTTTTGCACCGTTACCATTTCACTGTTGATATTAAAATTGTTTACGGGTTGTGTAAACTGCGGCGCAGCAGCTTTGCTGCAAACTGTAAACGTACCGCAACCCAGATTGGGATCGCTTGCATTATTGCCCAAACCAGTGGCCGAAAAATAACGGGCGTAAAAACAAATGCGGTAAATGCCGTCCGGCAGTTTAAAATTATTATTCGCATCTCTCAAAGCGCTTAGAGCTATGCCCGAGCTAACGAGGTTGATATCATTAAAATTTCCAAAAGCATCTATGACCTGGCTGGATGTAAGCTGCACTGGCAATGAGGAAGTCAAAGACAACGGTTGTTGCTGCTGGTAATTGGGATTCAATGAAACGCTGAAAGGAGTAGGGGATAAACATTCAATCTTACCAAATAATTTTACCTGTGTATTTCCGCCTGCGGGACTATTGTACTGTACCGTGGCTTTCACCTTGCCATTGTCTATTGTTTTTAATAGTAGGTTGGTTACAGGCGGGATTATATTTGTAGTAATGATTACACTGCCTGCAGATGCTGTGGTAAGTGTAAAATTGCCGCAGCCCAGGTTTTGATCCGATACCAGGGCGCCAACACCGCCCGCCGGATCATATTGTCTTGCATAAAAACAAATACGGTATACGCCATCGGGCAGTTTGATATTGTTGTTGGCATCTTTCAAACTTGCCAAAGCAATACCGGTTACAGCAAGATTATTATCATTAAAAAAACCGAAAGCGCTTAGCATATCCGTTGCCGATAGTTGTGCAGGCGCTCCGGCATTCAGTGTTAGAGGTTGCGGCGGCGTATACACGGCATTGGTAGAAATTGTAAATGGTGAAGGGGAGAGGCAGTCAATTTTTCCATAAACCATCACCTGTATGCTGCCGCCAAATGCGTTGGTATATAATAAGGTTGAATGTAAATTCCCGGAAGAAACATACTGGCTGATAACGGGATTGACAGGAGGAATGGCATTCGTAGTAACAGTAACAGGAAAAGGCTGTGCAATAGATGTCAGCCCGAATAATAGCAGAGAAAAAAAAGATAATGCCCATTTTTTAACGGCCATTTTTTGTATGGCCATATAGCTGCCATCAAAGAATATTGCTTTTCGGCTGCGTGTTATAATTGTTCTATTCATTCTATGGTTATTAAGTGTATAAGAATTTATTTCTTTCATGTTTTCCTGTTTAAGTTGTCAGAACGAATAATTATATGATATGCCGCCTGCCAGGTTCTTACTCGCAACGGCCTGTGTAATTTTTCTATTGACGATATCATTAATCGGATTGAATGGCGTGTACACATAATTCGCAAAGGCATTGAACGTATGATGTTTTTGCCTGAAGCCAATGTTAATTGAAAAAGTAAAATTGCTTTGTACCTTGCCCAAGGATGACTGGTTGATTAAGTATCCTGCTGTGCCCTGTACGCTCAGGTTTTTTTCTTTCAGCAGTTGAGCGGAACTGCCCAGGTTGATGCCATAGGTTTTATATGTATTGGTATCCTGTTTGTATTGCGAAAAAAGGCCGCTTGCAGTAAAGCTCATGGCTTTTTTTATTATTCCCATGGTATAGTTGAGCGATGCGGATAAATTATTGCTGCTGGTAAATTTTGTCGTTGCCGGGTTTTTGTCATCCAGCAGCATATAATTGACGCTGCTGCTGATGGTATGCGTTTTTTCTGTATTCATCGTGGTGAAGGATGGCATGATGCCAAACTGGTGGATTTGCTGGTTGAGGCGAATGGAATCGTTCAGTTGAATGGTTCCGTCTTTTTGCTTGAGGTTATAACCGGCATAATTCAGGTTGAGGCTGAAATTTTTACTCAGCAGGGCGCTTACATTCAGGTTACTCACAAAAGTATTCAGCTCGCTTGCCAGCTTCTTTTTTAAATTATTATGTTGGTTGGAAAGCACGGTGGTGATATTGAGTTTCCCCTGCAATAAATTGAAATTGTTCATCCAGTTCAGCAGTTCCACATCATTGAGCATATAAGGTGTGCCCAGGCTTTTGAAATCTGGTTGCACGTTGCGGTAACCAAAACTGGTATTGTATCCTTTCAGCGCGATGCTGATTGTAGATTGCCCTGCGTAGCTGACAACCGTGGAATTTCGGTAGGTCATTAGTTTGCTAAACAATTTCTCCAACGAGCCGGCCGAATCGGCATTGGCCTTTGTATCTGCAAGGTCTTGCGTCAAACCACTTATGGCCAAATCGGTCGCCCAGGTAATTTTTTTGAGCAAAGTAATTTTAAAGGCGCTGCCGAGTACCGTGTTCTCCTGCGATCGCAAACTGGTTTTATTAATTATTTTGGCCGAGCCGCTATCGTCCTTCGCGTGGAAATAAATCAAATCAAAATAATTATGGTTATTGCCGATACCGATTTTTACTCCATAACCGATGCGCGAAAATTGCGGCTGGGTAAAACGCCCGCTGGTGGTATCTTCGTTTACTTTGCGGTTGAGCTTTCCATAAAAAGCGCCGAAACGAAATAGTTTTGGATTCAGTTCCAGTCCCACTCCACGAAAACTTTGTCCGTCAAAAATCAACGGACTCATCTGCATGGTACGATAACCCAGATGCAATTTTGCCCATTTATAAGTGGGGCTGATGCCAAACATCGTAAAAGGTTGTTGGTAGCTTTTCCCATATTGGTTGATTACAAAAGAAACAGGCAGGAAAATTCCATAAAAAGCAGGTGTAAAATTTCCGTAAATGTTCCAGCCAAATGGCGGGCGGGTGGCAATGGGTTCATTGGAGGAATAAAAATTTGCCGAAGCGCCAATGCTGCCATTTATTTTGAATGGCTTTTGTTTGCCGATGCCTTCCAGGTTCTGGGCATTGGCAAAAAATGGGACCACCACAAAAAGCATTGATGCCATTGTTTTGCCAGCAAATATTTTTAACCCTGTTCTTTTGTTGGTAAATGAGCAATTATTCACTTATTGAAACGATTTAGGGGATGATGTTTTTTGAAAATAAGGTAGCGTTACATTATTTCGGGTATACATACATGTTACTCCATGAGGTTTTATTTTTCAGTGGCTTTAAAATTAACATCGCACAATCCGTCCATAATATCAAAATGAAGCACTTGTTGGTCGGGAAAAGATGGAACGCTGTTTCTGCCGGTTTGTGTGCCCAGGCAGGTAAGCGAGCCCTGTGTAAAAGGGATGAATGTTGCCGCCGACCCTGTTCCATCGGGCTTTATGATATTATAATAAGGCCAGGGTTGTGATTGGCCGCTGGCTTTTACAAACACGCTGGCTACATATTTTTTATTTGCCGGTATTTCTACTATTTCACCTTTGGCTTCCATATCAATATAATTAAACCCGGTATTAACAGTATTGGTTACCTGGTATTGTTTCAGGAGTTGTTTGGTATCATAGTCCCATAACGATACCGTATACACGCCGCCTGCCACTGGCATGCGCACGCCCAACGCGCTGATATATCCTTTTTTGGCAGATTGAAAAACGATGCCTTCTTCCTGTGGCAAATCAATACTATTGGACGTGCCTATTGTAATAGAAGGGTTAGCAGCCATATAGCCTGCTACAAACTGCTCCAATGGGCCGACATATGGTTTTGCGATGGATGTTTGTTTCTTGCAGGCCGTGCAAAAGAACAACAGTACAGATGCAGCGAAAATTATTTTTTTCATAATAGTATCATTTAAGAGTTGAAGTAATTGTTTGGTTTTTTAAAAAGAAAAAGTTATAACATTCCCTGCAGGTGAAATGGATTTAATCCCAAATGCAGCGCCTCCCTTTTTATTTACTAATAAGGCTTGGTATAAAGTTTGAACGGGTTGACCCGGATATTTGAATAAGGCGCCTGTCCCCTGATCTTTAAATGTGTCAGGTGTAGGCCCGGCATTATTCGCATCTATTAAATGAATCTCTCCATTGGCAGTATTTACCCACCATATTGCAAGCCCTTCATCCGGCAGACCATCTTCAAAATTTCTGGCCGAACTTTTTTTGTTTTTATTTTCTATGATCCAGAATTCATCAGGACTATTACCTATCCAGCGAATCAGCGCCACCGGCTGACTTTCTATGGCGGGTAAACTCAGGCAGGTGCCACCTTGTACATTCACGCCGGAAGGTTCAGTACCCGTGGAATTTGAATAAGTAATTTTAGGTTTGATCCAGCCAATGCACATCTTGTCATAAATATTCAGGTGTTTGCGGCTGCAATTGTCGCTCATTAAATCAAACTGGCCGGTGTTGCCTGTGCCGCAGAAGCTGGTATAACGATCGGGAAGATTAAACAGCGCATGCGACATCTCATGCCAAAGTGTACTTGAATTATAATCCAGGGTATTAACAGCTTTTGTGGGATCTGATTCCGTCTTACAATCAATAATTACGAAATTGTTATAAATGCGATATTGCGTGCCAAAAGCATAATTAAGTGTTATGAAATTTGGCAAATTCTTATATGCTGGGTCCTTCAATGTAAAAACGTTTTGAGGGGGACGTGTGGCACCTAGCCCTCCTCCAGATTTAATAAACACGACCTGCACTTCATCAGGTGTGATTTTATGATCATTATTCACATCCAATGCAGGCCAGTTTATGCTTGAATAAGTACATGCATCTGTCATAAAATATGGGTCAGATTCAGTCAACTTATAATCTGTAAACGCTTTTGGTAAAACCGCCACATCGGAAATTTGTGCTTCCATCAGTTTAAACTGGCCCCATGAATTTTCATAAAAAAAATCCTTTGCACTTCCGACCCCGCTGGTAAAAAATTCGTCCCTGATAACCTGTTGGGTTAATGATGTATTAACAGGATAATCCGTAGTGGAAAACGGGATAATGACTACTTTGCCAGATTTATTATAATCTGGATGATTGACATGAATAAGATTGCCTGGTGAAAATAATTTTGCCCGCAAGGCAGATGGAACTTTATCGTCATTGATCGTTAATACCGACTGGCCGGCTGTGCAATAGTTGTCACCAGGCCCATGCTGATCCGATTTCTTGCAATGTGAAAGCAATAAAGCTATCACTATAATAACATACTTGTTTCTTTTCATTTTATTAAGGTTTAAGGGTCAAAAGTTTATTGGTCATTACCTCTCATCATATCTGCCAGCTTACCAATCATTTTTATTTTGTAACCCGCAGTAGTGATGGTGAATGACTTTTTCGTAATGCTTTTTATTTGCATGAATGCTTTTCCATTCGCATCTATTTCAGCACTTAAATAATTTTTGTTGATAACCGGTATGGCCATGGGATTGTGCTGCATGGCGGGATTGTCTTTTAGTTTGGAGAGGTCACCCATTTTACCGGCGCCCATGGTATAAATCAGAATCGGATCAAAATCCACTTTTGCATACCACCAGCTCATGGTACCCTTTTCATTTTTCATGATATATTCATAAGCAGGATAACCAAAGATGGCTTTTGTATTCCCTGTTTTTGTCACTTCCATTTTTTCCCGGTCAGTAGGTTTGGGCAAAGGTTTTTTATTCATGCCTTCTGCCATATCCTTTCCCATTTTCGCTCCTTCGCCGATTATTTTGTGTAGCGCCATTACGGTAATTGTTTTGGATCTGTCATCAATCATCAGGGTAGCACCTTCTTTTGTATATATCATCCAGCTCAAACCATCATTCTCTGATGATTTCATGGCGGCATAATCTCCTTCTTTTGTAAAATGATATTCTATGGTTTGTTGTTTGCTGCCGTTTTCGTTTGCCATTTGCTGTATTACCTCATAATCAAATTCTATGGTTACAGGCACTTTGTATAAATTGCTGTCCATCCGGGTGTTCCTGTTTTTATCGGATGCCACTTGTGCATAACCAGGTTGCATATTCGCAATCAATAAAAGCGTTGGGATCATTATTTTCACTTTCATTTTTTTTATTTGAGGGGTGGTGATTCAATTCACTGTGAAACTAACGGGCTGCCTGAATATTACATATACCCACTGTGTAGATGGATGGGAAGGTTCAATAAATGGAGGGTTATGGCTGATAACCGATGCGCAAAGGGCCAGCCGCCGTATATTGGCATTGCCATACCAGTTATGTAATGAGAGAGGTATTCTATTGAGTGTAACATACCGCCATCACCGGTTTATGGTATGTTTGTCTTTGGCAACAGGAATATTATTATTTACATTGGGAGTGAATTGTTCGTATGTAAGGCGGAAAATATTTTTAACACAAAGAATTAATTATAGCTATATGCTTATCCAATATTTTCTTTCATGGGCAAAAGGGAAAAAGAAAGCGATTGCTATTTTCCCTTTAATCATATTCATTGCAGTTGCATCTGTTTATGCACAGGGAAAAAATAACGAGATGCAGAACCCTTCCCTGCCTGCTTCATACTATCAACTGACAACAGATACTGCCAGAATGCGGATGCTAGTGCGTGTAATCGGCGATTCCCTGGATGAGGGTCAGCTCAAGCATGTGCTCGATTGGGCAAGGCTGGGACTGCAAATGGCCGAGAAAAATAATGTGGATACCATGAAAGGGATTTTTTTCTTTGATATTGCAAAAGCATTCGTGTATAAATACGAAAAATTTGACAGCGCCATTTTCTATTATAAAAAAGTAATACCCTATTTCCCCGATAAGATGCGGAAGTATAATGTATTTTCAGTACGCGAGATCATGGAAAGATATGCTGAGCTGGGTAATAAGGATTCTTCATTCGCATACCTGGATACATTGAAAGCATTGATTGATACCATGCCCGATTCTTCGCCCAAAAAAGTTACCCTGGCGCAGAATATCGCTACCGTGTACCAGGGATTCGGCATGTATAAAACCGCCATCGGGTATTTCCGGGTTGCTATTAATGGTGATCGGAAGAATAAGAATTTCAGGGGACTTGGCCTGGCATTGGCCAACCTGGGATTGCTCTATGATGAAATGGAGGATGATGAAAAGGCGATCCGCAATTCAAAGGAGGCGCTGGAATACCTGGCCGATGTAAACATGCCCTATATGCAAACAGCTGCGAATATCGCTGACTATTATATCAACCTTGAACAATATGATTCTGCATTACTGTATTTGCAAAAATCAGATGTCACGGCTAAAAAAAATAATGACTCCAGCCAGCAACTCTCTAACCAGAGCATATTGGCAAGAATATATATTGCCCGCAAAAAATACGGGTCCGCAAAGAATATTTTAGACCAGGTACTTGCATCACAATCAAACACTGATAATAGCTGGGCCCTCTGTAAAACCTTGGTAAATTATATGAGTTTGGATACATGCCTGCGGCAGTACGATATGGCGAAAAAACATCTTAACCAGGCGCTGGATATTTCAAGGAAAAATAAGTTTCAGACACTAACCGTAATCGCCTTACAGCATCTGGCCCTTGTGCATTCCAAGATGGGCGATTATAAATCCGCCCTGCAATACCAGATGGAATTTATGAAACTCAAAGACTCCATTGCCGATGAGAAAACCAAAGCTGAACTGAATGACCTGGAGATCAGTTATAAGACGCTGCAAAAAGAACAGGAGATCCAGTTGCTGAGGAAAGACAATGATATCAAGAACCTACAGATAAAGAGCAGCGAACAATTGAAAATACTTTACCTCGCTCTGTTGATATTTTTTATAGCGCTGTTTTCTGTGATTTATTTCCTGCGAAACCAGCGCAATAAAATCCGTACGCAAAAGATAAAAGCCGAACTGGAGACAAAAGTGCTGCGCCTGCAAATGAACCCACATTTTATTTTTAACAGCCTCAACAGCATCGAGAATTTCATGATGCAAAACAATAAAAGGCAGGCTTCGGATTATCTCAATAAATTTTCAAGGCTGATCAGGAGCATACTGGACAGCAGCCGCAACGAAATCGTGCCGCTGGCTAAAGATATGGAAGCATTGAAATTGTACGTAGAGCTGGAGCAGTTGCGATTCAATAATAAATTTGATTTCAAAACCTATATTGATCCGGCGCTTGCAGGAGGAGATTACCGGGTTCCATCACTCCTGATCCAACCTTATGTTGAAAACGCCATCGTACATGGCCTGGCACACAGCGATGAGAATGACCTGAGCCTGACCGTTACTGCTTCCCTGCAGGACGATAAAATAAAATATATGATACAGGATAATGGCGTCGGAAGAGATAAAGCGAAAGTATATAACCAGCAAAATAAACCCAATCATGAAAGTGTGGGGCTGAAAATTACGGAAGAAAGGATTAACCTGTTCAATGAAGAAGGGAAAAGCGATGCCATCATAATAACCGATCTCTATGATGAAAATAAAAACCCCGACGGAACCAAAGTTGAAATCATGCTTAAAGCCATTTGATGTATGGAACGATTAAGGGTCATTCTAGTGGACGATGAGTTAAGCAGTCTGCAAAACCTGCAGCAGAAGTTGCAGGAATTTTGCCCCGATGTTGATATACTGGCCGCTGCACAAAAACCAGAAGAAGCGATCTTGTTGATCAGACAATATAAGCCCGATGTAATTTTCCTGGATATTGAAATGCCGCGCATGAACGGTTTCCGTATGCTCGATGAATTGGGCGAGTACGATTTTGATATTGTTTTCACCACTGCGTATAACCATTATGCAGTGGAAGCCATCCGCATCAGCGCTTTTGATTATTTGACAAAACCGGTAGCTATCAAGGATCTCCAGCATGCGGTAGAACGGCTGGTTCCTGAGTTCCAGGAACAACTTGCCAGCCCTGCGCAGGGGCTTGCCGTCGGCGCCGACGGAGTCGACCGCGACATCGTACTCCAGGGGATGATCG